>Ga0209544_1001180_pt1 | contig 30123 bp, 37 predicted proteins | sample MesohylPK_FD_187297 | JGI IMG/M metagenome (GOLD analysis project Ga0209544, IMG submission 187297) | Host-associated microbial community of the marine sponge Aplysina aerophoba from Gulf of Piran - sponge mesohyl, lysed by proteinase K... | ecosystem: Host-associated > Porifera > Sponge >... | reverse complement strand
CACCGGGGCCTCGAACGCGCCAGCACGCCGATCCCGCCAGCCATCCTCGCGGAGACCTCCATGACATCCACCGACCTCGACAAGCTCGACATCGAGCAGCTCGCCGACTTGCTTGGCAACGCCCAGGCCGAAATGGCGGCGCGCGAGAAGCACAACCGAAAGGAACTCCGGACCGAACTCGAGCGCCGCGTCGCGGCCGAGGGCTACCGGTTGGCGGACATCTTCCCCGAGCTCAGGGCCGCCTCCTCAGCTCCCGGCCGGCGAAAGAGGCCGCTCCGGTACTGCGACCCGCAAAATCCCGACCATTCCTGGAGCGGTGTCGGGCGAACCCCGAAGTGGGTGCAGGCGATCGTCGACGAACGCGGAATCGATGTGGCCGCCTTCAAGTCCATCCCGATGTACCGGATCCACGCCGCGGATTGAACCCGGCGAAAGAGCCGACAGATCCCCTCAGGATCTCTACATCACCATCGGCTCGAACGTCGCCGCTGCCGACGCCCGCGGCGGCGCGCCTTTCAAGCCCGCAACGACGAGCCCCTCGCGAGGTGTACCCCCTGGCCGGGCGCCCGTCGAATGTCGGATGAAGCTCACGGGAGGCGTGGTCCCGAAAAACCTCTCCGGGCCGCACCGCCGCCGCCGCGGGCCTCGCCGCCCGCGCGGTCAGGAAAGCTCAATCGAGCGCGTGTTCACCAGCGCGGGGCCGGTAGCCGCAACCGACCACGAGGACGAGCCCGTCCAAGCCGGCGTCAGTCTCGACCATGCAGCGCGGGCCGGCGTCGACGCCGCCCGGGTCGACCAGGTATCCCCTGGAGCACACGGGGCACGGCGCGGGCGGCGTGAGCCGCGTCCACGAATCGGGGAACGGTCCGTCGGCGAGGTAGCGCGCGCGGTAGTAGCTCTCGTTCCACACGAGGAGTTCGGACTCCCAGACCTCGTGCACGCGCGGCACGGTGCCGTGCACGATGCGCCGGGCCTCGCCAGCCGACTCGGCGTCGACGAGCCACCCGCGGTCCTCCTCGCCGATAAGGGCGACGGCGAAGGTTTGGGTCCCTCTGGCCGTGGGTGCGCCGACGCCGGACACGACGCGAGCGGCGATCATGCCCAAAGGTCCCCCAGGCTGAACGTGATCGCGTCGAAGGGGCGGATGCTCACCGCCTCGTCGTCCTTCGCGCATCCGATGAGCACCCACTCCCCGTCCCGCAGCTCGAACGCCTCCAGGGTCCGGTCCGCCGGCTCGATGAGCCACAGGTGACCGACACCCTCCCGGGCGTAGATCGGGCGCTTGCCCTGGAGGTCGAGCCGGCGCGTCGACGGCGACAGCACCTCGCACACCCAGTCCGGCGCGAGCGGGAAGTGCGCCGGCCCGGAGAATTCCGGCATCCGCTCCCGGCGCCAGCCCGCGAGATCCGGCACCAGGACGTCCTCACCGAGGTGCAGCTCCGGCTCGTCGACGATCCACCAACCGCCAGGGCCACCGGCGTCGTAGTCGAATGGCCCGCCGATTTTTCCACCCAGCACCGAGCTTGCTCGTACATGCGGTCGAGCCGGCCGCGGATGGGTGTGGAGCGTCCCGTCGACGATCTCGGCGACCAGGTGCGCCGGCGCGTCGATGACGTCCTGGTAGGTTGCCCTCCCCCGGACGAGTGCTTCGCTTGGGGATGCGGCCATCTCGTGTCTCCTGTTCCGCGTTTCGATCCTACGCCCAGACGCGGCTGACGAGCTCGCGTGCCTCCGCCCCGATCGCGGTGGTGTAGATCGCGGTCGTCGTGAGCGACGCGTGCCCCAGGACCGCGGCGATGGTGGGGAGCGGGACGCCGGCGGTGACCGCGGCGACGCCGTAGCTGTGCCGAAGGCCCCGGGGGCACGCCTGGGGGCCCTCGATGCCGGCCGTTCGCATGATCGCGCCCACCTGGCGGTATGATTCTTTTTCGTCACCCCACGGAAGACTCAGGGTCACAACGATGACCCGTCAGCCCCCGTCAATCCACCGTATCACCGCGGAAGATCTTCGCGACGACGAGCGCCTCGGGGCGCTGTACGTCGACGCCGTGCGGCGTGGCTACTGGACCAACTCCGCGCGACACGCCCTTGAGTTCGCGACCCTCGCCGAGAAAGCCCTGGCCGACGACACCCACGACACCCCCGGAGCGCTCTTCGTGTCGCTCCTCAAGGCGGCGGACTCCTCCATCGTGACCCAAGCCGCGGAGTCACGCGCGATGCAACGGTGGCCGAGCCACATGCGTCACGAGCTCGTCGACGCCGCAGGCTCGGACCCGGAGCTGCCGGAGACAACGGTCCCCGCGGGGGGCGACGTCGAGGACGCTCTCGTCATCGCGGACGTCGGATACACCCACGCCGTGATGGTGCAGTGCTTCTTGCCGCAGCGGCCGATCGCGGAACGCACGTACGACACCACCCACGGGCGCGCCGCCCTCAGCATCGAGGCCGGGAGACTCATCAACCCACTTCAAGATCTTCGAGCGGGACGGGCGGTGGCACTGGAACCTTCACGGGCTGGGGCGCCACGGCATCATCGCGCGTGCCCGGAAGGACGGCTATGCGGACAAGCGGTCCGCCATCGCCGCGACCCATCACCTTGTGAGGCAGGCGACGCGCGCGAGGAACAGGTTCGATTTCCGCATGTGAAAGACTCTGTGAAAAGCGGGAACAACCCGCCTCTCGGTTCGTACCACCGCGAGCTCCGGGCAGACATCGAGCGCGCTTGGGAGACGGCCAGGCTCCGCGATGCGCGAACGCGCCCACTCTTGCGCGTCGAAACACTCACGCCCGCCTCGCGAGCTCTCGCGACGGAGGCCCGCGCGCTCTTCGGGCGGCTCCGCACCTTCGTCCGTTCTCGATTCATGCGCCCGGAGGGGATGTAGCCATGGACAACAAGCCGGTCATCCTGGTAGCGATTCTCGCGATGCTGGCGTCGCCGAGCACGGAGGCGCGCCAGCCGACTCTTGTCGAATGGGAGTCCGGAGAGAGCGCGGAGCGTCTTTCCCGCTCGGAGCACAAGACGGACTTCTTCCGCTTGACCAACCACTTCATCAGTCAGGACAACACGATCTTCTGCGGACCGGTCTCGTCGGCGATCGTCCTCAATGCGTTGCGGCTGGGGAAGCGGGAAGGGCTGCCTCGGGACCGGCAATCCATCGCGGAAGAGGAACTGGCGTGGCTCCCGCCGGGCGCCGATCCGTTCATGGGGAAGTACACGCCCTTCAACGTCCTCACCGGTCGGACGAAGACGCGGCTCGAGGTCCTCGGCCGGCCTATCCTCATCGACGGCGTGCCGAAGAGCGACTTTGGCCTGCAACTGCGCCAGCTTGCGCAGGTTCTTCGCAGCCACGGTCTCAAGGTCGAGATCCGAGTCGTGGACGAGAGCGAGGACCCGGTGGCGATCGTGCGCGAGCTCTCCGCAAACCTCGCGACCGGGGACGACTTCGTGCTGGTCAACTATGCGAGGCGGGCTCTCGGTCAGCGCGGCGGCGGCCATATTTCCCCGCTCGGGGCCTATGACGAGCGTAGCGATTCGTTCCTGATCATGGACGTGAACCCCAACCGGGCACCCTGGGTATGGGTCGGGTCCGATGATCTGATCGCGGCGATGCGGACCTTCGATACGGTCGAGCACCGCGGCTATCTTCTGGTTTCGGAAACGGACCACGGGGAGAAGCGGTAATGGACCTCGTGAACATCCCCAGCGCGACCGTGCTGGTTCTCAATCAGGCTGCGGAGGTTCTCCGGGAGGCCGACGAGCGAGGGAATCAACGTCGGCGGGTCGCGGCCCTCGGTCAACCTCTCGGCCAAGCTCGGGCGGGATCCACGATTCCAGTCGCACGGCCACGCGCGCGGCTGGACCCTCCGCAGTAGAAGGGGATTCATGAGCGGGCTCCCAACAGGAGCTCGGCGAGCACCATCAGGACGGCGACCGTGAGGAGCGCGCCGACCAGGAGCACGCGCTTGGTCTCGGCTCGCCGTCGGTCCCGCAGCCCCATCAGTGCCGGCGGACCCATGGAATCCGCTCCCGGCGCCGCTTCGCACGGGCTCGGACGATGAGGATCAACCACAGTCCCGACCCGATTACGGGTAGGCCCACCACGATCAGGAGAAACAGCCAGTCGGCCATCAGGAACGAGCTCCGGACGGGAGGCCGTTGTCGGCCGTGAGGGCGCGGTAGGTGAGGCGCTTGCCGTCCATGGCGGCGGCGAGCTCCGCCATGCGCTTGAGGACTGGGAGGCCCCGGTGGTTCTGCCGGTCCGTGAGCTCGCGGACGTATCGGCGCACGTGCTTGGGCGAGAGCTTGTGGAAGATGCCCTTGTGGGCGCGCTTCAGGAGCGCCCACAGCCTCTTGATGCCGTTGGTGGTGATGTCGCCGCAGACGTACTCACCGGCCTTGTGGTGGACGGTCTCGTGCTCAAGGGCGATGCCGACGTAGGCTTGGGCCTCGTCGGTACTGAAGACGCGGACTCCAGACTCGACGTGCTGGCTCACGAACGGAATGAAGGTCGCCCGGTCAGTGGCGGGTACGTTGGCGGCTCGCACTCCTCCGGTGCTTTCGTCGCACTGGGGTTAACCCGATTCAGTGGACAGGTTAGGGCTTTCGCCGCCACTGCTGGGTTGGTGGAGAGCCGATGGAAGGGGATCTATACCACAGGCCGGGGTTGGGGGTCTTCTCGATGGGTGGTTGGGGATCGCCGGCCGGCCGTTTCGGAAGGGGTCAAGTCCGGCTTGGTCGTGACCGCGAGCGGCGCCTTCGGCCTGCCTGGTAGTTGCTCAGGGCCGGGGCGCTCATTCGTCCGGCACCGTGTCGACGGTCCACAGGCCCAAGCGGATATACAGCACGGTCAGGTCGATTCGGTGGTCCGAGACCCGGGCGGGCGCCGCGAGGCGCTCTCCCCGCTCGAACGCGGCGAGTGCACGGTCATACCGCGCGTTGAGTGCGGCCGTCACTGCGCGCCGCACGGTGCGGGGTTTCCATCCGCCGGGCCACGCCGGCGGCCGCCCGGGGGGTCGCCCGCTTGGAGCGGTCATCGGCGCGCACCTGGTCGACTCCGGCGGCGGGCGCGGTCTGCACGGACCCCGTCCCATTCCTTGCCAGCGGCCTCTGGAAGCTGCACGTCGTCCAGTGTCAGCTCGAGCGCGTGAAGCAGCGAGTCGTTTTCGCCTCGATCCCGCAGAGTCGACTCGGAAAGCTGATCACCGAGAGTCTTCGCAAACCTCCTCAGACGTCGACTCAGCTTCATGTATGCACCGACCCGCCTTCCTCGTTTTGCCTTGCTGAAGAAGCGATGCCTGCTGCGGCGCCCTCCGGGGGACATCGCCACCGCAATGCCCCCATGCCCCCTGCCGCTCTACGCCTCTCTCGCACGTCCGCTTGGCACCCCGGGGTGACTTTCCTCTAGGAGCCTGCGCCGCAGGAAATTCTCGTGAAAAAATTCCCCACTGGGGCCTCTCAATTGCCTGCAATCATGTCAATTCCAGGGATTCGACACCGGAAAGTATTCCATTCGATCGGCTATCTGGCATCGAATCCCCACCTCTCGCTTGCGGAAGCGTCCTGCGGCGCACACTCCTAGCCCGGAAATCCCACGAAAAGGGAACCGTCTGACTCCATAAGCGGTTATAATTCAGTTAGTTGGACTGGTTCTAACCAGGAGTCAGACGGTGACGAAATGTAACCACGAAGAGCTTTCGTTTTCAAACTGCCGCAAGCGCCACGTGCGGTGGAATTTCGCCGGTGGGTCGATCTCTTCCAATGGCGGGGCATTGTTATTGCGGGAGGTGGATCGGCGGTTGGGTTTGACCGCGGGGGTGGCGCGTGCACTCGGTGACGGTCGCCAGCGCGGGAAGGTTCGTCACGAGGTGGTGACGATGGTGCGTCAGCGCGTGCATGCGGTGGCGTTGGGATACGAAGACCTCAACGACCACGACGCGCTTCGCGAGGATCCGGTGGTACAGACGGCGTGTGAACGCGACGAGTCGCTGGCCAGTTCCTCGACGCTATGCCGGTTCGAGCAGCGCGCGAAGCATCAGTGGGCGATTGCGATTCATCGCGAGATGGTGGAGCAGTTCATTGCCTCGTTCGCGCACCCACCCCAGGAGTTGGTGCTGGACTTCGACGCGACGGACGACCCGGTGCACGGTCACCAGCCGGGGCGGTTCTTTCACGGGTACTACGATAGCTACTGCTACCTGCCGTTGTACGTGTTCTGCGCTCAGCAGTTGCTGGTGGCCTACCTTCGGCCCTCGAACATCGATGGGTCGCGGCACGCGTGGGCGATATTGTCGTTGTTGGTCAAGCGGCTGCGCCAGGCATGGCCCACGGTTCGTATCGTGTTTCGGGGCGACTCGGGGTTCTGCCGGCACCGGATGTTCGATTGGTGCGAGCGAAACGACGTTCACTACATCGTGGGGCTTGCGCGCAATCGGGTACTCGAACGCGAGGTTGAGGTGGCGTGCGAGGTCGCCAAGGATGGATTCGAGTCGACCGGCGCGAAGAGCCGGGTGTTCAGCGAGTTCGAGTACGCTGCGGGCACTTGGCGGCGCAGCCGACGGGTCATCGCGCGAATCGAGCACGGGCCCAAGGGGAGAAATCCGCGCTTCATCGTGACCAATCTGCACGGCGAAGCAAGGCGGTTGTACGAGAAGCTGTACTGTCAGCGTGGGGACATGGAGAACCGGCTGAAGGAGCAGCAACTTGGCCTGTTCGCCGACCGGACCTCGAGCTCGAAGTGGTGGACGAACCAATACCGGGTGCTGCTCGCGGCGCTTGCCTACACCCTGCTTGAGACGATGCGCCGCACCGCTCTTGAGGGGACGAAACTTGCGCGCGCCCAATGCCAGACGCTACGCCTTCGCCTCCTTCGCATCGGCGCGGTGGTGACCCGCAATACCCGTACCATCACGGTGCGGCTGTCCAGCGCCTGCCCCGACCAGGGCGTCTTCCGACTGCTCGTACAACGGCTCACCGCCGGATAACCGCGAACTCCTGCGCGGCCAACCCCCGAGAACGAACCCCGGGCCCGACTCGGAGCGCCGACCTACCCTCGGTTGTGCCGTGACGGCTCGAAATACCTCCACCGACCCGTGTGAACAACTCCCACCGGCCCGTCATCCCCGTCACTTCGCGTTACTCGCACCGAAAACTCTCCGAGGAAAGCCAAATTTCGCCCGGAAAGAAATCGATCTCGTCCTTCATGCAGGATGCGGGCTAGGATCATAGCCGAGAAACCCCTGTGGTGTCGGCATCCTAAGGGTTCGAACCCAATTCGTGCAGGAATGCACTCTGATATTCCCCACACCGTACGCAACGACGCGCTCGCTCGCGGCTCGCCCGTGTACTCCCGCTCGTCACCAGTTTGTTTCCGCCAACGGCCGTGCCATCGGAACCACAGTGTCGTCAGCATTGTCCGTCAAGTGTTGTGACACCGGCGCGCGTAGCGCCGATCCCGGCGATACCAAGCGCGCGCACCGCGACCGGCGACTGATCCTCCCGACCCCCGCCCCACGGGCTATGTTCCCGAATACACATAGTGTCGCGTTTTCTGACGCCCCGGGGTGCGGGCCTCGTCGGGACCGGCCGCTCAAGGCCCGCGGAGAAGAGAGGGTGCGCGCGGCGTTAGTCATTACTCATTAAGTAATGTAGCTTTTCCGGTCCATGACGGACGGAACGTTCACCCTGGTCGACGCGCGCGGGCGCAAGTACCTGACCGTCAAGGAGCGCGAGCGCTTCCTCGCCGCGGCCCGTGCGCATCCGAAGCCCGCCGTCCAGACCCTCGCGCGCACGCTCGCGATGACCGGGTGCCGGGTGTCCGAGGCGCTCGGGATCCGCGCGTGCGACGTCGACCTCGAGGCGGGGGAACTGCGGTTTTCGACACTCAAGCGCCGGACCGAGCACTGGCGTGCCGTTCCGGTCCCGGAGGACCTGGTGCACGCGAGGTTCTGGTCCGCGGTCGAGACCCTGGCGTAGCCGATGCGGGCGGCTGAGCTGTTCATTTTGGGTGTGCCCTCGCCATGGTCTGTACATTAACCCCGAACCCACCCCAAATGCACACCCCCGGGCGCCTCCGGGGTGTTCACTCGCCGCGTCGTTGTGGGTATACCCAAAGTGACGCTCATGGGGCCCTCCTCTCGACGTCAACGCGCCGGTCGTGATTGAGTTGAAGCTGACCGCAGCACGTCACACGTCCATCCATACACGTTCGGGCCGTTTGGGTCTTGAAGTGTGACGGCCGGCGCACGATGCGGACCGGTTCAGCCCGGCAGCGACCGGAACGGGTCGTGCGCCGGGATGTCGAGCGGCGCGAAATGGCGCAGGTTCCGGGTGAGAACCGTAAGTTCGTGGACGCCCGCCGTCGCCGCGATGGCGAGGTCGGCAAAGCCAGGCGCGTGGCCGGTGGCGTGCGCCCGGTCCATCAGCAGTCCCGCGCGGCGCGCCGCGGGCGTGTCGAACGGCATCACCCGGTCGCCGTAGAGATGAAGAACGGTGTCGAGCCAGTCGTCGAGGCGGTCGGCCCGCGCGAGGCCGCCCGACCGCCTCAGCCTGGCGATTCCGTCGCTGACCTCGGCCACGGTGATCGTCGACAGGAACAGTTCGCCGGAACGCGCGTCCAGCCAGTCCGCCAGGGCCCCGGCGCCGTCCCGGCGGTCGGGAGATCCCATCGAAAGGACGTTCGTGTCCACCAGATACATGATGGACCCCGAACCCTACAGCTCCGCGTCGCGCGTCGGGCTCACGTCGCGAGGCGGCAGGTCGCCCTCTTCGAGCCCCGAGGCGGCGAGGAGGCGGCCGAACGACGGGACCGCGCGCAGGCGGTTCCATTCGTCGAGGCCGACAAGGACGGCCCGGGGCTGTCCGCGGCGGGTGATGACGGCCGTCTCGCCTTTCGCCGCATTATCGACCAGGGCCGACAGGGTGGCCTTGGCCTCGCGCAGCTGCACCGTTCGCATGATTCCCTCCCGGACCAATGTAGTCACATTAGCTCACCGCGCCGGACCGGACAATCGGCTCGGGCGGCGGCGAGTGGAGGACGGCGCAACCCGGCTCCTGATTACGCATAATTCTCAGCCAGCTTGAGCACTCGGTAAGGCATGGGTGGGGTGCGAACGGCAACGAATGCGAGTCGGGGAAACATTTCGCGCAGCGAGAAACGGCGGCTGAAGCGGTAGGAGAACTCGGCAAGGTATCGCGGCAGATGCTTGGAGCTGAGGTGGTGGTCGGTGCCATGGAAGGAGCGCTTGACGTTTTCCAGAATCGTGTTGACCCAGGTGAGCGCCGGCGGGCGTTGCGCGCCCATCGCAAAGGAGCCACGAATGAAGAAGTCCGACCTCTCGGCCCACGTCGCGGCGCAGGCCTCGATGACCCAAGCGCAGGCCGCTGGCGTGGTCGGTGCCGTGTTCTCGGCGATCAGTGACGCGCTCGCGCGCGACGAGAGCGTGGCCATTGCCGGGTTCGGGACGTTCTCGACGAAGACGCGCGGGGCGCGCCAGGGCCGCAATCCGGGCACCGGCGAGAGCATCGCGATCGCGGCCTCGAAGTCGCCCGCGTTCAAGGCCGGCAAGACCCTTCGCGACGCCGTGCGCGGATAGGTCAGCGCCCGGCGTGTTGCTTCGCCTGCCGGTCCGGCTCTGGCGCAGGCCAACGATGAGTTCCGGTGGGGGGCCTGATGGCGGCCGCCTGGCCTGCTGGCGAGCGTCGCCTCAGGAGCTGGTTCTCGCTGCGAGCCACTCGTGCACGGAGGCGAGCCGCAGGGCGAAATCTCGCCGCGGGAGCGTTGCGATGACTTCCCTTTTGAATGCTTCGTACTGCGCGAGGGCGGTGGCGCGGTCGGTGGCGCGAAGCAGGATCGCGAGGGCGAGCTGGGCGGCGCCGGAGCCGCCGTCTCCCCAGCCAAAGCCATCCGGGGAGTGTGGGACCACGGCAAGCGATTCGCCCGGATTGAGCCGGCCGCCGGCGAGGTAGACCTCACAGGTGCTCCAGTGACCCTCGATCACGTCGAACCGGGTGGTGAGCTCATCGCGGTGAGCCGTACGCTCTTCGCCACCTGCGAGCTCGACCAGGAGCTCGTCGAGCGGTCCGGGTCCGCCGTGATCGATGAATCCGGCGATGGTCACCGGCTCGCCGGCGAGAAGTGCCGGATCGCCGGTTCTCCACTGACGCATCGGTTGTCGGGCCAATGGTCTCGTATGGGGCGGTTGGTCGATGGGCGCACTATACGCCTGCCCGGAAGCGATGAAGACCGCGTGATGCGGCCGCCACGCTCGGTATGCTCCGAGCGGTCGTTGCGGTGATTGAGACGGGGATTCAGTGGACCCATCAGGCAGCAAGTCCGGCAACGTGCTCGCGCTGTTCCCCTCGGAAGGGGAGTGGACTCGAACGCGGGTTCTCGAGGCCCAGGCGGTCGAGACGTGCGAGTTCGACCTGGAGTCGTTCGCGCGGTACCGGACGATCCGGATCCTGACCTACTCCGCGAGCGTCGCGATGCTTCACACGGTGCTCGAGCGGTTCTCGGAGTCGCGGGTCGAGTGCGTGCTCGGGTATTCGCGCGTGGTGAACAACGTCGCATCGATCATCGCTCTTCAGACGGCCGCGATGGAGGACGTTCGCGTTGCGCTTCGAGATCTCCCCACCGCGGGCCGCGACATGGTGCGAAAGCGCGTCGAGGAGGGGCGCTTGCGGGTGCGGGTAGTCGAGGGGCACGTCTCGCACGCGAAGATCTTCCTCCTCTGCGATGGACCGGACGGCGATCGGTGCGTGCTCACGGGCTCGGCCAACTTCTCCACCTCGGCGCTCCTTGGCGACCAGCACGAGGTGCTCATCCGGTTCCGCGACGACGTTGCCTGGGAGCACTTCGAGGGGCAGTACCTCGAGGTGCGCGAGCACGCGTCGGCCGAGGTCTCGCTCGCGGAGCTCCTCGAGCACCGGCTCGAGCCGGACGCGGAGCTGCCGCCGGAGTCGGCGCCGGTGCTCGCGCCGGGGCGCGGGGCGCAGCTCATCGGGCTCGCGCAACCGGCCGAATCCAGTGGGGAGGTGGAGCGCGGACGCCGGGTCGAGAAGCTCTACGACGTGGTGCTGCCGGTGCTGCCGCGCGAGGCGACGCGCGAGGACAGCGCGACGGTCAAGCTCGATGCGCCCGCGCGCAAGCGCTTTTCGGGGATCCTGCGCCGGCAGACCCGGCGGGTCGAGGCGGCCCATCCGACCTTCTCGGTGGACCCGGTCTCGGGGACCGCCTCGATTTGCGGCTCGCCCTGGCCGCTCGAGCACGACGATGCGAAGGTGGGGGAGGACGCGGCGTCGCTCGTCGCGTTCTGGGATGCGTACCGCACGGCGTTCCGCGGTCGGATCGAGAAGCTTCAGCGCGACTACTTCACGTTCCTTTGCTGGATGTTCTTCTCCCCGTTCATCTGCACGCTGCGGCGCCAGGCCGCCCTTGAGGGGCGCGACGTCATCCGCTTCCCGCGGGTCGGGATCATCTACGGGAAGGCGAATTCGGGGAAGACGCAACTCGTCGAGATCGCGGGCCGGTTCATGTTCGGCGACGAGTTCCAGGGCGCGATCCGTTCGCGGCTGACGACGCAGCACCTTCGCGCGATCGAGGCGTCGTACCGGCGGATGCCGGCGTTCTTCGATGACGTGGGATGGCGCCGGTTCCGCGATCACGGCCCGGAGTACATCAAGGACGAGACGGTGCCGTCGCATGACGAGACGCCGTGCACGGTCGTGTCGATGAACGCGCGTGCGGGGAGCTTTCCGGACGAGCTCGCGAAGCGGTGTCTTCTCATCTACAGCTCCGCATCGCTGCCGAGCGACGACGAGAGCGGGCGCATCGCGATGTCGGACCGTCTGAGCGCCATCGAGCCGACGACGCACCTGTACCGGCGCTACGTGCACGAGGTTCTCGGACGGCTCGGCGCGGGCGCCGGGGACGTCGACTGGCTGGAGCTCTCGTCGCGGATCGTCTCGGAGCTCCTCGGGGGCGCGGGCCACCACCCGGAGTGGGCCAGGCCCCTTGCGTGGGAGGCGTACGCGGCGACCCGCCACGACTCGCTTCGCGAGCAGCTGCGAAGCCTCCTCGACGCGACCCGGCGTCATGCCTCGCGTCCGCCCCGGGACACCGAAGGCTGGTACGCGCACGGGGGGAAGATCTGGGTCCGGGTCGGAACGAGCACGTTCGGGCACCCGGACTTCGAGTGGCGGGATCTGCCGACCTACATGCTGCACGAGCACGAGAGCCGGGCGGCGGAGTTCGTGCTCGACCACAAGGCGGCCGAGGAATTCCTCGGCCACAAGCTCACCGGTTCGCGCCGGCGTTTTCCGCTCTGGCCCTGGCCGGGGCGGTAGGGGGCCCTGGTTTCGGCGTCACTTCGCCGCACGGCGCCGGGAGAGGCCTGCGGCGGAGCGGTCCGGACCCGCGCCGGCGAGGACCGCGTCGAGCAGACCCCCGAGCTTGCGGTATTCCTCCGGCACGAGGAACCGCTCGCGGCGCGTCTCCTTGTAGCGACGGACCGAACGGCACCGGTTGCGCCGCAGCGGCGTCATTCCCTATGCGGTCGGCTTCGCGACGTCCGGACCGAATCGGGCGTGCGCATTGCCGTGCCCCCCTTGCGAGAAGCGCGGACCCCTGCGAAGGCTGCGGCCGGCGCGATGCGCCCCACGCGTGGTTGCGCAGGCGCGGGCTCAGGGGCGACTCGAGCGCGCATGGGCGCCCGTCACTACCGTTCCGGCGCCCGGAAGCGGCCGAAGGCGCTTTGTGCGGCCTGTCGCCCGGTGCGGCAATCCGGTAGTGACGGGCGGCGCGAAGCCTTGCGCGGCAAGGGGTGCTAAGCATTCTGTCGCGTGCCGCGCTCATGATGGGGCGCGGCGGGTGATACGATGCGTGGCGTTGACCTGACTGCGACGCAGTCGTGGCCGGCCCGGATGGGGCTGGCGTGCAGCGCCCCGCCGCGGTAACGCGCGGCCCCGGATGACGCACCGGGAGTGGAGCAGACCGGACCGCCGCGTTGGATCTGACAATGTGGCGTGTCCCCAAGCGGCTGGAAGGCTTCGTTGGCGGTGAAGAGACCGCACTTGCGCCGGAACCGGGGGTTCGCGGGCGTGAAGCCGCCAGGCCGTGGCGCGAGGACTCATATCGGTGCCCGGGCAATCTTGACCCGGAGTGCCCCAGGCGCGAAGAGCGCGCCACCATGAGACCGGACGCCGAAACTGACAAGGTTGCGGACGACTGCCGCGAGGCACGCCGCGACCGCCGCAATGACCGGCATGGAAACGCGTCGATGGGCTGTCGCACCGGGTGACATGGTGCGGGTCCGGACTTGCCCTGAGGCAACCCGGATTGTCCATTAGAACTGACCAGACCAACCTCGCGGCGGGCCGCCCGGCGGCCCCGCTCCGCGCGAAAACGGCGGCGTGTGCCGCTGTCACCCGCACGACCGAGCCGTTTATCAATCCGCTGAGAGACCGGGCGGGGAGCGCCGTCCGGAGCGCCTGGAAGTCTCATCCGTCGGACTGCCGGAACCATCTTGCGGCGGGCCGCTTCGCGCGTCGACAAGAACAAAGTCGTTGACCGTTCGGGGTGCGCCGCCGAGCTTGGCGGCAAGGGGAAGGACGCCCCCGCCGTCATGCGGGGACCTTGTCACGTTACGGTCCGGTGGTGGCGTGGACGGACTTCCGGCGGAAACCCGAACTTTCGAAACGCGCCCGCGGCCCCGCGGCGCGTTCCCGGTCTTGCGGCCATGCGCAAGCTGAACTGGGATCTGCTCCAGTTGCAGAAGGGAAGCCGCGACGGCTCGCACGCCACGCGCCGGGACCGCTCCTACGTGCTGGCGCGGGCCGCGGACACCCTGCACGAGCTCGGCTTCAGGGGTCTGCGGGCGACGGGTCTGAAGCGCAAGCACGTCAACGCGCTGGTGGCCGAGTGGCAGCGCCGGGGGCTCACCGCCGGGACCATCAAGAACCGCACCGCGCACCTGCGCTGGTGGGCGAAGCGGATCGACCGTCCGGGCGTGGTGCCCGCCAACGGCGAACTCGGCATCGCCAACCGCGAGTACGTGACGAACGCGGACCGCCGCGCCGTGCTCGATCCGGAGAAGCTGGCGCGGGTGAAGAACCCGCACGTCGCGATGGCGCTGCTCGACGAGACGCGGCGCCTGGTGGGCGGCGGCGCCTTGATCCCGCCCGAGCTCGTGGGCGTTGATCTCGGTGCCATCCTGGGCACGTTCGAGGTCGCGGAGCTTCGGTCTCAGTGCATCGACCGCGCGGTCGAGGCGGTTGACCTGGGCGTGGAGGAGGTTGACGAAGCCCCACAGGAGCGACTCCTCTCTCGCGCACGAACAAGGGTTCACCCGCCGCGAATGCGGTTTCATGCGCGAGAGCGCGCCTACCTTCAACGACTTGGGAACGGTCGAGGCCTCGGATCCGCTCTTCGAGGTCGGATCCTCGAGGAGCGGGCTCCGGACGGGATCCGCGCCGGCGCCGGCGAAGGCCTCGCCGCCAGCGCGGTGAGGAAAGCTCAATCGAGCGTGGGTCCGGTGCCGGCACGATAGCCGCATCCGGCCTCGAGGACGAGCCGGTCCGGACCGGCGTCGATCTCGACCATGCAGCGCTTGCCCGCGTCAGCGCCGCCCGGGTCGACCAAGTAGCCGCGGCCGCACGCGGGGCACGTCGGGAGCGGCGGCAAGCGCGTCCAGGAGTCCGGGAACGGTCCGCCGGCGAGGTAGCGCTCGCGGTAGTACGCTTCGTTCCACACGAGGAGCTCCGATTCCCAGGCCTCGTGCGCGAGGTCGCGGATCCGCTCCGTCCGGGAGCGTGCGCACGCGTCGGCGACGAGCCGCTCCTCGCCGGTCCGCAACGGCGGTGGTCTCGTCATCGACTCGTCTCCCGTGCGACCAGCTCCAGGCGCGTCCAGAACGCGCAGCGGGCCCACGCGCGGCGCTCCCGTCGCCGATCGCCGGCCGCGACGTATCGTTGCACCGCCCGCGCGGCCGCATCCGCTCTGCGGGCGAAGAATCGCTCCCATGCGGCGATCATTCGTTGAAATTCCCGGGCTCGATCCGCCGCCGGCGCCGCTGGATCCGGATGACGGGGGTCCGCTTCGCAGCGCCAGCTCGGTCCGGCCCCGGGAGCCGGAGCGCCCCCCGGCGGAACGAGTCGGCGTGGGCCTGCACCGGTGGGCCGGTGATCTTTCCGGAGCCAGCGCAGACGCCGCAGTCGAACACGCCGCGCTTCCCGGTCCCGGCGCAGCCGTAGCACGTGCGAGGCGCGATCAAAGGCGCGTCCAGCTCGCGGGAAACGCGGCTCCGAGGAGATCGCTCCGCCACACTTCCCCGGCCCGCGGCAAGGTCCGGTGCACGATGTCGATGGCCTCCTCGACAGAGGCCGCGCCGACGAGCCAGCCGGCGTCGGTCTCGTCGGCGAGGGCGACCGCGAAGGTCCCGGTCGTTGCACCCGGGGCCGCGCTCCCGGCGGCTTCGCAGGCAAGTCCGCTGGCGGTCATGCCCAAAGGTCCCCCAGGCTGAACGTGATCGCGTCGAACGGCCGCACGCTCACCGGATCGTCGTCCTTCGCGCACGCGATGAGCACCCACTCCCCTTCGCGAAGCTCGAACGCCTCCAACGTCCGGTCCGTCGGATCGACGAGCCACAGGTACGCAACGCCTTCGCGCGCGTAGACCGGGCGCTTCTCCTGAAGGTCGACCCGGCGCGTCGAGGCCGACAGCACCTCGCACGCCCAGTCCGGAGCGAGCGTGAAGTACGCCGTGTCGGGCAGCTCCGGCATCCGCTCCCGGCGCCAGCCCGCAAGGTCCGGCACGAGGATTTCGTCGCCAAGGTGCAGCTCGGGCTCGAAGTGGATCCGCCACCCGCCCGGGCCTCCACGCCCGCGGCCGAACGGGGGGCCGAGTTCGAACCCGAGGTTGGAGCTCGCCTCTCCATGTGTTGGAGCGGGTCGTGGGTGCGTGTGCAAGGTGCCGTTGATGATCTCGGCCACTTGGTGCGCCGGCGCGTCGAGCACGTCCCGGTAGGTCGCCCTCCCCCGCCCGGCGAGCGCCTCGGGTCTGGATACGGCCATCTCGAGCTCCTGTTCCGCGTCTCGATCCTACCCCCACACCCGGCTCACGAGCTCGCGCGCCTGCGCCCCGATCGCGGTGGTGTAGATCGCGGTCGTCGTGAGCGACGCGTGCCCCAGGACCGCGGCGACGGTGGGGAGCGGGACGCCGGCGGTGACCGCCGCGACCCCGTAGCTGTGCCGGAGGCCCCGGGGGCACGCCTGCGGGCCCTCGATGCCGGCCGTTCGCATGATGGCGCCCACCTGCCGGTTCGCCGTTTGCCGCGTGATAGGCCAGAGCGGCCAGTTCGCGCCCCGCGCGCTCCCCTGGAGCCGTCTCAGCCGATGCACGAGCTCGAGCGCGTGCACCAGGTCCTCCGGGACCGGAACGGCCCGCCAGTGGTCCGTCCGGCGCTTCAGCGTCGAAATCCGGAGCTCCCTCGCCTCGAGGTCGACGTCGCACGCACGGATGGCGAGCGCCTCGCTCACGCGGCAGCCGGTCATCGCGAGGGTGCGCGCCAGGGTCTGGACGGCAGGCTTCGGATGCGCGCGGGCACCCAGGGCCCGAGCCTGGCCCCCCGGGTGTGCCCCGAAATGTTCCCGAATGTGTATCGGGAACATCGCGCGCGGCCGTGACCGGGGGAGCGGAGGGGCGATATGTTACTAGGCGTGCGCCGCAGGAATCGCGGATCGCAAGGGGAGGAAGGCCGTCTCGAGAAGAACGACAGCAAAGGGCCGGTTGCAACTCGCCGACGGCGACGATGGTCGCGGACGAGGAACCGCGCTTCACCGCCACGAAGGCGCTTGTCTGGTCACCAGAGAAACCCCGTGGAAGCCCCTTCCTTCAGGGAGGGGAGGAAACGGGGCCATGTGATAGGCTTCTGTCGGCCGTGGGGACGCCTTCGACACCCTGACCAGTCGGACGAGATGACGCCCGGTGGCTGCCCCGAAGCTTGTCAAGACGCTCAAGGTCCGAGTGCGCGACAAGCACGCGCCGCTCCTTCGCGCCATGTCGCGCGAGGTCAACTTCACCTGGAACTACGTCAACGAGCTCACGTCGCGCATGATCCGCGAGCGACACAGATGGCCGTCCGCGTTCGACCTTGCGCCGTCGGTCGCTGGTGCGTCTCAATGCTTCGAGCACATCGGCTCCACGACGATCGATGAAGTCTGTGCAGTGCACGCGAAGTCGCGCAAGCAAGCTGGCAGGGTGCGCCTCGCCTGGCGTGTTTCGAACCCGAAGTCGCGCAGGTACTCGCTCGGCTGGGTCCCTTTCAAGTCTCGCGGCGCGAGGTGGAGGTACGGCCAGGTCCACTTTGCAGGGCACGCCTTCAAGGTATGGGACAGCTACAACCTGGCGGCGTACGGGTTCCGTGCCGGCGCCTTTGTCGAGGACGCACGTGGGCGTTGGTACTTCACGGTGACGGTCGAGGTCGGGGCATCGTGTCCGGCAGGTGTCCGACATCCCGTTGGCATCGACCCGGGGCTGAGCAACAGCGCGACTGCGTCCACGGGGCTGAAGGCGCCCTCGCGGCGATACCGGGAGCTTGAGGATGCAATCGGCATGCAGCAAAGGGCGAAGAACCCCGAGCGGGTGAGGGCCCTGCACGCGAAGGTCAAGAACCGCAGGAACGACGATGCACACAAGTTCAGCCGTGCCGTCGTCGATGGTGCAAGCGTCGTTTGCATGGGCAACTGGAAGCCGCCGGCGTCGGGCAGGTCCCGATGGGCGAAGTCCGCCCGTGACGGCGCCCTCGCGACACTCAAGGGAATGCTCCGGTACAAGTGCGAGCACGCAGGCATTCCCTACCAGGAGGTCGACGAGAAGATGTCTTCCCGAACATGCTCGGGTTGTGGAGCGGTCCACGACAGTCCGAGAGGTAGAGCATGGCTCGGAGTCAGGGAATGGGAATGTCAGCATTGTGGTGTGGTCCACGACCGCGACGTCAACGGTGCGATCAACATTCTCGTTTCCGGGGTCGGGCATGGCCCTCAGTAGCCGGAATCCCCGCCCTTCAGGGCGGGGAGGATGTCAAGCGCCCGTCGATGCCGACGCTCCGCGGTGATGATGGCGCCGACCGCGCGCGAACCCGCGACACCGTCGGAGCTCACCCTCCCCTCGCAGACTCAGTACACTCGCCGCCGACCGCCTAGCTGGCGAACGCAAGACCCTCCTGGCGAATCATTCCGTGCGGACCGATCTGCGCCAAACCCGCAAACCACCCGTCGCGCCGCTCGCTGTGGGCGGGGGTGCGCTCGCCGGTCTTTGCATCGGATTCGGCCTCGGTCGGATGATGGACGCACCGCACGGACGCATGACGGGAATGCTCGTGATCGCAGCCGGCATCGCTCTCGCCATCGCCGCGTTGCTCGTTTTGCGCGCCTTCGACCGGAGCGGCGCCTCCGGGTTCGAAAAGCACGGCGCCGCCCCCACCCGAGACGCCATCGAACTCGCCCTCGCCGCTCCGGGCTGCGCCGTCGCGCATTTGGTGAGCACCATCGCGCACGCCGGCGTCATCGACCACCTCGTCGCAACCCCCGTTCGCCTCTGGGTCATCACCGTGGTTGACCGCCGGATCTCTCGCGAGGAGCTCCCGAGCGTACTCACCGCGATCGCCGTCAACACCACCGCGATATGGGACTGGGCGCCGCCCGGAACGCCCGTGCGTGGCTGCCTCGTCCTTGGCGGCGGATCGCACCCGACCCGCAACCAGTACGACTACGGCAAGGGGCCGGTCGTGGTGCACACCCCCGCCACCGTCGCGCGCGAACTCAAGGCCGAAGCGCAGCGCCCACGCGAGCTCGACGAACGCGTCGCGGACGCGGTCGCCAAGCTCGGTCCGGTGTCCGGATAGCCCGCATCCGCGACGTCACCTTGCCGTGCGGTCCGCCAGGGCGACCCGGGGCATCGGTCTCGAATCCCCCGACAACGCCTCCCACCGACCACGAGAAAACCTCAATCGAGACCTCTCTCGCCCACGAACAAGGGGTTCACCGCCGCGAACGCGGTTTCATGCGCGAGAGCGCGCCAGTGTTCAACGGCTTGCGAACAGTCGAGACCTCGGACCCGCTCCTCGAGGTCGGATCCTCGAGGAGCGGGCTCCGGATGGGATCCGCGCCGGCGCCGGCGAAGGCCTCGCCGGGAGCGCGGTGAGGAAACCTCAATCGACCCGATGGCCGCCGGCAGCCGGCCGGGACAGGCACGCGCCGCGCCGGGCGCCGCACTCGCGCCAAGCGATCAAAGCCTCGACCAGATCGGGTGAACCGAACGGCGAGGTGAGTTCGTCTCCGAGGTGTGACGCTGCGATCGGTCGAAATCCGCCGCTCGCTCGCCTCGAGGTCGACGTCGCACGCACGGATGGCGAGGGCCTCGCTCACGCGGCACCCCGTCATCGCGAGGGTGCGCGCCAGGGTCTGGACGCCCGGTTTCGGGTGCGCGCGGGCCGCGGCGAGGTACTTCCGCCTGCGCGCGTCGACGAGGGTGAACGTGCCGTCGGTCATGGACCGGAAAAGCCACAGTCCTTCAAGAGTAATGACCAAGCCTCCGGCCGCCCTCCCCTCTCCGCGGCCCGCTCGCGGGCGCCCAGGGCCCGGGCCTGGCCCAGGGGTGTCGGGAACATCGACCCGGTTCCGTCAGTTCGCGATGCCGAGGAACAGCGCGAGGGCTCGGTTGACAGCGAGCATGTCGGCGGCGTCGAGGCGTCCGAAGACGTCTCCGAATCGGCGTGAGCTCGCTGAGAAGATCTGGTCGACCATGACGAAGGAACGTGTGCGAAGACCGTTGGTGGCGGACGGCTCGACTGGTACGCGGAAGATCCCGGTATCGAGCGCGGTGCTGGTCAGCAACGCGATGGTGACCGCCGAGGTAAGGTTGGCGAAGAGGTCTGACTGGATAACGAGGGCGGGGCGTGGTTTGCCGTGCTCGCCCTGGAGCGCGACGGGGACGAGGTCCCCTCGGTTCATGCGCCCTGCCCGGCCTCGAGGGCATCGAGGTACTCAGCGATGTCGGTCGCGACGGCTTCCTCGATCTGGCGCAGTTCCGGGTCGGCTCGGTTTGCGGCGTCGGCGATCGCGGCTTGTCGGGCGCACTCTTCGGCGAAGCCCGGGGCGCGGGTGTCAGGGACCCAGATCTGGATGGGGCGAAGTCCCTGCGCTCTGAGAGCGGCTCTACGCTTCGCGACGCGCTGTGCGCTGGTGGCTGCCATGGCGTGCCTCCTAGAGTCAGCTATCGTTACATGTAGCACATCTTGGCGTGGCGAGGAAGTTCCTCACTGGGCGTCGGCGCCAGCGTGGCGGCGCCGGTGAGACGCACACCGGCGGCGTCGCCCTCGCCTGCAGACCGGGGGCGCGCGCGAAAGCTCGCCCTGTGTCGGGCCCTGTTCGCCCAACCCGACCCCGAACTGCGTGAGCCAGAAACGTCCCAGGCGATAATGCTGCGCCTGACCGGAATCGACATCACCGTGTGGCGGCAGTGCGGGCGCGGGGCGTTGCGCCGTGGTCTCCTCCTTGCCCCTCAGAGCCTCACGGGGATGCGACGACCATGCACCCGCCCCCCCACCGGTACCGGACCTCCGAACAGACAGGGAAATCTCCCAACAACACCAATCCGAACCGGCTTACGCCGCTGTTACTTCGTTAGCGTATTGCGAGCCCGACCTTGCGGATTCAGGCTGCGTCGGATAATGCGCTATCGGGCTTGCAGTTCCAGGGCAGCAACTCGTCAATTCGGTTGCTTGGATGCTCGGCGATTCGGTGGAGCACCCCGGTGAGCCACGCCTGAGGGTCGAGACCGTTCATCTTGGCGGTTTCGGTGAGGGTATAAGCAATCGCAGCGGCCTTTCCGCCGGCCGGCGAGCCCATGAACAAGTAGTTCTTTCTTCCCAGGCAAATGGTTCTCAGACTCCTCTCGGCGGCGTTGTTGTCGAGTTCAAGGAACCCGTGCTCCAGGTACGGGCGAAGGCGCTGCAAACGCGTGAGCGCATAGCCGATGGCGCCCGCGAGCGGGGTCTTGGCCGAGAGCCGCGGCAACTGCGTGTGCAGCCAGTGCTCCAAGTCATTGAGCACCGGCCGGGCCTGGTCCTGGCGCACCGCGGCACGGCGCTCGGGCGGCTGACCACGGATTTGCTTTTCGAGCGCGTACAGCGCCGCGATCCGCGTGAGTGCCTCGCCCGCGACCGCCGAGCCCTGAGCCTGGTGCACGTCGAAGAACTTGCGCCGGATATGCGCCATGCACGCCACCTCGCGGATGGGACCGGCGCGGATGAGCCGCTCGAAGCCGGCGTAACCGTCGGCATGCATCCAGCCGGCGAAGCGCGCCAGATGCTCCATGGGATGATGGGCCTTGCGGTCGGCGGAGAACCGGTACCAGGCCGCCGGTGCTCCTTCGCCGGCCCAGGGACGCTCGTCACGCACGTACGTCCAGGCACGCCCCGTCGCGGTCTTGCCCGTTCCCGGGGCCAGCACCTTGACCGGTGTGTCATCGGCGAAGATCGCCCGACCGGCGAGCACGTGGCGACCGACCGCATCGGCCAGCGGTTCGAGCAACGCCGTCGCCTTGCCCACCCAGCCGGCCAGCGTCGAGCGCTCCAGCTCCACCCCCTCTCGGGCGTAGATCCGGCTCTGACGGTACAACGGAAGCGAGTCGCAGTACTTCGAGACCAGCACATGGGCGAGCAGCCCCGGTCCGGGTCGTCCGCGTTCGATCGGTCGCGCCGGTAGCGGCGCTTGATGAAAGCTCTCGCACCGGATGCAGGTGAGCCGGGGACGCACGAAGCGCTTGACGATGAACCGGGCCGGAACGTACTCCAGCTCCTCGGTGACGTCCTCGCCCAGGCGCTTCAGACCCCCGCCGCAATCGGTGCATCGCTCCCCGGGGCTGAGGAGTGTCTCTTCACGGGGAAGGTGCTCGGGCAACGCCCGGCGCCGCGGTGGGGTTTTTCGAACGTGCGGCGCAGATTCTGGCGTCGCGGCCCGCGCGACCTCCTCATCCTCCAGAGCGAACTCGAGCTGGTCGAGCGATTCGGAGCTCACCCCGTAGCGTTGTCGGCGAAGCCCCGCGAGCTGATGACGCAGCTTCTCGATGATGAGATCGCGGTTGCGAACGTCGGCCTCGCGCGTGGCGAGCTCGGCTTCACGGGCGGCGATTTGCGCCTGCGCCGAGCGCACCATGGCTTGGAGCGTGGCGACATCTTTGGGCAGCGCAACCATGGCCGTATGGTATCAGACGAGACCACCTTTGAAAAGACTCAACCTGTTGTATATAAATGTTTTTCAGCCTACCGCGAGCGGGCGCCAGGTGCGCCTCGGGGCCCGCCAATCCAGCCCCTCGAGGAGCATCGAAAGCTGCGCCGCGGTCAATTGCACCTTCCCATCCTTGGCCGCCGGCCACACGAATCGGCCGCGCTCAAGACGCTTGGAAAATAGGCACGCACCCTGACCGTCCCACCACAGGATCTTGACCATGTCGCCTCGACGACCCCGGAAGGCAAAGAGGTGACCCGAGTACGGGTCGGCTTTGAGAACCTGGTCCACCTGGGCCGAAAGTCCCGGAAACCCCCGGCGCATGTCCGTCACCCCAGCGCACAGCCACACCCGTGTCGAGCCCGGAACCGGAATCATCGAGCAAGCCCTCGAACCAGTCGGCACAGGGCCTCGACATCGAACGAACCCGTCACGCTCACCCGATGACCATTGCATAGCGCGACATCGACCGTCGTGGGCGCCGCGACCGCGTCGCGGACCGGACTCGATACCACCTCCACCGGAAGGAACGAGGGCGCCGGTTCTTCCTCCACCGCCGGACGAAACCGCGGATCACGACGCCACGTGAACACCAGGTTCGTGTTCGCGTCGTAGCGACGCGCAACCTCCGAGACCGATACACCCGGTATCAGCGTCTGCGCCACAATCCGGCGCTTCTCATCCCGCGACCAACGCCGCCGAGTCCGCGTCCGTCCCGCCATCGAACAACTCCATCGTGTCCATGTATGGTCCGCCCCGCGTTTGCAACGGATGAGTGAAACGAAGGAAGAGAAGGTTGCTCCCATGTATCCGGCCTCTGGATGGGAACGCTCATGGTCCCCGGGCCCCGATGGAATCCGCACACACCGCCCTCATCACTTACCCGGTCTTGATGACCCGTGGACACGGCAGGGTTCCGGTGTGTCGGTCCGACCTGTCTTGCCATCGTATTCACAGTCTCCGCGCAACCGTTGGCGGTCTTGCCGCCGAGAGTGAACGTCGATCAGCTACGCCGCCGTGGCGTCGTATTCGACTTCCTGGGTGAGCAATGCCCATGCCGTTCGCAGGTTTTTGTTCGCCAGTGCCACGGACGCGACATTCGTGCCGCGTCGGTGCTGTACCTCGAGCGCCCAGCGGCTGCGACGGTCCTCGCGCCGCGCCGCCGTACGCAGCGCCGCCCGGGCGCCGTGGATGAACAGCGAGCGAAGATACTGGTCTCCGCGCTTACTGATTCCAAGAAGTACCGCCCGCCCGCCCGTTGAACGTTGTCGTGGCACCACACCCACCCAAGCGGCGAGCTCGCGGCCATTGCCGAACTCCGAGCCGTCGCCAACCGCGGCGGTCAGCGCGGTCGAGGTGACCGGCCCGACCCCCGGAATGCGCTCCAGGCGCCGACAAGCCGGTGTCGCACGACTGATCTCGACGATCCGCGCATCGAATCGGCCGACGCGTTCATCCAAGTGCCGAATCTCCTCCCCCAGCTCTGCCAGCAGCGCTCGCATCGAGCCGCTCAGTCCGTTGTCCGCATCCTCGAGCACCTCCGGCAAGCGTCTGCGCACCTGACCAATCCCCTTGCCAATCGTGATCCCGTACTCAAGCAAAATGCCGCGCACCTGGTTGACCAACGCCGTTCGATGGGCCACCGCCTGGCTTCGAATTCGATGCAGGTGCTGCACATCCTGCTGCTCGACCGACTTCACCGGAACGAATCGCATGCTGGGGCGCGAGACCGCCTCGCAGATCGCCTCCGCGTCGCGGAAGTCGTTCTTGTTCGACTTCACGTACGCCTTCACAAACTGTGGGCTCATCAACCGCGCATCGTGTCCCATGCCGCGCAGCCGTCGAGCCCAATGGTGTGCACCGCCACATGCCTCAAGGCCTATCAGGCACGGCTCGAGTTCCTCGATGAATCGAGCCAACCCCCGGCGCGTCAGCCGCTTCTCCACCACTACACCACCGCTGCGGTCCACCGCGTGAACATGGAACGCCGACTTGCCCAGGTCAATGCCCATTCGGGTAATCTTCATCTCGGTTCGCCTCGCTTCCGTTGGGAATGGATGCGTCCATTCTGGCCCTCAAGAGGCCGTGAAGGGAGCGGGGCGGACCATTCCATTACTTATCCGTAGTGGACACCTACTCGCCCTTACCAACCCCCAACCCTGCGACCGATGGAAGGTTCTCACAAGGGCGGAATGGGAAGACGCTTACGTTACTTCGCCGGGCGGATTGGCCGCACGCGTGAGCCCCGGGATATGGCCCGCGGAGTCCGTTGGTCGCGAAGTGACGGGTGGTCCATTGGACCATACGTCTCTAGACTATTGATATTTATATCAAAACTTATTCTCTTCGCCCTCGCGCCCGCCCGTTTGCGAGGCCAATAAGTTCTTAAAGCTATCTGTTTAACTATAAGAGGGCCGCAGTGGTGTACCGAAAAAAATGAAATAAAATAATAGGTTGCAATCGTTTCGGCCGGGGGCCCGGTGACACTTTATCACACCCTTGGTGACACTTTATCACACCCTTGGTGACGCTTTATCACACCCCTATCGGGCTCGCGAGGCTTGGCTTTGCCCCGGTTGATCAGGTGATCCGAAGGCTGAATTGGTGGGTGAACGGGATGGGCGGTGGCGAGCGTTGGAGCCGCAGCACGTCGCATCCGTTGTCGAGATCGACCCGGTAGTGGGGATAGACCGAGTGGATGGCTTGCAGGTCCTGGCGCAGTTTTCGGCTGAAGTCCGCGAGCCGTGCAATGTCCGGACCGAAGATGTGGTGGAGGGCGCGCACGGACACCGTCTTCGTTTCGCGCGCCGCGATGCGTGAGGTCCGGTACGAAAGCCATACGTAGAGGTCCATCCGCCGCGGCGACCGTGCGAGTTGCGCCAGGTGCGCCAGGTCGATCGGCACGCGGTGCTGCTGGATGGCATCGAAGAACTCGTCCGAAAGCGTCATCGTCGGCGTCCACAACGTATGCTGGTCGATGTCGCGCTCGAGCCAGAAGCTGAATTCCTTGGCGAGCTTTCCTCCGACGGCGCGCACAGTGTTGTCCGTCCATTCGCCGATCATGATGTGGGCGGCCGCGATGTTTTCCACCTGCATGGTGAGCGCCTTGCCGTTCTGGCCGCTGATGGGCATTCCGAGCCGCGCCATGAACGCACGCAGGCTCCGCCCGAGGTCGATGTCGGGACTTGCATTGCGTATGGCCTCTCCGATGATGTACGGGAGGATGAGCCGCGGTTTCGGTCCCGCTGGCACCGCGCATTCCGTCCATTGGCCGAGCACGTTCGGGTTGGTAATGCCGCCGGCTTCGATCCGCAGTGACGCGCGGCCATGTGTCGTGTGGTATGCCCGGGCGTTGATCGGGTGCTGGGGCATGAAGCACTGCACCATCACCGCGTGCGCATAGCCGATGTTTTGCGCGTGAAGTGCGTCCTGGATCTCGTCAACGGGTATGACCGGCAGCTTGGACAGCTCCCCGGCGGTCGCGACGAGCTCTTGGCGAAGGCCCGAAGGGAACCGCGCCATCGCCCGGCTTTCCGCTTCCTGGGTCACCATCGAGCCGTCTCCTCGTTTCAATAGCGCGACGAACAGCGCTCCAGGGTTGTTCTGCTTGTCGTCGTGCAGGGCTTTCTCGGCAAGGCAAGCAAACTCGAGGGCGGCGATTGTAGAGTTCGGCCAGTAGCCGTGCCGGACCGCCTCGATGTACAGCTCCGCGAGACGCTCCTGGCTGACAAGGTCTTCGCGCTGGATATGATGGATGTCGGGTTTCGACGCCTGCATGTTCTCGGCCAGGTACGTTGCTAGCAGTGTAGTCGGCAATCGATGAGACGGTCATTCCGAGTCACCGCCCGTCGTGTCCGAAAGCAATGGGACTTATACCGAATGGTTGACAAACGACCGGTCCGGATTCCGGAACGAAGCTCACGTGACAAGCCAGCGGCACGGTACGCTGTGTGGCTTTCGTCCTCGCGGCCGTCCAGGCGTGACACGCCCAGCGACCCTTCGGGCGCCCGAGTTTCTTCCCCGACGCCCGAGCCTTGGCCAGTCCTTCGCGGGTCCGCTCGGAGATGAGATCGCGTTCGACTTCGGCGAACAGATCGAACAGGGCGAACATGACCTTGGTCTGGAGATCCTGACGGCCCTCGAAACGGATTTTCTCCTTGACGGCAACGAAGGCGACCGATGCCTTGACGATCGCGTCGAGGAGACTGACGACTTCGCCGAGGGATCGGCCGAGGCGGGATGCCGCGCCCGCCCGGTGCCGAGACGCCCCAAGCGAGCTCCGCATCGAGGCTCCCCCCGGAGGTACCGCGCCGGAACGTCTCGGTCGTGCCGAAGCGCCACGGCTGCGGCGCGCGGTAACCGGCACCGCCCCAATTCCGCGCAAGGCTCACCTGCTTCCAGCGAACACCAGCGGCTCGTCCACACGCGCGCCCTTATGTCAGGCAAAATGCCGACCCTCACCGCCCCAGGTGTTGCCGAACCGCACTGATCAAGGGAGCGTCGTCTTGACCGAGAATGCCCTCCCTCGCGCGAGCGAATCGCTTGCGGAAGGCAATGGCTCGATCGGCACCGTCGTCGCAGACCTGCAGCGGCTTGTTCCGGGGTGGAATGTCGTCGAAAACGGACCGCTGAGCAGCTTCGCGTCCGCATCACCAGCCGCCGATGACGAACAGCTGAATGCCGCAAGGACCCTCGTCTTTCGTGTGGTCTCGGCGTACTGGGAAGAACGGCTGGCCGTAACTGGACGGCGTTGGCCGATGCGCGAGCTCCCCTGCGATATCGAGCTTGCAACCGGGCCGGACGAGACCCGGGGCCTCGCGCAGTCCATCGGGAGGGCGGCGTCCCTGCTGGATGTGTCGGTCGCGAGCTACCTCATCGGCGTGCTGTACACGACCATGATCCCCGCCAAGACCCGTGCCGGGCTCGGCGCGTACTACACCCCTCCAGCGCTTTGCGAGCGGCTGCTGGACATGGCGACCGAAGCCGGTGTCGATTGGCGTTCCGTCCGGGTGCTCGACCCCGCCTGTGGCGGCGGCGCATTCGTGTCGCCGGTGGCCCAGCGAATGGTGGACAGTCTGAAGGACTGCAGCCCCACCGATGCGCTCAAGAGCATCGAGGATCGGCTGCAGGGGTTCGAGCTCGACCCCTTCGCGGCCTGGATGTCGCAGGTCTTCCTCGACGTGACACTGAGCGACCTTTGCCGTCAGGCACGGACGCGAATGCCCTCCGTCGTGCGGGTGTGCAACGCGTTGGAGCAAACACCCGAGGGCGAAGGATTCGGCCTGGTCGTGGGCAATCCTCCCTACGGACGGGTGACGCTCGCGCCGGCGCTGCGCGAGAAGTTCCGCCGCAGCCTCTTCGGTCACGCGAACCTCTACGGCGTGTTCACCGACCTCGCCCTTCGCTTCGCCCGCCACGGTGGCGTCATCGCATACGTCACCCCGACGAGCTTCCTCGGCGGCGAGTACTTCAAGGCTCTTCGCGACCTGCTCGGCCGCGAGGCGCCGCCCGCGAGCATCGACTTCATCGCCGAGCGCCGGGGCATCTTCGCCGACGTGCTCCAGGAAACCCTGCTCGCCACCTATCAACGCGGCGCGAAGCCCGATGCCGGGCACGTTCACTTCATCTCCCCGGGACCGAACGGATCGATCGAGATGACGGCCGCCGGCGGGTTCACGCTGCCGAAGAACCCGGGCCAACCGTGGCTGATGCCGCGCACACCGGCACAAAGCGCGATCGTGCGCCGGGCCGAGCGGCTGCACCATCGCCTCGCCGACTACGGCTACACCGTGAGCACCGGGCCGCTCGTGTGGAACCGGCACAAGGCGAACCTGCGGGCGCGCCCGGGCAACGGGCGCTACCCGCTCATCTGGGCCGAGTCCGTGCGCTCGGACGGCGTGTTCGAATTCCGAGCCGAGAAGCGCAATCACAAGCCGTACTTCCAGCCGAAGCCGAGCGACTCCTGGGTCGTCACCGATTTCCCCTGCGTCCTGCTGCAAAGGACGACGGCGAAGGAGCAACGCCGAAGGCTGATCGCCGCAGAGCTCCCCGCAGCCTTCATTGCCGCCCACGGCGCGGTCGTCGTCGAGAACCATCTCAACATGATCAAGCCGCGCGGCGGCCCTCCGAAGGTGCTCCCGGCGGTGCTCGCCGCATTGCTGAACAGCGATCTCGTCGACCAGGTGTTCCGGTGCATCAACGGCAGCGTGGCGGTATCGGCGTACGAGCTCGAAGCGTTGCCCCTGCCCTCTCCCGCGGCACTCCAGGAGCTCGAGCGGATCGTCCGCCAGCGCGCGACCCGCGAGCGCCTCGAACACGCTGTCGAACGTCTCTACGGCAGCGAGGTTGACTGATGCCGTTGCCGCCGCTCCCGGCGCTCCCCGACATCCACCAACGGCTGAGCGCGATCTTTCCCGAAGGCACCGCCAACCGAAACTACGTCGTCCGCGAGATCGCGGCGAAGACCGTGTTCGTCCTGCTCTACATCGGCGCGGTGGAGGGCACCGAGCGCTGGCTGCGCCCGGACCAGGTGACGCGGATGACCGACGCGCAGGCCGCCCTGCAACGAGACGCTGAGCGCGATGCGTGGCTACACGAGTCCATGCGCCCGGCCGCCGGGAACATCGACGGCCGGTGGTACGCGGCGAACACCCGCGAGCCGATCCGCGACGAGACGTTGCGCGAGGGTCTCGTACGTCTGGGGGCCGTCATCGAACGCAAGGGACTGCCGACCACATCTCCCCTCCCCCGCTATGCCCTGGCGGTGCACTTCGCCGCGTTGCTCCATCCCGAACTACTCGATGAAACGCTGATGGCGCGGATCGCGCAGTGGCAGGAAGCCAACCTCTCGCCCGGGGCCCTTGCACGCATCGCCATCATCCGACGCGGCGCGGTCGCGCGCGAGGGACGGGTGCTGGTGACGTTCCCCAACGGCGAAACCCGAGACATGGAGCCCGGGCCAAGCTCGGTGATCTCGAAAGCCGTGGTGGAGCAATTCGCGGCGCGATTCCTCGAGCAGCCCGGTGTCATCTGGCTGAGCGAGAGCCGCAATCAGGTGGTGGCGCGCGATGACCGATTGGCGCAGGCAATCGGCCTCGCGATCGACCCCGGCCGCAACCTGCCCGATCTCATCCTGGTGGATCTCGAGCCCGCCGAGCCGTTGCTCATCTTCGTCGAGGTCGTCGCGACGGACGGTCCGGTCAATGAAGCTCGCCAGGGCGCATTGATGGGAATCGCGACCGAAGCGGGCTTCCGCGAGCACCAGGTGGCATTCGTGACGGCCTATGCGGACCGTGACGAGGGCGCGTTCAAGGGCTCGGCGAGCTCGCTCGCCTGGCGATCGTTCGCATGGTTCATGTCCGAGCCCGAACACATCATGGTGCTGCATCGAGGCGCCGATGCCGACCGGGCGCTCCTGTCGGAATTGATGCGCCCCTGACGAGCCCGTCGAGGGGCTGCAGTCCTTCGGGTTTTCCACCATCCGTCTGACCACCGGGCAGAGGAATGCGCCGCCGCCGCCGGCACGGTCGAGCACCTCCGGACTCCGGAAGGGGGTCCTCGCCGATTCGGGTGACATCGGTGATCCATCCGGTCTCCGGTGAGTATATGAACGGGAGCATCGCGAGTTCGATGATTTGGCCCTCTTGCGCGTCGACCCCCGGTCGTTTCCACATCGACGGCCTCGCGGAATGTCTTGGGGCAGTGGATGGGCCCTGCTCTTCTTTCTCTGGAAGGTTTGCTGTGAAATTTTGACGGCCTCGCGCGGAGCCAGGCACAGGGGCAGCGCCGCCGCATCCAGGGGGAACGACGTGTGAACGGCAGGGGTCCGCGCCGTGTGCGGC
>Ga0209544_1001176_pt1 | contig 30197 bp, 25 predicted proteins | sample MesohylPK_FD_187297 | JGI IMG/M metagenome (GOLD analysis project Ga0209544, IMG submission 187297) | Host-associated microbial community of the marine sponge Aplysina aerophoba from Gulf of Piran - sponge mesohyl, lysed by proteinase K... | ecosystem: Host-associated > Porifera > Sponge >... | reverse complement strand
CGGACCTCGCCGACGACGATGTGGTCGGGCCGGTGGCGGAGCGCGTGGCGCACCAGGTCGCGGATCTCGACGGGCGTCTCCGAGAGGGTGGCCCCGGCCTCGAACCGGAGGCAGTTCGCTCGGTCGATCCGGAGTTCGAGCGTGTCCTCGATGGCGACGATCCGCTCGTCCTCCGGCAGCAGCTCGATCAGCGCGTTCAGGAGCGTGGTCTTTCCCGAGCCCGTGCCGCCGGAGACCAGGATGTTCTGGCGGGACGCAAGCGTGCTCCGAGCGGCTTCGAGGAGGTCCTCGGGCAGCGAGCCCAGGCGCACCAGGTCCTCGGCCGTGAACGCGCGGCCGCCGAACCGCCGGATGGTGATGGCAACCTCCGGACTCGCGGGCGGGGTGCAGATGGCGACCCGCGATCCGTCCTCCAGCCGGGCGTCCAAGATCGGCCGCGCGGCGGGATCGAGCCCGAGAGGGCGCGCGATGTGGATGGCGGCGCGGTGCAGCCAGGCGGCGGTGAGCCCCGGGGCGTCGTGGGGCTCCAGCCTCCCGGCCCGCTCGACCCAGACGTTGCCGGGTCCGTTGATCATGATCTCGGAGATTTGCGGGTCTTCGAGCAGGCCCTCCAGGCCAGGAAGGAACGGGGTAAGGTGGCCGACACCGCTCGCGCGCTTCATATCCGCCCCTCCTTGCGCAGCCTCCAATAGCCGGTCTCCTTCGGCAGGTAATGGGGCTTGAGGTAGACGCGGCGGGCCGGGAGCGACTTCACCCCGTCGTAAGGAAGGCAGATCGCTTGGTAGTTGGCGAGCAGCGCGAACTCGCGGGGCGTGAACACCGGCTCCCGGGACCGCCGGAACGACTTGCTCGCGCCGATGGTGCCGCGTCCGCCCCCGGCGCGCCCGGACAGGAGCGAGAACTCGGGCCTGCCGGTGGTCTCGCTGAACGTGTAGGAGGGCTGCGTCTTCATGACGGAGCCGCACATCTCGGACGCGATCTTCGCCGACGCCTCGTCGGAGAGCGACAGGAAGATCCGGGTGCGGAGCGTCTGGACGAGCGTGCGCCACGCCTCGCCCGAGGGCAGCACGGAACGGAGCGAGGAGATCGATTGCGTGGCAACGATGGGGATGCAGCGGCACTGCCGCGTGAGCGCGAACGCCTTCTCGTCGCCGGACGGGTCGTCCTGGCCCACGGTGGCAAACGCCTGGTATTCGTCGCAGATGAACACGGCGGGCCGCATGTAACGGTCGGGACGCCGGGCGGCCTCCGCGGGACGCCGGAGCAGCGCCTGCATCCACGCGTTTTTGAGCAGCACGCCGATGGCGCGGGCGAGTGCCGGGTTCGCGCCCGCGGGCATGTTGAGCGCCAGCACCTTACCGCCCTCGATCAACTCGGAGAGCGGCGGCAGCCTCCGGCGCAGGCCCGGCATGGCCGGGACGTCCGGGACCTCCTCCTCGTCCACGTCGTCCGTCCGTTTCGCCGGGGCATCGTCCCCCGGCGGCGGCGGACAGAACACACCCGCGACCTCCGGCTGGTCGAACAGCGAGAGGAACACGCTGATCCCCTCGACGATCGAGGTACGGAGCTTCGCGTCCAGCTCCGACCAGTCCTTGACGTACCACCGGGCGACCGCCTCGACCCGCTCGGAGAACTCGCTCCCGGCAACGTTCTCGACCACCACCCTCCGGCATGTGACCTTCAGCTTCTTGAGCCGCTTTTCGAGTTCCGGATCGAGCCGGGTCGCCATGTCTTCGGTGCCGGGCACCTGCTCCCACGCCCACTTCGTGAGTGCTTCGGAATGATTGACCATGTCCTTGCGGGAGATGATCGCCCTCACCGGCTGGCGCTCGTTCGCCAAATTCTGCGCCTCGCGGATCCTGTTCCTGAGCAGGTCCGCGTCAACCGTGCAGCGGTAGATGTCCTGAAGCGTGACCCAGCTGCCCGGCAGGAGCCGGTGCAGCTCGATGATCCACCGGACGAGGTTCGTGTACGCCTGTTGCCAAAACGGCTCCCGGGACTTGCCGAAGAGCTGGTTGATGAGCGACGCGACGCCGTAGGCCAGCGAGTAGGAGTCGAGCAGCGGATCGTCGAGCGGATTCCACTGGAGCGACCCGCCGAGCCCGATCTCGAGGTAGTCGTCCCCGCGCCCGGCGTCTTCGAGAATGCCTCGGACCTGGTGACAGAAGTCGCCCTTCACTTCGAGCACGAGCGCGCCCGCGCGGCGGCCGGGATCGTCCGCGCGCCAGAAGAGGATCTGGCGGGCGAAGGGGTACATGCAGCCGCTGGTCTTGCCGGTGCCGACGGCGCCCACGATGAGGGTGCCCGTGTAGAGCCCCTTCTCGGGAACGACGAGCCACGACGGTTGCTCGCTCTCGCGCGGCACCGTCGGATGATGCTGTTCGCCAACGACGAGCGACGGCGCTTCGTCCTCGGGCGAGGTGGGCCACGCGGGCAGCTTGCCCCGTCGCCGGAACCTGAAGAGCGGATGGAGCCAGACCCGCCAGACCGAGAGGACGAACGAACCGGCCAGCACGACCAGAACGGCGGGCCACGCGTAGTACCAGACGCGGATGGCGGCGTGCAGGCCCGGATCGTGCAAGGCGATCAGGTCGAGATACGGGTTCGCGCCGGGGAACGGCGCCTTGAGCGCCTGGCCGGCGACCGCCCCGACCGCGCTCCCGATGATGGCGAGGGTACCGGACCTCATCGCTTCAACCCCCTTCCTGGAAGGATTGCTGGCCCGGAGCGACCTCCCGTGGAGGACGGAATGGACGTGTCCATGCCGATCCTCCCCGATGGCACGCCACGCGTCCAAGGAGGGGGGTCGCTCCGGCCACGGTCGCCGGCGCCCGCGTGCCGCAACCGGTCGTCGGGCCGTGGCGCAACCGCAATCCGCCCAGCGACTTGCGTAACCGGCGACCTGTCCGCCCAGGACGCGGTTCCGTGTCCGGCGACCCCCAACGTCGAACGGACACCCGCTCTACGGCCCCGGAACCCCGCGATCCCGCGGTCAAGACAGGCCTCCGCGAAGCCGTCGGGAACGCCATGCCGTGAAGCCGTCGACCGCCATGCCGGGGCCGGCGGACCGGACCTGCTTCTTGAGTTCGGCGATCCGCACAAGGCAGCTTTGAAACCCGCCGAGCTTCTCGACCGCCGCGTCGTTCATCCGGATGATCGCCTGTTCGATCCGCTTGATTTCGCGGCGGGCCAAATCGGCGGCATTCGCCTCGGCGGGTGCGTCGGCCCAATGCCCGAGCACGTTGCGAGCCCGCGCGAGTTCCGGCGCGGTTCGCACGACCGCGGCAACCTCGACGGACAGCCCCCGGATTTGGAGCGCGTGCCAGAGCCCCCGGTGCGAACGGCCCCACGAGCGGAGCGCCGTCGCGGTGCCGTGGCCTGGATCGGCGTAGACGAACAGGGCGCGGCGCTCGTCTAGCGCGACGGGCAGCTTGACCGGGAAGTAGCGCCGGGTCTCGCGGGCACCCCGGCCGTACACCCTCACGGGCAGCAGCTCGCGCTCGATGCCGAGCGCTTCGAACGCGGCGACCTTCTCGGGCTCGGTCGGGAGCCAGGGAAGCTCCGTGTGGTCGATGACGTAATCGAGCGAGAGAAGACGGCGCAGGAGCACTTCCTCGGAAGCCGTCTTGCGGTGGCGGATGTGCTCGGCTCCGAGCGCCCGGTAGACCGGCCGCGAGAAGATCCGGCAGACCCTTCGTCCGTGCAGCGTCTCCTTCGCGGCCAACTTCTGCGCCGTGATGGCCCGTACGAACCGGCGGGTCGTGCGGCCGCGGGTCTGGAGCCACGCTGTGAGCTGCGCAAGCGTGAACACGCCGCTGTGGAGGCACGCCAGCGCGATCCACTCGGCCTTCTTCCCCTTCCACCCGAACGTCTCAAGCGCCTGCTCGCGGCCCTTAAGGTGCGCGATCATCGGTCGCTCCCGGTCACGAGCGCCAGGTCGGCCCGCATGTAGGTGACGAGGAGCCCCATCGGATTGTGGACGACCAGATCCGGTGGGACCCGTTCCAGGAACTCGAACCGGAGCGTGAGCGACCAGCGCTCGCGCCGCAGCTCCTGTTGGCCGCGCAAGTGGACCAAGTCGAAGTCGGCCGTCGCGCCGTGCGGCGGCTCTGGAGACGGGTGGATGCGAAGCACGACCTGTTCGACTTCGAGTTCGGTGTCGGCCGTCCCCGCCGCGACGCTCGCGACCTCCTCGCCGTCCCTCTGGAACGCGGCGTTCGCGAGGTCGGTGCTCAGGAACCGGAGGCTCCTCGTCCAGCTTTCCTGCGCCGTCGCCCGCCGGCGCGAGTGGAAGTCGTGGACGAACCGGTTGAGGAAGTACTTCGTGGTGGGATCAAGCGGATCGGCCTGCGCGGTCGCCGCCTCGTAGGCCAGCGCCTCGGCGCGTCCCACCTCGTCCACCCGGATCACGATAGGTTTGGGCGGTTCCGCGCCCGCGATCCTGAGCAGGACCAGGACGCCGAGCACGATGCTCGCCGAGAGTAGGATCAGGATCCGTCGCAGCTTCCGGTTGGACTCGACCGCCTCGCCCCAGATCTCGGCGTACTCACGGCCAGCGTCACGGTCACGTTTCATCATCGGCTTCTCCCAGGGACTCAGACGGGGGGCTTGGCGGGGGCGGCGGCCTTGCTCGCTCCCTGCATGACGAGCGCGACGAACCCGGACCCGGCGGAGCCGGAGCCGGAGACGAGCATCGAGGCGAGTTCGCCGACCTTGAGCCCGGCCATGAGGCCGGAGACGACGAGCGGCATGAGGACGACGGCCCAGAGCCAGAGTTCGGCGGGGTCGGCGGTCCCGGTGCCCATCAGCGCGTCGGCGTAGGTCGTGATGTAGCCCATGCCGACGCCCATGAAGACCCTCAGGATGGCCCCGGCCACGACGCCGTAGAGCGTGTAGACCATCAGCGTCCGGAACCATCCCCAGAACAGGAACGAGAGCGGCTCGAAGAGCAGGAACGCGATGAACACCGGACCGAGCAGGATCGCGATGGCGATGGCGACCTGCGCCCAGATCACCTGCGCGTAGGTGACGCAGAACAGCGCCAGCAGGCAGACCACGAGCGAAGCGCCCATCACGAGCGTGACCAGCGAGGAGAAGATCACGGTCGCGCCCGCCGTCACGATCGAGAGCAGGTTGCCCGTGGACCACGCCGCGCCCAGGTGCGCGCTGTACGCCTGCACGAGCGCGGCCATCTCGGTGTAGCCTGCCGACACCACGTCGGACAGAAACAGGTTCTGAAGCCAGATCCCGCCTCCGGCGACCATGGCGGGGAACGTGAGCCCGACGCCGGGGATCGGGACGATGTAGTAGTGGAGCAGCGTGCGGGGGATCGCGATCCCGATCACGAGCTTGATGATATCCCACGGCTGGAACGTGCCGGTGAACGCGATCCTGAGACCCGTCCAGGCGACCATCACGGCGGCGAGCCCGCCCCAGAGCTGGAGCCCGAGCGTATGCACGCCCGGCGCGGCTCCGCCGACGACGGTGTCGAGCACCACGTCGAGGAACCCCTTGAAGTCCTGAAGCTGATCGGCCGGGATCTGCGTGGGGACGTTCGGGTCGATGGACTGCGGGGGCAGTTGCATGGCCGTCGCGCCCCTACCGGTAGAACGACGGGATGCGGAACAGGAGCCCGTCGCGGAGCGCGGTTCGGTTCAGCGAAGCCGCGTCCCGCATCGTCTCGGCGAGCGTGTTCGCGCGCGCCCGGCCGTCACGCCAACGGCCAAGCCATTCGAGGCGGGCGAGTTCGGCCTCACGCGCCCGGCTCGCCTCGGCGGCGGCCTGGTGGGCGAGCACCTGTCCGGCGGCGGCGTTGATCCGGCCCTGGCTCAGCGCGGCGGCGACCCGTGCCTGCTGGAGGGCGGTGTTCGAGAGGTTCCCATTCGCCGTGATGTCGGCGAACGAGCCCTGCGCGCTCTCGATGGTCCCGGCGAGCGCGGCGGCCGCGTCGAGCGCCGCGTAGTCGAGGACCCGCTGCCGGTCGGCCGCCTCGCGGGCACGGCGGTAGTCCTCCAGCGCGCCCGTCGCCGCTTGGGGCGGAAGGTTCCGGAAGAGATCCAGGATGTCGGCCTCGCGCACCCGGTCGGCCGTGCCGTGGGTGGTGCGCCACAGTTCGGTGACCGAGCGGCCGCTTCCCATGGCCCGGACGGCGTCCACCGTGCCGCGGGCCTGTCCCGTGAAGTCGGACCGCCAACCGAGTCCGTCGCGCACGAGGCCTACGGGATCGGCGGCGAGGTCGGAAAACGGTTGCAGAAGCGCGTCGATCTCGCCGCGCGCGGCGCGCTCCATGTGATCGAGCTGGTCTTCGAGTTCCGTAAGCTGGCGGGCCATCGACCGGATCTGGCTGACCTGGTGCGAGATCTGCGTGATCTGGTTCGCGATGATCGTGGCCCGCTGGATCCAGCTGCCGAAGTCGAACTGCGCGCTCGCGGGAGCGGCATTCGCGAGTAGCAGAACGGGGACGAGCAGTGCCGGGGCGAGGATGCGGTGAATCATGGAAGAGTCCTTTCGTGTCATCAGTGTGCGGCGGTTGGGGTCGGGACCAGCACATCGGAGGTGAGCCAGATGCGGAGCCGGTGGCCCGCACGGATCGTGATCTCGGGCAGGCGGTTCAGATACCGGTCGAGCATCGAGGCGGCGCTGCCTCCGAGTCCCTGGCCGACACCCGCTTGCAGTCCGTAGGGCGAGGCTCCGGCGAGCGTCAGCCCGCTCAGCGCGCCGACCGCACCGGCGGCGGCGAACGTCGAGAGGTAGCGCCGGTTGACCTGGTCCCTGAGGGCGCTCTCGCCCGCCTGGTTGAGTCCGGCGAATTCGAGGTCTATCCAGCTTCCGTCGGGCAGCAGCAGCCGGTGGAACGCCACGGCGAGGCGGCTCTGATCCCGGTTCTGGACGGCGCTCGCGGTGCCGACGACGCGCGCGCCGCGCGGGACCAGAACGCGCTGGCGGTCGGCCGAATACAGCGGGACCGACACCATGGCGAGCACCGGGCCGGGGAACTCGCCGGAGAGTTGGGTGAGCAACACCGCCTCCAGGAACGAACCCTCGGGGATCCTTTCCCAGCCCGGCGGGTCATGCAGCCGGACCAAACGGCCGGGCTCAGATGTGCGGGGTGGGGCGGGGCTGGCCTGAGGCGCTGAACCGCCCGCGCCGGGCGCGAACTCTCCGGCGGCCAGCCCAGCGGCCATCTCGGCCTCAAGCGCGGCGAGGGAGTGCCCGAGAGACGCGAGCGCGCCATCGAGTGCCGCATCGGGAGGCTCGGGTGCGGGCGGTGACATCCCAGCCGCATTTGAGGTCCGGTTCGGATCCCGGTGCGACTGCGCGACGGGTGGCGAGCGGAGCGAGCGCGTCCTGCGCTCGACCTCTTCGAGCCGGAGCGCCTCGCGAAGATCGAACTCGGCCTGGCCGAGGGCGGCCTGGGCACCGGCGTTGCCCGCATCCGCCCCCGCGTCTTGTCCGACCGGTTCCTGCCCGGAGGCATCGGTCTGTTGCCGCTCACTGTCCGCATCGGCCGCCGCCTGCTGGCTCTGGCGCTCCGTCTCGGCATCGAAGCGGCCGTCGAGCGCGCGGCCCGTGCGGTCGTCCACGGGCCGCGCCTCAGTGGGTGCGGCTCCCTCGGCCGTCTCGTCGGGACGCGACAGAGACGAGGAGAACAGCAACCCTGCCACGAGCACGGTGATCAGGGCGATCCCGACCTTCGTGACGAGGCCGCCGGGCAGCGCGCCCTTTGGCTCCTTGAACCACTGCTTCCAGCCGCTCACCTGGTGCCTGCCTCTGGCTCGAACCGCCAGTGCAGCCGCTTGTCGCCGAGCTGAAGCCATCCGTCGCCCAGGACATGGCGGGCGATGTAGAGCCCGTCCTCGGTCAGATCGAACGCGACCAGACTCGGCTCGCCGTCCTTCAGCTCGTAGAGGGCCGGGGCTTCCTGCGCGCGCGAGCGGATGTAGGTGAAGAGCCCGTCGTGCCACATCGCTTCGACCCGGAACGGACGCTCGGACGCCCTCCGGTCCAGCCGGTACTCGAACCGCAGCCGTTCGGGGTAGGAGGCGCGAAACGCTTCGATCTCCGCAGCCGCCTGTTCGCGTGCCTTGACGATCCCGGCCTCGGCTTCCTCGCGCGCCATGCCCGCAGCATCGACGGCCTGGGCCGCCATCTGCCGGTACGCCGCAACCTCGCTTCGGGCGACGAATGCCGGTCCGCCCGCGTTTCCGCCGGACATCTCAGCCGTCTCCGCGCCCGCCTCGACGCGCACCACCAGGTGGGGCGGCTTCTCGCCGCTCTCGGAGACGAGGAACGAGTAGATGCGCCCCGACTCGCAAACGAGTGCGACGTTCGTGGCCGCGTCCTCCGCCAAGGGCTTGAGGTACGCCACGTTCGCCGCGCCGGTCAGGTGCCAGTACTCGGAGTCGCCGGCCACGAAGTCGAGGATCCGCTCGCTGGCCGGAAGCACGATTACCGTCGTGTGGCGCACGCGCGCGCGAAGCCGGGGGATCCGCTCATCGCCCTCTTCCGGCACCGATACGCGCAGGTAGGCGGCCTCGGTGCTCGGCTGCTGCGCGCAGGCCTCGCCGGGGAGCGCCGCCAGAAGCAGCGTGAGCAGGACAATGACGATCCCGAGCAGGATCGCTGCGGTTGGTGTTTTCATGGTGTTACGTCCTTTGCGTTCTTGGAGGTGGTGTGGGATGGGTTCGGCCGGGCGAGCACTTCGAGAGCACGGACCAAGCCGTGCTTCGCCACGGCTTCGGCGCGCTTCTCGGCGTCCAAGGGCGAGGAGGTGTAGAGCCAGTAGCTCTCCGGATCGACTTCGAGCCGGAGGACTGCCGCCTCGTCCGGGCGGCGGAGATAGAGCTCGCGCTTGGGCGTGAGCTCCCGGACCTGGGTGATCTCCGACTCGTTCAGCCTGAAGAGGGCTCCGGCCTCCGCGGGCAACTCGGGGTTGGCGAGGAACAGCTTGGTGGGGATGGATTCGAGGAGCGCCGAAGCGCCGGGCGTTCCCGTCACGTCCACGGCGGACTGCGTGGCGAGCACGAGCGCGGCGTTCTTCTTCCGCCACGTCTTGGCCGCCTCGGCCAGGTAGTTCAGCACGGCGGGGTCCTGCATGTACCGCCAGGCCTCGTCCACGACCATCAGCTTGAGCCGGGCTGTCTCCGCCGCGTCTTCGATCTCCAGGCGCATGCGTTCCAGGAGGTAGGCGAGCGCCGCCTCGCAGAGGTCCGCGTGCTCCGCCGCGCCCGCCAGATCGATCACCTGCCAGTCGCGGAACTCGATGTCTGCCCCGCCCGACGGCGCGTTGTCGAAGAACGCGCCCCACGCGCCGCCCTCCGTCCACCGGCTGAAGGCGGGCCACATTGCGACCGGGAGCGAACCGGCCAGCACGCTCATCGTCCGGCGCTCAGCCCCCAGCGCGTAGAGGTCCTCGATCCGCGCGCGGATCTCGCTCGTGTCCGACCCGTCGGCCTCGTAGCCGCCCAGGTTGAGGAGCCGGAGCACCCAGCCGGTCAGGAACTGGAACGTCCTCGTCGTGGCAGGCAGCGCGAAGGGCTGGAGCCGGAGCGTCGGCTCCGTCTCGCCCGGCGCGAGCTCCAGATAGCGGCCCCCGAGGAAGCGGGTCAGCCAGCGATACGAGCCACCCAAGTCCAGGATCAGGATGCGGGGGTCGTACTTGAGCGCCTCGACCAGCAGGAAGTTCAGGGTGAAGCTCTTGCCCGAACCCGTCGCCCCCAGGATCAGCGTGTGGCCCACGTCGCCCGCGAACAGGTCGTAGCGGTACGCCGTGCGCCACGGCGTCTCGAACACCGCCAGCGGCTCGCGGCCCAGATGGCGGCTCGTTCTGTTCCCCTTGGGCGGTCCGAACACGGGCGCAAGGCACGCCGCGACGCCCGCCGACACGAACACCTTCCGCACCTGCCGGCGTCTCGGCTGGGCCGGGAGCCGGGCGAACCACGCGGGAAGCTGGCCGTAGCCTTCCCGGATCACCTTGGCGTCGTGCGCGGCGAACAGGCGGCGGACGTCGCCGTCCAGCCGCTCGATCTGTTCGAGTTCGCCATGGAGCGCCACGGTCAGGGACGCCTCGCCGTAGGCCACGCCGTCGGCTTCGAGTTCGACCAGCGCGCTGCCCAGCCGGTCCGACTCGACGGCTGCCGCCGAATCCACCATCGCCGCCGCCGTGCCCTGAGCGTCCTGCGCGTGCGCCATCATCGAGTAGCGGCGCGAGAAGTAGTGGCGCTGCGCACCTCGGATCCGCCGCCTCGCCGCTTCCACAGTCCACGGCCGCCATTCGAGCGAAACCGTCGTCACCGCATCAAGGCAGTAGAGGTCTTTGAGCAGGTTCGCGTGCGCCTGCCCCGGCGGCGACAGAAGCGAGTAGAGGATCACCGGCTCGCCATCCAGCTTCAGGTGCGAACGCTCCGCCTCAAGCTCCGAAAGCGCGAGCCGCCAGTTCATGCCGCTCCCCGTCGCACCGTCCCAGAACGTGCCGGGCCTGTTGGTGAGGTCGGAGAGCAGCCTGGATGCTTCAACGGCTCCGAGCATCTCGACGGGCGTGTGCTCGGCCACAAGCGAGCGGCTCGCATCGATCATAGCGCGGAACCGGTCCGCCGCCGCATCGATCTCCGAAGCGAGGTAGGTCGGCGCACCCTTTCTTTGACGCTTCCACAACCGGGCGATCCTGGCGGCGGGTCCGGATCTGGTCTTGGCCGCCGGGCGGAGGCCCGGATCGTGCGACCATACCACAAAGGCGTCGAGCCGCTGGACGCGCCCGGCAAGGAACGCGCTTCGCTTGCGCCCCGAGACGGACGCGATGTCAGAGCCGTTGTCCTGCGGACTCTCGTCGCGGCTGGGGCGTCGTAGCAGGTAGAAGTGGAGCCGCGTGCTGGGACCGAGGCCCGAGAGCAGCCTCTGCCAGAGTCCCAGCACCCGGTCGATCTTTTCGGGCGTCCTCCCGTCGGTTACGGCGGGCCGGATCCGGCCCGCCGCCACCAGTTCGCCCGCACGGGTTAGGCAGCTTTGGCCGTCTTCGAGCCAGCCCCAGTAGGGCAGCTCCTCGGCCAGCGAGCCCGCCGCTTCGTAGGCCCGGAGTTCGTCGGCGACCCTCACCGGGAACCCCCACGGACCACGAGATGCCACGGCTCGTCGGCCCACTTGCCAGGATCGAAGCGCGCCGGATGGCGCGTCGAGGCCCGGAGCACCGCCAGCATCGCCGGATCCCTCCGGCCCGCCAGCCAGCCTGCGCCGTAGCAAGCGGCGAATACGACTCCACCCGCCACGAGCGAGGCCGTCGCGTTCCATACCGCGACGGCGAGCGTCGCGCCCAGCAGGAACAGCCGCCGCTCCACGCCCAGCACCGTCAGCGGACGGTTGAGCGCCGCGTAGCCCGGCCAGCGCCTGAGGCTCCTCATCAGAACAGCCAGCCGAGGAAGTTGACCGCGCCGACCGCCATCCCGATCCCGAAGATGATCCCGGCCAGCGTGCGCTTGCTGCCGCCCTCCCCGAACGCGAACATCAGCCCGCCGACCACGATCGCAATCAGCGACAGCCCGCGCGCGATCGGTCCCGTGAACTGTGTCTGAAGCTCGTTCACCGCATCCACCCACGGGCTCGTGCCCTGCGCGTGGAGCACGCCGGGCGTCAGCATGAGCAGCACGGCCCACACAGCTCCCCGCATCGTAGTCAGCAACGTTCTCATCATTTCTTTCCTTTCCCTGAAGGGTTGCTGGCGACGGTCTATCCGCCGCCCCGGGTGTCCGCGATCCGCTCGCGGATCCACGCGTCGATCTCGGCCTCGATCCAGCCCACAACGTTCTCGCCCAGCTTGACCGGCCGAGGGAAGAGCCCTCGGGCGACCCACCTTCGGATCGTGCTCCGCGAGAGGCCGGTCCGGTCCTGTACCTGCGACATCCGTAGGAGGCGGATCGGCGGTCCTTTTTGCTGCTCGGGGTTCTCGGTCATGGTTCTGCTCCTGTTCGTTCTCCCCGTACTCGTCGATGGCTTCAGTGGCGGAAGGCGCCGGGGCGGATCCCGGATGCCACCCGAGTCCCCGTCGTAGTTGCCGATGAAGGCCAGAACACGGTCCGCCGTCCTGGACGACGGCGAGTGTCCCGCCCCAATCCGGCGCAGCGGACCCGGGTCGCCCAGCACCGTCATGCCCAGCGTCATGGGCCTGACGCCCATGCATTCCAGAAACGCGCTCACCCACGAGTTGAATAGCTCCTCCAGCGTTGCCATGACTGCCGTTCCAGCCGCATCGATGCCCGTAACGTTGATGACGTGTCTTCAAGACCGTCAACCGGTAGTAAATCGCCTAAGTGGTTATGCTGTATCATGATGGGTCATGCTGGGTCAGGCTTTGCGGACGGCTCCGCCAGCGGGGCGACAAAGCACCCCCGCCCGGCATTTGCGGGCGCCTCCCCAACAGGATCTGTACGTCGACCAGACGGAGGGGATCGGAAGCAACGGACCACGCGCCGCGCGGAGGCGAGTCGGCAGGTTCGGGATCCGGATCCGGGCGCGATGGTCAAGCCGCCAGGCCCCCGAAGTGGATCGACCTCGGCCGACTTGCGAAACCGGCTGGAGGCGGGGCTATTCCGACCCCATGGGACGAACGAAGAAGAAGGACTCCATACCTCTGGATCCCGTGCGCAAGCGGCTACTCCGGCTGCTGACGGCGAAGGGCTCGACCCTGCGCACCGCCTCGGTTGCCATGGGCCGGAACAACGCCTACCTGCAACAGTTCATCCACAGGGGCACGCCGAAGGTTCTTGCCGAGGACGACCGCGAGATCCTCGCGGAGCACCTGGGCTGCCGGCCCGAGCTACTCAAGCACGGCCGGAGTTTCCGGCTCTCGACGAACGCCACGCGGCCTTCGCCGCCCGACGACGCATACGCCGCGCCAATCGGCTACAGCGCCGTGCCGGAGGCGGAGCTCAAAGAGGAGCCGGACGCGGAGGAAGCCTGGAACGGCGAGTTGCGGGTGACCGGAGATGCTTGGATGTTCGCCGATGCGTTCATCCGCCACCGGCTCCGGACCGATCCCGGCGACCTGTGGATGGTCGAGGTGGACGGGGACTCGATGGAACCGCTGCTCTCAAGCGGCGACCACATCCTGATCGACGTGAGCCGGACGGTGCTTGCGCCGCCCGGGATGTTCGTGATCTGGGACGGCATCGCGCTCGTCGCCACGCGGATCGAGCGGTTGCCGCACTCCGAGCCGGCACGCGTGATGCTCAAGTCCGTCAACCCCGAATACGACAGCTACGAGTGTACTGCCGAAGAGGTCCGCGTCGTCGGACGCGCCGTTTGGGTCTCCAGAAGGCTGTAGGACTGGTAGAAACCCGAAACCCCCGCGCCCGGAGGCCGTTCGGGAGCGGAACCGTCCCCGAACGGGCTGGGTCGCGCGGAGCGGCCGATGACCGTTGCGGCTTGAAATCGCCCGGGCCACGATCATTGGGCTGGCTCGTCGGCAATGTCGGATCCTTGATGCGCAGCACGGCCACAATGGCGCGCGACGCGGCTGGGAACCGAGAACCGCACCTCAAACGGCCCGGCAGCCGCCACGTCCGCGCGACCCAGAACTCCCGAAGCACCGCGATGCGGCGCGAAACGCCCCGTCCAAGCATCTGGTTCGCACCATCCGCATCCCAATCGGCACCGGCAAGCCACCACTCTGGGATCGTAAAGTCCGGCGCCAAGCGCGCTTGGGCGTCCCGAATCGGTTTGACGGAATGACCTGATTTCGCTATCTTCGGTTTCTATACGGTGTGCGCAGGCGGGATGAGCCGCAAATTGGCGGCGGCTTGACCTTCTCGGTAAACTCTTGGCGTGGGTTCGCGCCAAGAGGAGGCTCACCCGACTCGGTCTGCGAACACCGAGGCACATCGGTAGGCTCGCACGCCGCCAAGCCCGAGTCTGCGAGACTGCTGCTGGGCCAACCCGATCACCGTGTTTCGGAATGGAGGAAGGAAGAGCCCAATGGCCATCCGGTATCGGTTTAGCGGACACGAGACCTTTCCGTTCCGGTATCTCTGGCCCCAGAAGGGGGTCCGGGGAATCATCGACGACCCTAACCTCTTCTTCCGCGAGGACGCCATCGTACGGCTCGGCGTCGGCAAGAACATGGTCTCCTCGATCCGATTCTGGTGCCAAGCGCTGGGCTTGGCGCAGGCAGATGGGCGTAGGCGCACCGCAGAGCCCACGGAACTCGGGCGGAAGCTCTTCGGAAAACACGGATGGGACCCCTATCTTGAGGATCCGGGTACACTGTGGCTGCTTCACTGGGAGTTGATCGATTCGCCGGGAATCGCTTCGACATGGTCACTCGCGTTCACTGGCTGGCGGCGGGATGCGTTCACGCGTAGAGAGCTTGTGGAGTGGCTGGCGCTGATTGCCAAAGAGCGGGCAAATCAGCACACTTCGCGCAACTCCTTGAGGCGCGATGTGGAGGTGTTCATCCGGACCTACGTGCCCACAGGCGCGCGTTCCCGCCGCGCGATCGAAGACACGTTCGATTGTCCTCTTTCCGAACTCGGGCTGTTACGCAGGGAGGACCGCGACCTGTACCGATTCAGCCGCGGCGCCAAGCCGAACCTCCCCATCGAGATTCTGGCTTACGCTCTGGCCAGGTATTGGGACCGGGAGGCCGGCGGGCAGGAAACGCTAACCTTCGATCGTGTCCTGTACGGGTTGGGGTCGATTGGATCGGCGTTTCAGCTCTCTGATGCTGGCCTCGCCGCACATCTCGAAGCGCTTCCGAATTGGGCCGGCTTCGACTACGATGAGACGGGCGGTCTGCGTCTCCTTATTCGCCGCGAGCGCGCGAGGTCGAGACCTCCGATCCGTCTGCTCGAACGGTATTATGCCAGCCAAGCGGACAAGGGGAAGACTACCGAGGTGGCTGCGTGAACGCGCCCCGTCTCTGCGATGTGATCTCTGTTCGAGGGCGTTTCCACAGCTCCGTCAATGTTCCGCGGGATTGGCGTCTGGAAACGGACCGGACGGCCTATATCGTTACGCCTAGCATCCGGGAACTCACCGAGCGGATCGTCAGGGAAACGGAAGCTCGCGGCGGCGTCCGCAGCTGGTCGATCACGGGCCCCTACGGCTCCGGAAAGTCGGCATTCGCGCTCTTCCTGGTGGACCTACTGGCAGGGAATCCCCCTACGCATGCCGTGGGGCAGTTGATCGGGGAGGGATCCTCGCTCCCTCCCGGTGGATTCGTACCCGTGCTCCTAGTGGCGGAGCGGAATCCGCTTGGTCCCGCACTTACACGGGCATTGGCTGACGCGGTGGACGAAATTTCGCCTTCCCTCGCCGAGGAAGTCCGGAGGTACTGTCCGTCGTCGGGTGCCGGTGTCGCCCGGACATTCTCCCGAGCAGCGCGCTGCTTGCAGTCACACGGTTACGCCGGCCTATTGGTCATCGTAGACGAACTCGGCAAGTTCCTCGAGTTCGCGGAAGCGAATCCAACCGAGGGCGATGTCTTCCTCCTTCAGCAGGTCGCAGAGGAATCGCAGCGCTCGGAGGCACCGATCCTGTTCGTCACGATCCTACACAGTGGGCTCGCTGACTACTTGCCCGTGAACGACGAGGTCCGACGCGCCGAGTGGCAGAAGATTCAAGGACGATTCCGTGATGTAGCTTTCCAGCCGCCCGCAGAGCAGATGATCGCTTTGGTCGCGCAGGCAATTGAGTCACAAGCGCCGGGCCCGCTGGCCGAGGCGTGGGCGCAAGAGGTGGAGCGGGTCGCAAGGACGGGTGGCGTCTTGGCCGGAGCTACGCGGCACATTCCGGTCGATCTGCTTCACCGGTGCGTCCCACTGCATCCTGTGACGACCCTTTTGCTTTGGCCATTGTTCCGGTCTAAGGTAGCTCAGAACGAGCGGTCGCTCTTCGCGTTCCTCACCAGTGGTGAGGGATTCGGATTCCAAGAATACCTTCGGCGCACGGCTTGGGACGGCGGAGAGTTGCCCTTCCTGCGTCCGGCGTGGTTGCACGACTATATCCCCTGGGCTCTCGGAGCCCGGGCTTTCATGGGCGATCGTGCCGCAGCGTGGGCACTCATCGAAGATGGGATCCGCAGGCTCCCGCAGGATACGCCGTCGGGCACCGAGGACGTGCTGAAGACGCTGGGCCTCCTGAGCATGTACGGAAGTGGTGTGGGGCTTCCAGCTTCGAAAGCTGTCATTGATGCGGCAATGGGATTCGACAGCGCACCGGCACTTGAGGTGCTGGCAGAGCGCTCGCTCATCGTCTTCCGGCGGCACGCTGGGGGCTACGCGCTGTGGGAGGGTTCGGATTTCGACCCAAACGCCGCTTTCAGCGCAGCCCGCGAACGCGTGTGTTTTGGAGACATCGTAGCACGCCTCAAGCGATCGCTGCCACTCCGGCCCGTAGTGGCGCGACGGCACTACGCGGAGACTGGAACGTTGCGGTTCCTTGAGGTGGACATCGTGCCCGCAGGACTTGAGAACGTGATCGACGCGCTCGACAAACCTACTAAGGCGGATGGTCGGGTGGTGTACGTGATTCCAGGTGACGGTGAGACGTGGGCGTCAGTCGCTGAGCAGATTCGTGCGGTCACGACTGCCGACGAGCGGCTGTTGCGACTCCTCGCGGTGCCCAAGTCGTTCGCAGACATCGAGCGTGCCCTCGCAGATGTTGAGTGCTGGAGATGGGTTCTTGAAAACACGCCAGAACTTCGGGGCGACCGAGTCGCACGGCGTGAGGTCCGATCACGCCATTCCGTGGCGATGGAGTTGCTCGAGCGGCTAGCTGGACAACTGTTTGGGCTCGCCGGATCTCTCTTTCAGCCCGCCTTCTCTGCGTGGGTCGCAGGCGGAGAGATTCACGAGATTCGCTCGGCGCGTCATTTTCAGCGCTGGATCTCACGACGCTGTGCCCAAGTCTTCGCGTCGGCGCCTACGCTTCACAACGAGCTCCTCAACCGGCGGATACTATCATCCGCTGCCGCCGCGGGCCGCCGCAATCTGCTTCAAGGCATGGTGGAGAAGGCAAACGAGTCGCGACTTGGGATCCAAGGCACGCCGGCCGAGGCGAGTATGTATGAGGCGGTTCTTCGGAGAGGAGGCTTCCATCGAGAGGGAGAGCACGGATGGTCGCTAGGCGCTCCGAGCGGGGATTGGCAGCCTGCCTGGGACACCGCGCTTACGTTCTTGGAAGCGACAAGGGAGGCGCGCCGCCCGGTCGGCGAACTTCTAGACGAATTGCGTAGTCCGCCCTTTGGCATCCTCGATGGAGCGCTTCCCGTCCTGATCACCGTGTTGCTGCTAGTCCACCGTGACGAAGTAGCCCTTTACGAAGACGGCGTTTTCGTTCCGGGATTCCGCATCGAGGTCGTAGAGCGGCTCGTGCGCAGTCCTGGAACCTTCGAGATCCAGAGCCACCGTCTAGATTCTGGCCAGATTGCCGCACTCCAAGCGCTTCGGAGTGTCTTGGCCGTAGGGGATGTGGATAGGATCAGGATCGATGCAGTTGACCTGTTGCCCGTCGTAAAGCTGCTTATCGGATTCGTCGTCAAGTTGCACCCTTTCGTGAGGAAGACCAAGCGCCTCGATCCGCTGGAAGCAGCTGCGGCGCGAGACCGACTCCTAGATGCCCGTGACCCCCGGGCGCTGCTGTTCGAGGAGTTGCCCGAGGCACTGGGCATGACGCTGGAGGGTGGAGAGGACGCCACGGAGTTCGCGACGCGACTCCACCGAAGCCTTAAGGGACTCGCTCATGCGTACCCGCGGCTCTTAGACGGAATCGAGAGATCACTGCGCGAAGCGTTCGGCCTAGATGGATCCGCTGTCACGGCACGGACAAGCTTGGCTGCGCGCGCAAGTCCCTTAGCCGAATTCGCTGGTGATGGACAATTGGGGTTGTTCGTGCGCGAAGCTGCTTCCAATCACCCGGACCGCGATTGGCGCGAGACCCTCGGGCGCGTTGTCCAGGGCGGACTGCCACCCACGCACTGGTCGGACCGAGATCTGACGGTGTTCCGCTTGCGACTCCAAGAGGTGGCTGGTGAGTTCGCCCGGCTCGAAGAACTTGCCGCCGAGCGCGGGTACAACGAAACCAATCGCGTTCTTCGGATCGGGGTTCTTGACGGTGCCTACGCTGAGTACCGCCACATTATCACGATGGACGAGGCCCGTTCGTCCGAAGTATCCGAGCTTGCGGTGCATGTGGACGAAGCACTGCGGTCGAACGGAGGCAGAGATTCATCCCGCGTGCGCTTGGCTGCCCTCGCGCATGTTGCCAAAAGCTTGCTGGGAAGCGAAAAGAAAGAGAGGAGTGGCAAATAGTGAAGACTGAAACTGAACGGCGTCATATTGTGCTCGTATCTGGGGGCAAGGATAGCACTGCACTCGCCCTCTGGCTAAGGGATCATCGCCCCGACTTGGAGGTGGAGTATGTGTTCTGCGACACCCACAAGGAACTCCCTGAGACGTACGAATACCTCACGCGCATCGAGGCATACCTCGGCAAGCCCGTCACGCGGCTGTGCTCAGGGCTGGGAGAGAGAGGCTTCGACCACTGGCTTAAGGTCTACGGCGACTACCTCCCCGCCCCAAACATGCGGTGGTGCACACGGAAGCTGAAAATCGAGCCCTTCGAAGACTATGTGGGCGAGGATCCCGTGTATCTCTACGTCGGCATCCGGGCAGACGAGCACCGTCAAGGGTACATCTCCACCAAACGGAACGTTACGCCAATCTACCCGTTCCGCGAAGAGGGCATCACGAAGGAGGACGTGTTCCGCATTCTGGACGAGTCGGGTGTCGGATTACCTACGTATTACCAATGGCGGACTCGATCAGGGTGCTTCTTCTGCTTCTTCCAGCGGAAGAAGGAGTGGGTAGGCCTCACGGAGAATCACCCCGACCTATTTGAAATGGCGAAGGCTTACGAGAAGCCAGAAGAAGGGTTCACCTGGGTGCAGGGGGAGCCTCTCGACACCTTCCAGGATCCCGAGCGTGTGGAGGAAATCCAGCGCAAGGAATCGGAGCGAGTGGCACGGATGTCGACTCGGCGCAAACCCCGCAACCTTGCAGAGGCCTTCGGGTTCGTGGAATCCGACGAGATGGATGAGCCCTCCGGATGCCTGATATGCCATCTGTAGGCTCCCGATCCGTTCCAGCCCGCGTGCCAGGAGGCCACCATCGTGCAGCGGCGCAGCGGCGTGGGCGGACGTGCGGCGTCTATCTTGACAACCACGCTTCAACGCCATGCGACCCGCGCGTCGTTGAGGAGATGCTCCCGTACTTCTACGAAAAGTGCGCCAACCCGGCGAGCAGTATGCACGCGGATGGCCGCAAGGCCGCCGAAGCCGTGCAGGCCGCCCGCCAACAGGTGGCTGCCTCAATCGGCGCGGAGCCGTCCGAAATCATCTTCACGAGCGGAGCCACCGAGAGCAACAACCTCGCCATCCTTGGAGCCGCCAGTGCCTCGTCTTGCGGGAGGAGACGCATTCTCGCCGGGGCGATTGAGCACAAGTCCGTGGTAGTTCCCTGCTGGAGTCTGCTGAAACAGGGTTTCGATGTCGAGATCATCCCGGTTGCGGACGATGGGCGAATCGACCTCAACGCTCTCACCGACATGCTCGACGAGAACACGTTCCTGGTCACCGTACAGGCCGTGAATAACGAGATTGGGACGATCCAGCCGGTGTCCGAAGTCTGCGAAATCGCTCACGCGTCTGGAGCGCTCCTACATTGCGACGCCGCCCAAGCACTTGGCCGAATCGGAATCCACGTGGGCGACTGGGGTGCGGACCTCCTCTCGCTAAGCGGGCACAAGTGCTATGGTCCAAAGGGCATCGGATCGCTCTACATTCGCGGTGGCGCACGCAGGGCGCCGCTGCAGTCGATCGTGCACGGCGGTGGGCAGGAATTCGATGTGCGCTCCGGCACGCTGAACGTGCCCGGCATCGTGGGCCTCGGGGCAGCTGCGGAGTTTGCCGAGCGGGACCGGCGATCCGATTCGGAGAGAATCGGGCGGCTGCGTGACCGATTTGAGCGCCAAGTGATCTCGTCAATCCCCACGGCACGTCGAAACGGTGCGACCGCCGCGCGTGTGGCAGGCAACTCCTCCCTGACCCTCCCGGGCATCGAAGCGGAGGCGCTCATCGCCCGTCTCGGCGATGTTCACTGTAGTACCGGGGCGGCCTGCACGGCCGGAGCGCTGGAGCCATCCCACGTCCTCAGCGCCATCGGGCTCACGCGCGCCGAAGCATACAGCACTGTGCGAGTCGGAATCGGTCGCTTCAACACCGAGGACGATGTTTCCTACGCGGCCTCGCGCCTCGTTCGCACAGTCGAGCGGCTCAGTAGAATCCCCACGCCCGCCAAGACACGCAGCCCGAGCGAACACGCCGTTGGTCAGGGGACACCGACTCGTCATGGGACGGCGGGGAGAGAAATCTAGTGGAAGGGTCCGGACTGAAGGGTCACGACTTCCGACCGCTGTACATGCTCCCGATGGATCCACTGGCCGACGAGGTACTGATTCCGGCCTTCAGGACGGCCGACTCCGTGGACTGTATGGTCGGGTTTTTCTCAAGTGAAGCTCTCGGTCATTTGGCACCCGGCCTCGCGACTTTTATCGGCAGATCCGACAGCCCGTTTCGGCTCATTGTGAGTCCGTTGTTGCGGGACGAGGACCGGTCTGCTATCGAGCGGGGGCTAGTCGAGCAGGTCGCTGAGACCATCATGGACGGTCTGATCATCACGGAGGACATTCTCGAACAGCACACACTGAAGTGCCTGTCCTGGCTACTCCGTGAGGGCAGGGTGGTGATCAAGGTTGCCCTGATGAGGAATGCGCTTTTCCACCCCAAGGTGTGGATCTTCGAAAGCCGGGGAGACTCTGTCGCAGTCCATGGATCCAGCAACCTTACGCTCGCCGGGATCCGGAAGAACATTGAACAGGTGAGTACTTCCCAGTCGTGGTTGGATCCGACCCAGCTCAGCATCACGAAACGGTTTCGCGATCAATTCGATCGGCTATGGGACGACCGAGATCCAAACTGCATCGTGGTGGACATGCCTGAGGCAATCCGCCACCGCCTCGTGCGCGTGTACAGCACCGACACCCCACCTACAGAAGACGATCTTCGTTCCCTCTACCGCCGGGCGACCGACATCCAGGAGCGAGGAGCCTCCGACCTCGTGCTGAGCGGTCAGCAGGTGTTTACGATACCGTCTTGGCTGCGATACGAGGACGGTCCGTTCGCCCACCAAGGCAGCGCGGTGACGGCGTGGTGTGAGGCCGGATACCGCGGCGTGCTCGAGATGGCGACAGGCTCAGGGAAGACGATCGCGTCGATGATCGCCGCGCACCGGCTCCACGAAGAAGCAAGGACGCCGCTGCTTATCGTGGTCGCTGCCCCCTACGTGCCTTTAATCGACCAGTGGTGCGGGGAGATCGCATCGTTTGGGCTTAACGCAAGCAACCTTGCCGCGATGGCCGGCCCCAAACAGCGCGGCAAGGAGCTGCAGAGGATTCGCCGCCACCTCGAACTCGGATTGTCGAAGTGCGTCGCTGTCGTCGTGACGCATGACACCCTTTGTACTCCGAGATTCCAAGCCACCATCGAGGCATTCCGTTGTCAGCGACTCCTGATTGCAGACGAGGTTCATAACCTCGGGCGACGCGGCTTCATCGAGCAGCCACCCGCATTTTTCGATCACCGTCTCGGTCTCTCGGCTACTCCAGTGCGACAGTACGACGAATCGGGAACGGAAGCACTCTTCGAGTTCTTCGGCCCAGTCGTTTTTCGATACACTCTCCGAGAGGCAATCGGCAACTGTCTAGTCGAGTATGACTACTATCTCCACCCCGTACGCCTAACGCAGTCCGAAATGGACGATTGGCGGGAAATCACTGGCAAGATCAAGCAAAACGCGTGGCGCAGTGAGGACGGCAAGCCTGACGACTATCTGAAGAAGCTGTTCCGTGACCGACGGGCGCTGCTTGAAACGGCCTCTGGCAAGATCGACGCTATGGCGACTCTGTTAGATCAGGAGGACCCGGCCCGAATCCGTCACACTCTGATTTACGCGTCCGACAAAGGACCCACACAGCTCGAGAGTGTCAACCGCCTCCTAGATGAGAGAGGAATCCGCTTTCACCAACTTACTGCGGCAGAGACCGAGGATCGCCATGAGACGGCCAGCATCATCCGGTCTTTTCAAGACGGTGACATCCATGTACTAACCGCCAAGCGGGTCCTTGACGAGGGCGTAAACATTCCCCAGATCCAACGAGCCTTCGTGCTAGCCAGTACCACAGTCGAGCGCCAGTGGATTCAGCGTCGCGGTCGCCTCCTCCGGAAATCTACCGCCACCGGAAAGACACACAGCGTGATCCACGATCTCTTGGCCCTGCCTCCCGTGGATGATCATGCTGTGGATCCAGATACTCGCAGCCTGCTCCGCGGAGAACTCACGCGAGTCCAGGCGTTCGCCCGGTTGGCACGGAACGCCGGAAGCCCCGATGGCCCACTGCCCATGATCGACGAGATGGTCGATCTCGCATTCACCTAAGCCGAAGCGATCCCGATGCCACTCAGTGACAAGAAAGTCATTACCATCATCCTCGATGAGTGTGAGAAGCTCCCGGAACGCACTACGGGCTATCGACGCGCCATTCGGGACACGATAACAGACATCCTTATGTATGAGCGACGACATCTTGTGGAGGCAACCAACATCCAACAGAGGGTCAACCAGAAATGCGATTCGGCAGCCGAACTGCTCGTGGGCGGTAGCAGCGATGACACGGCAAGGAGTAGCCACCAATCATGAAGCTCCTTCGCGTTAGGTTCGAGAACTTCCGGTTGCTCCGCGACTTGGAGCTTGATTTTCGCACAACGCAACAGAAGCGGCTGGTGGTGATCCGCGCCGCAAACGAGTCCGGGAAGACGACGATTCTGCACGGCCTGCGCTGGGCTTTGTATGGCGCTGCAGCCCTTCCCGGCCTCAGTAAGGCTTTTCGGCTCCATCCCATCGATTGGGATGGGCCAAGTCCAGTACCAATTGCGGTCACCATCGACTTCGAGGTAACGAGACACCGGACCAGTCAGGGCCGGCGGATCGATACCCACAAACGCTACCAATTGGTGCGTACCGCCACCGAGGACGTCGGCACGCTCCAGCGCGCTCCGTCCACCGTCAAACTGTTCGAAGTAACGTCCAGCGGTAGTAAGGGAGTTCCGTATCCGGAAGCAATCATCAAGGAAGAACTGCCACCTGAGCTACGTGAAGTGTTCTTCACCGATGGGGACCGGGCGCTTAGTTTCATCGAAGCCGATGTCGCACTGTCCACGAAACGCCAACGAGTAGAAAAGGCGATTCGATCCCTCTTGGGCCTGGGAATCTTGGAGTCGGCGGTCGGTCACGTCAAGAAAGCTCGAGCGGCTGCCAATCGTGAAGCCAAGAATATCAACCCCACGGGCGATTTAGGGCAAGTCGCTACCCAACTGGAGCAATTGGTCGCTAGCCGAGAGGACCTCGAAGAGAAACTGGAGGATGCGAAGAGCCAGTTCGTCGCATTTGACGAAAGCCTGACCGAGGTGGGCCGCAAGATCTCGTTGGCGCTAGCTGAGGGCGACAAAGACGAACTGCGCCGCGAACTGACTCAAGTCAAGGACACCATAGCGAGCCTAAAAGCAGACGGTCGTAAAGCCAAGACCGGACACTCCACGCTGTTCCGGAGTCAAGCCGTGGCTACCGGATTGCTCACCACTCGGATCTCTGGGGCATACCAGCTTCTGGAGCAGCTCAGGGATCGCGGTAAGATCCCCAATACCACTATCCCCGTGCTGGAGGATCGGCTCGCGACTGGCACCTGCATCTGCGGGGAAACACTAGATACAAGTGTCCCTGCAGGGGCTGCCCGCCACGAAAACATCACGAAGCTCATCGAGAAGAGTCGCCATGCCGACGAGATTCAGAGCATTATCACCGAGTTGTACTACAAGGCGGTGGTGCCGAGCGATGACGACGCCCGCAGAGGGAAGGAGTGGCTCGCCAGGTACGCGAACGTTGCCGGCAATCGGGATCGGATCGACACGGGTCGCCAGGAGGCAGGGAAGCGCCTTCGTGCACTGGAGGCGCGATTAGATGCGTTGCCGGACACGGATATCCAAGGGCTTCGGGAAACTCAGAGACAACACAAGGCACAGCGTGATCGGTTTCTCGAACGCAGGGCGGTCATTGAAACTAAACTGGAGGGAGTACAGGACGATTGCGAGCGGTTTGAGCGGAAACGCAAGCGGCTGCTCCGAACCGAGGAGAAGGGCGCTCGCGTACGGGCACAGCTTGCCGTAACGCAGGACGTGGCGCAGGTGCTGGAAACGGCGGAAAGGCGCATCAAGACTGAGGAACTTCGGAAAGTCAGTGAACTGATGAACACGCTCTTTCTCGAAATGATCGGTGCGGACAGTCATGAGGCAACTGACGAACCGACTCAGCAGCAGCGTTCCATTATCCGCCGTGCGGAGATCAATGAAACGTTCGATATTCTTGTGTACGGACCAGGGCAAAAGCAGCTTAATCCCGATCAGGATCTCAACGGCGCTTCGAGACGAGCCCTTACACTGGCTTTTATCTTGGCGCTGACGAAAGTGAGCGAGGTCGAGGCACCCAACGTCATTGATACACCCTTGGGGATGACGAGTGGGTTCGTCAAGCGATCCATGCTCCGGACCGTAGCGACCGTGAGCAGCCAGTTGATTCTCTTTCTGACTCACGACGAAATCGCTGGATGCGAAGACATTCTCGATGAGATTGCGTCAACGGTTGTGACGCTGACGAATCCGGCGCACTATCCGAGGATGCTGGTTCATCCCCCCAACGTCACGGTGCGGAAGATCCTGCGGTGTGGGTGTGATCATAGAAACAGTTGCAGGACGTGCAGTCGCAGAAGGGACCCAGAGGACTTGGAGGGCGCGAACCTCAACGAGGAAGGTGTGTGATGGAACCAACCCACAACCCGTTTCAGGCGATCGACATTAGTGTTCCGGCGGCGGACCACGAGACATACACGCGCTACTGTCATCGCGGTACTGTGGCGCGAGCTGACGACAGTCCCTTTCCGCGGATGATCGACCTGTGGTTCTTCGCGATTTGTGTCGCAGTTCGACACGGCTTGAAACCGCAAGAAGTCACTGGCAAGACAACGAAGATCATCGACGGATCGATTTTCGTAGGCGATCCGTGGCGCATACATACTCTGTTGTTGATTGCCATCGCGGAGACCAACGATGTGTCGATAGTATCGGAACCAACGAAGATCATGAACTTGGCGAACCGCCTAGCCGCGGCGGGATTGCCTCGGGTGGTCGATATGCTCAACGAGGGGAGTGCTGAGGCGATCTGGAATCTCTCCGATTCGACGAGGTTGTTGCTACAGCAGAGCGACGAAGCGTTGAGTTGAAATCGCGACGTGTCGCACGAAGAGTGGGGGGAGGGTGCTATGCGACGCGCAGCAGGCCCAATTAGGAAGGCGCATCTCGGCCAATGGCATCGAGCATTCTCCTGAACGCATCCTCTCGACTTCCTGAGGGAACGGAGCACGGAAGGAGGTCGGCCAAGTCCTCCTCTTGACGAGCCCGGAACGCCTCAGCGATTTGCCTGTAGTCGGCAGGCTTATCCAAGTCTAGGGCGTCAGCCAACCAGCTCCGTGGGTGAGCCAGGTTGTCCGCATTGCCACCCGTAAGAAGTACGGCGCGGGCGATGCCTTCGGCGGTGTCTGCAACCGAACGTGGCAGGCGCCACGCCAATGACGATTCGGCTGATGGACCGAAGAACAACCAATCGCCCTCTTCACAAGCGATACGAGCCGCTACATTCCTTAGCGAGCCAAACGTCGGACCGCTCCGTGCACGATCATTCCACGAGAGCAGCACTTGGCTGTCGTGGCACGTGAACAACCGTCTCTCTCCAGGTGCGATGCCGTGGGATTGCGCCAGAGCGATCGGACATGCGCGACCGGATCCGCGGACGAGGTCGTGGTCTACTTCGATCCTGATGACCCACGTCCCGCGGACACGGTAGCATCGCGGCGTTTCTAGGAGCGATCGTGGGCTTGGGTTGATGGAATCCGCGGCGTCCCGCAGCCGCACCGCGCCGTTCGTACCGACGACGAAGCGAGGCGCGTGGACGAGCGCACGCACGGAAGACTCGGCCACCCCATATCGAGCGGGAATCACTTCGGCTAGGTGATCAAGCGGGGCTACTCCCCCACACGCCTCTATCTCTTGGGCGATTTCATCGGAAATCCCCGTGTACTCATCATGGGGCCATTCCGAGAGGGCCCAGCGGTCCTTCCCAACACGCTTGATCTCGTGACAGGTGGATAGTCGTCCCCGCGCGGCTACAGGATTGTAGTCGGTTCCCATTTCCTGTTGCAGTTCGGAGAGACTGACAGGACGGCCAAAACGTCGCAGGGCGCGACAGGCCTTCTCCACGATGTTCCCGGAGGTGTCCAGGTACCCCACGCCGGACTGCAAGGCGAATCCTTGATCGGCCCGCAGGACAAAGCCCGTTCGCTCTACCATCCAACGCGTGTGGTATTCTGGATGAATGAGAGGCTCTTGCGCCCGTTTCGCCTCGTCAAGGGACACCACGCCATCCTTACGGGCCCTCTCCCGGAGCGAGGCCTCGATTGCATCTAGCGCCGAGACGCTGTCCCGTCGAATCAACCACCCGTCAACGAGGTTGTAGGGTCCCGCGATGTGGAGGAAGAACTCTCGCGTCGGGATGGCGCTGGTGCCGATTGTAGCTCCACAGATGTCCTCAAGATGCCTGAACTGCCTCGTCGCCGGTCGGGCATCGACCGGTATCGCGCTGCCGAGCTTCATCCGCAGCAGATCTGCGGTCCAGCGAACCGGAACGGCGTCCTCGCAACCGAGAACACTGTCGAGTCGACGGATCGCGTTCGCCTGCAACTGACTGATGCGCTGGCGAGACAGCCCAGCGCGTTTAGCAACCGCGACTTGAGTCAACGGTGCCAAGGTGAAGATCCGATGTCGCATCACCAGGAGCTGACGATCAGTGAACCTGTCCAGCAGTTCAGGTAAGAGGGCCCCGAGGTCGTATTGGGAGAGCTTACCGGCGCCGATGGATGCCGTCGGTGCGCTCAACACCCGAAGGAGGGCCTGTTGCACGGTCTGGGGCCAATCCAGCCGGGGTGCTGAGAGGACCGACTCCAGCTCGGACTGGCCCAAGGTGCCATGCCCCCAGGCAGCGAGAGTCTGGATGTCCTTCACGAGTTGCTGGAGGCTCGGCGTGGGAGTCGACATTGTCGGATTCGGTGAGGCTCAGGTCGATTTGGTACAGGGGGAGGTCGCTTCGGCAGCGGGTGTCAACGGAATCGTAGTCTCGGCTACCACCATTCGAAAGAGGTAACCCGGGGGAGAGCCGAAGGATGGGATAACTCCCGAATGAAACACACCCCGGCTCCGCTCGACGGTTTCATGCGCTCCTCATCGGCTGGAGGCTTTCGAGGAAAGCCCACGCGATCAACTGCTCAACTTCCCCCAGCCATTCGACAGCCTCGCCGTGGACGGCCAGCGCCGGTAGCAAGGCCATGATGACCCATGGGCCGTCTGGTAGGTGGTCGCGGAAATCGCCGGGGTCACATCCGTCGATCAACCAACGGGCCGCCGCCACCGTCTCGCGCCATGCGCGCCCCGGGCCGGCACCACCGCCTTCCGCCACCGCTAGCTCCGCGATGGGCTGCTCGTCGGGGGCAACGATGCGCGCTTTCAGGACGCGGGGGCCGTACGGATGCGCGAGGACATGCAGTCGCCAAGGATCGTCCGGCCCCCGCAATGGCGCGGGAGTTGCGCACGCACCGGCCACCGCGATCAGCCGACCGTATGCGCGCGTCATGCTGTCGGTATAACCGGAGCCATCCGACTGACGGTAGTACCCTGTGTTCGCGTTCCAGTGTTCGAGCCTCACGGGTCGATTCCCACAGAATAGTTCGAAGGGTTGGTTGTCTGCCATCGTCACGGGCGGTTTGGGTTCGACCTCCGACCGAAACACCGTCAACAGTACAAGAGAGGTTACATCGCCCGCGAGTGGGCGCAGGGCTTTGGGGGGCTAATGGCCCCCGACACGGCTGCGGTTCCCAGACGAGGCGTTCACCGGGGAACCGTAGTCTGGGTAGTGCCCCATAAACGACGTGAAGGCCCCACCCCGGTCTCGCTGTCGAGGGAGGCAAGTGCCGCCGCGAACGAAAACAGGCCAGAGAGAGACTCGGCTGGCCAGCAGGCGGACGGACAGCCGAGATGGGCGGCTAACCCGAAAACTGAGACGACTGGGAGTCCCGCCAATCAAGCCCGTTTTCCCGCTGGCGCGGCGCGATTCAGTCAGACAGGCGGTCAACGGCAGGAAACGCAGATCGTGCAGTCCCAGTTAGACTTATACGATTCCCTGCCGTGATTCGCTTCACCTTCGGCTTGCGCGGACAACCTCCGCAAGGCCCTCGTCAACTGCTCCTCCAACGCGGTCATACAGCTCCCTCACTCTCTCGACAGCCCCAAGTAGGGCCGTCCGTCCACGGTGAAGGCCGTAACCACCGGCGTGCCGGCCGGCAGCGTCACGTACCGCACCCCGTTGACTTCCCGCAGCCCCACGCCCCAGGTCGTCTCTTCGATCTCGGCCAGCATCTCCCGCCCGCCCGCGATCTGGATGTCCGTCATCTCGCGGGTCTCGATCCGGTCCTGGATGCTCCTCGCCAACCACTGCGTCGTCGCCCAGCTTCCGGCGCAGATACCGATCCAAAGACTCAGGCCGACGATGAAGGGCCGGAGCCACGCCTTGACCAGCAACTCGCGCATCTTGCCGGTCGCCTCCCCCATATCGCGCTCGATGGTACGCAGCGCGATCCTCGCGACGTGCCGCGAGTGCTCGGCGAGCCTTTCGAGCTCGTTCGCGGTCAACTCCTCGATCTCCCTGCGCTCGTGTTCCAGCCGCATCCGCAGTCGTTCGGTCAAATCGTTCGCGTTGGAAATCAACTCCGTACAGTTCTCCTTTCAGTCGCCACCGGTCCCCGGTTTCCGGGTCCAGCGCGGTGAGGTAGTCCATGCCCTGGCGCGGCACTTCGAGGCCCGCCTCCCGGAGCGCGGCGACAACATCGTGGCGGTCTTTGACCGCACCGTGCTCGACACGCTGGAGCAGGTAGTCCCGGATCAGGTCGCGGGGGGATGATTCGAGCCGTAGTCCGGCCCGCAGCCGGGTCGCCTCGATGTAGGCGCGGTGGCCGGGGTGTTGCACTCTGGCCCGCTCCGGGTCGTCGGGTCGGCTCCAGCCGTACTCGTGGTTGAAGGCGTCGCGCAGCGGATCGAACGTCCGCTGCCAACCCGGCGGGGCGATGTTGAGGCTTCGGCCGGTCTCCAGGTCGCACCGAGCGGCGAGGACATGGACGTGAGCGCCTCCGCCGCGCTCGCGGTGCAGGACGGCCGCCCATGCGTAGCGGTCGGGCTCCAGCCCGGCCCAAGCCGTCTTCTCGAACTCGTCGAGGACCGCCTCGATCTGTTCGTCGGTGGGGTGGTCGTCCGGTGCCCAGGCGATTACGCCGGAGGTGTACCTGTGCTCGAAGTCGAGCGAGTCGGCGACTGCGGCCACCATGTCCGGGTTCCCGCGCAACACCTCGACGCCTTCGCGAGGCTTCCCGGCGGCGTCCCGCTCCCCGAGGAGGTAGCCCGCCGCCTTGCCGGCCGATCCGGTCCCGTGCGCTAAGAACTTAACGTGCATCGCGCTCCGGATTCTCGAAGCGAGCCAGCGCGCCGAGCGCGCGCTCGATGGCAACCAGGCGGGCGAGGACCTCGACGGCCTCGGCCGCCCCCTTGTGGGTGTTCGCCCACCGGGCGATCTGGTTGAGGTTGTTCCCGATCCGCGACACCTGCCGGGTGCGCTCGCGCTCGACCTCGGCCGCGCGGGCCGTCCAGGTCCGTGTACGGGCCATGGCTCGCCGGATGAGCGCGGACAGCGGCACCCCGGCGGCCTTCGCCTTGGCCCGCCAGTCGGCGGACTCGGCCGCCGACACGCGGGCGGTGACGACGGCGGTGCGGCGCTCAGGCATCACGCCGCACGGACACGGGGGAAAGGGGGCGGCGCCCCCATCCGCGACCTCCTCGGGAGCGCGAACAGCGGGGGGTTCGAAGGGGGGGCGGGAGCCAGCCCCTCGCCAGC
>Ga0209544_1001160_pt1 | contig 30548 bp, 27 predicted proteins | sample MesohylPK_FD_187297 | JGI IMG/M metagenome (GOLD analysis project Ga0209544, IMG submission 187297) | Host-associated microbial community of the marine sponge Aplysina aerophoba from Gulf of Piran - sponge mesohyl, lysed by proteinase K... | ecosystem: Host-associated > Porifera > Sponge >... | reverse complement strand
CATTCCTCTATAAAGATCTCTTGTTGCACACACAGTCCTTAAAGCATCGACGTGTTCGCTCTGCTTGCGCTGCAATCTCTTCCACTCTTGGAAGTGTGGCTCAATATTGAAGCCTTGCACACCATCAGGCACAACATATCTATACTCTGGAGAATCGCCCTTTTCTTCTTCGGGCACAACGCAATGCCTATCAACTAAGAACTGTACACCTTTAACTGTTGCTCTTAAGCAAGACAATTGACTCTCACAAGAATCCCTAAATGTTATTACACATCTTTGTAATTTGTCATCTTCAGATAAAGGTACTCTCGTAGTCACAACTGACATAAACTCTGAGAGTTCGACGTGTGTTTGCAGAAAACACTTAGAATCCTGCAAAAAACCAACCATACTCTCACTCTCTTGTTTCGCCAACGCCAGATCGTCCGACAACTTTTGTAAACTTTCTCCTAACCTATCAACACCGTCAAGGTAGCCTTGCAAATTTCTGACATACCACCCTCCTGCACCAAAATGTCTTGTGGCAAAAACATTCATTAAAGCAATGGCGTATTTGTTCTGCTGGCCCCTCAGTCTCTTCCACTCTTGAAAGTGGGGATCAATATTGAAGCCTTGCACACCATCAGGTACAACGTATCTATGCGCTTGAGAATCGCCCTTTTCTTCTGCGGGAACAGTACAATGCCTCTCAACTAATAACTGCATGCCTTTAACTGTTGCTCTTAATCTAGACAATTGACTCTCACAAGAATCCCTAAATGTTATTACACATCTTTGTAATTTGTCATCTGCAGATAAAGGTACTCTCTTATCCACAACTGACATAAACTCTGAGAGTTCGGCGTGTGTTTGCAGAAAATACTTAGAATCCTGCAAAAACCCAACCATAATCTCACTCTTTTGTTTCGCCAACGCCAGATCGTCCGACAACTGTTGGAAACTATCTCCTAACCTATCAACACCTGCAAGGTATCTTTCAAGCCATTCGGCACACAACGTACCTCCAACAAGCTCTGTTGAAAAGACATTCATTAAAGCAGTGACGTGTTCGCGCTGATTTCCCGCCACTCTCTTCCACTCTTGGAAGTGTGGATCAACATTGAAGCCTTGCTCACCATCAGGTGCAACGTATCTATACTCTTGAGAAGCGCTTTTTTCTTCTTCGTGCACAGTACAATGTACCCTAACAAATGACTCCACTGCTTCAACTATACTGTTGCATTCAGACAATTCACGTTCACAAGTATTCTTAAACATTTCCGCCGCCTGAGTCGCTTGTTTACTGTCAACCACAACTGATACACACTCTGAGAGCACGGCGTGTGTGCTCACAAAACCCTTAAGAGGTAGGAGCATAAGATCACTATTTTTCTTCGCCAAAACCAGATCGTCCAGCAACTTGTTGAGATGATTTCCTAACCTATCTAAACGTGCAAGATAGCATTTAAGGTTTACAGTATAAACACTCGATCTACAAATCCGCGACAGTGTCTCAAATTTTGCCACTTTTTCCACTAAACCAGTGATGTATTCTTTCTGATTTCTCGTCAATCTCTCCCACTCTTTGCGGTGTAGCTCAACATTGAAGCCTTGCGCACCATCAGGTGCAACGTATCTATACTCTTGAGAAGCGCTTTTTTCTGCTTCGTGAACAGTAAAATTCTTCTTAACGAATGACTGCACTTCTTCAACTGTACGATTTAATTCAGAGAATTCACGATCACAAGTCTTCTGAAATATTTCCGTATCCTGCATCACTTTTTTACTTGCAGATAAATAAACACTCTTAACCACAATTGGCATAAAATCTGAGAGTGCAGATTGTGTTTGCAAAACACACTTAAAATCCTGCCAAATCCCAACCTTAAGATCATTCTCTTTTTTCGCCACAGCCAGATCTGCAGACAACTTTTGGAAACTATCGCCTAACCTATCTAAACATGAAAGATAGCATTGAAGCTTTCCAGTATGCACCAACTGAGGCCCATAAGGCCACGACAGTGTCGCAAAATTTTCCATTAAACCAGTGATGTGTTCTTTCTGCTTGCTCTGCAATCTCTCCCACTCTTTGCGGTGTAGCTCAAAATTTAACCCTTGCGCACCATCAGGTGCAACGTATCTACACTCACCCTTGTCTTCTTCGTGAACATTCCAATTTTCCTTAACAAATGACTGCACGTCTCTAACTGTGCTTGTGAATATAGACAGTCCAAAATCAAAACGATTCTTAAACGTTTCCACAGCCTGAATCGCTGGTTGACTTTCAGATAAACGAACACTTTTAACCACAACTTTCACAAAATCTGAGAGTACGGCGTATGTGCTCACAAAACCATTAAGATGGGTGTCTATCACGGAATTTTCGATTTTCACTGCACTTTGTGCTTGTGACGCAATGAGAGCACATATTATCATTATATGTTGTATTATTTTCATCTTGCACCATCAATCATTATTATATTTTATCAATCAAAAAACATAAAATCAATCAAAAACAATTAGTTAAGCAATTTAAAAAGACAGAAAAACTTTTTGATGAGTGCGCACATCCATAACTACTGAAGCCTGGCACATCTCCGCTAACCCAATCGCTTGTTTATTTTAGATAAACGCACACTTTCAACTATCGCTGATACAAATCCTGATAATGTGGCGTGTGTTTGCACAAAACCCTTTATTGATCCACGATGTTTTGCTTTGAGATTTTCTTAAAAACACGTCCTGATTGAGTCTCCGCACGAGTAAGATAGATCAAATACTAGACTGTTTAGATTACTTTTATATAGGAGAATATTTTGCATCTGCTCATCAAACAAATCATCACCAACCAAGAATGAGTTCAGACAGCCTAGTAAAGCATCGCTTGTTTGATTCTGATGTGATTGCAACTTCTGATATTCTATCTCGCATGTCTTCCAATCACACCTATCGTCGTAAGCCATGACTTTATGCTCTTGAACCTCTCCCTTTTCTTCTTTGTGAACTGGCAGACTTTTCTCCAACATCTGTATTTTGAAAGCTATTGAATCTAATTCTAACAACCTTTCTTGCAATGGTGCTTGATCCCTTCGAATACAATCTATGAAGACACGAAAGAGGTACTCTGTTTTTTCTGCGCCCCTAGGCACACCATCCATATACTCAAACACTCTCGCTCCCCAATCTTTGATTTTTCTGTGTGTTTGCGCAAAATCATGCAAAACCACAACCATATGCTCACTCTCTTTTTGCGCCACAGCCAGATCTTCAAACAACCGTTCGAGATAAGAGCCTAACATAAACAGATAGTCAAAATATCTTCCAAGGTCAAAACAACATGATAAATCACCCTCAAACTTTGCGGTTAAAGCAGTGACGTGCTGTCTCTGCTTTGCTTGCAAGCCATTCAACTTTTGGATATATGGAGCAACATTGAATTCTTGCCCAACATCAGGCACAACGCAACCATCTTGAGGAGCGCTTTTTTCTTCTTCGTGAACAGCCGCACATTCCTGAATGAGTGACGGAAATTTTTTAACTATTTCCCCTAATTCAGATAATTCACAATCACAAAGCGGCCTCAATCTTTGCGCAGCCCGCATCACTAGGTAATTTTCAGATGAAGATACACTCTTAAACACGACTGACACACACTCTGATAGTGCGGCATGTGTTTGAATAAAACACTTAGAATCCTGCACAATCTCAGCCATACGATCACTCTTTTGTTTCGCCACAGCCAGATCGTCCAACAACCCTTGAAAATACTCCCCCAACCTAGCAACACCTTCAAGGTAGCCTGCAAGCTTACTACTATACAGCTGACCGTCAACAAGATCTCTCGTTGCAAAAACATTCATTAAAGCAGTGCCATGCTCTTTCTGCTTTGCTTGCAAGGCCTCCCACTCTTTGAAGTTTGGCATAACACTGACACCCTCTGCAGCAGCAGGTTCAACGTATTTATACTGTTGAAAGTCGCCCTCTTCTTCGTGAACAAGAAAATATTGCTGAACGAATGGCTGCACTTCTTCCACTAGGTTTAGGCAGTAAGACAATTCTCTATCACAAAATTCCCTAAACATTTGCACACTGCTTTTCACTGTGTCATCTTCAGATAAACGCACATTGTCAATCACAACGGATACAAATCTTGAGCATGCGGCGTGTGTTTGCACAAAACCCTTAAGATGTTGTTCTATAATGGGATCGTCGATTTTTATTACTGCGCTTTGCGCCTGTGACGAAATCAGCGCACATATGAGTATTATATTTTTCATATCTCTTCCTTACTGGTTAAATAGTGACAAAAAGCCATTGAGACAGTGTAGCACTTTTTTAAAAAAACAAAAATTCTATCGTCAAGAATGCAAACTATGAAAACTTTTTTATCAGTGAAGCGGTAATTCACAACACCAAAGCGCGTGCACATGCACAAAACAAGGACAATAAAATAAAGGATGGGTATAACCTTATTTTTTTGCACTACAGTATAGTGCAGCAATATCTTTTCTGCCTCTTTGCTCTCCAACGTTCTTCATCTATAGAGCACCTCTCTTCATAAGGCTTCTCTATACCAAAATATTTTTGAGCAAAGGTATTCTCGAATTGCAAATATTTTTTAAAGTTATGGCGATATAGTGCCATCCTCTCTTCTCGCTCCTCTACATGCATCTTATACTTGAGCAGGTTTTGGTTGATGATATTAAACACGGCCGTATCATCTGGAGAAAGATACAATATGCCATTAATAAATTTTTCTAAATTATCGAGATGTTGCATCTGTTTTTCTGCCCAAACCACATGCTCACTCAATCCTTGATTCAAACGTTCCAAAGCATATTGCACACCAGTAAATATACAGTCCTGAGACACAGCCCACTCTCGACCAACGGATCGCATAGCGCTCACATCTTCTCCTTGCTCACTCAATCCTTGATTTAAACATTCCAAAGCATCTTGCACACCAGTAAATATACAACCCTGAGACACAGCCTCTTTTTTGTGATCAACTTTCCACTCTCGATCAATGGATCTCATAGCGATAACGTTTTCTTCCTCTTTTTTATGCGTTTCGTGCAAAAAATTTGCAAACCAAACTATATATTTTTGCAGCTCTTTTCTTTTATCTTTATATTCAGAAGCGCCATCCTGAGTTAATCGTGAAATAATATTTTCATGATCATTGTGTTGAGCTAAGAAATCCCCGCAGGTTATCAATCTACCTCTCATAACACATATTGCATCATGGGCTTCCAAAAAACCTCTAAGATATACGTGCAAACTTAATTTGTATTGACTGCATTCTGTACAAACCTCCTCTTCAAACATCTCTATGCTCCCTGCAGAATCAGATGTCTCTACGCACAAAGATTTTCTAAAAAAAGTCTTCTCGAGTTGCAAATATTTTTGAAAGTTATCGTGATATAGTTCCAGATCTCTTTCTTGCTTCTCTACACATATCCTATATGGGCGAACATTTCTCTTGATGATAGCAAACTCTGCTAGATCATCTGGAGCAAGAGGGAATGTGGAATCACTAAAGTGTTCTAAATGATCGACGTGTACCAGATGTTTTTTTACACAAGCCACATGCTCACTAAATCCTTGATTCAAAATCTCCAAAGCATCTTTTACATCAATAAGTCTATACTTCTGAGACACAGATTCTTTTGTGTGATCAGCATGCCACTTTCGATCAACGGCTCGCATAGCGCTAACATTTTTTGCTACTTTTTTATGAATTTTGTGTAAAAAATCTGTAAACCAAACTGTATATCTTTGCAGCGATTTTATGTGATAGTGATATTCAGCATCACGATTCTGACTTAATCTTGAAGTAATATATTCATGCTCTTTGTGTTGAGCTAAGAAATCCCCGCAGGTTATCCATCTACTCCTCACAGCACATAGTGCATCATATTCTGCCAAAAAACCTCTCAGATATACGTGCAAACTTACTCTGTGTGCTCCGTATTCTGCAGAACCTTCCGATTCAGAAAAAAACATCTCTACGCGCAAAGATTTTTTAATAAAAATATTCTCGTGTTTCAAATATTTTTTAAAGTTCTGGTGATATAATTGCATCCTCTTTTCTCGCTCCTCTACATGGTGCCTATACGGGAAAAGATGGTGCTTAATGATATCAAAAATTTCTCGCTCACCTGGCAAAATATACAAACCAGTCATAAATGTTTCTAAATCATTGAGGTATTGCATCTGTTTTTTTGCCAAAGATACATGTTGCCTAAATCCTTGATTCAAACTTTTCAGAGCATCTTTCACATCAGTAAATAGATACTCCTGAAACACGGCCTCTTTTTCTTGATCGCCATTCCACTCTCGTTCCACGGATCGCATAGCGCTAATATTTTCTTCTCCTTCTTCATGCACTTGGTTCAAAAAATTTATAAAGTGCTCTGTGTATCCTTGCAGATTGTCTCTTTTCTTTATACAGTCATCAGCACTATCCCGACTTAATCTTGAAGTAATATTTTTATGATCATTGTGTTTAGATAAGAAATCCGCGCAGTCTATCAATCTATCCCTCACAGAACATATTGCATCATGTCCTGCCAGAACACCTCTAAGATATACATGCAAATTTTCTATATTTGGTCCACCTACTGCACCTTGCGCCTGCAAAACAGTGAGATTCCATAGAATGATTATCCTTTTTATTTTTTTTATCATATGTACTTACTGCATTAAAAAATCATCAACAGTAATTGATAAATTTTAAAAACTTAAAAAAATACTAAATGATTTTATCATCAATAAATGTAAAAAAGGAGAGAGCTCACATAATCACTACCTCTCATGCACATTGATCACACAGAAAAACATAGGGTGAAACTGAATTCTTATGCTGCGCGATAAAAGATCTCATTCATAACACGTGTGCCTTCAACCATACAACACGTTTTTCGCTTCAGACAAAGGATGAAAATTGATTCAATGTTTGCGACAACAAACTTTCTTTTTCAGCGATGAGCGATCTCTAAAGGTCAATGTGTGCAACAATCTTGGATGTGTAGCGCGCAACGCAACTCGCATCTTCGCCAATTTCAGACAGCGCGTTTTCCAAATAAAAGAGACGTTCTGGCTGCGCTAGAGGATGATCCCGGACATTATTCTTGCTTAATATTGAAAAACTATCTTCAGATTGTCTTGTGTTTAAAAAAGAAAAAATGTCACAATTCCATCTATCTTTCAAATTTCATATTTCTTCATAGATTTGCCAAACGCGCCTCAGAAGTTTGGAAGTACTTGCGTTATCTTCGCCGCCCAATTGTAGAATGCGTGCGCTTGGCACCTGGGCACAAAACCTCATTCAGCCAACCTACCAAACAGCATATTTCTTCTTGCATTTGCGAAACGTGCCTCAGAGGGTTGGCAATACTGGTGCATTGATCCAATCTTTCTCTTGGCGCCTGGATCACAACCTCACCCAACCAATCCATCAAGACGCATACTTCTTCTTGCATTTGAACAACGTGTGTGCGAACAACACGCTCAATAGTTTTGGAAAATCTTGTATCTTTGTCGCCCAATTGCGTAAGTCTTTCTCTTGGTTCCTGGAGCAGAATTTCATCCGACAAAACAGTTGAGACCATACCTTTTTTACCAATATTGGCACGATCTTTGTCATCTAATCGCAGCACTTCTGCGCTTTTCGCGTGAAACACAGTCAGCACACATATAATCATTAGACTTTTCATTATTTGCATCGTTCATCCTTAGTTATACTTAAATCAGTGATTATTCATAATCACTTACAAAGGCTAGCACATTTTTCCCCTTTCTGCAGCTAGAGTCGATTAAAAATCATGTGAGTATAAAACTGTGATGTTCGTTGTATTCCAGTCAAGAAAAAAGGATGCGGGATCAATGCCTCATTTTGTCATACATTCTCTCATTGTGGATGGTCGTATTCATCATCTTTTCTGCATCAGAAAAATCCTTCACCTTCTTCAACTCTTCTTTCAATAAAGTTAATGCGTTACTCAACAGACCCTCTCTATAAGCGATGCATCCCCTGTAAGCGGCAATGTAGCTAGGGATCATCATTTCGTAGGTCTGCACAACGCAATTCTCACCTATGCCCATTCCAGTCGTCGCGCTTTTCAAAGAAGAGAAATGTTGTTCATTCTGTGTTTGAATAGTCTGCAACAGATTTAAGCTTGCTATCACACCCTTCATAGCGGATAACACAGACTTACAATTATCGCGGGGAGTCACAAAAATCCTGTATAAATAAGTACAGAAACTGGTAATCTTTTTAGGCTCAGGTATGGTAGGATCAGGAAAGGTTCCCCAATTTACTTGACTATGATAGTAAAACGGTGAAAAGGCTAGTTTTTCTGCTTCACTGAATTCTTGGAAAGATCTTAAAAATTCTTTTAGTTTTTCTCTCATACCGTGCATAAAATCTATATATGGATTTAACTGCTTTAACTCATCCTGATCGAAAATTTCAGAAAGACCAAAATTATCATCAAGCCATATAATGTCATCATCGGCTTTAAACAAAAAATGTATGTTTTGCGCCAATGCATCCCCAAACTGACAGCTTAATTGATAGGATCTCTGAAGACGTTTTAACTCTTGGGCAATCCTCCTACTCTTTTCTAATTTTTCTAATTGTTGATCAGACTCTGCACTTTGCACTTGGCTCACAAGCAGCGCACATATGATCATTAGACGTTTCATTATTTGCATCGTTCATCCTTAGTTGTCTTTCAATCAATGATTATTCATAAGCGTCTATAAATGCTAGCACATTCACCCCCTTTTTTCACTACAAATGGTGCATAAATGATATGCAATAAGATCTCATATCCATTTGCACACTCTTGAAAAACCATACAGAACTTTTGCTTCATCATGCAAAGGAAGCAATGCGTTATTCAAAAGGATACCGCTTCAAGCCTCCATTGGTTTACCTTCTTCAGAATATTTTCTCCATGAAACAAAGACCTTCTTTGAGTACCTTTTTCCAATTCCGCCAATATGGCTTGCCAGATCGCACCGCTAGGATTGATATTTTCCCTGTAAACGGTAATGTGTTTAGTGGTCATCGTTTCGTAGGTCTGCACATAGCGATTCGCACCTACGCCAATTCCAGCTATCGCGCTTTCCAAAGAAGAGAAGGCGTGTTCTTTCTTTTTTTGCAAAGACTCAAACGATTCTAAACTTATCTTCAGATAGTGCAGAGCGACGCACACGCTATCAAAATTATAGCGAGGAGTCACAAAAAGCCTGTATAAATAAGTACAGAAATTAGTACTCTGCGGTCTGGTGGGGTTAGGAAAAGTGCCCCAATCTGCTTGACTATGATAGTAAAACGGTGAAAAGGCTAGTTTTTCTGCTGCACTGAATTCTTGGAAAGACCTTAAAAAACTTTTTAGTTTTTCTGTCATATCGTGCATAAAATCTATATATGACTGTACATAATCCAAATCCTGCTTTTTTAATATTTCAGAAAGATTAAAACGCTTAGCAATCCCGCAAATATCATCATTTTCTTTAGCCAAAAAATGTATGGCTTGCGTCAATTGCTCTCCACAATCACAACTGTTTTGATAATTTTTCTGCAGATCGAGCAAACATCTAGTAATCTCCTGACTCTTTGCTAATGCTTCTGGTGGTTGATTATACTCTGCACTTTTTGCCTGGCACACAAGTATCGCATACATGAGTATTAGACGTTTAATTATTTGCACTGTTCATCCTTAGTAATATTTGTCGATGATTATCATAATCATCTACAAATATTAGCACATCCCCCCCCCTTTCTATAGCCATAATCGCCTCATATGGAACACAAAAAAACATATGAGTGCTTTTATTCTAGTCAATTAATTCATAAGATTTTTCATGCAGAACAAATGGTAAAAACAGGTATATTTCATGTTTAATCTAGATTAAAAAATATCTTTTTTCACATTTCCTTATTTTTGGCATAACCGTGTAGCATACCTCTGTTTTGAAGCGCAGTCTGCAGCAGTCATCTTGAATTTTCCCAAATATTCTTGACATTTCTGGAAGCATTGATTTATCAGAGTTTTTCTACTATCGAGATATTGCGTATAAGCGCCAATATTTTCAATAACTTTATCCTAGCAAACCCTATCACTCCCATCACCAAACTTCTGATCAACAAGCGTTTTGATGAGTGAACGCTTTCTGAAGATCGTTTTGCACATCAACATGCGCCTGTAAGTGCCCTAAAAAGTTCCACCTGTTCCTGCGTAGTCGCACCATCAGCGGAGAGGCTGTTCCTCCATATAGTTTTGCTTTGTGATTTCCAAAATCAACACTGGCATACTTGCTACACGCCGAAGCAAGTTGATACCTATTAGATTACCCGCTTCAATGTAATTTTTCCAAATTGTTCAGAGGAAAATCTTCGCTTTCAAGAATACTCCTTAGACTCTCTGCTTAGAAAATGATTCCACCCTCCCAATTATATGTATCATAATGCATTCTGATAAAATTATTCAAAGGTTTATCTATCAAAGGCGGTCTATTTGTTGCCTCTACTGCCTCATGGCCTGAACTTTGCACCTGTATTGCAGTTAGTTCCAATATGATCATAATATTTTTATGCATCTCCCTCCCGCACAATCTTTATTGAAGCAATGATACACAAAGAGCAATAGTAATCAAAGCTGTTGACGCTACAGTATGATACATTGCCATCTTTGATTTTCTGCACTTGCTAACGCAAAAAATCTCTCTTTCTCAATTTTTGTCTGCCACACCATTGCTTCCACATCAGAAAAATTCTCCGCTGATTCCGAAAACTTGCGAAATTTCGTGAGAAAATCTTGCATCTTTTTTGCTTCTTCATCGCAAAACAGCTGACAAATATCAAGATTCTTAAAATCATCAGTGGCATCACGCTTAGCAAGATTAGTAGGCGCAGCAGCAGACTGAGGGCTGCAAACAATAAAGCTTCGTAAATACTCGATATGTGTTTGCTGCTGTTGGTACAAAGCTAAAATATTTTCGCAGTATTGACAAATATCATCCAAAACTCCTTTCACACTGTGACAATCATCGTATCTACACACGGCCACACTAGAATCTCTTATTGCATAAATCTGGTCAATTTCGAGAAACATTGCTATCACCATCCAGACAAATGGAGCAAAGCATATGTCTCTTTTTGTACGCAAGTCTGTGCAATAATTGTAAACGCTTGTTGCTTCTTTACGCACCTCTTCTCTAAAATCAATATATCCTCTATCATTCTGCCTTAACTCTTCAGGGAGGTCAGCCGGTTGAAACCCTTGAGATAAAAAAAGAACGCCGGCCATCATTTCTTTCTCGATATTGCATATTTTATCTTTCTTTTGCACCAACAAATACATATCGACGGTACATTGGATAAATTCATCGTTTGCGCTTTGCGCCTGTGCCGCAATCAGCGCACAGATGAGGACTAGATTTTTCATCGTTCATCATTATTTTCAATCAAAAAGGTAGGCACTCCCTCCCTTGTTTGCACTACAAAATAGTGGTGCAAATGCAGTGCACTAAGAAATCTCATACAGGACTTTGCGGCTTTCCACCATACAGACCTTTTACAACAGACAAATGCACACTGTTGTTAAAGCCTAACAATCGAAACATTTCTCTCCCCAACATATTTTTTTTATCATCAATGAGTGCCATGTAACTCTTAATTTGCACAGTGGCATTGTGTGTATAGGTCTGCGCAACGCCACTCTCAGCTTCACCAATTGCCACATCGTCTTCCAACCAAAAAAGGCAAAATTGCTGCTCTGGTTGCAAAAGCCTCAAGTTTTTTAAGCATTCCAGCACACCGGAAAAAATGTCTTGCACAGTCAAACAATTCAAAAAGAGTAGCTTAACACTCCTGCATAAAAAATTCCTGTGTAAATAAGTGCAGAAATTAAGAGCCCTACCCTTAGTGGGATGAGGAAAGTCGCCCAAACATTCTTTGATATGGGAGCAGATATTTGAAAAAATCATTTCTTCTTTTTCAGTCAATGCATCGTAAGAGGTTAAAAACTTTTGTGTGCCTTCGATCATCTTATGAACCAATTGTAGAGGGTTCTCCACCTCTTGCTCACACTTGATTGAGTTGTTTGCAAGCAAACCTTTCAACTCTGCCTCGCGCTGAATAAAAGCTTGCATGCATAGCTTCAATTGATCATCCAAAACACAACCGTCTTGATAATTGTCCTGCAGACCCCACAGCCTTATGCTAATCGCTCTACTATTTTCTAATTTTTCTGCTTGTGCATCGTGGGAGGCACTTTTCGCCTGACACATAAGCATCGCACATATGATCATTAGACGTTTCATTATTTGCATCGTTCATCCCGTAATATTTTAATCAATGACTATGCATAATCATCAATAAATATTAGCACATCCTGCCATTTTCTGCAGCCATAATCGCATCATATGTAACACAAAAACCATATGTACTTTTATTCCAGCCAATTAATTTATAAGATTTTTTATGCAGAAAAAATGGAAAAAACAGGTATATTGCATGTTCAATTTAGATTCAAAAATATCTTTTTTCACATTTCCTTTCTCAAAATATATTCCAACGAATAGAGAGCTATTCATTCCTCCTATACAGCGCATAGCAAAAGGATTTCTAGTTAAAATATCCACAACAATCAATATTTTTATCGACTGTCATCATTGATTGAGTGGCACAAATGCTGCGCGCTAAGAGATCTCATTCATACCTTACACATGCCTTGCTCCATACAGCACTTTTTCTACAGAAGCCAAGTTTACCCTTTTTCTCAAGTCTAAAAATCGAATCACTGTTTCCTGCAACAGAACTTTTTTTTCATCGAGAATCCTATAATGGTTAATGTGTGCAATAGTCAGTTTTTTATAGGTCTGAGTAACGATATTCTCATCTTCACCAATTGCAACCACCGCTTTTTCCAAGAGACTTAGGTGAGATTGTTGATCTTTTTGCAAATTACTCAATTCTTTTAATCTTGTTATCACACCGTCAAAAACGCATTGCACAGTCTGACAACCCAAAAAGAGTCTCTTAACACTCCTGCATAAAAAATTCCTGTGTAAATAAGTGCAGCAATTAAGAGCCATAGCCTTAGTGGGATTAGGAAAAGCACCCCAATCTTCTTTGCTATGGTAGCAGAGATTTTCAACAATCATTTCTTCTGCTGCAATCCATTCATTGTAAGAGGTTAAAAACTCTTGTGTGTGCTTGATCATATCGCGCATCCATTGTGTATAGTTTTGCACCTCTTGCACACACTTTCTTGAGGTTTGTTCACAAAAAACATCAAAATTATCCTCGCACTGAATCAACGCTTGCATGTATAGCTTCAATTCATCACCAAAACCACAACATTCTTGATAATTATCCTGAACATGCCTCAGCCGCACGCTAATCCTTCTACTTTTTTTAATCTTTTCTAATTTTGCTGATTGTTCATCGCAATCTGCACTGTGCGCCTGGCACACAAGCAGCGCACATATGATCATGATAGTTTTCATTATTGGCATCGTTCATCCTTAATTATATTTTAATCAATGATTGTTCATAATCATCAAAAAATATTAGCATAGCTCCTTCCTCTTGATCGATAATCGTTGCATATGTAACACAAAAAGCATATGAGCGTCAGGATTTTTGTATTGTATTCCCAGTCATTTTCATGCAGAAAAACCGGTGTACTGCCTATTAGGATGAGTTGAGTCATGGCGATGTGCTTATTGATGTTTAAACCGACGACCCATCGCGATAAATTGCTCAATAAGATTGCTGACACCCGCATCAGCGCGCCTTTTTTGGCACTACGGTAGTAATATTTACTGACTGGATCAATCGCACTCTCTCCAGAATTTTTCTATAATGTCACTATTTTCAAACATTACCGCACAATCAGAATCGCATGGTAGCTACGGGGAGGTATCACAACAAATTCGGGGACAAACCAACTACGCTTTGCGCCTGGAACACAAACAGCACACATATTATCATGAGCGTTTTTATTATTTTTCTCATTTCACTTTTCTGAAAATTTAACTCCCACAGATATTATAAAGAAGTGTTTTCATTGCGAGAATCTCTTGCTCAAAAAAACATAAGTGTAGAACGTTTTTCTTATGTTTTTTTCATTTTTTCAATAAAAAAGGGAAATCTTGCCCCTCTTTTTTTCACTACAAAGTGAAAAAGATACAGCTTCACGCTCTCATTCATAATTCTTTCATTCTGAATCTGGCTTACCTTCTTCAGCATTTTTTCTGCATCAGAAAATTTCACCCGCGGCCAATCTCTTTCAACTGAAGCTGTACGTTATTCAAAAAGGGTACGGATTCAAACCCTCTTGCATAAATCTCTCACTCTGAATCTGGATTGCCTGCTGCAACATCTTTTCTTCAGCAGAAAAACGACTTGCCTTTTCCGCTACTTCTTTCAATTGCCACAATGTGCCCACCAACAGACCGACTATAGGAGCGATGGCCTTCTTATAAATGGGAGTGTATCCAGAAATCATCTTTTCATAGGTCTGTACAAAGCTATTCGCGCCCTCACCAATTCCAGCTGTCGCTCTGTTCAAAGAAGAGCAATGGTTTTTCTTTATGCGGAGAATAGACTGCAGATTTTTTAAGGTTCTCACAATATCGTTTATAGCGACGCTCACACTCTCATAATTACCAACAGGAGTCTTAAAAAGACTGTATAAATAAGTGCAGAAATTAGTAGTTTTCGGAGGTATGGTGGGGTTAGTACAATCACCCCAACCTTCTTTGCTATAGTAGTCGAACGGTGAAAAGGCTAGTTTTTCTGCTGCACTGCATTCTTGGAAAGAGCTATAAAAATGTTCTAATTTTGCGCGCATATCGTGCATAAAATTTATATATGGCCTTAACCGATCACAGTCCTTCTCTGCGAACATTACATCAAGATTAAAATTATCAACAAACCACAGAATATCATCATCGGCTTTAGTCAAAAAATGTACGGGTTGCGCTAATTTATCCACACAATCACAGTGTGTTTGAGAGTCTGCACGAAGACGCATCAACGCTTTGGCAATCCTCTGACTCGTTACTAGTTTTAAGTCTTGCTCACCCTCTGCACTGTACACCTGTAGCACCATCAGGGAGCATATCATCATTATTTTTTTTATTACTTTCATTGTTCTCCTTAATTATCACAAAGCAGAATGATCCATAATCAATTTCTAGAGGATATCAATCTTTTGCTCTTTACAGAATCATTGCACTGAGCATAAGATCCCTCAGCCCAACCACAAAAGCGGGGACCAGACCTTTTTTCCAGTACTTGCTCATCTTTGTCGTCTAATTGCAACACTTCTAATCCTTGTGTTTAACACACAGTCATCGCATATATTATCATGATGATTTTCATCGTGCGCCCTGCTTGCATTCAACAGTCATTATCATCTGTATATACTGGCACATTAAAAAAAATAATCAAAAATGAACCCTTTTTTATCACATAATCACTACATTTCATGCACATTGAGATTAGTAATCATAAGTGTGTGTTATCTTCACTTCATTATTTTCAATAAAAAGGAAAGTCTCTGTTTTTTTCACGACAAAGTAGTGCGCAAATGCTGCGCGCTAACGCATCTCATTAAGCATTGTCTCTACCTGAATTAAATCCTGTAGAGCGCATTCTACCACAGAAAAAGTATTGCGGAACTTGGTAGAATCTAACGTAAATTTACTCTCTACTTCCCCCAACCTACAGTCTACATCCATTAGATATTTGTCGTACTTTTTAATACTGGCAATCATCATACTTTTGTAGGTCTTTAGCAAGCAATTCGTACTTTCATCAATTCCATCGACCTCTTCTTCCAAAGCAGAGAGAGTAGTGCTCTGTCTGCAGTTAATATTATGCACGTCTGATAATGCGCGCAGCACAGCGTCCAGCGCTCCCTTACAATCCAAGGTAGGGAAAGCCCACCTACGGAAAGCACTGTAGAGATCTTGGGCCTTCTGACATAAATAAGTGGCCCCACCAGCAGTCTTCCTAGGTCTGGTAGGATTCGGAAAATTGCCCCAACCTTCTTGGCCCTTATGATGGACGCATAAACCTGAAAATATCATTTCTCCTGAGTCAGTAAAGCCTTTGTACTCTTCTAAAAAACTAGTTGTGTATGTGGATAACTGGCGCGCAAAACCCATATACTCCTCTACCTTCGCACGCTTATTTTGTCCGAATCTTGTAGAAAGATCAGAATATCGCTTACACCTTGCCGCAAGTTCAACCAACACATTTAGGGATTTTCTCAATGCATGATCAGCATCACAGCCTTCTAGATAAATGCTCTGAAGATTATCCACATATCTAACAATAGTCTGACTCTTTTCTAATTGTTCAGCACTGTGCGCCTGGCAAACAAGCATCGCACATGCGATGATGATACTTTTCATTATTTTCATCTTCTATCCTTCATTAGTACACAAAGCACATAATTATCGCTACATGTTATCACACTTTGCTCTTTATAGTCCTTACATTTCATCAATGTGTTGAGGGGATTGGGCTACCTCCTCTTTGGGCGCTACAGTATGGCACAAAATATTTTTCTTCCTAGCTCAATCACAGATTCATCTTCGCTCAAAGCGTTTCGAAATCTCCAGAGGCATTTTCCGCTCAACTCTCTTCTATGAAATGCCTCTAACATATAGCTATGCACAAGTATGGTGATAGAAGTGTTGAACCCTTCCTCATATGGAGTACGACTCCTCTCTTGAGAAATGCATTTTTGTAAATCAACTAAGTGTTGATACGGTTTTGCAAGCAAACCCTCATACCAATTCATGAATTTTGTCTCAAACTTGTTTAATTGATCGAGCACACCTGGAAAATCAATGTGTCGACGCAGCCTAGAGATACTCTCTGTTTTATAAATTTCAGGCCATTTTTTACCAATGTCGTCAAAGAATATATCAAGCTCTTTGCCAGCAGCACTCAATTTACAGATAGCGGTCTTCAATTTTTTTGCATAAAGTGAAGCAGGCCGTGTATATGGGTTTTGAGCAATAAAATAATTAATAAATTGAATCAATGCATTCTCTAAAACACATATCTTAGCATTCGTTCGCATCACCAAATCAAGAAATGCAAGAAATGTGGCATTGGCTGGGCTGTAATATTCATTATCTATTGTAGGGTCCTCCCTAAGAAATGCAAGAAATGTATCATTGGCTGGGCTGTAATATTCATTATCTATTGTAGGGTCCTCCCTAAGAAATGTATCATTGGCTGGGCTGTAATCTTCATCATCTATTGTAGGATCCTCCCTAAGAAATGTATCATTGGCTGGGCGGTAATCTTCATTATCTATTGTAGGATCAGCGCTATGCACCTGTGGTGCCATCAGCGCACATATGATAATTATACTTTTCATTATTTGCATCCTCCATTCTTGTTATGAAAAAATAATGATTATCCATAATCATTTCTTTTTAACACACTTTTCTCTCTATCTACATCTGTTCCCCCCCTTGTGTTTTCAACACAAAAAAAATCGCAAATGTATAATATTTTATTATGTTTACTTCATTGTTTTAAATAAAAAGGGAGGCCATACCCCCCTTTTTGCATTACAGTATAGTACAGTACCAGATTTGATTGGCTCGTTCAAAAAACTGCTCTGATTGCAAATGTGTTGAAAACTTACCAAAAAAAATTGCCGTATCCTTTTTTCTATTGTTGGAAAATTGTTCATACAAACCAATAGCGCCAGCGATCAGAGCAAGCTTTTTCTTATCCTGTGGAAAAATACCACAGTTGTCATCGTCGCTCATCAATGCTTTTAAATTAGTGATGGCTGTCATCTCTTCTTGCTCCAAAGCCACACTCTGGGTAAATCCTGCAACCAAATGCTGCAAAGCGCCTTTAACATTCTGCACGCTACGCAAAACACACACAGGCTTTTCGCTATAGACATCCCATTGTCGAGCATACATTCGGAGATAAGCAGCGTGTTTGTATACTTGGTGATACGATTTCCTGAAAACAGTGACACAATCTTTTATATCTTTCTGAAGTTTGTTTCTAAAATTTATATACGCATCAACATTATCCCAGCCTACTCTTAAAGAAACCTCTCCCCTTAACGCAAGCCTTAAAGTAAAATCGTCATCGCAAAAATTGCCTTGCCGCCAAATAAAAGTCGCATATGATGCCATATTCTCTCTCAAAGCGAATATGTGATGATGCGCTTTCAACAACAAAGCTAGAGATCTTCGAAATTTTTGAATATCTTTGGGACCTGTTTGACTGTATGCCTGTCGTGCAATCTGATTACCCACACCATTCTCTTTTTGCACCTGCATCAGCGTGTACAACAGCTGATTGAGATGCTTTCCTAGCATATAAACACAGGCACGATACTCGTCAATATTTCTGCTCTCAGTCTGCCACAAAGCCCAATCAACCGACAATAGGGTAAGCAGCAATTTTTTTAAATCATTGGTGTGTTGATTCTGCTTTTCTAGCCAATACTTATAGTCTGCACAGCATTGGAACAGATCATCACCTTGCAAAACATGTTGCGAAACATGCCTCGCAACGATTCCATAATCTTGAGAAGCGACGCTTTCTTCTGCGCAACAAGGCCACTGTTGCGTAACGCATTTCTCCACTTTGTTAGCTAATAGTTTTGATTTAAGCAGGCTGTGTTTAATGCATAATTCCAAAAATGCCGCATCCCGAAATGCAACACTTTCTTTTTTTGTGATGCCTTCATGAAAAACAGCCATACACTGAGAAACTCTCAACTCAAAAACTGCGCCGTCTCTTTGCGTTTTGATAAAATCTCTAAACACTAAGGCCACACTCTGACGCTCTTTTTGCACCCGAATCAGATTGCACGGCAGACTTGTGAGAAGACCTTCGATCTTCTCAATACAGCCAAGATACCCGTCAATATTTTCAAGAGCATCCTGACATATAGTCTCAAAATCTGGTGGCTTTGGCGGAAAATGTTTAATCATCAATTCTTTGAAATGAGTAACGTGTGCATACTGCTTTTTTGCAAAGTCTACATACTTTTGAAAGCATCGCAAAAAATCTGCAAGATCGTCTTGCTCTCTATAAGGCACAACATCGCTACACTCTTGAAAAGCGCCCTTGTTTTTTTCGCGCCACTGACAATCTTGCGTAACGGCAAGCATCATCTCTTGAAACATTTGCTCTGCTTCAGAAAATGCTTCCAAAAAAGACGTTTGAAAATTTTTCATATAATCACGCACTTTGTAGTTTTCAAAAAAACATAAACGGTCAGTCACGATCGACGCACAATTTCTGAATGCTTCATGTGTGATCAAAAAATCATCAAAAGATTCATCGGCATGTGTGCGCAAAAAATCATCGAGACGCTCTGCACTGTGTGCCTGTAATGCAATCAGCGCACATAGTAGGATTATACTTTTCATTATTCGTCCTTACTGAATTCAACAGTATCTGATACACTTTTACACATTTTAAAACAAAATACTAAACAATGCTATCGTCAATAAATTTGAAAAGTGCAAACTTTTTTCAGTACAGTGGTTCTCCATAACCACATCTCTCTTACACAGTGAAACACTGCAATAAAAAAGGGAAGTACACCATTACTTTTTGGCACATCAACACCGGGATCCTGGCTTACTTCTCATCTTTCAGAAGTGCTGCTTCATCCCGCACCTGCCGCAACATGGCTAATTGACATCTTTGCGGATTCCTCCAGAACTCTCTGAAACACTTCTGATTCAACTACTAATTCATCAGAAAAACCACCCTCTTTATACACAATTTCTGTAATCGAACTTGGACCTAATTTATTCAATTGATACATGAGGATGGTTAGAGAAACTGTGAGATCCCGTAGACAACGAGCATACAAGTCAAGATGTGCAGTTTGCTCCTCCCAACAATCAAAACTAATTAACCGCGAACACAGAAATATTCTGAAATCTGCCATATTTTGCTTCTGCTGGTTTTTAAAACACAAATATTCCCTGAAGCATTGAACATAATCGCACAAACCGTCTTGATCAATAGGGCCTTCAACGCTTCCACACTCTTGAGACGCACCCTTTTCTTGGTCAACAGTCCACTGATTGAATCTATTTATTTTTAAAGCTACTGAGTCTAAGGCATGCAATTTTTCTCTAAATAATACTCGCAAACTTTTTCCCTTATCATTCATCAACGCACTTTCTGTTTTTTTTATGCGCACAAGCAGAGCATCCACAAACCTAGACACTCTCAACTCTAAACATCTAAAGTCTTTATGTGTTTTCACAAAACCCTCCAAGGCTTTGGACATTTGCTGCAATCCTTCCACAGATGTTTCCTGACAACGACGCCTTTTCTCTCTTTCTTTTTGCTCCTGTAACTCAATCATATGATCCGATAGCTCTTGGACACACTCTCCTACAGTGCCTACAAGTGAAAGATAGTGTTCAAGGTTTGCAATATAATCCTGATCTGACGGCAATTTTGCAGCGATCACGTTTTTTAAATCACTGACATGTTGGCGCTGCTGTTTGTGCAAGACTGCCCACGCTTGAAGGGGTGGCTGCAAATCTATGCCCAAACCATAATCTGCATTAAATTTATACTTTTGAGAAGCGACCGTTTTTTCACGAACAGTCAAATGTATCTGGTCGAAGCGACTCACTTCTTCAGCTATTTTTTCTGCTGAATGCCATTTTGTAAAAAAAGACCGGTGAAAATTGTCCGCATACTCCATCGCTTTGGCGTTTCTAGAGGAAGAGATCTGTATCATTACGCTATATACAAGCGATGAGAATTCTACGTGTATTTTGAGAAAATCCTGAAGAGATACGCCCACGATATCTTCTCTTTGTTCTGCTTGTTCTGCACTGCGCGCCTGCCACGAAAGCAATACACATATGAGCATGATATTATTTAAAGCAATACACATATGAGCATGATATTATTTATTGTTTTCATGATTGAATTTACCATTTTATTAAAAAATTCACAATCATCGACCAATGCTATCCCCCCCCTTTTTTTACTACATGCAAAAAAGGATGCGGGCTCAGCGGGCTCAAGAGATCATTCAGAATTTCCTATGCTTGCATGATATCTCTTAGCGTTTTTTCCACATCACAAAACTGCTTTGCCTGAATGTAATATTTGAAAAATGGCAACCATACTGTCGTCAACATCTGGTCTGTATCAGAGCAGAGAGACCTGCAAATATCAATTTGTGCAACTGTCTTTGTTTTGTAGGCCCGCGCAACGCAACTATCATCTTCGCCAATTCTGGCCACCGCTTCTGCTAAACTATTGAGATGTCCTTGCTGCTTTTCTTGCAAAAACCGCAATTGTGATAGGTGTTCCACCACATAGAACAAAGATTCTTTCACACCCCTAAAACTAACGAAAAGTCTCTCAAAAACCCTGCTCACATAAGTGCAGGAATAAGTGAAAAAATCAGTAGCCGTCCTAAGCTTGGTGGGATTAGGAAACGCGCCCCAATCTTCTGTACTATGGCGGAGGAGCGCTGACCAAGCCATTGTGCCTGCTGCACTTAATGGATGGTAAGATGTTAAAAAACCTTCTATGCTTGTGCGCACCTTGTGCATCAACTCTATATATTCAAATACCTCAGCATGATTGCCATTTTGCCATTGTGTCCAAAGGTAAGAAAAGCGGTTAATCTCATCATCCATTTGAATAAAACGCTTCATGCAGTGCTTCAGTTTATAATCACAATAACAGAATGCTTGATAATCTTCCTGAATCTCCATCAAACAGATGGTAATCTCCTGACTCTTTGCTAATTTTGCCAATTGTTTTGATCGCAGATCATGACCTGCATATTGCGCCGGGCACACACGCGGCGCACACAGGCATTTCCTATTCTTGAATGCAATCTGAAGCCTTGCTTCCGAATCACACAGCTTCAACATCTGATCGCTATATCTTGAAAATTGAAAATATGTTTCATGCAATAGCCAGCCTACCTTAGTGCAGAACAACATGCAACGGTCAATGTGTGCACGGGTATCTTCTTTGTATTGCTGCGCAACGAAATTCGCATCTTTGCCAATTACAGTCAGCGATTGTGCCAAATCAAAGAGAACGTTATTGGTGTTTAGCGCTTGACGATCCTTCAATTTTTGCAAGCATTCCGTCACACCGCACAAAGCTTTCAGCGCAACATTAACCCCATAGACAGTGATCCTTAAATCCCTGCATTCATTAGTGTAGCAATAAATGTCGCCAGCCAGAGTCTTCATAGGACTGGTGGGATTAGGAAAATCACCCCAATCTTCTTTGCTAGGGCGGAGAAGATCTGACCAGGCCGTTTGTTCTGATTCACGCAATGTATGGTAAGATGTTAAAAAACCTCCTATGCTTTTGCGTATCTTGTGCATCAACTCTATATATTCAAACACCTTAGGATGCTTGTCATTTGGGCAGTGTGCAACAAGATCAGAAAAGTGGTAAATCTTATCATCCATCTGAATCAGAGCAGTCATCCAATACTTCAAGTCATACTCAAAACCACTGTGTGCTGAATCCTTTTTCTGAAGATTCCTCAAACATCTGGTAATCTCCTGACTCTTTGCCAATGTTTTCAATTGTTCTGATTGTAACTCATGGCCTGCACTTTGCGCCTGGAACACAAGAAGCGCACCTATGATCATGATCGTTTTCATTATTTTTCTCATTTCACTTTTCTGAAAATTTAACTCCCACAGATATTATAAAGAAGTTTTTTCATTGCGAGAATCTCTTGCTCAAAAAAACATAAGTGTAGAACGTTTTTCTTATGTTTGTTTCATTTTTTCAATAAAAAAGGGAAGGCTGGTCTCACCCTTTACTTCGCCAATGTGCATCCCAGAGAGTGTGCCAAGTTCTGCGCCCACTCTTTCTTAGTGATCACTCCACTTTCAAAAGCCGCCCTGTTCCAAACGACAAAACACGACATCGACATATCCTGCGAAGACTTTTCTGCTTGTATGATTTTTTGCTTGTAAACGCTAATTTTTTGCGCCATCTCCTTTGAGACACTCGTATCTTTCCCCTTTTCGCCTTCCAAACACAAGAGGGTAATCTGCTGCAATTGTTGAACACAACACAATGCTTGGAATTCTTGCCACACATTGTGCAGCGCACGTTCACAATTGAAGGAGCTCTTCCTCTTATTGGGATCCCTGCAGGCATCAGCAGTCTTCCAAAGACTGGCAGGATTAGGCACATCCTCCCAATCTTTTGTGATATATTTGCCAAGATCTGAAAAGGCTTCTGCTTCTGCTTCTATCAAATTTTTGTAATCTCTTAAAAATTTTCTTAGATCAGCGATCAGATCTTGCATTGACTTTTTGCTAAATTTGGCATGAAGCTCAGAAAACCGCTCAATCTCACCATCGAGTTCAACCACAAATTGTATGCTCTGATTCAATTTACAAACTATATCACAACCTTCTTTATATCCTGCCTTCAGGGTCTCAAAACATCTAGCAACCTGACTTTGCTTTTGTAACTGTTCTAATGTTTGGTCATTGCATGCACTGTGCATTTGGCACACAAGCAGCACACATATGATCACAAGACTTTTTATTATGTTCATCTTTCCTACCTTATTGCATGTCTTTCATCTTAGCACACTTTTGTACATCCATATTATCTCTCAAAGCATTCTTTTTCTCAAAATCCATATTACATCTTCCTCTTTCACAAGATCTACAGCTTTTTTCACAGAATCCTCAAGAGGCTCGTTTCTACTCATTGCGCTTTGCGCCTGTCACACAATTACAGCACATAGAATAGCTATCCTTTTCATCTATTTATCCATTGTTGCGCCAATAAATCTTTATATGGTTTTAAACAAAATAGAAAAAACGTGAATCGGTAAAGAAATTTTTTATATTCTCACTTTATTCTTCACATTCATCTATAGATATTCAAATGTCTTCATCTTATTACGACTCTCAGTCGTCCACTACTTACGACTCTCAGTCGTCCACTACCTTTCATCTTTTCGGATCATCAAAAAAAATAAAACGCTGTCTTTGAAATATTATTCAGCTTTAAAAAAAGTTTCGCATTACGCATTGGTGTTGTATGGCAACCCACAACAACACTCTGGCAAAAAATTTTTTGAAAGGGATGTCTTTTGAAAAGAATTGTTTTATGAATACATGAATTCTGTCTGCTCTGTCACAACACCCTTTTAACTCAAAGACTATACAAATTTTTTGCCACTACAGTATGACACACTCTATTTTTTCACTTACTAACTTCTGCGCTTCATCATACTTTCTCTTCGCAGCCAATCGTCTCTCATCAGCAACTTGTTTCTCAATAGAAGCAAAATATTTAGATTCCGGAAAAGATCTATCAAGTGCAGCATGGAGCCGCATCACACCATGTGTCTCTTTGCAACAAACATAATAAGGTTCAAATTCTGTCATTATGTCTGTGATAAGACAAATAGCGTCCGTATCAAAAGCAACAGAAAATGTTCCTTCTTTAAATTTTTGTAAATCATCGCCCCATTCCGTTAGCTTTCTGTGAAACTGTATATACTCTTGGAGGATTCCTTCAAACTGTCTCCATATTGAGTCAAACTCAGTTTCTCGCACAACAGGACGGTCAATCTTTTCAACAAAATCATCAATATTACATGTTTGTTCGCCATAATAATTTTTCACAATCATGCGCAGCGGACGACGCAAGTTATATCGTTTACTTTCTATGTATGGAAAAAAATCCATAAATTTGTTTGTGTGGGATTGCAGATCTTTCCAAAAACACTTATATTCGTTAACTTGTTTCCCCTCACCTAACCTTTTAGCAATTTCTTCATCTTGAGGACAGTTTTCAGTCAAAGGTAATACACACTTTCGCAATTTACACACCGTAACAGATACTGCCTCGTCCATGTACAGAAAACCTCTAAACGCTCCGTATAAATCTGAAACACAAATAGGCGCTTCTTGCAAACGTTTTTCAAATTCATCGTTAAATTTCTGCATCAGCTCTTCTGCCTTCTTTCTATGTGAGCGATAAGAAGACAGCTCTTTACTGACATTAGTTAAAAAACTCTGAACAGTCGTATCACGGCTACCAAGATCTTCTAATTCATCTAAAAAGAGCGTCTGAAAGCCTTCCCAAGCTATGTGATCATCGCATTTCTTCCGCAAAAGTCTAAAATCGCTCCTCATGGTATCACAACCATCATCAAGCTCGTAACTCTCAACCTCCTTTGCTTTATTATCAGGATGAAATTTGACACTCTCATTGCACGCCTTGGAAAATTGCTTCCAAACCTCCTCTCCTTCTGCGCTCAACTTCCGTAAATCATCACGAAAATTGAGAATTTCCTCACACAAAGAGGATCTAAAGGTTTGATAATCATCAGGCAAACCTTCAACTTTAGGTTGGAGACGATCACCCATGTATCTATGGATCCATTCCTCCATATCACATAATTGATGATGGTTGTCAGACAATCTCTTAAGCATCAATAATAAACCTTTGGCACTGCTCTCATCTGCCTCCTGAAGGTGTGCACCTTTCACATATGACATAATTAGCACACATATGATCATAATTATTGTCATCTCTTACCCGCCTTTCTCTAGAATTCATATTTTTTAATGTGTTATTTTTTTTAGGATAATAGCCCTGCCTTTCAGCGGTAACACAATCATCGCTCACAGCTTTATTCACTGTAACACTTTTTTTTAGATATAACAGAAATATCTAACATCTCCATTGGCTACATAGAGATTAATGCTAAAAACAGCTGCATAGAATCCAACAATATGACGGCTTGTTTTGAGCTGAAGCGGACCTTTTGCAACCAGATCATTCTTATCTCACAGTATCATGTACAAATTTTTACAGTATTGAGCTGTTTCTTCAGAACAAAATTCTCTTGTTTCTCTACCTTCAGCCACACTTCTAAAAAAAGGAGGCTGTAATTTCCTTTTTTCTCCTGAATGTATCGACAGGACCATCAAACAAAATCGCACTTTTACTTTCTCAGTGCTAAGATTCCAAAAAATCACTCAAAACACATTTTTGCAAATTTTCCGGCAAGTTTGTTTATCAAACTTTATCTCTCTCTTGTATGCTGCTATACCTGTGCGACCTAAAGCAACAACACAAAAGAAAAACACACTTGGAGCACCAAGAAATCTCTAGGGAATTCTGATTGCTATTGGGGATTCGTTTTACCACCAAAGGAGACTCCTCATTTGGCGGAAAATTGGCCGACCAAGAAATCTCTCGGGAATCCTGACTGCTTAGGGTCCGTTTTGGCATCAAACGATATGCCTTATTTTTCGGAAAAAATTCTGCAAATTTACCGAGGTTGTTGTCTATCATTTGTTTTCTCTCGGTCCTATATTTCTGATAAGAAGAAAAAACATGCTTGCCTCCGCAAGAATCTATCACACTAACAAACTTTTGGTCAGTAGCACACTGGGTTTGCACAGGATCCCAGTACCTCGCCTCGCGGTTGTGAAGCAACTGATAATTATTGAGTGTTTGATACAACTCGCCCAAAGCACCCTCCACAGTGCCATCCATCTCGACGCAACGCGACTTAAACTCATGTTCTTTTGCGTCAAATGTGTCACACAAAGCTGTATGGATTTTGGCAAGTGAAGAGGAAAACTTAGCTCTTTTTTTTTGTAATATCTGAAAACAATACCACAAGTTGTCTGTTAGGGTTTTCAAACTCATCTGTTCTTCCATACCTTCCTGTAATATACCAGCAGCAGCAAGATCTTCTGATGTGAATGTTTTTTTAGCCAAAAATTTCAAGATGTGAGTGATGTTATCTTCATCCCTGTGTAAGTAATAATCCAATTGCATAAACGTCTGAAAAGCTATCAAAACATGAGATCTATCTATCTCGCCTGATTCCAGATCACTTGCGATCACCTGTAACGAAATAACCGCACAGATTATTGCTATATTTTTAATTATTTTTATTGTTTTTTTCCTTTATGGATATTTTATAACATAAAAAAAATAAATCTTAAAACTGAAAGAATGAAAGAGATAAAATTCTTTTCTCATTGCAAACAATGATCATATAGATCAAGATGTTCAACAGGGGTCCTCTTCAGCGCTAGTAAGGCATCAGCATTCTGGGTACAGGCAGAAAGATATGTGCGTAATTTATCGATGTATATTTTCTGTTTTTTGTACAAATCTAAAATCTTTGTGCAGTCTTGACAAAAATCTTGCAAAACTCCTTTTATACTCTGACAGTCATCGTATCTACACTCTGCATCAGCAGACTGTTTTGTATAACACACACCTGTTTTGGTAACCCACCTTACCACGCTCCTTTCAAATGGAACAAAGTGTGCACCCCTTGAGATCAGATGGCCAGAAAGACCTCAAAACACATCTGTGAAAATTTATCGAAGCGTTTGTTGATCAGACTTTCTCTCTCTATTATATGCTTCATACCGGTGAGACCTAAAACAACAACTCAAAAGAGAAGCAATCTTAACACGCCAAGGGAGCCTGCGAGGTTCGCTTTGATGCCTCTCGATTCTCTCGCATCCATCAGCCTCCCACACCTTTTTCAGTTTTGCATTCACAAAAGGGTCAGTAAGCATCCTGTTTTCATCTGGTAATTTATCAGAACCTTGCTTCATCACTTCTTTGGCACTAATTGAAACGCCAATAATTCTCGCTACCTCCTGCAGAGGTGAGCAGAATGCTTCTGCAGAAGACTCCACAACAAAACAGCAGTCAAACATATAAGCACACGGAGAAATCCAAGGGGACCCTCGAAATTCTCTTTGATTCTGCCTCTGTTCTCTGTGTTCTCTTCTGGCATCCATTATAGCAGTTAGCCTCTGTTGCCTCTTTATCGCTTCGGCAAACCGTATCGCGCTCAGTTTTGCACTCACATCACGGCAATCAAGCATCCAGCTCTCATCTTGCAAATATATCAAAAATTTATCGGAGTATTTCTTTATCAAGCTTGCCATACTTTCATAACTGAATGAAACAACATAAGAGCATTTGCAAGGTTTCGCATTAACACAATATTGGTCCATGACCTGGAGATGAAAATCAGAGAAACACTGCATATGCATTTCTTTCAAAGATTTATATTTCTCAAGATTTTCCATTAACGCCTCCAGAGTCTCTCTGAAAAAATGTGTAGAAGGCATTATTTCACACGATCCTACATCAAGTGTGCCACACAAATCATCACATCTTTTGGAAACTGAAGACAAATCTTTCTTTGCTCTTTGACACAAACGCTTGAAGTCAGCATGAAAATCTTTGATATTTTTGCGCACCTTTTTTCTCAAAACTACATATTTTGACATACCTTCCTTTTTAAATACTCTGTAATCACGAGATTCTTTCTTTAAGACTTGATCCAAATAACTCAAAGTCTCATCAATGTATTCCTCGTAAGCGCATAATTTAGTATTCCGTTGCATAAACTGCTCCAAATGCATCAAAGATGGTTCGTGTATATCATCTAGCCCCGGATCACTTGCTTGCGTCTGTAACGCCAACACCACAAATAGGATCATCATATTTTTCATTATTTTCCTCTCTATATCATAACAGTGAACATACAAATGCTAAATCTAAAAAATCAGTAGTCTGCCTAAGCTTGATAGGCTTCGAAACACCATCCCCATTATGGTCGAATAAGGATGAAAGTATCGTTTCTCCTTTTGCAATCAGATCTTTATACTGTTAAAAAACATGTTGCGTTTACAAACAACCCGCGCATAAACGCTACACACTGATCTACCCTCTCACGATCCTTTAGTGTGATCTGATGTTTGCATATATTTTTATGCCAACACTCTTTTATTCAAAAACACAATGCGTGTGGGCACAACAGGACTAGTTAAAAACTAAAAAAATAATAAAATAAAGGATGGGTAGGTATTAATTTTTTTGGCACGACAACGCTACAGTTTGCAATGACTCAATCAGGTTGATATCTCTGGATCCTTCCACCCCATTTTCTCTACATCAGCAAAATCCTCATGCAAATCCTGCATGCATCCGTTCAGAAACATTTGTTTTCTTTCTGCATAGGAACAATACTCCGCCCTAATCTTATTGAGTTTGATACAAGAAGGATTTAAAAGATCCGGAAGTGTGGCTTTTGTTAAATCAGTGATGTGTTTGCTCAGCCTCTCTTGCAAACTCACACCTTGCTCTCTTATTGCACAAGCTTTGCAACATTTTGTATCATTATCATGATCGGCAAGAGCTCTCTCTCGCACACCCTCATCTTGGAAGCTTATGAGACAATCTTTGCAGTATCCTGAATCATTACCAGAATCGCCTCCCTGCAGAAAGGTGTGAAACTCAAACACACTCTGTTTGCCTTCTGTACACAATTTCTCCCAAGAAAAAGCAAAATAATTTTTATAGGCTATCAGACCTGATCCACTTTCAAATCCACTGTCTAAACGATCAATCACCAATACCACCAATTTATCCTCCAAAGCACATATAGTTTTATGCAGTTGCAGAAAACACTTAATAGTTGGGAAAATATTTGTTGGGAAAATATTTTCGCCACCTTCATCTGCTGATCCAAAATCATTTACGGATGCACCTTGAGCCGGCAATATAATCAGCGCGCATATTATCAAGAGAGTGTTCATTATTTGCATCGTTTATCCTTACTATTTGTCAAGATTATTCATAATCATTCATCAATGATAGCGCCACCCATCTATCCTTTCTGCAGCATGTTTTCTGCTTCAGAAAAATTCTTGGGTTGGAGCCAGGCTTTTGCAAAATTTCTTCCTCTTGTTTACCCACCCTCTCAAAAAACATCTAAAGTTCCCTGCTAATTCTTTAAGATCTTCTCTGATATATAAAGTATCTCAGTAAATCCAGACAGCCTATCAATCAAAGCTCTTCATTGATAATGTCATCATCGAGATGCGATCATTTGCATGACTTGCTCGCTCCTGAATAAATCAGAAAGCATTTTTTCTGCATCAGAAAATTCCAACATCTGTGTGTCAGATGGTCCAAATTGACGCAATGCCTGCACTAGGGAGTCTTGATTTTGGAGGCATTCTTCGTAACTGCTAATTGCTTTCAAAGCACCTTCTTTGTAGGACTGCGCAATGCAACCATCATCGTCGCTAATTGCATTTATCGCTTTTTGCAAAGAAGGGAGCAAGTTTTTCTGCCCTTCTTGCCAATCCCGCAATTTTGCTAAGTGTGTCATCACACCGCTAAAAGCTTCTAGATGACTCTTACAAGAAAAGGCGGGTCTCTTAAAAATTCTACAGAAATAAATGTATAAATTAATAGGCTTCCTACGCCTGGTGGGATTAGGAAAAGCGCCCCAATCTGCTTTTCTATGGTAGCAGATCGTTGAAAAGCATTTTTCTTCTTCATCATTCAATACACAGTACTGTTTGAAAAAACTTTGTGTGTCTGTGCGCAGACGGTACATCCAATCTATATATGAAATTATATGATCACACTGGATATCTGGGTATGCCGCAGCAAAACTGGCAAGCCGCAAAACATTAACATCGAGCTA
>Ga0209544_1001148_pt1 | contig 30787 bp, 29 predicted proteins | sample MesohylPK_FD_187297 | JGI IMG/M metagenome (GOLD analysis project Ga0209544, IMG submission 187297) | Host-associated microbial community of the marine sponge Aplysina aerophoba from Gulf of Piran - sponge mesohyl, lysed by proteinase K... | ecosystem: Host-associated > Porifera > Sponge >... | reverse complement strand
TCGAGCGGATGATCGCGGTGCAGGACTGCGGCCTGATCGTCAACCGGCGGCTGGCGGAGAGCCAGGTCTACGGCGGACTGATCATGGGTGTCGGCTATGCGCTGTTCGAAGAGTGGATTCCGGATCCGGTCACCGGGCGTCTGCTGAACGCGGACATGGAGTTCTACAAGCTGGCGGGTCTCCTGGATGTCGGATCGCTGGAAGTGCACATGATGACCGGCCCCGGGTACGACGAACGGGGTGTGATCGGCCTGGGAGAGCCGCCCGTGATCTCGCCCGGGGCCGCGATCAGCAACGCGGTGGCGAACGCAATCGGCGTGCGCGTGCCCTACCTGCCGCTGACGCCGGACCGTGTGCTGGACGCGCTGGCGGGCCGTGGGGGGATTGCCTGATGCGACCCTTCAGCTACGCGGCGCCCGCGACGGTAGCGGACCGTGGAGGCCGTGTCTGATGCGACCCTTCAGCTACGCGGCTCCCGAGACGGTAGAGCAGGCGGTCAGCCTGCTGGAAGCGGAGGGCAGCGAGGTCCTCGCGGGCGGAACGGACCTCCTGAGCCTGCTCAAGGACGATGTCGAGCAGATTGAACGGCTCGTCGCGCTGCGCGGCATCGAAGACCTGTCCGGCATCGACGCCTCAGGCGGCCGGCTCCGGATCGGTTCGATGACGACGTTGCAGGAGTTGCGGGACCATGCCGATGCGATGGCCGCCGTGCCGGCGCTCGGAACCGCGATCGACGGTGTGGCCAGTGCGCAGTTGCGGGCGATGGGCACGGTCGGCGGCGATCTGCTCCAACGTCCGCGATGCTGGTACTACCGTCGTGGCTTCGGTCTGCTCGCGCAAGGAGAGAACGGTCGCTCGATGGTCACCGAAGGCGACAACCGCTACCACGCGATCTTCCCGCAGGGCGATGCACGCTTCGTCAGTCCCTCGAGTCTGGCGCCGCTCCTGATCGCGCTCGAGGCGGAAGCGACAGTCCACGGACCGGACGGTGAGCGGCGCGTGCCGGTCGAGGCGCTGTACCGGGCACCGCGGGCTGAAGGAGAGCGTGAGAATACGTTGGAGCCCGGTGAGCTGCTGGTCGAGGTGACGGCAAGTGTCGGCGCTGCCCGCTCGGCCGTGTACGAGGTACGGCAACGCCGATCCCTGGACTGGCCGCTGATGGCCGCCGCGGTCTCCCTGTACGGGGAAGGGCCGTTGGTGGACCGGGCGCGGATCGTGCTGGGCCACGCGGCTCCGACTCCCCGGCTCGCGCCCGCGGCCGGTGACCTGCTGGCTGGTCGCGAACTGACGCCGGAACGGATCGTTGAAGCCGCCGAGGCGGCGGTGGAGGGCGCCCGGCCGATGAGCGGTAATCGGTACAAGATTCAACTTGCCACGGTTGCAGTGAGGCGTGCGCTGCTGCGCGCTGCCGAAATGGAGGCCTGACGTGATGGCTGACCGACTCGATGGGGCTGCCGGGACCCCGGCACTGTGCCGAAGGCTGCGTTGGAAGACGATGTTCATGGCCCTCGCCCCGGCGGATCCGGCCGCCGACGTGGATCCGCAGCACGAAATCGACGACGGTTTCGTCTGGTGTACCCACAGCATGAACTGTCTCGGACCCGACGGCGCGGTAGCGTCGAGGGAACATTGCCGGGAGGGCCGCAGTTGCTTTGAACGGTACGGAGGTTCGACATGAGACTCGCCGAAACGCATCGCCTGCACGCGGCCGCACTGGTTGCACTGGGTCTGCTTCTTCCCGCCGTGGCGCTGGGGGCCGGGCTGGGGATATCGGGTACCTACGTCGAGGCGCGCACCGCCGATGTCTACACCGGACCATGCTTCGCCAACTCGGAGGTCGGACTGGTCGGCAACGAGGCGATCATGGCCTGGCGGGTCGATGACGGCGGCTGGGACGGCGTGGATTTGTCGGGGCTTTCGGTGCTTGCCGTCGTGCGCTCGGAAGCCACGCTCGGCGATCCGTACGCCGAATCCGATGCCGCGGAGTCGATCCTCATCGTCGACGCGAATGCGGACCCGGCGCAGCGTCGGGCTCTCGAGGGTTTCGCGCGTGGCATGGGCGGCGAGTTGCTCGCGGATGTCGCCCAGGTTCAGACAGCGGAGGTCGAGTTCGACGTTCTGGCGAACGGGGCCGCGGCGGTGAGCGCAGGCGAGCTCGCGGCGCTGCGGACCCGGCCTCTCGATCACCGGGACCACCTGTGCGGGAACGAAACTGTCTTCTACCCGCCCCTGGCCCCGACGGTCGGTGCGGAGCCCGGAGTCGCACTCGAGCACAGTTGGCAGGGAGAGGGCCTGGGAGGCACCTGGAAGAGTCCCGGCAAGCGCAGTTCCTTCGTGGGTCGCTTCAGTCGGTAGACGCGGTCTTCTCGGCAGCTCTTGGTCGGCGGAATCGCCCCCGCGATCGACACGAATGATCATCAACAAGCGACAGATCGGCGATTCCAGCCTGTTGGCGGTGGAGGGCGTGATCAAGCTCGGTCAGAGCGCTCGTTTCCTTGCCGACGCGTTGAAGCGGAGTCTGTCCGAGGGAGACGGCCACGTCCTGCTCGACCTCTCGGACGTGAACTACATGGACTCGACGGGCATTGGAGAGCTCGTGGGCTACCTGGTTCGCCTGCGCGCCGAGGAACGCAAGCTGATCCTGATCCGGCCCTCCGAGCGGATCGTCCAGTTGCTGACCGTTGCCGGTGTGGCGTCTCTCTTCCCGACCTACGACACCGTGGCCGAGGCTCTGGCCGCCGAAGCCGAGAACTGAGGTTTCGCCCGGGCGCCCGTGCCGGCGCCCATCGCGGCCTGATCGCCCCCTGAGGGGAACCGGCAGGGCGTTGCCGCGTCCCGGGTTTAGGGGATCAGGGTTTCCCGACGTCCAGAACGAACGGTTCGGGCAAGAGATCCTGGAGCGTGAAGCGGCTCCAGTTCGAGGCTTCGTCGTCGCCGGCGGTGACCGAGACCACGGGCAGGTCGCGGGTGAACTCGGCCAGGGCGTCCCGGCACTGACCGCAGGGTGCGCATGGCGGCGCGGCGCCGGTGACGATGGCCAGTGCCTGGAACGAAGTCTGTCCGTCGGCGACGGCCGCCGACAGCGCGCCGCGCTCGGCGCAGAGCGTCAGGCCGAGGACGCGATTCTCCACATTGCAGCCACCGTAGACGCGGCCGTTCGGGGCCAGCAGGGCGGCGCCCACTCTGAAGCCGCTGTAGGGCGCGTAGGCTCGTTCGCGGCTTCCTGCCGCGACCTTGACGAGCGCCGGCCAGTCGATTCCTTCCCACGTTGCTGCGTGGTCCGGGACCGGCGGGTGGGAGAGTGGTTGCCGGTTCATGAGGAGAGACCCTAGCAGTGCTAGATGGACTCCCCAGCGGGGCGGAGGTCAGGAAACGTGATACCCTGCGCCGCGCTTTGGCTTTGAGTTCTCGCGTGGTGCCCACGCACTTGACCCATACGGTTCGCGGTCCGTCCTATCCCTGATGTCGGACCGCACGAATGAGAGGTTGCTGGTTTGACTGAACCCCCGGTTGCGCCGCCAGCCGGCGGCCAGGAAGTCGGCTGGCGGGACGGTAGTCTGGTCGTACCGGAACGGCCGATCGTTCCCTTCATCGAGGGCGACGGCATCGGTCCCGACATTTGGCGCGCCAGCCAGGCGGTGATCGACGCCGCGGTCGAGAAAGCGTACTCGGGCACACGCTCCATTGCCTGGCTGGAGATTCTGGCGGGTGAGAAGGCCCTGGAGCAGACCGGGGAATGGCTGCCATCGGCGACCGTCGACGCGATCCGCTACTACCGGGTGGCGATCAAGGGACCGCTGACGACGCCCGTGGGCGGCGGCATCCGCAGCCTGAACGTGGCGCTCCGCCAGCTCCTCGACCTCTATGCCTGCGTGCGCCCGGTGCGCTACTTCAACGGGGTGCCGTCGCCGGTGCGCGAGCCGGAGAAGGTCGACATGGTCCTGTTTCGCGAGAACACCGAGGACGTGTACGCGGGTCACGAGTGGCAGCAGGGGAGTGAGGAGACGGCTGCCCTGATCGATTTCGTCCGGAGCAGGCTGGGCCGGGACATCCGCGCCGACTCCGGCATTGGCATCAAGCCGGTCTCGGTGACCGGAAGCAAGCGGCTGGTCAGGAAGGCGATCGAGTACGCCCGCGCCCAGGGACGCGAAAGCGTCACCCTGGTGCACAAGGGAAACATCATGAAGTTCACCGAGGGCGCCTTCAAGGAGTGGGGCTACGAGCTCGCTGCCGAGGAGTTCGCGGACTGCACGGTGAGCGAGGACGACCTGTGGTCGAAGCACGACGGCCGGCTGCCTGATGGTCGCATCCTGGTCAAGGACCGCATATCGGACGCCATGTTCCAGCAGGTGCTCCTGCGGGCAGACGAGTACGACGTGATCGCGACGACGAACCTGAACGGCGACTATCTGTCGGATGCGCTGGCGGCTCAGGTCGGCGGCCTCGGGATGGCGCCGGGCGCCAACGAGGGCGACGGCGTCGCCCTGTTCGAGGCCACGCACGGTACGGCGCCGAAGTACGCGGGCCAGGACAAGGTGAACCCCTGCTCGGTCATCCTGTCGGGCGTGATGATGCTGAACTGGTTGGGCTGGCAGGAGGCAGGCAGGTCGATCGAGAACGCGATCGGCCGGGCGATCCGCCAAAAGCGCGTGACGTACGACCTGGAACGCCAGATGGAGGGGGCGACGCTGCTCAAGACCTCCGAGTTCGGCCAGGCGATCGTCGAGAACCTCGACTGAGGCGCTGGCAACCGTGAAGATCCACGAGTTCCAGGCCAAGGAACTTCTGCGCGGATTCGGCGCCAGGGTGCCGCAGGGGGAGGTGATCTCCGATCCGGCGAAAGCGGCCGAGATTTGCCGCGACTACGGAGGCCGCTGCGTGGTCAAGGCCCAGATACACGCCGGCGGCCGCGGCAAGGGGGGAGGGGTCAAGGTCGCCTCGAGCCCGGACGAGGCGGAACGACTGGCGGGTGAGATCCTCGGCATGCAGCTCGTGACGCACCAGACCGGTCCCGAGGGGCAGCAGGTGCGAAAGGTCCTGATCGAAGAGGCGCTCGAGATCGACCAGGAGCTCTACCTGGGTGTGACCCTCGACCGGGCGGCCGAGCGGCCGGTGCTGATGGCTTCCCGTTCGGGCGGCATGGACATCGAGGAAGTGGCGCGCACGGACCCCGAAGCGATCCTGCGCGAGCTGATCGATCCGCAACTCGGCGTACTGCCGTTCCAGTGCCGCAGGGTGGCGTCGGGCCTGGGGTACTCAGGCGGTACGGCGCGCCAGATCCAGGCCGCCATCGCCAGCGTGGTTGCCGCGTACCTGGAAACCGACGCCTCCCTGGTCGAGATCAACCCGCTGATGGTCGACTCGTTGGGCGACGTCTACACCCTGGACGCGAAGATGAACTTCGACGACAACGCGATGTTCAGACGGCGCGAGATCGCCGAGCTGCGGGACGTCCACGAAGAGAACCCGCTCGAGGTCGAGGCGTCGAAGCACGGCATCAGCTACATCAAGCTGGACGGGAACATCGGCTGCATGGTCAACGGCGCGGGTCTGGCCATGGCGACGATGGACATCATCAAGCTCTACGGCGCCGAACCGGCCAACTTTCTGGACGTGGGCGGCTCGGCCTCCCAGGAGGCGGTCGAGAGTGCTTTCCGGATCATCCTCTCGGACGCGTCGGTGAAGGCCGTGTTGATCAACATCTTCGGCGGCATCGCGCGCACCGATCGCATCGCCCGCGGCGTCGTGGCGGCGATCGAGGAACTCGCCGCCGCCGACACACCGGTCGAGGTCCCGGTCGTCGTGCGGCTTGAGGGGACGAACGTCGAGGAAGGCCGCGAGGTTCTCGAACGAGCCGACTTCGACTTCATCGTCGCGGGCGGCATGGCGGATGCCGCCGAGCAGGCCGTGGCGGCGCTGGAAACCCAGACGATGGGGGCCTGAGGAGCCGGAGACGATGTCGATCCTCGTTGACAGGGACACGCGCCTGATCGTGCAGGGCATCACCGGTCGCGAAGGCCTGTTCCATGCGATGGGCTGCCGTGACTACGGCACGCAGGTCGTGGGCGGTGTGACGCCCGGCAAGGGCGGCAGCACCGTGGAGGGTTTCCCGGTGTGGGACTCGGTCCGCAAGGCGCGGGATGCCGCGGATTGCAACGCCACCCTCATCTTCGTGCCGCCCCCGTTCGCGGCCGACGCGATCATGGAGGCCGCCGACGCCGGCGTCGAGTTGATCGTCTGCATCACGGAAGGCATCCCGGTGGGCGACATGGTGAAGGTCAAGACGTTCCTCGCGAGCCGGAACAGCCGCCTGCTGGGACCGAACTGTCCGGGCCTGATCACGCCGGGAGAAGCGAAGGTCGGCATCATGCCCGGGCACATCCACGCGCCGGGCAACGTCGGCGTGATCAGCCGTAGCGGCACCCTGACCTATGAGGCCGTGTGGCAACTCACGAACGAGGGGCTCGGCCAGACGACGTGCGTTGGCATCGGCGGCGATCCGATCAACGGCACGAGCTTCATCGACGTGCTCTCGCTGTTCGCCGCAGACGAGAAGACGGAGGCGATCGTCCTGATCGGCGAGATCGGCGGCACCGCGGAAGAGGAGGCGGCAGCCTGGATTCGGCGGCACCTGGACATCCCGGTGGTCGGCTTCATCGCCGGCGCGACCGCACCGCCGGGGCGGCGGATGGGCCACGCCGGCGCGATCGTCGCGGGCGGCAAGGGCACGGCCGCGGAGAAGAAGGCGGCACTGGAAGCGGCCGGGGTCCTCGTGGTCGATTCGCCGGCGGAGATGGGGGCGCGCGTCGCCGCGGCTCTCGCCTCCTGAAGGTACCTGCTTCGTCTCAAGGGAGATCGGTCGAAGATGGAAGAGACACTGACGATCATCAAGCCGGACGCGGTCCGGGCGGGAAACGCCGGCCGGATCATCGCCCACCTCGAGGACGCGGGGTTCGAGGTTCAGGCGATCCGGCGGTTACGGCTTACCCAGGTGCAGGCCGAGGCCTTCTACGCGGTGCACCGGGAGCGGCCGTTCTTCGCCGACCTGGTCGCCTTCATGACCAGTGGTCCGGCGGTGGCGATCGCGCTGGCTCGCGAGAACGCGGTGACCCACCTCCGCGACACGATGGGTGCGACGGACTCCGCCCAGGCGGCTCCGGGCACGATCCGGAACCTCTACGGCTCGAACATCCAGAACAACGCGATTCACGGCAGCGACTCGCCGGAGAACGCTGCGATCGAGCGCGCTTTCTTCTTCGCCGGCTGCGACCTGGTCGGCTGAGATTCGGCTCCGGGGCGCCCCGCCCGCCGGGGGCGGTGGGGCCTTACGCCGCGTCGTTCACCTACGGGCCGACGCCGTGCGGACGTAGCAGCTTCCCCAGGCCGCCGAGGGCGGCGTCGGCGACCAGAGCGAGGACTGCGGCCGGAATGGCTCCCGACAGGATCTGCTGGATGTTCACGAGTTGCACGCCGGCGATGATCGGCTGACCGAGGCCGCCGGCGCCGATGAAGGCGCCGATCGTCGCGGTGCCGATCGTGATCACGCCTGCCGTGCGAACGCCGGCCATGATGGTGGGTATCGCGAGCGGCAGGCGGACCCGTCTCAGAACCTGGCCTGAGGTCATGCCGAGCGCCGTCGCGGCCTCGACGGCGTCCGGGTCCGCTTCCCTGAGTCCGGTGCAACTGTTCCGCAGGATGGGGAACACGGAGTAGATCCACAACGCCACGACGGTTGGCGCCACGCCGACGCCGAGAAGAGGAATGAGGAATCCGAACAGGGCGAGCGACGGCAAGGTCTGGGACATGCCGATGATCCGGATCAGGGTTTCGCTGGTTCCCGTTCGGAAACGGTCGAGCGCCAGGGCCAGTGGCACCGCGAGCAGGATGCCGAGGCTGAGCGCGACCCCGGAGAGCCAGACGTGCTCGATCGTGTACCTGGTGAGTTCGCGCCGGCGTGACCACATGTACGCGGGCAGCCCGGAAGCCGGCGGTTCGAGGTCCGCGTGCACCGTTTCCGCCCCGGCGGGCAGCAGCTCCAGTTCCCGCAGCAGGTCGTGGGCAACGACTTCGATCGCCTCGTGCTCTTCCTGGAGCCGAAGGTTGACGGCCCGCATCCGGTCCTCGTCGATCGCCTGGCCGAGCAGGCCGAGGACGGCGCCGACTTGCGGGTAGCGGTCGAGTGCCTCGCCGCGAACCAGGGGCGCTACCTCGTAGGGCGGGAAGAAGCCGAGGTCGTCCTCGAGTACGACGAGGTCATAGACGAGGAGACGGCCGTCCGTCGTGTAGGCGTCGATCACGTCGACGGCTCCTGCCGCGGCGGCCTGGTAGGCGGGTGCCTGGAGCAGGGGCTGGACGCTATCGAAGCGGATGCCGTAGGTCCTGGCAAGGCCCGGCAGGCCGTCGTCGCGCTCGATGAACTCGTGGCCGAAGCCGGCGCGGAGGTCGGGCGCCAGCTCGACCAGGTCGCTGATCGTCTGGAGATTCCGGCCATCCGAGACCGCGAGCTCGCTTCTTATGGCGAGTTCGAAGGAGTTCTCGAACCCGAGCGGCGCCAGCCAGTGGAGGTCGAAGCGCCTCAGAAACTCGGCGCGGACGGTCTGCAGCGCTTCGAACCTGGAGGCCGAGGGATCCCGGCCCAGCAGCGTGACCAGCCCGGTGCCGGTGTACTCGGGGTAGATGTCGATGCTGCCTTCCCGCAGCGCTTCGAAGCAGAACTCGGTTCCGGCGAGGCCGAGCCGCCTCTCGACCTCAAGCTCGGTGCGCGCCTCGATCAACTGCGCGAAGAGCTCGCCGAGCAGACGGTTCTCGGCGAAGTTCTTCGATCCGACAACGATCGTTCCTGCGGGGGACGGGGCGCCCGCTTCGCCTTCCTGCGCCGACGCCGGCGGATGGACCGCCAGGGCCATGACCGCGAGCAGCAGGACCTGCGCGGCGCCGGCGCACCCGGTTTCTGCCGCGCAGCCTCCCGGTTTCGTCATTTCAGTTGGCGGCGCGATCGAGGAGTTCGCCGACGTACGGGTCGGCGGGGCGGTCGATCAGTTCCCGCGGTGGTGCGGTCTGGAGCAGCCTGCCGCGGCGCATGACCGCGATCCGGTCCGCCAGCAGAAAGGCCTCGTCGAGATCGTGGGTGACGATCACCGCGGTTTGTTCCCGCGACGCCCGCAGCCGCATGAACGTCTGTTGCACGTCCGCGCGGGTGATCGCGTCGAGGGCGCCGAAGGGCTCGTCCAGCAGGACGAGCGGCGGATCCGCGGCAAGGGCGCGGGCGACGGCGACCCGCTGCCGTTCGCCGCCGGAGAGCTCGCGCGGGTAGCGGGCGCCGTAGGTAGCGGGCGGCAGGCCGACGAGACGCAGGAGTTCCCCGGCCCGCCGCTGCCGCCGCTGCTTCGGCCAGCCGAGGAGTTCGGGCACCAGGCCGACGTTTCGCTGGACCGTCCAGTGCGGCAGCAGACCGCCAGTCTGCTGGACGTAGCCGATGCGGCGCCTCAAGGCGGTGGGTTCGAACGTCGAGAGTTCCGCGTCCCCGAAGTACAGGTCGCCGATGGTCGGCTCTTCCATTCGGTTGAGCAGCCGCAGCAGGCTGGACTTGCCGCAGCCGCTCTCTCCGACCAGCGCGAGGGTCTCGCCTTCCAGGATCTTGAGGTCGGCGCCGTCGACCGCGATCACCTCATCGGCGCCGGTGGTGGCGGGGTAGACCTTGGATACTCCCCGCAGCCGCATGACGGCCGGCGCGGAACTGAGATCGGAAGACGGCACGACGGGGAGCGGCATGGATGGTAGCGCAGGGCCGGCATTAGGATGCGGACGCATGCCCCGGCCCGACCGCTCGAGACGCGCCTCGCAGGCCGCTGCCTCGCCGCCGACACTCGGACGCAAACTGGGAGCCTTGGATGGCGCCGCGATCGTCGTGTCGAACGTGATCGGCAGCGGGATCTTCATCGTGCCGGCGGTGGTTGCTCAACTGGCGCCCAGCCCGGCCGCGATGCTCGGGGTGTGGCTGGTCGGTGGCGCGCTGGCTTTCGCCGGCGCGCTGGCCTACGCCGAACTGGCGGCGCTGCGCCCGCAGGCTGGCGGTGAGTACGTCTATCTCAAGGAGGCGTACGGCCCTCTCCTGGGCTTTCTGGCCGGTTGGACGTCGTTCGTTGCGGGATTCTCTGGCGCCATTGCCGCCAGTGCGGTCGGCATGGCGGGGATCCTGGGCCGGTTCATTCCCGCCGCTGCGGACACGACGCCTGTCTTCACGGTGCCCCTGCCGTTCGTGTCCTTGACGTTGTCGCCGCAGGGCGGAGTGGCCCTTCTGACCATCGCCGGGCTGTCGGTCGTGCATTGCCTGGGTCTCGGTCCCGGGCGCGTCGTCAACAACGTGCTGGCGGGTGCGAAAGTCGCCGTGTTGGTCGCTGTCGTCGCGCTCGGGTTCTCGTTGGGGAGGGGAAGCGCTGCGCACTACGCGGAAGGTGGGCCGACAGCGCTCGCCAGTTGGACTTTCGCCCTGCTTCCGGTGCTGTTCAGCTACTCGGGATGGAATGCCGCGGCCTATGTCAGTGAGGAAGTCCGAGACCCGGAGCGGAACGTTCCAAGGGCCCTGCTGGTGGGCACGGGTTTCGTCGTCGTCATCTACCTGGCGCTGAACCTGGTGTTCCTGTACGCGATCCCGCTGGAGGAGTTCCCCAACCAGGCGCTTCGCATCGGCGACGTGGCGGTGGAGCGGTTGTTCGGGCCGGGTGCGGCCGGCATGTGGGCGGCCGCGTCGATCGTCATGATCGCGGCCGCCATCAGCGCGATGGTGATGGCTGGTCCGCGGATCTACTTCGCCATGGCCCGGGACGGGCTGTTCTTCCCCGCCGCCGGCAGAGTGCATCCGCGGTCTCGAACGCCGGTCGTGGCGATCGTAGCCCAGGCGGTCTGGAGCAGCGTGCTGGTCCTGACCGGGACCTTTGATCAGCTCGTTGAGTACACGGGATTCGGCGTCGTGCTGTTCGCGGGCATCGCCGTGTTCGCGGTGTTCGTTCTCCGGCGCAGGCGGCCGTCCGAGAAGCGGCCCTTCCGCGCCTGGGGCTATCCCCTGGCGCCGCTGTTCTTCGTGGTGGCGAGCCTGCTGATCGTCGTCAACGCTCTCCGCGAAAGCCCCGCCACCTCAGGCAGCGGCCTTGCCCTCATCGGATTGGGCATTCCCTTCTACTTCCTGTTGCGGCGCGGGAAGCAGGGCCCGACCGCGTCGGCTCGTTGATAGGGTCCCGGCTCGGCACTGTAAAACCAGTGCGGGAGAGGGCTTGACTACAGCGACCCAACTCTTCTCGAGCCGGTGGGGCCTGATGCTCGCCATGCTCGGCATGGCCGTGGGCACCGGCAACATCTGGCGTTTTCCCCGGATTGCGGCGTCCAACGGGGGCGGGTCCTTCCTCGTCGCCTGGGTCGTTTTCCTGTTGCTCTGGTCGGTGCCGCTGATCCTGGCCGAGTTCGCGCTCGGGAAGAAGGTGCGCAGTGGCACGGTCGGCACCTTCGCCGCGATGATGGGCGAACGGTTCGCCTGGATGGGCGGGTGGATCGCGTGGGTGGCGGCGGCGATCGGCTTCTACTACGCGGTGGTCATGGGCTGGACGCTCCGCTTCTTCCTGGCCGCCATCACGATGCAGCTTCAGGGCGAGGGCTCGGCCGAGTTGTGGGAGGAGTTCTCTTTCTCACCCGCGGCGCTCATCTTCCACGCCCTGGCCCTGGCGATGGCCGTGACCGTCGTGCTCCGGGGAATTCGGGGGATCGAGGCGGTGGTGCGGGTCCTGATGCCGGCGCTGCTGGTGCTGGTCGTGGTGCTCGCCGTTCGTGCGGTGACTTTGCCGGGGGCATCCCAGGGGCTCGAATTCCTGTTCAAGCCCAACTGGAGCGACCTGCTCGACGTCAACATCTGGCTGCAGGCGCTGACCCAGAACGCCTGGGACACCGGCGCCGGCTGGGGCCTGGTGCTGACCTACGCGGTGTTCTCGCGCCGCCGGGAGGACACGAACCTCAACTCGTTCCTGCTGGCATTCGGCAATAACAGCGTCTCCCTGTTGGCCGGGATCATGGTCCTGTGCACCTTCTTCTCGCTGATGCCCGCTGCCGCTGCGAGCGAGATCGTGGGCGCCAGCAACGAGGGCCTGACCTTCATCTGGATTCCCCAGCTCTTCAACGCGATGCCGGGCGGTGCCTTCTTCATGATCCTGTTCTTCATGGCCCTGGTGTTCGCCGCCTGGACGTCGCTCGTGGCGATGTTCCAGTTGGTCGGCCTGGCGCTCGAGGAGGCCGGTCTCGAGCGGCGCAAGGCGATCATCTCGCTTGCCGTGGCGGCCTTCGTGCTCGGCGTGCCCTCGGCGCTCTGGCAGCCGTTCTGGTTGAACCAGGACAACGTCTGGAGCGTCGCGCTCATGTTGTGCGGCCTCTTCTTTGCCCTGATCGTGATCCGCTACGGCGTGACCCGCTTCCGTGCCGAGATGATCAACACCGGCGACCAGGACATCCGGATCGGCGCGTGGTGGGACTGGGCGATCCGGCTGATCGTGGTCGAGGCGCTGGTGCTCGTCGGCTGGATGTGCTGGAGCGTCCGCAACGAGCCGCTCTGGGGGCCGCTGGGCGTCGGCAACATGTTCGTGCAGTGGATCGTTGTGGTTGCCGTTCTGATCGCGCTGAACGGCGTGTTCCTGCGCGGTTTGAAGAAGCGAGCGCAGCGGCTCAACTGAGCCGGCGGTGGAGCCAGGCGCGGACGCGCTGGATGCGCAGCCAGGCGTTCGGCCAGCGGTTCATTACGAAGGCGCGAAGGCGGAGATTCAGCCGGTTGCTGGCGAGTGACAGCAGGGCCAGACCGGCGGGTACGAGAACGATCGCGGGTATGAGGGGCAGCGGGCCGAAGATCAGACCGAACAGGACGAGAAAGGAGCCCAGGGCGAACAGCAGGATGCGTACGCCAATGCGCAGGGGCGGCAGCTCGGGCTCGTCCTCGACGAAATGTCGCGGCTGCAGGTCCGGGGGGCGTTCGGGCTGCGGCACGGTCATCCTGGCCTTACGTTCAGGAAGCGGCGCTTGCCGACCTTGAGCAGCAAGGGATCGGGGGCGGAAGGAAGCGGGAAGAAGGGGTCGAGGACCTTCTCGCCGTCGATGCGAACGGCTCCCTGCTGGATCAGGCGGCGGGCTTCGGCTTTGCTTCCGGCGAGACCGGTGTCGGCGACCACGGCGAAGAGAGCCTGACCGGCTGGGACGGCTCGCGTTTCGATCTCGTCCGGCACGCCTCCGCCGCGGAACATGCGGTCGAACTCGGCGCGCGCTTCGTCGGCCGCCTCCCGGTCGTGGAAGCGGCGTACGAGGTCGTGCGCGAGGTCGGCTTTCAGGTCTCTGGGACTTGCGTTTCCCGATTCGACTTCCGCCTTCTGGCGGTCGATTTCGGCCTCGTCGAGATCGGTCAGCAGCAGCCGCCAGTCCCACATCAGCGAATCGGGGATCGACATCGTGCGGCCGAACATCTCGCGGGGCGAGTCCTTGAACGCGATCGCGTTTCCGAGACTCTTCGACATCTTCTGCGCTCCATCCGTCCCGACAAGGAGTGGAACGGTGAGGGCGATCTGGGGCTCCAGGCCGCGCGCGCGCATCAGGTCGCGGCCGACGAGGAGATTGAGCAACTGGTCGTGGCCGCCGAGCTCGACGTCGGCCTCGAGTTCCACCGAGTCGTAGCCCTGGGTCAGCGGGTAGAGGAGTTCGTGAATCGAGATCGGCTCGTGGTTCTCGAACCGGGCGCGGAAGTCCTCGCGCTCCATCATCCGGGCCAGGGTGTACGAACCGGCCAGCCGGATGAGCCCCTCGGCGCCCAGCTCGGAGAGCCACTCGCTGTTGTGGAGGATCTCCGTGCGGTCACGGTCGAGCACCTTCCAGGCCTGCTCCTGGTAGGTCGCCGCGTTGGCCAGGACCTCGTCACGCGAGAGCTGCGGCCGGGTGGCCTTCTTCCCCGTGGGATCGCCGATCATGGCGGTGAAGTCGCCGACCAGGAACAGGACCCGGTGTCCGAGCTGCTGGAAGTGCGCCATCTTGCGCAGCAGGACCGCGTGGCCCAGGTGCAGGTCGGGCGCGGTCGGATCGAAGCCGGTCTTAACCAGCAGCGGGCGGTTCTCGTTGCGAGATTCTTCGAGGCGCCGCCGCAGGGAGTCCTCCTCGACCACGTCGACCGCGCCGCGCAGCAGCAGTTCCATCTGCTCGGAGACAGGCGGGAAGCTGCTCATGGCGCGGAGGGTAACAGCGTCGCCTGGTCGCGAATACGGCCGGAGGCGACGATCCGGGCGTCGCCGGACAATCGCCAGCGCGCTGCGCCGTCCGGCGCCGCCGCCGCCGCTTCCAGACGCAGTTCGCAGCCGCTGCGGGTGGCGGCGACCAGGGGCAGGGACAGGCGACCCTCCGCGATGGCGCAGGCGGCCGAGGCTACGACGCCGGTGCCGCAGGCGAGGGTCTCGGCTTCGACTCCGCGCTCGAACGAACGGATCCGGAAGCCCTCTGGAAGGTTGAGATCGACGAAGTGGACGTTCGCGCCTTCCCTGCCGAGATCGGGGTGGGAGCGGAGGATCGGCCCGAGGCTGGCGACCGGCGCCTGGTCGAGATCCGTTTGCCACCAGAGAACGAAGTGGGGTACGCCGACGTCGATGCGGTGGCCGGGGAGAGTGTGGCCGTTCGCCTGCAGGGTCATCGAACGTCCCTGACCGGGCGCGGAGACCAGGACGGCGGTGCGACTTTCGTCGAGCGGTTCAGCTGTCAGGGTGCCCGCGGCGGTTTCGATCTGCACGCTCGAAGCCGAGGGTTCCTGGTCGAAGGCGAGCCGGGCGGCACAGCGAGCCGCGTTCAGGCACAGGTCGGCCCGGGCTCCGTCGGCGTTGGCGTAGTCGAGGACGTAGCGTCCCGCGGCCGCGCGGCGGAGGCTGAACAGGCCGTCGGCGCCGACCGACAGGCCGCGCCGGCACCAGGCCCTGACCGTCTCGGCGGCCGGAACGGGACGGTCCAGGAGGGCGATGAAGTCGTTGCCGGCCCCTGAGACCAGGAAGAACGGTGGGCCCTTCGAGGTGGTCATGGCGGCGTGGCTTCGTCGTCCTCGCCGTTCCCGCCGTCCGGTTCGTTCTCCGCTTCTTCTTCGTCCTCCGCGGCGGTTTCTTCCGCCTCGGGCTCCGCGGCCCCGTCTTCGGCCGGTACGGCCTCGCCGGGCGCCACCTCAGCGACCGGGTCCGGCTCGCGCAGGGGTGGCAATGGATCGCCCTTTCGCCCACAGCCGGTGGTGGCCATCAGGATCAGCAGGAGCGCGACGATCACCGCCAGGCCGATGGGGCCTGTGTAGCTGGACCTACAGGACATAGCGGCTGAGGTCCCGGTCTTCCACCACGTCGGCGAGCGCCCGGGTCACGTAGGCGGCGTCGACCTCGAGGGCGATTCCCTCCATGTCGGGGGCCTCGAAGGAGACTTCCTCCAGCAGGCGCTCCATGAGGGTGGCGAGACGCCGGGCGCCGATGTTCTCGGTCTGGGAGTTGACCTTGACGGCGAGGCGGGCGACCTCCTTCACGGCGTCCTCGCGGAAGGAGAGGTCCAGGCCCTCGGCACCGAGAAGAGCGCTGTACTGCGTGGTCAGGGCGCTGTCCGGTTCGGTCAGGATGCGGACGAACTCCGCCTCGCCGAGAGCGCTGAGTTCGACCCGAATGGGGAAGCGCCCCTGGAGCTCGGGGATCATGTCGGACGGCTTCGCGACATGAAAGGCGCCGGCGCCGATGAACAGAACGTGGTCCGTTTTGACCGGGCCGTACTTCGTCGTCACGGTGGTTCCCTCAACGATGGGCAGCAGATCGCGCTGCACGCCTTCCCGGGACACGTCGGGACCGTGGCCGCCGTTGCGGCCGGCGACCTTGTCGATCTCGTCGAGGAAGACGATGCCGGCCTGCTCGACGCGCAGCCTCGCTTCCTCAGCGACATCCTGGCGGTCGATCAGTGCCTCCGCCTCCTGCCGGCGCAGGATCTCGCGCGCTTCGGAGACCTCGACCATCTGGCGCTTGCGCTTGCCGAACAGCCCCGGGAGCATGTCCTTGAGGTTGATTCCCACCGCCTCCACGCCCTGGGGCGTGAACATCTCGAACTGCTGTTGCGAGGCGTCGTCCACTTCGATCTCGACCATGCGATGGTCGAGGCGCCCCTCCTCGAGCCATTCGCGAAAGCGTTCCCGGGTCTCGGTCGGTGCGCTGTAGGCGTCCGGGTCGTCCGTGTCGGCGGTCGGCTGGGGCGCCTGGGGGACGAGGAGCTGAAGCAGTCGCTCGTCGGCTCTCGACGCGGCCTCCGCTTCCACCGCGGCCCGCTTCTCCTCGCCGACCATCGCGACGGCGAGTTCCATCAGGTCGCGGACAATCGACTCGACGTCGCGGCCCACGTAGCCGACCTCGGTGAATTTGCTGGCTTCGATCTTGAGGAACGGGGCCCGCGCGAGTTTCGCCAGCCGCCGCGCGATCTCCGTCTTGCCAACACCGGTCGGGCCCATCATCAGGATGTTCTTGGGGGCGATGTCCTCGGCGGTTTCGGGATCGAGTTGCTGCCGGCGCCAGCGGTTGCGCATCGCGATCGCCACTGCGCGCTTCGCGTCCTTCTGGCCGACGACGTGCCGGTCGAGGGCGGCGACGATTTCGCGCGGGGTCAGGTTCTCGACGAACTGGGCGCTCTGCGCCAGCTCCGCGGTCATGTCGCGGGCCCGCCCGCTTCGAGGCGCTCCACGGTGACCTCGTGGTTCGTGTAGATGCACAGATCAGCCGTGATCCGCATGGCCTCGCGGGCGACCTGTTCCGCGTCGAGCTCGGTGTGCTGGATCAGCGCCTGGGCGGCGGCGAGAGCGTAGTTCCCACCGGAACCGATGGCGAGCGGCATGCCCGCATCCGGCTCGAGCAAATCGCCGTTGCCCATCGCGAGGAAACTCTTCTGGCCGTCGGCGACGATCATCTGCGCCTCGAGCCGGCGCAGGGCGCGATCGGTTCTCCAGTCCATTGCCAGTTCGATCACGGCGCGCTCGAAGTTGCCCTGGTACTCGTCGATCTTGGCTTCGAAGCGCGAGAACAGGGCCAGGGCGTCGGCGCCGCCACCGGCGAAACCGACGAGAATCCGGCCCTGGTTGGCGCGCTGGACTTTGCGGGCGCGTGCCTTGACCACCGTGTGCGCGGCGCCGTTGGTGACCTGGCCGTCGCTGGCCATGCAGGTCACATCGTCTCTGCGGACGAGCAGGATGGTGGTCATGTGGTTGGGCGGTTTCCCTGAGGCTGGCGACCGGTGAGGTCGTCCCCTCGTTTCACGGATTCTCGCGCAGAATGTTGCGCAGCGAGATCTCCGGTTGGGTCCAGCCGGGGCCGCCGACGTAGCGGCCGATTTCCTTGCCGTCGCGGTAGACGATCGCGGTGGGGAGTTCCTTCACTCCGAGGCGGTCGACCTCGGCGTCGCCCCAGGGGTTGTCGTCGCCGAGGCCGTAGTAGGTGAAGCGCAGCGGCGATTCCAGGAGCTGTTCGTGCACCTTGAGGCCGCGCGGCATGAAGCGCTCGCAGACGTGGCACCAGGAACCGAAGACGGTCCGGACTTCGACGCCGGCGCCGAGTTCGGCCAGCTCGGCGACGACTGCCGGGTCGCTCTCGTAGGCGTTCGCTGAGCGGCGATACGCGGGATCGTGGTCGTACAGGGCCTCGAGTGTCGCTTCGCCGGCCAGCGAGGGTCGTTGCCGGAGCTGGGCGCGAACCCCGTCGACGTCGAACTCGAGCCCCTTGGGGATCTGGCGAAAGGGCATCGGGGAGCCGAACAGGGCGCCGGGCAGCAGGTCCACCGTGTCCTCTCCCGCCGGCGAGATCTTCAGCAACTGGACCTTGTACGAGGCCTGGTTGCGGGCGCTGAGCAGCACCGGCGAGGGCAGATCGTCGGCCATCACGAGGAACGCGCCGGCGGCCCGGGAGAGGTAGAGCTGCGCGCCGGCGGCCTCCTGCCCCTGGAGGAAGAGCTGGTAGTCGCCGACGAGTTGAAAGCCACGCAGGTCGTCCTGCGCCCCGGCGGTTCCCGCGGCGGCCAGAAAGGCGGCGACCGCCGCCACGAGCACGCGTACCGTTGTCTTGCGGGCGATGGGAAGTCTCATGCGGTTTCCTTTTCTGAGGGAGTGGCTGCTGAAGGCAGGTTGTGTCGTCGAACGAGGCGGCAGAGGAGGCGGCTCCCCTTAGCCGCCCTTCGCTCGGGGGTGGGTTTCCCGGTAGACCTGAAGCAGGCGCCCGGTGTCCACATGGGTGTAGCGCTGGGTGGTGGCAAGGGAGGCGTGGCCGAGCAGTTCCTGGATCGAGCGCAGGTCGGCCCCGGACTCGAGCAGGTGGGTGGCGAAACTGTGTCGCAGGGCGTGCGGATGGGCGCCCGCCGCCTGCGCCGTTTCCGCGACGTAGCGGTCGATGATGCGGCGGACGGAGCGCGCGCTCAGTCGGCTTCCCTTCTGGTTCAGGAACACCGGTTCGTCGCGGTCGGTTCCGCCGCTCGGGCTCCGGAACACCCCTTCCCAGGCGTCGAGCCACTGCCTGAGCGCCTGCTCCGCCGGCTCTCCGAAGGGCGTCATGCGCTCGCGGTCGCCCTTGCCAACGACCCGGAGCACCCTGGCGCCGAGGTCGATGTCGCGCCAGTTCAGAGCGACGAGTTCGCCGACCCGCAGGCCGGAGGCATAGAGCAGCTCGAGGAGCGCGCGGTCCCTGAGACCGAGCGGTCCGGCGCGGCTGGCGGGCGCTTCGAGCAGGGCGTCGATCTCGCCGGGTCGCAGGTGCCGGGGCAGTGTCTTCTCGACCTTCGGCGTCGGCACGGAGTCGGCCGGGTTCGACTGCATGCGGCCGGAGAGGCAGGCGTAGCGGAACAGGCCCCGAACTGACGACAGATGCCGGCCCTGGGTTCGACGGGCCAGCCGGCGTTTGTTCAGAGAGGCGACGAAGGACCGGACCAGGAGCTGGTCGATGTCTTTGAGGTCCGACGCGTTGCCGCCGCCGGCGGCGCGAAAGTCGGCGAAGGCGGCCAGATCCCGGCCGTAGGCGCGCACGGTGTGCTCCGAGCAGTTGCGCTCCAACTCGAGGTACTCCAGGAAGTCCGCGATCAGTTCCGCGAGCGCGCCGCGGCGCTCGTCTTCTTCGTGCGTCCCGGCGCGCTGAACGGTGGTTTCCATGAGAGTGCTTCGCCGATGCCCATGCTATCGGCCCAGGCTTCCAGAGCTTGCCGGGCACGGGCCACGTAGGCGGCGCGGCGGTCGCGTCGCGGCACCCGTCGGCCAAGCGGTTCGAGCAGGCCGTAGTTGATGTTCGTCGGCTGGTAGCGCTTCGGGTTCGATTCGGTCAGGTGTCTCGCCAGGGCTCCCAGCGCCGTCGTGTCGGGCAGCGGAGGCGGCTGTTGCTCCCGCTCCTGGAGCAGCAGGTAGAGCGCGACGGCAAGTCCGGTGGCGGCGGACTCGAGGTAGCCCTCGACGCCGGTCATCTGGCCCGCCAGCCTCAGGTTGGGCCGCGCGGCGATGCGGTACCAGCGGTCGAGGTGTAGCGGCGCGTTGATGAAGGTGTTGCGATGCACCTGGCCGTAGCGGACGAAGCGGGCCTCTTCCAGGCCCGGCAGGGTGCGCAGGACACGGCGCTGTTCGGGCCAGGTCATCCGCGACTGGAAGCCGACCAGGTTGTACTGACTGCGCGCGAGATCCTCCTGCCGGAGCTGGACGACGGCATGGGGACGGTCGCCGTCCGGGGTGGTGAGGCCGACAGGCTTCATCGGCCCGAAGCGCAGGGTGTCCACGCCGCGGCGGGCGAGTTCCTCGATCGGCAGGCAGCCCTCGAAGAACAGGGGCCGCTCGAACTCGCGCAGCTCGATCGTGTCCGCCTCGAGCAGCCGCCGATGGAAGGACCGGTACTCCAGTTCGTCGAGCGGGCAGTTCAGGTAGTCGTCGCCGCCCTTGCCGTACCGGGAAGCCCGGAACAGCACTTCGTTGTTCAGGCTGTCACCCGTGACGATCGGAGCGATCGCGTCGTAGAAGTAGAGATGGTCGGCACCAATCAGTTGCTCGAGCTCCCGCGTCAGCGCTTCCGAGGTCAAGGGCCCGGTCGCGATCACGCAGTCGCCCTCGTCGGGCGCCGGCAGCGCGGTCAGTTCCTCGCGCCGGAGTTCGATCAGCGGTTGCGCTTCGATTGCTGCCGTCACAGCGGCGGCGAATCCCGCGCGGTCAACGGCCAGGGCGCCGCCGGCCGCTACGGCGTTGCTCCGCGCGGCGGCGATGATCAGCGAGTCGAAGCGCTCCATCTCCCGCTTGAGCAGTCCCGCGGCATGGTGCGGGTCGTCGCTGCGCAGCGAGTTGGAGCACACCAGTTCGGCGAGGTCGCCGCCGGCGTGAGCCGGTGTGGAGCGCTGCGGCCGCATCTCGTACAGAGTCACGGCGCGGCCCCTGGAGGCGAGTTGGAAGGCGCACTCGCTACCGGCGAGCCCGCCGCCAACGACTACGACGGGCGCGGTCATCGGTGCATCATGGCTCAAGGGCCGCCGGCTTGACAAGGTTCACTGCTCTACTAAGGTGCCCGCGCTCATGGCTAACTCTCTCGAGACCGATCCGAACCTCGCCGGCAAGGGTAAGGTGGCCCGCGCGCATGGCTAACGCTCTCGTCATCGTCGAGTCGCCGGCCAAGGCCCGGACGATCGAGCGCTACCTCGGTCCCGGCTACAAGGTCGAGTCTTCGATCGGTCACATACGGGACCTGCCGCGCACCGCTGCCGAGGTACCGCAGAAGTACCGGGGGCGCCCCTGGGCACGGCTTGGCGTCGATATCGAGGGCGGATTCGATCCCCTGTACGTGATCCCAAGCGAGAAGCGAGCTCAGATCACCAAACTTCGCAGTGCGCTGCGCGGAGCCGACGAGCTGGTGCTCGCCACCGATGAAGACCGTGAAGGCGAGGCGATCGCCTGGCACCTCCAGGAGGTACTGCGTCCCAAGGTGCCGGTGCGGCGGATGGTCTTTCACGAGATCACGAAGGCCGCCGTCGAGGCGGCGCTGAGCGATACGCGAGAGATCGACCGGCGCCTGGTGGACGCTCAGGAGGCGCGCCGGGTACTGGATCGGCTCTACGGCTATGAGGTCTCGCCGGTGCTGTGGAAGAAGGTCCAACCGCGGCTTTCGGCGGGCCGCGTTCAGTCGGTGGCGACCCGGATCGTGGTTGAGCGGGAGCGCGAACGGATGGCCTTCGTTGCTGCCGACTACTGGACCGTGGAAGTGGAGCTTGAAACGGAGGACGGCGAGGCAAAGCGCTTCCCGGCCCGCGTGTCGGCTCTGGGTGGCAGGGCTCTGGCGCGCGGGCGCGATTTCGACCGGAACACCGGCAAGCTGAAGACCGCCGCCCACCTGCTGCTGGAGGCCGAGGCCGGCAAGCTGGGACGCGAGCTGCCGGCGACGCGGCCAGTGGTCTCCGAGGTCAGGGAGCAGCCGTTCACCCGCCGGCCGTACGCGCCCTTCATCACCTCGACCCTGCAGCAGGAGGCCGCGAGGAAGCTCCGGTTCACCGCGCAGCGGACGATGAGGGTGGCCCAGGGTCTGTACGAGAACGGCTACATCACCTACATGCGGACGGACTCGACCGCGCTTTCGGGCCAGGCGATTGCCGCCGCGCGGAGGCAGATCGTCGAACTCTACGGGTCCGAGTATGCGCCGGAGAAGCCGCGCTTCTACGCCGGGAGGGCCAACGCCCAGGAGGCGCACGAGGCCATCCGGCCGGCGGGAACGGACTTTCGGACGCCGAAGCAGGTCAGCGGGAGCCTGGACCGCGACGCCCTTCGCCTCTACGAGTTGATCTGGAAACGGACACTGGCGTCCCAGATGAAGGACGCGAAGGGGACGAGCACCCGCGTCCTCCTCTCGACGTCCACGCCGTCGGCGGACGCCGTGGGGCTGACCGCCTCCGGCCGCGTCCTTCGCTTTGCCGGGTTTCTACGGGTCTATGTGGAGAGTCGGGACGATCCGTTGGCGCGAGCGGAAGACGAGGAGCGCTTTCTTCCGGCGCTTCGCCAGGGCCAGTCGGTCGGCGTGGCAAGCGCCGAGCCGAAGGGGCATACGACCCAGCCGCCGGCGCGGTACACCGAAGCCAGCCTGGTGCGGGAGTTGGAAGAGCAGGGTGTTGGGCGGCCGTCGACCTACGCCGCCATCCTTCAGACGATTGTCGACCGGGGTTACGTCTGGAAGAAGGGTTCGGCCCTGGTGCCGACGTTCCTTGCCTTTGCCGTCACGCGGCTGCTCGAAGAGCATCTGGGCGATCTCGTCGACCTGGACTTCACGGCGCGCATGGAGAGCGATCTGGACGAGATCGCCGGCGGCGCCCTCGAAGCGGAGCCCTGGTTGCGCAGCTTCTACTACGGCCGCAAGAAGGACCAGGCCGGTGATGGACGCCGGGGTCTCCAGTCGATGGTCGGCGAGGGTGTGGGCGACATCGACGCCAGGGCGATCTGTTCGCTGCGCCTGGGTAAGGACAAGGACGGTCGGGAGGTGGTCGTTCGGGTCGGCCGCTACGGCACCTACCTGCAGGCCGGCGATGACGGGCAACGTGTCTCGATCGATGACAACGTGCCGCCGGATGAGGTGACTCTCGAACACGCGCTGGAGCTGCTCCAGGGGGCGGCGGAGCAGAGCGGTCCGTTGGGAGAACACCCGGAGACGGGCGAACCGATCTACGTCAAGACGGGCCGGTACGGCGACTACGTCCAGTTGGGCGATCCGACCCCGGAGGGCAAGGGCCGCAAGCGCTCCGCGAAGACGGGAAAGCCGAAGATGGCCAGCCTGTGGCCGTCCATGAATCGCGGCAGCCTGACGCTGGACGAGGCCGTCCTGGTGCTTTCGTTTCCGCGGGATCTCGGCCGCCATCCCGACACCGACGAGCCGGTCACGGTGCAGGATGGACGTTTCGGTCCCTACGTTCGCAGCGGCAAGGAGAGCCGCAGCCTGGAGCGCCACGAGCAACTGGCAACCGTGACTCTGGAGCAGGCGCTCGAACTGCTGCGCCAGCCCAAGCGCCGGCGCGGGGCCTCGGCGTCGGTGCTCAGGGAACTCGGAGAGCACCCCGGGAACGGCCTCGACCTCTCAGTGAAGAAGGGGCGGTTCGGGCCCTACGTGACGGATGGCCAGGTGAACGCCTCGTTGCCTAAGGGTCGGGATCCCCAGGAGGTGGATCTCGCGGAGGCGGTCGAGTTGCTGGCGGCTCGGGAGGACAAGCTCAGGGCTCAGGGCAAGGACCCCAGGGCGCCGAAGCGGCGGCCGGCCCGGAAGCGCCGTGCGACGAAGAAGAAGACGCGATAGCGCGCGGCAGGATGGTCGCCGCTTCGCGGCGCGTCCTTCTCAGAAGCCGGCCAGAAGGCCGGCGCACCCAGTCCTGCCGCGCGAACTCCTAGCGGGTCATCAGCGCGTAGTGCGCGCCATCGTAGCGGCGCACCAGACCGTCGATTTCCAGGCGGGCCAGGGTCGCCAGCACCCCCGGGATCGGAAGCCGAAGTCTGGATGCGAGTTCTTCGGGCGTCCGGGCGCCGTTCCTGAGCGCCACCAGGAGTTCGTCCACCTCGGTAGCGGTGCTCGTTGCCTTTGCAGTGTCGAGGCCGGGTTGGCCGCCGGCGTCCGCGGTTGAGCGCTCCGGCGCCCCGCGTTCGAGCGCCTCGAGGACGGCGGTCGGCAGAGTCTCGAGCAGCGCATCCGGGTCGAGCGCGGGGATGGCGCCGTCCCGGAGCAGCAGGTGGGCTCCGGCCGATTCGCGGGACAGCACCGAGCCCGGGACGGCGTAGACCTCACGCCCGAGGTCGAGCGCGAGGCGGGCGGTGATCAGGGAGCCCGAGCGGCTGGCGGCGCGGACCACGATCGATGCGAAGCCGAGCGCGGCGATGATCCGGTTGCGAATCGGAAAGTGCCAGGGCCGGGGTTGCCAACCGAGAGGAAACTCGGTGATGAGAGAGCCGCGGCGGGCGATTTCGGCGGCGGTTCGCCTGCTGTTGCGGGGGTAGTCGACATCCAGGCCGCAACCGAGCACGGCCGCGGTACGGCCGGTTCCGGCTCTCGCGGATAGAGCGGCGCGGTGGGCCGCCTGGTCGATGCCGCGTGCGAACCCGGAGATGATCGTCAGGCCGGCCGCGGCGAGCCGTCGCGCGAACCAGGAGGCGACTTCCAGCCCGTATGCGTCCGCCTTGCGTGAACCCACGATCGCGAGCCCAGGACCGGTGTCAAGCTGGCCGCGGATGTAGAGGACCGGCGGCGCATGCAAGCCCAGGTCCGCCAGGGCGGAGGGATACCCGGCATCGACGAGCGTGACGATCGTGGCTCCGACCTCTTGCGCTTTCGCGTCCTCGTCGGCGACGCTGCCGAGGCAGCAGCGTGCGGCGCGCAGCGTCTCACGCACCTTGTCGACCGGCGCCTCCAGGCAGGCGGCTGCCTGGCTGGCGAAGCGGTCACAGGCGAGATCCCGTTCGACCTGCAGCCGTTGGGCCACGGCGCAGACCAGCCCCCGGTCTTCGTGCACCATGTTCAGAGCGATGAGGGCTCGCCGGACCTCCTCGTGGTTCGTCTCGCGAAGGGCGGTGGGTGTGGCCGGATCGTCTGCCATTTCTGTCTCCCTCGGTGGATCGGGACATGTCGTGTTGGCTGTAATCAGCTTCCAGAGACTGAGACGGATTCCCGGCTTGTGATCTATACTCGATCGGTGACGCGCACTGCTCAACGTCTGCAGCGCGTTCTGCCGCTGATCGTCGGCGTCTTCCTTGTGGTGACGGCGTCTGGTGTAGCCGATGCGCAGAAGCGCAAGGTGGCCCCCGAAGCGCGTCAGCAGTGGCAATTCGGCGTCGACATGGCCAATCGCGGTCTCTGGAGCGAGGCCCTGTTCCGGTTTGAACAGGCTCGCAGGATCGAACCGGAACACCCGAAGCTGCTGAGCAACATCGCCGTGGCTCACGAGGCCCTGGGCTTGTTCGAGGAAGCTCTGAACTACTACCAGCAGGCCCTCAGGTTGGCGCCCCGCGAACGCGACGTGCGACGGAACTACTCGCGCTTCGTCGAGTACTACCAGAACTTCAAGGGCAACAGCGCCGAGGAGGAATCCGGGCCCGGCGGACCCGCGACGGCTCCGGGGTTGACCGACAGCAGCACGGCTGCGCCTCCCGCCGCCGGTCCGTGACCGGCTACCGTAGGTGCGTCGATGTCGCGGGGACTGTGGAATGGTTCTTGCACGGTCAATGTTGGATGGCTGGGAGTGTGACGTGACGAAACGAGGCAACCGACTATCGGCGGTCGTTGCCCTGAGTGGTCTGCTTGCGGGCCTTCTGGGCCTCCTGGCGGTTGCGCCGGCGAGCGCGGAGGGCACGGTGGAAGTGCGGCTCAAGCTGCCGATGCGGGCGCGGATCGATCTCGCCGGCCGCAACACCCTGTTGCCGGCGCCCTTTCTGGTCGTCAGCCAGGAGGGTGAAGGCCGGATCGAAGGTACGGACATCGACGTGCAGGGAGAGTTCGAGCGCTACCTGAACAAGGTTCTCCGGCGGGAGACGGATCTGCGGATCGTCGAGGCCGGCCGTATCGACTACCCGACCTACGATCTGGAGATGCTGGCGCGGGACGAGGACTTCTGGCGCAGTCTGGGGGAACGGACGGAGGCGGACCTCATCCTTGCCGGCACGCTGGACTTCGACATCCAGGACCGGTCGGGCTACCGGACAGAGGAGTACACGTCCCCCTTCGATGGCCGCACCATGTACCGGCAGGTGCTGGTCGAACAGACGGGATTCGAATACGACATCGTCGTCATGGTCTTCGACGGCAAGAACGGCGAACTGATCTACAACGACAACTTCAAGGACTTCAAGAGCTTCGAAGGCGAGCAGGCGGATCCGCTGCAGGGCATGTTCGAGAACCTGTACGCGCTCGAGGACCGCATTCTCGGCGTCTTCACGCAGAAGGACATCGAAGTGGCGCGCGTGATCTTCACGCCCTGAGGCCTCAGGGGAGGAGCTAGTGAACTCAGCAGTACTTCGGCCTGCGCGACAGTGGGCCATCCGCGTTGCCGCACTTGCCTGCGCCCTTCTGGTCGGTGCGGGCGCCAGCCTGCAGGCTCAGGGCTTCGGCAAGAACAAGATTCGCTACGAGGACTTCGACTGGCGTATCTACCACTCGACCCACTTCGACATCTACTACTACTCGGAGAGCGAGAGCCAGCTCCAGAAGGTGGCTTCGCTGGCCGAGAGCGCTTACGACCAACTGTCGCTCGACCTGGACTACCAGATCCAGGAGCCGACGCCGCTGATCATCTACAACACCCACTCGGACTTCCTCCAGAACAACGTGATGATCAACTTCATCCCGGAGGGAGTCGCGGCCTTCGCCACCTCGGCCAGGTTCCGGATGGTGATGCCGATCGACCTGCCGGACATCGAGCTCTACGAGCTGCTGCTCCACGAACTGACTCACATCTTCCAGTACCACATCCTCTTCGGGGGCAGCCTCGGTCGTGCCTTGACCAGCAGCCCGCCGCAGTGGCTGATGGAGGGGATGGCGAGCTACTTCGCGAAGGATGAGAGCGCTTCGGACCGGATGTATCTGAGGGACGCGGTAGTCAACGACCGCCTGCCGCCGATCACGTCGGGCCAGGCCGGTGGCTTCTTCGCCTATCGCTACGGCCACGCCGCGTTCGACTTCATGGAGGAACGTTGGGGCGCGGACGGCGTGATCGATTTCCTGTTCGAGTTCCGGAACACGATCGGCTCCCGCGTCGGGCGCGCGGTCGAGCGCGCTTTCCGGATCGATCCGGAAGACTTCGACCTGGAGTTCCGCCGCTGGCTGCGCAACAGGTATCTGCCGGAACTCGTGGCGACCGGCGAGCCGAGCGACTTCGGGCGGCCGTTCCGGACAAGTCCCCAGGGCAGTCAGGAAACGTCACCCGTGGCCTCGCCGTCCGGTGATCTGGTAGCCGCGTTCTCGACCTTCCAGGGCGACATAGACATCGTCCTCTTCGACACCCAGGAACGGGAGCCGGTCAGGAACCTGACCAAGGGCTACACGGCGGAGTTCCGCCACTACGTCGCGCAGATGCTGAGCCTTGGGCGAAAACACGGGAGCGATCTGGCCTTCTCGCCGGATGGCAACTCGCTGGCCGCCTTCGTGCGCAAGGAAGCGGGGTACTCGCTGGCGATCGTCAATGTGCTGGGCGGCGGCGTTCGTCGCGTGATCGACATGGAGATCGAGCAGCAGACGGCACCCACCTGGAGTTCGGACGGCCGGAAGGTCGCCTTCGGCGGGAATCAGAACGGGCAGTACGACATCTTCGAGCTCGACCTGGACACGCTCGAGATCCGGAACCTGACCAACGACGAGGTCTTCGACGGAGCGCCGTCGTACTCTCACGACGGCAAGTGGCTGGTGTTCTCCTCGGTGCCGGGCGAGACGGGCCAGCTCTTCCGCCTGGACCTTGAGAGCCTGGAGCGCAAGCGCATCAGCAGCGACGACCACCACAACACCGATCCGGTGTTCTCGGGAGATGACGGCACGGTGTACTTCACGTCGGACCGGAGCGGGGCCGAGAACATCTTCGGCCTCGACCTGGATACGGGCGAACTTCGCCAGTACACGAACGCGATCACCGGCTGCTTCCAGCCAACCGTCCTGACGACGGCCGGCAGTGATGACCGCCTGGTCTACACGGGCTTCTGGAAGGGCCGCTTCGACCTCTACGAGAGAGACATCGAGGAACCGATCGGTGAAGTCCAGATCGTCGACGTGGGGATCGGCGGTGATCCGATTCCAGCCATCGACCTCTTCGAGCCCGACATCCAGGTCTCGATCGACGAGTCGAACAAGGAGGACAAGCGGGGGTGGAGGCTGTTCCTGGAAGACGCCCAGACCGCGATCGGGGTGGACGACAACCAGACCTTCCTGGGCCAGGTCTACCTCCAGTTCTCGGACTTCCTCGGCGACCGGCGGCTGTTCACGACCTTCGCGTCGGTCGAGAGCTTCTCGCAGTTCAACGTGACCTACCTGAACCTGTCGGACAGGCTGCAGTGGCAGGTGTCGTTGTTCGATGACCGTGCCTTCTACGTCGGCTACGACTACCGCTTCGGGTACTACGAGCGGGGCAGGTCGTTCTTCCAGCAGACTGGCGCCATCTTCTCGATCTCCTACCCGATGAGCTTCTACCGGCGCTTCGAGCTGGGGGCCGGCTACATCCGGCGCAAGCTGGACTACCAGAACTACGCGCGCGACAGCGACTTCCGCCTGCTTCTGGACGATTTCGGCCGGCCGATTCCGACCGTCACCCCGCGCGACGACGACTATCCGGTGATCCAGACCGCTCTGGTCGGGGACACGACCGTGTTCGGCCCGGCCGGGCCCTCGAGCGGCCACCGCTACCGGTTGTCGGCCGAGTACGCCCCGGACCTCGAGACGTCGGGCGTGCTGACCCAGACGATCCAACTGGACGCCCGCAAGTACTTCCCGCTCACCCGGCGCAGCGTCTTCGCGACTCGCCTGTTCGGCAGCGTGAGAACCGGGAACTTCCCCAATCCGGTGTACTTCGGCGGCCTGGACACGGTGCGGGGGGTCGACTTCCGCGACATGGTCGGCGACCACGGCTTCTTCACGAACCTCGAGCTTCGTTTCCCGCTGATCGACTTCTTCGTGACGCCGATCTGGACCTTCCAGGGGATCCAGGGGAGATTCTTCCTCGACATTGCCGGCGCGTACTTCGACGGCGTCCAGGACTTCAACGTCTGGGACTCCGAGAACAGCCGGCTGGACGACGCGATCGCCGCCTACGGCTTCGGTCTCACGGTGAGAATGCTCGGCGTCGATCTGCACTGGGACTTTGCGACCCAGTGGGACCTCAAGGAGTCGGGCGACAGCCGCACGACGTTCTGGATCGGTCAGCGCTTCTAGAGTTCGCAGCGGCGCCGGGCATCGACATTTCCGATGCCTGGAGGCCAACTCCCGCTCTTCGGTGACGGCGCCCTGGCAGCCGCCGCGCGGGAGTCGAAGCTTCACTCGCGGCGTCGTCTGGACGGCGGCGGCGATGGGCTCAGGGCAGCCGTCCTGGGATCGGGAAGCGGCGGCAACAGCACGATCGTGGAGAGCGTCGATGGCTGCCTGCTACTCGATGCGGGGTTCTCCTGCCGGGAACTGGAGCGGCGGCTCGACCTGGTCGGCCGTTCGGCGGCCGACGTGGACGCTGTGCTGCTGACCCACGAGCACGAGGACCACAGTCGCGGCGCCTGCCGCTTCGCGCGCCGCCACCAGGTTCCGGTCTACGGTACGCGAGGCACGTATCGTGGTCCCCAGTTGCGCGAACTCGGCCGATTCGCGCGGCCGATGGGGCCCGCCGTGCCGCTCACCGCAGCCGGCTTCCGGATCGAAGTGTTCCCGGTGCCGCACGATGCGCGCGAACCGGTCGGCATCGTCGTCGAGACCGGCGGTGGGTATCGTCTCGGGCTGGCGACGGATCTTGGTCGCCGGACCGCGGAGGCGTGGCGCAGCCTCCGGGATCTCGACGTTTTGCTGCTCGAGTCGAATCACGATCTCGACATGCTGCGCACGGGACCATACCCTTGGCGCCTGAAGGAGCGAGTCGCGTCGGCACGTGGACACCTCAGCAATGAGGAAGCCGCGGCGGGCCTCGACGAACTCCTGTCTGATCGCTTGTCGTGGGTCGTCCTGTGTCACCTCTCGGAAACGAACAACTCGCCCGCGTTTGCCGCCGCGGCGGTGCAGCCGGTCCTCGATCGCCGGGGTTCCAGTGCGAAGCTCGTGGTGGCCGAGCAGCATCGACCCGGACCGTGGCTGGAGGTCGGCCAACGAAGCGACCAGGGCAACTGAAGCCGGATGTAACAGGGGAGTTGAGTTGACGCGAAACGGAAACGGCTACGTCGTGCGGGTGCTGGTCTACCCCCGCGCTGAGGTTCTCGACCCCCAGGGACGGGCCATCGAGGACGCGCTTGGACGGATCGGTTTCGACGGTGTCGAGCGCATTCGAGCCGGCAAGACCTTTGAGGTCTCGCTGAACGCGGCGAGCAGAGCCGAGGCGTCGGAGGCGATCGAACGGATGTGCCGGCAACTGCTGGCGAACCCGATCGTCGAGGACTACAGCGTGGAGTGGCTCTCAAGGTGAAGTGCGGGATCGTTGTCTTCCCGGGCAGCAACTGCGATCACGACGTGTACTACGTCCTCAAGCGTGTGCTTGAGCAGGAAGCGGTGTTCCTCTGGCACCAGGAGACATCGCTGCAGGAGTGCGAGCTGGTCGTCCTGCCGGGCGGATTCTCCTACGGCGACTACCTCCGGGCCGGCTCGATGGCGGCGCATTCGCCGATCATGGCGGCGGTGCGTCGGCACGCCGAGGCGGGGGGGCGGGTGCTCGGCATCTGCAATGGCTTCCAGATGCTCCTCGAGGCGGGTCTGTTGCCGGGCGCGATGCGGCGGAATCGCAACCTCCGGTTCCTGAGTGTCGACGTGCACTTGAGGGTCGAGCGCAACGACCTGGTCTATAGCTCGGGCTACCGTCGGGGCGATGTGTTGCACATGCCGATTGCGCACGCCGAGGGCAACTACGTGGACAGCGACGAGGCCCTGGACGAACTCGAACGCTCGGGACAGGTGGTGTTCAGGTACGTGGATGCCGATGGGAGCGTGGCTCCCGCGGCGAACCTGAACGGATCGAAGAGATCGATCGCCGGCGTGTGCAACACGGACGGCAACGTACTCGGCCTGATGCCTCATCCGGAGCGCTGCGCCGAGGACCTGCT
>Ga0209544_1001142_pt1 | contig 30904 bp, 25 predicted proteins | sample MesohylPK_FD_187297 | JGI IMG/M metagenome (GOLD analysis project Ga0209544, IMG submission 187297) | Host-associated microbial community of the marine sponge Aplysina aerophoba from Gulf of Piran - sponge mesohyl, lysed by proteinase K... | ecosystem: Host-associated > Porifera > Sponge >... | reverse complement strand
ATCATTCGTGCGGGATCCGCACCGATGGTCAAGTGGTGTGCTGGGGCCGCAATGAACACGGTGAAACCATCGTACCGGGAGGCACCTTCACTGCCGCGGTTTCTGGTGTTACTTCGGGACGTGAGCATTCGTGTGGGATCCGTTCCAATGGTTGGGTAGTGTGCTGGGGTAGGGAACAAGACGGGCACGGTAGGTTGACCCCACCCGAAGGTACCTTTCGAGCCGTGGACGCGGGAGAATTTCATTCGTGTGGGCTCCGCACTAACGGTGAGATAGAGTGCTGGGGTTCGAACAACGATGGTCAAGCAGCTTCTCCTATCGGTACCTTCACGGCCGTGTCAGCGGGCTATGATCATTCGTGTGGGCTCCGTGAAAACGGTGAGGTAGAGTGCTGGGGTTCGAACAATAACAAAGAGTCGAACGCACCTGGTGGTGCCTTCAAAGCTGTGTCAGCCGGTGATAACCATTCGTGCGCGATCCGTAGTAGTGATAGTCGGATAGAATGTTGGGGATGGGGTAGGTTCCGGAGGGCCAGTCCGCCTGATGGCGATTTCAAGGCCGTGTTTGCTGGTGAGCGTAATTCGTGCGGTATCAACCGCGATGGTGAGATAGAGTGCTGGGGTGACAATGATTACGGTCAGTTGAGGGTGCCGAAGGGTGTCTTCAGAGATGTGGCTATGGGTGATGCCCATTCGTGTGCGTTGCGCACAGACGGTGAGATAGTTTGCTGGGGTCGCAACGACAGTGGTGAACTCAATTGGCCCACAGGAGAACGGTTCTTTTCTGTCTCAACCGGCCGGGATCATTCCTGCGCTATCCGGACAGATGGACAGATGATCTGCTGGGGCGACAACAGACACGGCCAACTCCACACCCAACCGTAATGATGAACCACCCCGATGCTCCTATTTTTGTCAAATTGGAGTTTGGTGGGTGTTGAGCCATTGGTGGTATTGGGTGGCGAGGTGGTGGTTGTGGTAGATGCCTCGTTCGAGTTGGGAGAGGCGTGTTGGGTAGGTTTGTAGGGCTGTGGCGGCCTGTGCGAGGGTGGTTGAGGTGTTTTGGCGTAGGCAGCGGAGATCGTTGCCGTTAGGTGTTTGGGGTGGGTTGGTTAACAGGTGGTAGATCTCTCGGGCGATGTGGCGTTTGAGGCAGCGGATGATCTCTCGTCGGTTTTTGCCTTCGGCTTGGCGTTTCTCGATGTATGACCCGAGTTTGGCGGGTGGTTTGGTGTTTTACCTGGTCAGGGGGCATACGCGAAGAGGGTGTTTCCACTACATTCGGTGTTTGAGGCCGGTGTGGTGGTTAGGTGATGGTGGCTTTGTCCCAGGTGCGGGTGTCGACGCCGATAGCGGCGAGTGCCCGGGTTTGGAGGGGGGTGCGTCGGGTGGTGATGGTGATCTGGTGGTTGTTGGTGGTTAGTTCCACGCGGCGGACGCGGTGGAGTTGTTGGAGGGCCCGTGCGGCGGTGAGGTGTTGGTGTTCGAGGTCGGGATCGCGGATGTCTGCTGTGGTGAGAGCTTGGGTGATGAGCGTCTCTGCTAGGGCGGCGTAAACGCAGACTGCGATGTGACCGCGGACTCGTTTTTCGGTCCAGTGTCTCACCGGTCGTAGTCGTAGGAAGTCTTTGAGCACCCGAAAGCGGGTTTCGACTGTTTGCAGTTGGCGATAGGCGCCCACGATTTCGGCGGTGTCGGCTTGTGCTGGTGTGAGGCTGGTGGTCAAAACGTAGCGACCCGCCAACAGCTTCTCATAGGCTTGGGCTTGTTCGTTGTAGTGGTAGAGAAACCGACCTGATCCGATTTCGAGGTCGAACAATCGCCCCACCCGCCCGACACCGAGGATGCGTTGGGCGGCTCTCCCGATCTTGGCCGGGTCTTTCAGCCTCCCCGAACGGACGCGGTGTTCCAACGCCAACAACCCGGTTTCGGCAGCGGCGATCATCTCGGTAGTGCGTTGGGTGTCCCGACGGGCACGAGCGTCGGACTCGACCACCACCGTGCGGGTCCCATCTTCGAGGATGACATCCGCGGCCCTGCAACCGTGTTCAGGGATCTGCACCCACACCGTGTCCTGGTCCACAGCCGAAAGGGCTTGGGCGGTGACCGGATCGCGGCGGAGTCTGGTGGCCAACAGGTGATCAAACCCCGCCTGGGTGACCGTTTCCAGGTTAGATGCTGACATCAGCCCCCGGTCGGAAACCACACAGATCCGACCCACCGCGAACCGTCCCGCCAGGTCGTCCAACACACCCGGCAGGGTGGACGCGTCGTTGGTGTTCCCCGCGAACACATGATGGGCTATGGGGATCCCGTCGGTGGTGCACAACAGACCGATCACTATCTGGGGCCTGTCCGAGCGATGATCCCGCGAATACCCGAACACCCGCGACGGGAACCCGTCGGACTTGTGGGTGGAACCCTCGAAATAGGTGGACGTCAGGTCATAGCACACCAGCCGCAGGTTCAGGTTGGTCAAATTGCACAACCGCCGGTACAGGTGCTCCTCGGTCTCTTCTTTGACGTCGGCGACGGCGTCCAGGGCCCGGTAGTACTGGTCCAACGACGGCGCCGACCACCCAGAAGGCATGACCACGTCATGTTCTGTCCATTCGGGCAAACGACGCTTCGAACACGGGGCCACCAGCCGGTTCGCCACCATCGCGAACACCGCATGTTCCAAAACGTCAGCACGGCGTTCCGCGCCTACTTTTGTGAAGAACCCCCCAAGATCCAGCTGTTTCCAGACCGCGGCCGCTGCGGCTACCGCTCCCACCGCGGGTGCTCCCTCGGCAGCCAAACCGTCAACGTCGACGCGTTCGGTGTGGAGGTGACGTTCCAACGCGGCGATGATCCGTCCCAACTGTCCCGATTCGCGCAGAGCAGTGACTTCTCCCAGGCGTAACAGGGTCCGATGAGTGTTCTTCGACCCCTTACGCACCGACTCCACCAACGACAAATACTCGTAAACCTTGTCGCCCCTTCGACGCCGGGTCGTCTTAACGAACATACCCCACAATAATAGCACCCCGATCCCCGAACCACCAACAATCTGTCGCCCCTACATTATCGTGCCGGAACAGCACCTCACAACACAAAACCCCAGGTCAACACACCAATGACCTCCCACCAAACCATCTGACCCGCCAAACTCGGGTTCGCGGCGGATAAGGCCGGTTATGAACAACTGGGCGACTGGCTGGGGTCACACGGCAGAGTGGCCCAGGTCGGGATAGAGGGCACCGGCAGCTACGGCGCCGGTCTGTCCCGCCACCTCACCAGCATCGGCATGGAGGTGGCGGAAGTGAACCGTCCCAACCGCCAGCTCCGCCGCCGCTTCGGCAAAACCGACACCACCGACGCACAAGCCGCAGCACGGGCTGCTCTCAGCGGACAGGCCACAGCCGTGCCCAAAAGCGGGAACGGTCCAGTGGAGGCAATACGGATGCTTATGGTGGCTCGCCGGTCGGCGACCAAGGCCCGCACCCAGGCCATCAACCAACTCCACGCCCTGGTGGTCACCGCTCCCCAGCAGGTCAGACACCAACTAGGGGAACTGTCCCCCAAAGCCCGTGTCAAGACCTGCGCCGGTTTCCGCCCAGGCACATCCAACACCACCATCAGATACGCCAAACAGGCGCTGCGTTCCCTGGCCCGCCGCTATCAGACCCTCACCGCAGAGATCGAAGAACTCACCACCCAGATCAACCAACTCTGCGCCCAGGCCAACCCGGCGCTGCTGGCCGCCGACGGAGTCGGCGCCGACACCGCCGCCACCCTGTTGGTCACCGCCGGTGACAACCCCAACCGCATGCACTCAGAAGCCTCCTTCGCTGCTCTGTGCGGCGTCAGTCCCGTCCAAGCGTCCTCAGGTCGTACCGTCCGCCATCGACTCAACCACTCATACTTATAGGGCCCCTTGGCCGGGGTCGGGTCTGACCCGGACTCAACCTGACTGTTCGTGTCTTTGCCTCGATCTGTCGGCCTGCTCCCGGCCTAGGGGCGGAACCCCTCTCCAGGAACGGTTGTGACCTGATAGGAGCCTTGCTCTTCCACCTTGAGTGGTCCGTCCAGCCGTCAACCTGGGTCGGGGAGTATTCAAGCGATTCTATCCAAAAGGAGAAGGTGTCATGGCAGAAGATCGCCAGGTTGAAGTGTGTGGTGGGGTGGACACCCATCGTGATGTGCATGTGGCGGCGGTGGTTGACACCGCCGGTCGTGTCCTGGGCTCGGCTCCGTTCCCGGCCGATGTCGCCGGGTATGAGCAACTGGGTGACTGGCTGGGGTCGCACGGCAGCGTTGCCCGGGTCGGGATAGAGGGCACCGGCAGTTACGGTGCCGGCCTGACCCGCCACCTGATCAGCATCGGTATTCAGGTGGTGGAAGTGAACCGCCCGAACCGTCAGCTCCGCCGCCGATTCGGTAAGACCGATGTCACCGACGCCCAAGCTGCCGCGCGGGCTGCTCTGAACGGGCAGGCCACCGGTTTGCCCAAAACCGGTGACGGACCGGTCGAAGCGATCAGGATGCTGTCTGTGGCTCGTCGGTCGGCGATCAAGGCCCGTACCCAGGCCATCAACCAGATCCACGCTCTGGTGGTTACCGCTCCCGACCAGGTCAAACACCCCCTTTGGGGTCTTTCTCCCAAAGCCCGCGTGAAAGTCTGCGCCGCGTTCCGGCCCGGAACAGCTCCCACCACCATCCGATACGCCAAACAAGCCCTCCGTTCCTTGGCCCGCCGCTACCAAACACTCACCGCAGAGACCAAAGAGTTGGACACCCAGATCCATCGTCTCTGCACCCAGGCCAACCCGGCGCTACTGGCCGCCCGAGGAGTCGGCACCGACACTGCCGCCATCTTGTTGACCGCAGCCGGTGACAACCCCCACCGCATGACCTCAGAAGCATCCTTCGCCGCCCTATGCGGCACCAGTCCCGTACAAGCCTCCTCAGGGCAGACCGTACGCCACCGCCTCAATCGGGGAGGCAACCGCCAAGCCAACCAGGCCCTCTGGCGAATCGCCACCACCCGCATGAGATACGACCAAACCACCATCGAATACACCCAAAAACGCCAAACCGAGGGCAAAACCCGAAAAGAGATCATCCGCTGCCTCAAACGGCACATAGCACGCCAGATCTACCACCTCCTCACCAACCCACCCCCAACACCAGACCGCGTCCACCTCCGCGCCCTACGCCAACAAGCCCAGATCACCCTCACCCACACCGCCCAAGCGCTCCAAACCCACCCCACCCTCCTCTCACAACTCGAACGAGGCGTCCGACACAACCACCACCTCGCCACCCGATACCAACACTGGCTCACAAACCAACCCAGCACCAACACCCCGATTTGTAAACCATAGGAGCATCGAGGCGGGAACCGCCAACTCAACCGCGCCATCCACACCGCCGCCTTGACCCAGATCGCCCGCCCAGACAGCGAAGGCCGCCGCTACTACCAAAAACTCATCACCCGAGGGAAAACCCACAGAGACGCCCTACGCGTCCTCAAACGACGAATCTCAGACCGCATCTGGACCCACCTCCAACCACCAACACCAACCCCCAATTTGACATAGGAGCTCACTACCGACACCGGGGATCCTCGATAACGATGCGCATTTCACCCAGAAACCCTTCAGCCAGCGCGAGCGCCTCAGAAGAGTCGTCCTCCGTCCACTGCCCCCTAGCGACTCGATAGGCCGCGTCGTTGCGCCTAGAAAACAGCACTTGGAGGGTGTCATCCACGCCAGTCGGCAGAGAACCCTCTCGAACGAGGTCTTCTAACCGACGCAGGACGCTGGTGTGGTACTTCGATCGGATGCCCAAGTGCCCCAAAGCCGCCTTGGCCGCGTGGAATGCTGCCATGTAACTCGCTTGGATGCTCATTATGTGGTCGTTCTCTTCGATGAACCTTCTAGCCCATCCTAAGCTATGAAGAGAGCGTTCCCTGTGAGCCTCTATCTCCCTGTCACGCATCCACTCGCCTCCCCTCCTCCCTTACGAAGTGGTGAAAATCGTCGTCGCTCCTTTCGAACTCTTCCAAAGTCGTCGGGTGCCCGTCAACGAGCACCCCGTAGTCCCGTCGAATCGGGTTGGCTACGGAGCAGAGCAGGTCCAAATCCTCCCCGATCCTGTGTTCTTTGTGGAGCACCGCTAGAAGGTCGACGTCCGAGTCGGGCCGATTGGTTCCTGTCGCCCGGGAGCCGAAGATCCACACGAAAGCGAGTCGCTCTCCGAACACACGCCTATAGCCATCGACCGCTGCGGCTATAGCGGCTCTCACCGCCTCGTCGGAGGGGGAATAAGGGGAAAGCGGATCAGCGGCGCCCATTCCGGATGGCATCTCCCCACCGATCATACAACAGGCAATCGCAGTTCCTTACCCGACTTGCCCGAGAGAGAACAGGTGGGCACCACCAACGCGCCGACCATCGCATCAGGGGCTGGCAGTCAATGCAGAGAACTGGGTTTGGCTCGAACGGGATAGAGACGGTTTGGGTTGGCACTACCAAATAGAGTGGCTCTAGACCTGGTCTACGAGATGGGTTCAGGTAGGTAGTGGGCCAGGGTTGCTCCCGGGCCGAGCGACCATATGGGCACAAACGCAGCAGCCTCGGGATGGCTACTTGGCGCCAACGCCTGCAAAGTTTATGGGAGAGTGATGGCGATCAGCGAAAGTTCCCACCCTGGGGGTGGTGTAGGCCAGCAGTTGGTAGAGGTCGGGGTTGGGGACGCGTTGGTGGAAGTTAAGTAGGTGTGTGCTGGTTTGGCCACTCCACCAGCTGGCATACCCCACCGCGGGTTGTCCCAAAACGCGCAGACGCCAGTTCTCCGGTGTGGAAAGCGTCCACCACCGACGCGGTTACCCAATCACGATCAGGATCGATCCCGATCACATGCTCTACCATCTCGGCCAACATCCTTGCTCTTCACCGTAAGAAACGGCATGTTGCGCGCCCGAAAGAGCACAAACCGTGACGACAGGACTGTGATGGGTTACACCACCAGGTGATGGACAGGCTTATGATAAGGCCAGCAACGCAAGCGCCAGGGCGGGCCAGCAGCGGTGTCGGACACATCACGAGAAAGACAAAAAGGTTAGCGTGTTTGCGGGTCACGACACCACCCTGACGCCTAACCTTGGCAGCTTTTGAACCGCCCCGTGTTTATCGGAGAGTCTTTTGTGTGAGTATTTCTGTGGTTGTTGGTGTTGGTTGACTGTAGTGGTCGGCCTCCTTTTCGGCGGGTGGGATGTTTCCGATGGGTTCGAGGAGTCTTCGGTGGTTGAACCAGTCCACGTATTCGAGGGTGGCGTACTCGACGTGGTCGAGGTCTCGCCATGGTCCCCGGTTGCGGATCAGTTCTGTTTTGTAGAGCCCGATCACCGACTCGGCCAGAGCGTTGTCATAGCTGTCGCCGACCGATCCGACCGACAGTGATATCCCGGTTTCGATCAGACGGTCGGTGTAACGAATTGACAGATATTGAGTGCCGGCATCGGAATGGTGAACCAGCCGCCCGGTTCGGAGCAGTGCCGGGTTTGGGGTTGCGCGCCCATAGGGCCTGTTCCAACGCGTCAAGCGTCAGATCGGCGCGGAGGGTGGTCGCTACCCGCCATCCGACGATGAACCGAGAGTAGGCGTCGATCACGAACGCCGCGTACACGAAACCCGACCAGGTGGGTATGTACGTTATGTCCGCGGTCCAAAGACGGTTCCGGAGCAACAGCCTTGAACTGCCGATCGACCAGGTCAGCGGGTCTGTTGGCGTTTCCGTCGGTGACAATGGTGCGCTGTCTTTTGCCTCTGACCACCCCTTTTAGGCCTTCGGAGCGCATCAGACGCCCCACCGTGCACCGCGCCACCGTTACCCCCTGGCGGTGCAACTGGCGCCACACCTTCCGGGCTCCGTACACCCCATAGTTGTTTTCGTGCACCCATCGGATCACCTCACGAAGTTCGGCGTCGCGGCGGGAACGAACCGAACACCGCTCAGGCTGGCGTTGGCGGCGTTTGTGCTCGTAGTAGGTGGAAGGGGCGATCGGCAACTGCTCACAGATCGGCCCGACCCCATAGGTCTAGCGGTGTTCGCCCACAAACCCGGTCATCGCCTCGGTAGGCGGTCGAGCTCCGCCTGGGCGAAATACGCCGACGCCTTCCGCAGGATCTCGTTAGCCCGCCGCAGCTCACGGTTCTCACGGCGCAACAGCTTGAGTTCCTCCAGCTGATCGGTGGTCAAACCCGACCGAACACCCTGGTCTCTTTCCGACTGACGCACCCATTTGCGCAGCGTCTCCGAAGTGCAGCCAACCTTCTCGGCGATCGAACAGATCGCCGCCCACTGCGAACGATACTCGCCCTGATGAGCGAACACCAACCGAACCGCACGCTCCCGCACCTCCGGCGCACACCTACTAGGTCTTCCCATAATCTCCATCCTCTCAAGATAGAAAGTCTCCGGGAAAACCGGGGCGATTCACATTTTCTACAAGGCCCCCCTAAAACCCACAGTGATTTGTGAACCTCCTCGCGACACTCAATCCCAAAGGCGATGTGGCCCTTCATTCCTGCGTTGTGATCACCGGCACCTGGCTACACTGCGGTTTCTATGAGCGAATGGCATCCTTGCTACGACAATGCCGAGTCCAGACAACACTTACATGACCTGAGGCTAGCTCACGCTTCCGCAGATGAGACTCCCAACGGGAGCCCGATTCCACGAGAAGAATTGGAGAGGGCGCAGGCAAATGTGGCTTCATGGTTCGCTCAGTGGCCCACTGCTAAGCAACTGCGGTTCTTGTGTGACCTTCCCGTGAATGAAGCGGCGTCAATGCTTGAGCAGATGGATGCCCAACTAAGAGCGTGCGCGGGTAGGGAGATCGTGATTGTCGCCCCTCCAGCACCCTGAACCTGGCTTGTGCCACAAAACACCTGGTCAACATCATGAACCGTCAAACTTCCAGAGAGCACGTTTTCGCAGGTCAGCACCTACTCGCGTGGCGTCTAAGGGATCACTTGACTGCCTTGCTTTCTTCAGAGGTGCGGAAAGCTCTTGAAACATACTGGGATGAAAAAAGCGGAGTCTCGGCATAGGGTTAGAAGCTCTTCCGTCAGCCTTTGATCACGGCTACACAGAGGAAGACATCACAAGGGCACTTCTCCACCCGATAGGAGGCAGAGATCACACCCCAAGACAGGGGTGCGGACGGTGATAGGTTTCGACATGAATGACAATCCCATTGTCGTCCTGCAGAGAATAGACGATGGGGTTGTGTTTCATGCCTACCGCATGGAGCGCAAGCATGAGAGGATGCTTTGGCGCAACCCGTGGTGATGATCAACACGCATCCTAGACGTTCCGCACCGCGATGGCACGTACCACTGCGACCCTCTTTAGACGGCCACCGGTAGCGTCGCTGGGCGTTACGCAAAAAGCAACGCCACCTTCATACCTGACTTCTCATCCTCGTCAGAGGCGCTTCTGCACTGAACGTCAGCATTTGTCCCAGTTAGAGTACCTGCTCTTGTAATGGTTTTGTAAGCATCCTCCGCCCGTCACGAGCTGTGAGGATCGCCACAATTGCACATATCATTCAAGGCCTTCACCAACAAATCGGTCCGAACCTTCAGGAACCCGTGATAGGCATGAAGGACATCAGGGCTGTCATACTGATTCCGTCCCAAGGGATGAAGTTGAGACTCCAGCCGCATTCGAATCTTTTCCTCGCCAAGGTCCCATTTATCAATCCGTTCGCGTAGGGCTGACGTGTCCTAGGAGGCTCCACGGCGGCTTTCGTTAGAGCTGGCAGCAGTTGTGCGGGGGGCAAAGGGGTGTTCGGCAAGGAGATGATCCCAGAAGACAGGGACTGGGTGGGACACGGCGGTCGTTGACTGCCTCCGTTTCATAGACGGAGCATCCAGTAGTAATGCAAGTAGTAACTGGAAAGGATAAATAGGCTGTGACCTGGGGTAATAGTCGTATTGCTAGTGTCGGAGGAGGGACTTGAACCCTCACCCTCCTTGGAGGACTAGGCCCTCAACCTAGCGCGTCTGCCATTTCCGCCACTCCGACTGAGGTCAGGGAAGTATACCCCAATGCGGAAACCTCCCCTCTGCAGGGTCGTCTATCCTGGCCGCATGGGAGATGTCGGGCTTTCCTCAGAGCGTGTGGATGACACCACCTGGGATGTGATAGTGGTCGGCGCCGGCCACAACGGGCTCACCACAGCCGCCTATCTGGCCCGAGCCGGCAAAAAGGTCGTGGTGCTGGAAAAGCGCCGCCGGATAGGAGGGTCGACAGGCGCCGAGGAGCCGTGGCCGGGGATTACCATCTCCACCTGCTCCTACATGGTGGGCCTGCTTCACCCTCGCATCTGCGAGGACTTGGACCTGTTCGGGCGGGGACTGCATCTCACCTACCCCGACCCGCAGTTGTACGTGCCCATTGAGCCGGGGATCGGCATCGTCGACTATCTGGACGAAGACAGAACCTGGTCGGAGATGAGCCGATGGGCGGCACCTTCTGATGTCAAGGGCTTCGCAGCGCTTGTCAAATACCTGAAGGGAATCCGATCCAAGCTGCGACCCAAAAACGACGACGACCTGTGGCTGCATGAGGCGCCCACCCGGGAAATGATCGCCGACCGGGTCAACGACGACCCCAAAGTCATGCACACCCTGTTCGAGCAGTCTTTCGAGGACCTGGTGAGCGGCTTTATCTCGGATCAGCGGATCCTGGACGCCATCGCCGCCAACGGGATCATCGGCACCAATGCATCCCCCCGCGACCCCGGCACCGCCTTCGTCAAATTCCATCATGCCTCGGGCGGTCTTGCCGGCCCCCAGATGATGACCTGGGCCTTTCCCCGGGGAGGCACGATTGGAGTGGCCGAGGCCATCCGGAAAGCGGCGGTCCACTACGGTGCACGCATAGCCATCGGGGCCACTGTGAGCACCATACTTCCCGGCCGAGGTGTTGAACTCCAGGATGGGAGGCAGATCAAAGCACCGATAGTGGCCTCCAGCGCCGATCCCAGACGCACTTTCGCAATGGTGGATGCGTTGATCCCCGACGAGTTCGGCGACAAGTTGGCAACCTGGCCCATGGTGGGGACGGTGGGAAAAGTCAATTTCGCCCTCAACAGGTTGCCGGTTATCAACGAGTTCGATGGATCCGCCCGGGCCATGGTGGACATCGGCAGCGGAATGGACAGACTCCATCAATCCCATCGGGCCGCTACCCGCGGCCAACTGGGTCCCATCTGGGCGGAACTGTATCCGCAAACCGCCTATGACCCCACGGTGGCGCCGGAAGGAGTACATGTGCTGTCGTGCTTCGTGCAGCACCTTCCCTATTCATGGGCCGACGGCCGAAGCTGGGACTACCACCGGGCCAGGGTGGGCCAGCGGGTAATCTCCATGATCGAAGAATGGTCACCGGGGTTCTCGCAGACGATCCTGCACCACGAGGTGGTGGGCCCGCCGGACATCGAGACCAAAACCGGGCTAACCGGGGGCCACATCTTCCAAGGCGACCACCTGCCTGCATACGCCTGGGACCAGCGAATGCCCTATCGCACGCCCGTCGAAGGCGTCTACCTGTGCGGTGCTTCAACCCACCCAGGGGGAAGCATCATTGCCGCCTGCGGCCGCAACGCCGCGGTGCGTATCCTGGCCGACTCCTAGAGCCGACCACGGGACCTACTCCCGGATCAGCGTCCGAGCCTGCTCTCGCACGTACGAGCGCATGTACCACGGACCGCCGCTTCCTGCGCCGGAAGTACCCGAGCCCTTCCAACCTCCGAACGGCTGGATGTCCGGCCAGGCGCCGGTGGTGGACCCGGCACGACGGTTGGCGTACACCACCCCTGCCTGGATTCGCTGGAAGAACCGGTTCACTTCCTCTTCGGTGCCCGCGAAGACTCCGGCGGTGAGCCCGAATATCGAGTCGTTGGCCTTGTCGATTCCCTCCTCAAGGGAATCCACGGCGGTCACCGCCACGAAGGGAACGAACAATTCCTTCTCCCAGATCCAGGTCTCCTGCGGTGCGGTCACCACAGTGGGCTCCACGAAGTTGCCCCGCTCCAGGTCACCCTCGGTGACGACTTCGCCACCCGACAGAACCTCTCCTCCGGCTTCTCTCACGGCTTCCACTGCCGAGCGGAACCGGTCCACGGCGTCCTGGTCGATCACCGGTCCCAGGAAGACCTCTTTGTTGCGAGGATCTCCCACCTCGATCTCAGCGGTCTTCTGGGTGAGCAGATCAACGAAATCCTTGAAGGCGGGGCGTTCTACGTACACCCGGGAGTTGGCAGAGCACTTCTGTCCCGACAGGCCGAAAGCAGCCCGCATCACCCCTTCAGCCGCCAGCTCCAGGTCGGCCGAGGCGGTCACCACCGCCGGGTTCTTGCCGCCCATCTCGCACACCACGGGCTTGGGGCGACTGCTGGCCACGGTTCGGTACAGGTACATCCCCACGTCGTAGGAACCGGTGAACGTGACCCCGTCCACGTCGTCGCTGTGAGCAAGCCGGTCACCTGCCTCATCGCCTCCGGGTATCACCTGCAGGGCGCCGGCAGGCAATCCCGCCCGGAAGAAGATATCCGCCAGCAACACCGAACCCAACGCTCCCGTGTTGGACGGCTTGAGCACCACGGTGTTTCCGGTGAGAAGCGCCGCCGAAGTGGGGCTGGCCACCAGTGCCATCGGAAAGTTGAATGGAGAGATGACCGCCCACACTCCCCAGGGTCGCAACACCGAGTGGTTGACATCCCCGACGCCGTACTGACCCATCGCCCTCTCCAACCCGCCGGACTCCTCCAGCCGATCGCAGTAGTAGTTGGCGAAGGCCACCGCCTCGGAGACGTCACCCAGCGCCTCGAGCCGGGTCTTGCCGATTTCCAGGCTCAGGAAGCCAGCCAGGATGGGGGTTTCCTCATCCATGATCTCCGCGGCCCGGCGGACGATGGCGACTCGGTCCTGCCAGGGTGTGGCTTCCCACTCCGCTTGATAAGCGCCAGCGGCGGCGACCGCGTCATCAACATCATCGTCGCCAGCCTGCGAATAAATGCCCACCACCAACTCCGAGTCAATGGGAGAGCGTTCCGTGTACGTCTCGTCGGTGTACCGCTTCTCCCCATTGATCAAAAGCGGATAAGTCTGCCCGACCTGCTCGGTGGCGGCCGCCAGTCCCTCCTCGTAAGCTTCATGGAGAGCCGGATCGTCAGCCGACATGGTGGCATAGGTGATTTTTCCCATGGTTGTTTTACCCTTTGCGCGATTTCGTGGAGAACAAACCTAAAATTTAGCATGCCCATGGCATAGTTCAACCGGGAGCACCCCTGATGACATTCATACGCCGAGTCCACACCATCGACTCCCACACCGCGGGAGAGCCCACCAGGGTGGTGGTCGACGGCTTTCCCGAGTTGGCAGGCGCCACCCTGGCTGAGCGAGAAGCAGACCTATTGGCCAACCATGCGGACCTGGCAAGAATGCTCGTGGGAGAGCCCCGTGGGCATGCCCCATTGCATGCGGTGCTTCCGCTTCCCACCTCCCACCCCCGCGCCGATCTCTCCATCCTGATCCTCTCATCCCTCGGTTCGCTCACCATGTGCGGCCATGCCCTCATCGGTACTGTCACCACCCTGGTGGAGACCTTGCGAATCCAGCCCACCGAGCCGGTGACCACAGTGGTGGTGGAGACATTGAGCGGTCTGGTGACCGCCCACGCCCGGGTGGAAGGCGCCAAGGTTCGCTCGGTCACCTTCCAGGGAGTTCCCTCCTGGGTGGCCGTGACCGGGTTGGAAGTCGAAGTGGGGGGTGGCACGTTCGAGGTTGACATCGCCTTTGGGGGCATCTGGTTCGCCTTGGTGAGGGTCGAGCAGACCGGTCTTCGGATCGAAGTGGAGTCGATCCCCACTCTGGTGGCGCTGAGTCACCGGATAAGACTGGCCGCCAATCGAGTACTGGCCGAAGGTGCCGATTGGCCGCCGGGAACCCCTGATGGGGTGGACCAGTTACTCTATTTCGGCCGGCCTGCCAGCCGCGGCGCCGACGGACAGAACATGGCCACCTCCACGGGCCTGGGGTTTGACCGCTCCCCCTGCGGAACGGGGAGTTGCGCCCGGATGGCGTGGCACTTCGCCAGGGGCGACCTGAAGGTGGGAGACACTTTCATTCATGAAAGTGTCCTCAACACCAAGTTCACCGGGACGGTCGAGGCGGAGACGGAGGTCGGGGGGCGCAGAGCCATTGTCCCCAGGATCACCGGATCGGCCTACATCACCGGATTCAACCAACTGGTGCTCGACAGCCGAGACCCGCTGGGAGAAGGGATCTTCATCCCGGCCGCCGGGGGGACCTAGGATCCCGCCGGTTCGTACCAGCCGGAGCCGAATATCAGACCGTCGTGGAGTACCACCCAGGTGTGCTTCTTTTGCTCTCTGCCGGTGTCAGGGTTCAGCAACAAATAGGTGACCCAGACGCCGTCCTCGCCAGCCCCTAGGAGTTCGTCACCGTAGAAGTATCCGGTGGAATCAACGCGCTCGCTCGGATCCCGGTACCTGAAACTAGCATTGTGGTGGCCCACCGTGTACCCGTCCTCGTTGATGATGAACGGATACCACTGCCCGTCAACGCTTTCGGCGCTGTTGACGTAGTCCAGCGTTGCCTGGTGGCCGTCGCGTTTGTACCGGTCGATGGTCTGCCTCACGACGTACTGGGTGTAGGAGGCAGGCTCATCGCGGCTGGGAGGGTCGTCCCCAAGCAACACGAACGCTACAACCGCACCGACCAGTCCGGCTATCACTCCGATCCAAAAGTGCCGATTGAAGAAACGTTTTCTTGTCATTGACTTTCCCCTTTCACCGACTGGCACTGAATTCGCAGGTGAACCAACCGCCACAAGATCGCAGTCGGGTGCTTCTCAGGCGGGCTGGAGAACCCGGCCCCGACGGGAAGACTCGTACAAGGCCTCCATCACCGCAGTGGTGCGACGACCCTCCCAGCCGTCCACCAGCGGAGCCCGGCCGTCGGCAACCGCCTCCACGAAGTCCTCCATCTGGCGGAAGTGCAAAGTGGGGTCGGCGTAACCGGACATGGTGAGCGTGTCGCCCCGGTCGACGGAGGCGGCGCTCATCAACTCTGCGATCTCGGGGGTGGGACCACCGGGCACATCCCATTGAGCCAGGTCATCGTCCACCAGGCCAACAGTGCCCAAAGTCCCCCGGATGGTCAGGCTGCGCGGCCGAGGATTGACTGCCGCGGTGGTACTCACCAGCGTGGCCAGGGCCCCGCTTGTGAATCGCAATACCCCAAGTGTCTGATCCTCCACCTCAATCCGATGGAGAGGGGAGGTGCTGTAGAACCCGGCCACCTCCTCGACGTCGCCCAGCATCCAGATCATCAGGTCCAGGGTGTGACTGGTCTGGGTGACCAGCGACCCGCCTCCCTCAGTCGCCCACTTTCCCCGCCACTCCCCGGAGTCGTAATAAGCCTGATCACGGTAGGACAAACCGGTGCACTCCGCCATCAAAGGCTGGCCGATCAACCCGTCCGCCACAGCTTCTTTCATCCGCACTGCGGTGTCCATGAACCGGTACATGTAAATGCACCCCAGGGTCACCCCGGCCCGGGCGCAGGCCTCGATCATCCGATCGGCATCCGCCACTGTGTTGGCGATGGGCTTCTCTGTCAGAACATGCAGACCGCGCTGGGCTGCTCCAATGCTCATCCTGGCGTGGTCTCCGGTGGGAGACGCAACGCAGACCGCATCTATGTCGGAAGCCGCAATCAGATCCCGCCAATCGGTGAACACTCCTGAGACCCCGTAGGCAGCCCCGAATTCCGTGGCCTTCTCCCGGTTGCGTGAACAGACCGACACCAATCGGGCCCCGGCGGGGCGCATCGCCAGGGCACCTGCGAACAGATGTCCACCCCCACCGGTGCCGATCAGTCCGAACCGAAGACTCATCTCGTCAGGAGGAAAGGGTGGGGACACAGCTGACAACTCTCAATGTCGGCTTTACTATACGCCACAGCAAGTCCAACAAGGAGTCCCCATGCGTCGAGTACCCACCACTTCCGCGGCAGGAGCGGAACTGGTTCCCCTGTTCCGCGATCACCTGAAGCTGTGCAACGTGCAACCAGGGGAAACCGTCCTGGGATTCACTGACACCATGAGCAACGATGCCTATGTCACCGCACTGGCTGGGGCGGCGAGGGTGCTGGGCGCCAACTTCTTCCAGATCGTGGTGGCCGGCGACGAAGAGTGGATGAAGTCGCAAGCGATCATCGATGCCTGGAAGGGATCCGACCTGGTGGTGGGAATGCTGACCACCGGATGGATCTACAGCGACGCCCACAACGCCGCGCTTGACGCCGGAGCCCGCACACTGATGATCGAAGAACCCGAGGACATGCTGCGCCGTATGTTCCCGATCCCCGAAATCCGTCACCGGGCCGAGGTCAGCAAGGCCTTGATGGAGGAAGGCACCACCCTGCACCTCGAATCAGAGGCGGGGACCAACCTCACTTTGAGCTATGAGGGACGTCCGGTGGGAATCCAGTACGGGTACTCCGATGAACCCGGACGCTGGGACCATTGGCCGTCGGGGCAGATGGCGGTGGCGCCGCTTGAGCACTCGGCCGAGGGAACCCTGGTGCTCGACGAGGCCGACTGCCTGATCAACCTGGGTCGCTACATCATGTCGCCCATACGCATGGAGATTCGGGAGGGAAGTATCGTCTCGATTGAGGGGGGCGCCGACGCTCGGTTGGCCAAGGACTACTTCGAACTGCCCCAAGACAAACGCGCCTATGGCGTCTCCCACATCGGTTGGGGTTACGAACACCGTGCCAACTGGAATGCTCTGGGACTTCGCTTCTGGGAAGGCGGCGGCGTGATGGATGTGGAATGCTATTACGGTGACATGCTGATCGCCTTCGGCGCTAACTTCATGCGCGGCCTTGACGGGGAAAACCGGGCGCCCTTCCACTTTGACATCCCCACTCGCAACCACTCCATCTGGGTCGACGACAAGCAGATCCTCGACCGGGGGAGCTTTGTCATTCCCGAGTTGCAACTCGACTACCAGATAGGGGGCCAGGAATGACCAGCCTCGTAATCCGCAACGCCGAACTCCTGGACTGCACCGGCGCCGACCCGCAGACCGGAGTGGATGTGGCCGTCTCCGGCTCGGTGATCAGCGGCATCGGTCCCGACGCGGGGAGTTCCCCCGACCAGGTGATCGACGCCACCGGTTTGACACTGATGCCGGGGCTCACCGACGCCCATGTGCATATGGGGTTGGTGGACCCGGCGGGAGGGATCGGAGACCTCCCCTGGATCGACTACGTGTTCACGGTCCGAGGGGTCATCGAAAACACTCTGCAGGAAGGGTTCACCACCGTTCGGGACGCCGGAGGCTTGGATCCCCACTGGGCGCGCCTGGTGGAGCAGGGAGTGATCGACGGGCCGCGAATACTCCCATCGGGATCGGTGCTGTCGCAGACCGGTGGACACGGTGACCTGCGTCCTGCCCATCACATAGTGCATCCCCGGGGAAGCATTCCCGGGCTCTCGGCGACCCCTGAGATCGTGGATGGAGTCGACGAAGTGCGCCGGGCGGCTCGCGAGCAGCTTCGTAAGGGCGCCACCCAACTGAAGGTGTTCAGCTCGGGAGGAGTCCTCTCCCCCACCGATCCCTTCGACAGCCTCCAGTTCAGCTATGAGGAACTCCGGGCGGCGGTGGAGGCGGCAGCCGACTGGCACACCTATGTGCTGGCTCACTGCCACACCTCCGACGCCATCCGCCGCGCGTTGTCGGCGGGGATCCGCTCCATCGAGCACGCCAGCATCCTCGACGAGGAAGCCGCCCAACGGATTGTGGACTCCAACGCCTTTGCGGTGGTGACCCTGGCGGTCAAGTACGACTTGCTGGCAGACCCCGAAAGAGCCGGGCTCACACCGTCACAGCTCACCAAGCTCAAAGCGGTGGAGTCGCAGGTGCACCGCAGCATCGAGATCATGGGAGAGACCGGGGTGAAGGTGGGTTCGGGATCGGACATCGTGGGCCCACTGCAGGACAGGCGAGGCCGCGAACTCCTCAACAAAGTCAAGTTCATGAGCCCGGCCGAAGCCATTGCCACTGCCACCACCGGCAACGCCGATTTGTTCTACATGGAAGACCGGATCGGCACAGTGGAAACGGGCAAGGACGCCGACCTGATCCTGGTGGACGGGAATCCTCTGGATGAGATCGAGTTGTTCGCTGACCCCGATCGGATAGTGGCGGTAATCAAGGGCGGCCGGATCTACAAGGACACTGAGGGACGAGCGATCTGATCTCTTGGCCGGTTAGGCGAGGACTTCGGAGAGTTGTCGACGTTCCTTCTTCAGTTCGGCCACCTCGTCACGCAGGCGGGCTGCGTATTCGAAGCGCAGTTCCGCGGCGGCTTGGCGCATCTCTTCCTCCAGGGAGAGGATCACCCGGGAGAGGTCGTCTCCTGTCAGGTCGATTACATCCCGATCCACCCTGGGACCCTTCCGTCGCTCCACCGCCGGCGCCTCCGAGGCAACCAGTTCCAAGATGTCGGTGATGCGTTTGCGGATAGTCTGGGGATCTATTCCGTGGCGCTGGTTGTATTCCAGTTGGCGGTTGCGGCGGCGGTTGGTCTCCCCTATCGCCCTGTCCATCGATGACGTGATCGAGTCGGCGTACATCACCACCTGGCCGTCCACGTTGCGGGCCGCCCGGCCCATAATCTGGATCAGGGAGGTGTCCGAACGCAGGAACCCCTCCTTGTCGGCGTCGAGGATCGCCACCAGCGACACCTCCGGAAGGTCGAGGCCCTCCCGCAGCAGGTTGATCCCCACCAGCACGTCGAAGTCGCCCATGCGCAGTTCTCGCAGGATCTGCACCCGCTCCAAGGTGTCTATCTCCGAATGCAGGTACCGGGCCCGCACCCCCATCTCCAGCAAATAGTCGGCCAGGTCCTCGGACATCTTCTTGGTGATGGTGGTGACCAGCACCCGCTGGTCGGCGGCTGCGCGGTGGCGAATCTCGTCCAAGAGGTCATCTATCTGTCCCTTGGTGGGCCGCACGATCACTTCGGGGTCCACCAATCCGGTGGGACGGATCAGAAGCTCCACCGGATTGGGCGACCTGCGGCGCTCAAAGGGACCGGGGGTGGCTGACATGCAGATCACCTGCCCGGTGCGGTCCAACCACTCGTCAAACCGCAACGGCCGGTTGTCCAGGGCGGATGGGAGCCGGAATCCGTGCTCCACCAAGACCTCCTTTCGGCTCCGGTCGGCTTCGAACTGCCCCCCGATCTGCGGAATGGTGATGTGGGACTCGTCGATGATGGTGATGTAGTCGTCGGGAAAGTAGTCCAACAGTGTGTAGGGAGGCTCCCCCGCTTCCCGCCCGTCCAGGTATCGCGAATAGTTCTCGATACCCGAGCAGTAGCCGATCTCCCGGATCATCTCCAAGTCGTAATTGGTTCGCATCCGAAGCCGTTGGGCCTCCAGCAACTTGCCCTCGCTCTCGAAGAACGCCAACCGCTCCACCAATTCCTGCTCGATCTGCCTGATCGCTTCGGCCATCCGCTCTTCGGGAGTCACGTAGTGGGTGGCGGGAAAGACATGCAGTTCATTGAATTCCTGCAGCTTTTCCCCGGTGATCGGGTTGAGGGAGACGATGCGGTCCACCTCGTCGCCGAAGTACTCCACCCGCATCACCGTCTCCTGGTAGGTGGGGAAGATGTCAAGGGTATCCCCCTTAACCCTGAAACGCCCCCTGGCCAGACTGACCTCGTTGCGTTGGTACTGGAGCATCACCAACCGGCGCAGAGCCTCCGACAGGGGGAACTCCACTCCCCTGACCAGCCGCAGGAGTTGGCCTTCGTACTGCTCGGGGGATCCCAGACCGTATATGCAGGAGACCGAGGCGACGATGATCACGTCATCGCGGACCATCAGTCCCGAGGTCGCCGAGTGGCGCAATCCGTCGATTTCGTCGTTGATCGTGGAGTCCTTCTCGATGTAGGTGTCGGTCTGGGGCATGTATGCCTCGGGCTGGTAGTAGTCGTAGTATGAAACGAAGTACTCCACCCGATTGTGGGGAAAGAACTGGCGGAATTCGTTGGCCAATTGAGCTGCCAGGGCCTTGTTGGGAGCGATGATCAGAGCGGGCCGTTGGGCCTGCTCGATAGTCCAGGCCACGGTGGCGGACTTGCCGGAACCGGTGATGCCCAACAGCGTCTGGAACCGGTCTCCCCTCTCCAGACCCCGATTCAATGAGGTTATGGCCGCGGGTTGATCACCAGACGGAGAAAAATCGGCTTTGACCTCAAAACTATTCATCGTTGCTGACCCGAATCGTATCGGACTACTGGGACAAAAGGCCCATCCTTGCAGCCACCTTGGACACTTCTTCGGCCAGGGCGTCCCTGCTCCGATTATTGCGGATGACCTGATCGGCAATCTGGAGCCACTCCCGGCGGGAACGTTGGGCGCCCTTCCTTGCGGCAATGTCGGCCTCGGTCATTCCCCGGCCCCGAAGCCGCCGATCCACGGTCTGAGGGTCTGCATCCACCACCAGAACCGGCCAGGGCGGCATGACGGCCTCCGATGGTGCCGAGATCTCCACCGCCACCGGGTGGTCGGGATGGAGTTCCACCTCCGCCAGCATCCGCGCTCGGATGTGCGGATGAGTGATTGCCACCAGTTCGGAAAGTTGAGCCGGGTCCGAGAAGACCATCCCACCCAACCGGGCCCGCACGATCCTGCCCTCCTCCAAGGCCTGCGGCCAACGAGCGGCGACCTCCCCGAAGGCCTCTCCGTCGGGTTCCAGAACCGCATGACCCAAGCTGTCGGCGTCGATCACGGCAACTCCCAAGTCAGCCAGAAGTGAACAAACCAGGCTCTTTCCCGATCCTATTCCGCCGGTGACCACCACCCGAGGGGGAGTTCGGCTCATTCGCCTTCAGCCGGGGAGGATTACCTCCCCCCGATGCCCCGCTTCTTAAGCTCTTCCAGAATCGCTTCAAGGGAGGAATCCACTCTGACCGATCGGCGTTCGGTCTCTGGCTTCTCCCTGACCGGGCGAGGCCGTTCTTCCCGGCGGGGGCGGGCAGCCCGGGTTTGATGGCGGGTCTTCCACTCCGGAAGGGCCTGCTTCACTGACAGGCTCACCCGCCGGCGATTGGTGTCCAACTCGGTGATCTTGACTCTGATGACCTGGCCGATGGAGAGTTCCATCTCCGGAGATTCCACCCGGTGCATGGCGATCTCCGACACATGCACCAACCCTTCCACGCCGTCAGCGATCGCCACGAATGCGCCGAACGGCACAGTCTTGGTGACCTTGCCTTCGATGACGTTGCCCACCTCGTTGGCCTGGGAGAACACCGACCACGGGTCTTCCAGGGTCTGGCGCATCGACAGGGAGATACGCTCTCGTTCCCGATCAACTTCCAGCACCTTGACGGTCACCGTGGCACCCACCTCCACAACTTCGGAAGGATGGCTGATGTGGGTCCAAGCCAGTTCTGAGACATGGACCAGTCCGTCCATCTTGCCCAGGTCCACAAAGGCTCCGAAGGGCACCACCGAGGAGACCGTTCCCTCTCGGACCTCTCCCTCCACCAACTGGTTCATGAAGTTGTCCCGCTCTTCGGCCTGTTCCTCCTCCAGGAAGGCCCGCCGCGAGAGGACCACGTTGTTGCGCTGGCGATCAAGTTCAATGACCTTGGCTTCGATGTCGGTGTCCACGAACGGATGCAGGTTGCAAACCCTCCGCAAGCCGACGAGTGAAGCAGGCAGGAAACCCCGAAGCCCGATATCAACGATCAGGCCTCCCTTCACTACCTCGATCACCGTGCCCTTGACGGAACTGCCTTCCCGGTGGATTTCTTCCACCTTGATCCAGGCTCGCTTGTACTGGGCCCGCTTCTTGGAGAGAATCGGTCGCCCATTCTCGTCCTCGCGGGTCAGGACCACCCCTTCCACCTTGTCTCCCACCGACACGATTTTCCGGGGATCGACGTTCTTTCTGATGGAGAGTTCGTTGGCCGGTATCAAACCCTCCGATTTGAAGCCGATGTCAACCAAAGCTCCTTCAATGTCAACGCTGACGACTATTCCCTCCACCAACTCGTTTTCTTTGAAAACCCTGATGTCCTGTCCCAGAGCCTGTTCGAAGATGGCTTCATCATCCAACAGTTCGGCTTCGTCTTCTGAGGTATCGGAATCGCCGTTTTCCGCAGGGGGGGTCTCCGCCTCCGGTTCTTCCTCTATGACCGCAGTCTGGGTCGAACCCGGCGCCGTCGCCTCCTCGACGGGCAGGTCAATTTTTTCTTCGTTCATTAGGGGGTGGGGATAAGTCCTTTCTTATGCAAGACGCGTCAGCGCCGCTGGAACATCGCTAAGTTTGGCACGGCCAACCTCCAGCCGCAAATCAAACGGTGCCGGTGTGAAGGTCAGCCCTTGCACTCGGCCAGATTCCTGCCTGATGCTACCTCAACCTTGAGCGGTACCACTAATTCGGTGATACCCTCCATCACTTCCACCGTTAGAGCCGCAACATCAGCAAGATCCTCTTCAGGGGCTTCGATGACCAGTTCATCGTGAATCTGAAGCAAAAGGCGACAGTCGGGACTCACCTCCAGAAGTTGTGGCGCCAGGCTGATCATGGCCTTCTTGATGATGTCCGCCGCGGTTCCCTGGACGGGCGCGTTGAGGGCCATTCGCTCTCCCATCTGCCTGATCCGGAAGTTGTCGCTTCGCAATTCCGGCAGGTAACGACGGCGTTTGAAGAGCGTGGTGGTGTATCCCAGGCGACGGGCTTCGAGCACCATTCCGTCCATGAATGACTTCACACCGGGAAACTGGGAGAAATACGCCTCGATGTGCTCCGCCGCCTCCTCTCGGGAGATGTCCAGCCGCTGAGACAGCCCGAACGCCTCCATACCGTACAGCAGACCGAAGTTAATGGTCTTGGCCCGCCGCCGCATGTCGGCTGTCACCTCGGCCAAGTCCACCTCGAAGACCCGGGCAGCGGTGGCGGTGTGGATATCCACATCCGCCCAGAAGGCTTCCACCAATCCGGCATCCTGGCTCATGTGTGACAGCACCCGCAACTCGATCTGGGAGTAGTCGGCCACCAGTAACAAGCGCTGCGGCCCCGCCACAAAGGCCCGGCGGACCGTGCGTCCCACTTCGGTGCGGATGGGAATGGTCTGCAGGTTCGGGTTCTCCGAGGAGACCCGACCGGTGGAGGTCCCCATCTGGTTGAACCGGGTGTGAATCCGCCCGTCAGCCTCTATCAGAGAGATATAGCCGTCCACATGGGACGAACGGATCTTCTCCAGTTGCCGAAATTCCAATAGCAGGTCCACCATGGGATGTTTGAGTTTGCCCAGCACCGACGCGTCGGTGGACGGTTTGCCGGTGGCCGTCTTCTTTATGACTGGAAGACCCAGTTTTCCGAACAGCACCTCCCGTAGCTGAAGCGTGGAGTTGACGTTGAACTTGCCTCCCGCCAACTCAAAGATGCGTTCTTCCAGTCCTGTGATGTCACTTCGCAACTGCCTGCTCAATTCCAGCAGATACTCGCGGTCGACACCTATGCCGCAATCCTCCATCTCTGCCAGCACCGCCACCAGGGGAAGTTCCACATGCGCGAAGAGTTCCGATTCCTCCCGTTCATCCAATTCGGAGCGGAGAGGTTCCACCAGGCGGGCAATCGCCTCCACCCGGACACCGATCTGCTCGAACCGGGGTCCCGGATCGAAGACCAGGCTTGCCTGTGCGGGACGCTCTCCCTCCGGCAGGTCCTCGGAGAGGGAGAGACCGATCATGCGCTCCGCCAACTCCTCGAGTTGATAACGCCCGGTTGCCGGGTTGACGACATAGGCGGCGAGGGCCGTGTCGAACTGCAGACCCTCTAACTTCAGTCCCCGGGCCCCAAGCCAACGTATCAGGGGCTTGGCGTCGTGGGTCGTCTTGGGAAGTCGGGGATCAGCGAGCATTGCCCGCAGACCTCCCAGAAGGTCCTCGGGGACCAGCGCCACCTGGTTCTCCCCTTCCCGAACCGCCACTCCCAGGAAGTGTTCGTCCCGCACCATTTCCAGGACCAGGTGGTCGAGTTTGCCCAGGGATTGCACGGCTTCCGCCGAGTTCAGAACGCGAATCTCCACCTCAGGCCTGCCGATCTCGGGCTCCACTCCCCCCACCTGCACGCCTTGGAGGTCGTTCCAGAGACTGAAGAACTCCAGCGAAGTGACCAATTCCCGGACGCGCTCCACGTCCCACGCCCTGCGGACCAGGTCTGGCATCTCCACATCCAGTTCGAGATCCCGTCGAAGCGTGATGAGTTCTTTGTTGAGTAGCACCTGCTGGCGGTTCTCCGCGAGGTTGGCCCGAAGGCGAGGCGTCAGGTCACCGAGGTTCTCGAAGACCTCCTCCACCGCTCCGTATTCCTTGATCAACCGAGCGGCGGTCTTCTCCCCCACTCCGGGAACGCCGGGTAGGTTGTCGGAATTGTCGCCTCGCAGCGCAGCTATCTCCACGTAACGGGACGGAGGAACCGAATAGCGCTTCTCCACCCATTTTGGGGTGACTTTCACCGTGTCGCTGACTCCCCGACGGGTGTAGAGAACCTGAAACTGCTCGTCCACCAACTGGAAGACGTCCCGATCACCGGTGACCGCCAGCACCTGCCATCCTCCTGCGGTGGCGCGGTCCGCCAGGGAGGCGATCACATCATCGGCTTCGAAGCCTTCTTGCCGAATCTGCGGCACTTCCAGTGCCTCCAACAGATCCTGTAACAGGGAAAACTGAGGAGCGAGAAGGTCGGGAGTGCGGGACCGCTGCGCCTTGTAGGACGGGAACAGGTCCGTCCGAAAGGTCTCCCGGGAGACATCCCAAGCCACCGCCAGAGCCTCGGGGTTCTCGTCGGCCAGCAACCTGATGAGCATTCGCGTGAAGCCGAACACCGCATTGGTCACCTGCCCCGAAGACGTCGCCAGATCCTTGGGAAGGGCGTAGAAGGCCCGGTAGGTGATCGAATGCCCGTCGATGAGCGCCAGCGTTGCCATCAGTGGAGGTCCTCATAGGAATCCATGCGGTCCAGCAACCGGTTTCGCTTCGAGAGCAGCGCCTCGCGCCGGTAGTCGACCTCCCTCAGCGCCCTTTCAAAACGGTCGACATCGGCAAGAGCCCGATCCGCCGAGTTGCGATGAAGCTCCGATTCGTAGACGGCTGCGTCCCGGACCGCGTCATCGGCAAGAGCCCGGTGGTAATCCAATTCGGCCGAAACCTGCGTTTCCTCCTGTTCAAGCTGCTTGAGACGGTCGTTGACCACGAACAATTGCTTCGACAGGCGCCGCTTCCTCATGGCGATTGAGCATATCGGAAGCTGCGCCCACCCGAGCCGTCAGAGATGCATTGGCCTGACCTGGAACGCGGCAATCGGAGGTGGGACCGGAATTGGGGAGGGTGCTTGCATGCGGAGGCGCTTGAGGTGGCGTCCTATCGCGAACACTGCCCTCATCGGTTGGGCCTACAATCAACCGAGATAGCCGGGATGGCGAAATCTGGCAGACGCGATGGACTCAAAATCCATTGGGGGCAACTCCGTGCGGGTTCGAATCCCGCTCCCGGCACCGACCCTTCATACAGATTCCCGATGTTTCAGATGATACTGAAAGACCAGGTCAGAGGACTGTTAGCACCCCCGGACACCTGGCGGCCGAGCCCAGCCCATTACACCGGCTTAGATCCTTCCTTTGTTTCACAGAGTTCGTTATAGAGCTAGGTAGTCCCACACTGGTGTGGGACGATTTGGAGAGTTCATTTGACAAAATTGACAGATGCAGGCGTTCGGTCTGCCAAGAAACCGGGAAAATACTACGACGGCGGTGGGCTCTTTTTGCTGATCCGCTCGTCCGGATCCAAGAGTTGGGTCCTCCGAACCACCATTCAAGGCAAAAGACGGGACCTCGGCTTAGGCGGCTATCCGATGTTCTCCCTTGCAGAAGCGAGAGCGAAAGCCGCTGAATACCGCAAAGTCGCCCGGCACGGCCTGGACCCAGCAGCGCTCGCGTCTACAACCCTTCCAACGGTCCGGGAGGCCGCCGAGAAGGTAATCGAGATTCACGCGGGAAAATGGAAACCAGGAGGTCTCTCCGAGAAACACTGGAGACGTCGCTCTCGAACTACGTTTGGGCGAAGGAACGGAGAAGGTCCCTGTCACGTAGGACGTTCCGGCCCAGCGGTCCGATTCGGTATTCGTCGGCATTGTCGATCAGGTCGGTCTGTTCGTTCAGGTAGGTGTCAATTGTCGTCGGAGTCGGTGGCCATCCAATCGGCGAGAGCTGCGCCCGTGGCGACCTTTCCGTGGTCCAGTAAATCCAGGAAGGCGTCATGGCCTTCGGCCATGCGTTCACATGTCCGCGCGAACGCGTAGGGTGAGGACTCGAAACGTTTCAGCAGTCCCGACCGCAGCAGCCCGGCGAGTTGGATTTCGTGGGTTTCCAAGGACTTGTCATGGCGATACCGCGACGGTGCGTAACGTGCCAGGGTCAGAACCTCGGGATCCTCGGGACCAGTTTCAGGGTCGAGATCAGTGTCGAGAGCATGGGCGAACCGGTCGAAGAACCCGGGCAGACCGGCGTCAAGGTCATAGCTGACTTTCCGTACGCGAGGAGTGGGGAAGGTGATAGTCTGCTCCCGCCCGCCAATGGTTACCGTTTCGTTCGGGTAGTAGCGCTTCACAAAAGACCGAGTGCGACGGCGGCTACCGAGAGCACGAACACCACTTTCGGACCGCCAATGCAGGCCATCAAGGACCCTGTACGCTGCTCAACACGCCATTGAGCGACAATCACGCCACACCGGAGCGGATAGGCCGCGGCGTGACGGGCGGATCAGGCTGGGCAGTGGATGGACGCGGGCTGCACTGGCGGTATCGGGAGGGCGTCCAGGCCGAGGAAGTGGGTGTGGAAGTCCGGGATCTGCTCGAAGAACAGCGTATTGTCGGCCGGGGGCGGCTTGATGTCGATGGCCTCGTCCAGGTAGCGCATCTCGGTAGTTATGGTGAAGTCGATGTCGATCTGCTCCATGTCCAGGCCCGGACATGACAACTCGAAGACCTTGGCCATGTCAGCACTGAGGTCGACCATTGTCCGGTGGACCCTTCCTTCGTCGTCGATCCACGCGTCGAAACTCGTCGGGGCGGTCAAGTCCACGGTGGCCATCACCGCCTGACTGGGGAACGTGTACCCGGTGAACGTCATCGCGTTGAAGACCTCGCCGATTTGCGGCGCGTAGGCGAACCAGAGGGCGTAGATCGGGACCTCAACGCGCACCCGGTTGGTGTCGATGTCCCCGATGGTCTCTGTACCGACGATCTCGCCCGAGGAGATCGCCCCGAGCAGGCCCAGCAGGTACCGGTCGCTGCCGGGAAGATTCGTGTATAGGTCGATCCAGAGCTCGACTGTCATGTTCGTGCCCATCAGGATCGCCTCGATCGCGCCGACCCCCCGTTCGGAGCCTCTGGCCACAAGGGTGGTACCCAACCACTCCTTCGAGCCGGCCTCGACCCACAGAACCGTCTCGATGAAGTTGTCGTTTAGATAGAAGCTGCCGTCGATGACAACGATTTGTGCAGGATCAACCAGCGACTCGAAGTGGGACTCGCTGTCCAGATGAGGCCCCAGATGATGCCCCCAGTCCGTCGTCACGCGGCCGTTCTGGGCGGAGATTTCCGTGAGGGTCTGTAGCGACAGGTCCGGCAGGTCAAGGCCCGAGCCGCTGTACCGGATGTCGATCTCCACCCGCAGCGGCGGGTGGTCCAACCCCGGCTCGAGGTCCTCGTCTTCTCCGGATGGGGCGGCATGGGTCGCCTCGATTACGGCGAGGGCCTTGGCCAGCAGTTCCTCCGCCGTCGTGGGCACGGCGGTGGTGGTGGGTGCAGCCGTGGTTGTCGTGGGCACGGTCGTGGTGGTGGGTGCCGCTTGATCCGGAGAGCTGTCGTCGCCGCATGCGGCCGCAAGTAACGCTGCAACAGAGAGCACAGCTATCAGTCTCAATACGACGGTCCGGCCATGATAGTTGATAGTCGTCATTCTTAGGAATATTACCACCATTCTTACCACTAATGTGTAACTGGTCCATCACTACAGCCCACAATAACATTACTTCTTATAATCAAAGTGTTTTCGTCGGTTTGATACTTCATGTATCATCCGATCCAACGAACTTGCGGGCAGAGACAAGAGCGGAGGGGCATGGGTTGTCATCAGGTCTGTAGGCCCGCCCTACTCCCGATATCTACCACATATACGAAGTAACCCGCAGGTCGGATGCCACGCTAGTGGTCCGTCGGTTTGGTAGCTGGGTGGGTTAATGTTTGGGTATGCCTGTTTTTGTTGCGCCCCCGTTGGAGATGTCGGTTGAGCAGCGTGCTGCGTTGGAGCGGATAGCGAGGTCGGAATCGTTGCCGTTTCGGAAGGTACGGCAGGCCAAGGCCCTGTTGTTGGCAGCCGAGGGGAACGCAAACGCGGAAACAGCCCGGCGGGTGGGGGTGAAGGCCGACACGGTTCGGGCTTGGCGGAAACGGTTTTTGGAGGACGGCGTTGACGGGGTGGGGGTGATCCGCCCGGGCAGGGGCCGTCAACCGGTGATCGGGCAAGAGGTGGTGGAACAGATCGTTTCTGACACGTTGGGTACCCGCCCTTCGGACGGGTCGACGCATTGGTCGACCCGGACCATGGCCGCCCGGCACGGGGTGGGCAAAGACACCGTGGCCCGTATCTGGAAGGCCCGGGGACTGCAACCGTGGAGAACCGAGACCTTCAAGTTGTCTAACGATCCCCTTTTTGAGGAGAAGTTGGTGGATGTGGTGGGTTTGTATATGAACCCGCCCGAGCGGGCGGTGGTGTTGTGTGTGGACGAAAAGTCCCAGATCCAGGCGTTGGAACGTTCCCAGCGGTCGTTGCCTCTCAAACCGGGGCGGGCGGGCACCATGACCCACGATTACAAACGCAATGGGACCACCACCTTGTTCGCGGCGTTGGACACCGCCACCGGGAAGATCATCGCCGACTGCCGACCCCGCCACCGTCACCAGGAGTTCCTGGGCTTTTTGAGGCTGATCGAACGCCATGTCCCTTCGGACTTGGACGTTCACCTGGTGATCGACAACTACGCCGCTCACAAACATCCCAACGTCACCCGCTGGTTGGAACAACCCCGCCGCAAAGACCGCTGGCATGTTCACTACACGCCCACCTCGGCGTCGTGGCTGAACCTAGTCGAACGATGGTTTCGGGAACTCACCCAAAAACGGATACGCCGGGACAGCTTCACCAGTGTGCAACAGCTCATCGGAGCGATCAACACCTGGACCGACCACTGGAACCAAGACCCCAAACCCTTCATCTGGCACAAAACCGCCCAACAGATCATCACCAAAGTACAACGAGGACGCGCCGCCCTCCACCACCCGACCAAAACCGCGACGCACCACTAGTAATGCCCGAAAATGGGCAAAAAGGCAAGAAAAACGGACTAACTGGCCCAAGTGGCCTGTGGGCCACCACCCCTGACCTGCGGCGCAACAGGGGCTCCACACGGGACTCCACAATCAAACCGGGAAGGCTCCACATTTGGAGAGACGGTGATTTGGCCGCCCAAATTGGGCGATGGATGGCTGGCGATCCTCAACAAACCAGAAGGTACCCGAACCCAACCACTGTGCGCCGACTCCGCAAACAGATAGCAGATCACGGCAGATACCTAATCCGATAGTCCCATCCGCCCCTTTGTGGATCCGACAGGTCATCGGCCTCTATCAGGATATCTTCGGCTAGTTCCCTTAAAGTGACATTTCTGCTAGCTGGAAGGTCTCTTGGCCTGGCTACCACAATCATGCCTTTCATCAGAAGGCCCTGTTCTGCGACGAGCGTGCTGGCCGTATAGGGCATGGTGGTGCGGTCATGTGTCAGCACCACCCGGTTGTTGCGGGATGCCCACAGTAGGATCGCGGTGTCGGATTCCCCAGACAACCCGACCTCTCTGTCCTGCACCCTAACCACGTCAACTGCCAAGTTGTTGATGGATGCCAGCCTTGGCAGGGCCTCGGTCAGGTAGCCGTGAAAGTCCTCGTCCGTGACGAACCGGATGGGAGTCATGAAACTCTACGCGGGTTGCGTTTTCGGCAACCTGTACGGAAGGCCCTTTCTTGATCGCGTATTCCCATCCACATACGGAGCGATCTCGTCCATGACAGCTATCGCTTGCTGTTCGCTCCATTCCATGTACTCATCCACTTCTGCCCTACGAGTGTGGTACCAATCTATGATCTGTTGGGCCTGGTCAAGACTCAAAGTGTCATATATGGCCACGACATCAGTGGCCCGCTTGTAGCCTTCGTGCAGCACCGCTATAACGCTTTGCAACTTCAGTCGGCTGCCCACGATCCGGATCATTCCGGTTTCTCGGTCCACCCAAAGCGGCACCTTCTCATCGGGAGATACCTCTATCGGACTCACTGTGCCTCTTCTCGCTTGGAATTTATTATACCAAAAACGAACAATACTGTCACGGTCAGCATCCGCGAGAAAACCATTTCCATGGTCAAGAATCAAAGGCGGACTCAAACCCGGACGGTGCCGCTCTTTCGGTCCGGCGGCGCACACCATCGGCGTGCTGGCACTAGCCATTGCTCACAACGTCGAACAAACCGTCAAGATCGAAGACAGCCAAACCGACACACCCGCCGCTCCGGCCAGGCCCAAAAGCCACCAGCCGACCCGCCGCAACATCAGCACGGGCAGCCTCACCCCCAGGGCACCGCCCGGCTAACACCTCAGCCGCACCCAAGCGCC
>Ga0209544_1001141_pt1 | contig 30923 bp, 21 predicted proteins | sample MesohylPK_FD_187297 | JGI IMG/M metagenome (GOLD analysis project Ga0209544, IMG submission 187297) | Host-associated microbial community of the marine sponge Aplysina aerophoba from Gulf of Piran - sponge mesohyl, lysed by proteinase K... | ecosystem: Host-associated > Porifera > Sponge >... | reverse complement strand
GGCGTATGCTCAAGAAGCAGGGTGATAAGCTGGTCCTCAAGATCAAGGGATTGCCCCGCATTGAGGTAAGACCATCCCGGGAACTCCCGCCTAATAATCTGCTCAAGGCAATCAGAATTACCAGAAAACCCCTGCGTACCGAGGTTTGCCTGTCCTACGAACTGCCGACACCCGAGACAAAACCGGTCACTAACCCCGTAGGGATAGATATGGGGATATCGAAGCGTCTGACGCTTAGCGATGGGGAGACCGTGGAGAAGCGGGAAATAGACAGAAAGAAGATCATACGCTTGCAGAGGTCCGTGTCCCGCAAGGTGAAGGGAAGCAACAACTGGCGTAAAGCCGTATCCCTGCTTGCAAAGGAATGGCAGAGGCTTACGGACAAAGAAAGAGACTATCTCCACAGACTGACCTCGGAGATAGCCAGGATGTACGACTTCATAGCGGTAGAGAAACTAAAGACAAAGAATATGCTTCGCAACACAAACCTGGCAAAGAGCATACAGGAGCAGACTTGGGGCAAGTTCATTACCCTGCTTGACGAGAAGGCTGAAAGTGCTGGCGGCAAGATGGTGGAAGTGGACCCCGGGGGAACCTCGCAGGAATGCTCGAACTGCGGAGCAACGGTAAAGAAGTCTCTGTCTGTGCGTGTTCACAGATGTTCATGTGGTTATGAAGCGGACAGGGACGTAAACGCTGCGATAAATATCCTTCATCGTGGACTCACGATTGCGGGCGGGAATGTAACCCGCATGGTCGGAAGGATGAAAGAGAAGCAGGCTGATGTAGGGCCTGTTCGGCCAAGAACGGTGTATGGAACGTCAAGTTAAATACATAATTCCCTATGCTAACAACCGGGGCAGACCTAATCGGGGGCTTCCCCGCGGCTTCGAAAGGAGTAATATTCCCATGGACGACGTTCTAGGCATTGTTCTCAAGCGGCTGGGGCTTGGACTTGCGACCTTGCTTGTTGTCTCGGTACTCATCTTCGGTGCAGTGGAATTTCTGCCAGGCGATGTAGCGCAGGCGGTGCTCGGTCAGGGAGCTACCGAAGAAACCGTCGCCGCCATGCGCGAGCGGTTGGGTCTGGACCGCCCGGCTGCCACACGTTACATCGAATGGTTCTCGGGAGTCCTTTCCGGCGATTTCGGATCCTCCCTGATAACCGGGGCTCCCGTAGCCGAAACGATCGGGCCGAGGTTCGTGAACACGCTGCTTCTGGCTCTTTATGCGGCGTTAATCGCCGTACCCCTGGCAATCGTTCTGGGTGTTCTGGCGGCCCTTTTCAGGAATTCTTTGTTTGACAGGATTTCCAACGTGGGCACCCTGGTTTCTATTTCATCTCCCGAGTTTTTCCTCGGCTACATACTGATTCTCTACCTTGCGGTGAAGACTAACTACTTCCATTCCATCGCAAGGCTGGACGAGGACATGGTGTTTTCGGAAAAGCTTCATCGCATGTTCCTCCCCGCGTTGACTATGGTGCTCGTGGTGGTGGCCCACATGATGCGCATGACCCGCGCGGCCATAATTAACCTGTTGTCTTCCCCTTATATAGAGATGGCGCGTCTAAAGGGAATTCCGGAATGGAAAGTCGTCGCAAGACATGCGCTGCCCAATTCATGGGCGCCGATAATTAACGTCGTAGCCTTGAATCTCGCCTACCTGATTACCGGCGTGGTGCTGGTTGAGGTGGTGTTCGTCTACCCGGGGATAGGGCAGCTGTTGGTGGACAGCGTAACCAAGCGTGATTTTCCGGTGGTGCAGGCCTGCTGTCTTATATTCGCCGCAACGTTCATACTGCTGAACCTTGCGGCGGACGTGGGAACCATTCTCACCAATCCGCGCCTGCGCCACCCGAAGTGAGACCGTGATATGAACATATTCGTAATCGTCTACTATGCCATGCTGATCGGGGCATCCTGCCTTGCTGCCTACCTGAAAAAGCGCGGGGCGTTCCTCGTACTGTTTTCCCTCACTCTGGCCTCTTTCATCATGGGAATCATAGGGGGTGAACCGGCTCTGCGGACGGTGACCGTCATAGCGGTGGTTCTCATCCTCTGTGCCGGCACCGCGTATGCTTTTCGAGAGTTCCTCGCGACCGTGCTGCCCCGCAAAAGTGCGGAAGTCATGCGTACGGCGCCGCTTACGGCCAGTTTCGGGCTGTTCGTCATAGGGACTTACGCCATCGCCGGAATCTTCGCTCCGGTGATCGCTCCCTACGGGGAAGCCGAGATCGTGGGTCAGGCGTTTGCGCCGATGAGCGAGGAAATGCTGCTGGGGGCGGACCAGTTGGGAAGGGACATCTTCAGCCGGATTGTCTACGGGGCCAGAAATACCGTGGGCCTGGCTCTGGCCGCTACCTTGCTCGCGTTTCTCGCGGGTGTTCTCCTGGGACTGATTTCCGCCGTCAAAGGAGGCTGTTTCGACCAGTTAATGGGGCGTATCGCGGATGTTGTGATGTCGGTTCCGTCACTCATATTCGCCTTGCTGCTGCTGAGCATCTTCGGTGCTAACCTGACGATGCTGGTGATAATCATCGCGGTAATTTATTCTCCCAGGGTATTTCGCCTGACGCGCGCCGTTGCAGGAAACGTGGTGGTGATGGATTATTTCGAGGCGGCGCGCCTGCGCGGGGAAGGGATGTGGCATCTCATCCGAAGAGAGGTTCTGCCGAATTCCACATCTCCTCTTATTGCGGAATTCGGCCTTGAGTTCTGTTTCGTTTTCCTGCTGCTTGCCGGCCTGTCATTCCTGGGTCTCGGCATTCAGCCCCCGGCCGCCGACTGGGGTTCCATGGTGCGGGAAAATGCGACCCTTATATCGTTCGGCGAGATTACGCCTCTTATTCCCGCTGCGGCCATTGCGCTGCTTACGGTAGCCGTGAACTTTGTGGTGGACTGGGTGCTGATGCGCTCATCGGGACTGAAGGAGTAGCCGGGAATGACGACGACGGAAAACAGAAAACATCCGCTTCTCAGGATAAGGGGTCTTCAGGTGGAAGGTTCTGCGGACGGGAAATGGAATAAAATCGTGCATGGAGTCGACCTAGATCTCGACCGGGGACAAGTCTTGGGGCTCATCGGGGAATCCGGCGCAGGCAAATCCACCATCGGCCTTGCCGCAATGGGTTTTACGCGCGACGGATGCCGCATTTCGGGAGGCTCCGTGGAGTTTGACGGTCTGGAGCTGACCACCACAGCGGAATCGGACCTGCGCGTTCTTCGCGGTTCGCGCATAGCTTACGTGGCGCAGTCCGCGGCGGCATCGTTCAATCCGGCACACAGGCTCATTGACCAGTACACGGAAGCCCCGGTTCACCACGGCATGAGAAGCCGCGAGAAAAGCCGGGAGGACGCCGTGGAGATGTACAGACGTCTGCACCTGCCTGACCCCGAGGGGATAGGCTTTCGTTATCCTCACCAGGTTTCCGGCGGTCAGTTGCAGAGGGCGATGACGGCCATGGCAATGGCCTGCCGCCCTGATCTCATCATCTTCGACGAACCTACCACGGCTCTTGACGTCACCACTCAGATCGAGGTACTGGCGGCCATACGCTATATCGTCAGGCGGTTTGCCACGGCCGTAATCTACATATCCCATGACCTAGCTGTCGTGGCCCAGATGGCCGACGTGATCAAGGTTCTGCTCAAGGGAGAGGAAGTCGAGGAGGCCGATACCAGGACAATGCTGGAATCTCCCCGAGACGATTACACCAAGTCTCTCTGGTCGGTACGAAACATCAGGCATTCCCAGAAAAACCGGCCTGCAGACGGCAGTGCCGTGCCGGTCGTATCGGTTGAGAACCTAGGCGCCGGATACGGCGGGACCAGGGTGCTGGAAGATGTATCGTTCGACGTTCACGCCGGAATGACCGTCGCGGTGGTAGGCGAGTCGGGTTCCGGTAAATCCACGGCGGCCCGATGTATTACGGGACTGCTCAAGCCGTTTGAGGGGCGCATTCTGCTAAACGGCGAAGAACTGGCGAAAAGCTACAGGAACCGTAGCGTAGATCAGCTCAGGCAGGTCCAGATGATTTACCAGATGGCCGATACCGCGCTTAACCCCAGGATCAGGGTCGGTGAGATAATCGGCCGTCCCGCACGGTTCTACAGCGGCCTGAGGGGAACGGCGCTCAAAAGCCGCGTTGACGAGCTACTGGACCTTCTCGAACTTGATCCGGCGCTATTCTATAACCGGTTTCCGTCGGAACTCTCAGGCGGTCAGAAGCAGCGGGTGGGAATTGCAAGGGCCTTGGCGGCCGAACCGGCCTTCATTATCTGTGACGAGATCACGAGCGCTCTGGACCAGCTCGTTGCCGGGGAAATCCTGAAAATGCTCGACAGGTTCCAGAGAGATATGAATTTGACCTATATGTTTATAACGCACGACCTGGCGATGGTGCGTTCCATCGCCGACGAAGTGGTCGTGATGAAAGAAGGCAGGGTGGTAGAGCAGGGACCCAAACACGAGATGTTTACGCCGCCTCACCACCGCTATACGGACCTGCTGCTGTCTTCGGTGCCGGAGATGGATCCGGACTGGCTCGCCCGGGTGCTTGAGCGGCGGGGCGAGGACAATTTTGGATAGGCTGCGGGTGTCTTAGGAGCTAGCAGGAAAATAAGAATTAGTGATATCGGCATGTTGCAATTCCACACCGTCAAAGTCGGAACGACTTTACTAACGATCAGCGAATGGGTGCTGCGTACAAAAGCCCCCCTGCCTTCCAAGAAGCGTTAAGCCCCCTTTCAAGCGCTAGAGGAGTCTTAGACCCTAGGTGCCTTTCGAATATTTCCCCGTAGTTGCCTACGGCTGAGATTGCGTTAACGGCCCACTTCTTGTCAAGACCGAGCATTTCGCCCATGTTGCCTTCGGTGCCTAGAAAACGGTTCATGCCCGGATTATTTCCAGGCTTCTTGGCGAGTTCCTTGACGTTTTTCTGGGTGATGCCCATCTCTTCTGCGATAATCAGCGCGTTAACCACCCACTTTCCGATATCAGCCCAACGGTCATCGCCGTGACGCACCGCGCCGCCCAGGGGTTCCTTTGAAATGATTTCGGGAAGAATCATATGCTCTGAAGGATTTTTCAGCGCCGCTCGCGTAGAGGCTAAAGCCGACGCGTCGGTTGTGTACACGTCGCATCTTCTGCTTTCATACATGATGATGCTCTCTGCGTTGGTTCCGGTATTGAGATGCTCGTACTCCATTTTGTTGAATCTGAAGTAATCCGACAGGTTAAGTTCCGTGGTGGTGCCGACCTGGACGCACACTGAAGCCCCGGCCAGCTGTGTTGCCGACGTTACCCCAAGACTCCTGCGGATTAAAAAGCCCTGACCATCATAGTAGTTAACGGGCAGGAAGGTCAGTTTCAGGTCGGCGTCACGACTCAGCGTTTCGGTGGTGTTGCGGAACAGTATGTCGCCTTCGCCGGCATTTAGCTGGGCAAAACGCGTTCTATTCGTAGACGGTACGAAATTTACCTTGTCACCGCTTCCCAGCACGGCAGCGGCTACGGCGCGGCAGAAATCGACATCAAAACCCTGCCAGCCGCCTTTTCCGTCCGGAGAGGCGAATCCGGCCAAGCCTGATGAAACAATACAGTTGAGCTTGCCCCGCGCTTTTACGTCCTCAAGGGTGCCGGCATCAGCCATGACTGTGAATGAAAACAGTACGGCAATAATTGCCAGAAACTTCGTTGCTCTCATATCTACTATCTTCTTAAGCAGGATGAAACGTCTTGAATTTAAGGATGAAATCAGATTCCTGCTCCCTCCCTTATGTAAAACAATCATATTCTCCATCAGTGATTCAGTATCTGGCTTAAAAACAGCTTCGTTCTTTCATGCTGCGGGTTCAGGAAAAAGTCATCGGGGTTGTTCTCCTCAATTATTTCTCCGTTGTCCATGAAGATGACGCGGTCGCCGACAGTTCTTGCGAATCCCATTTCATGGGTCACGCATATCATGGTGATCCCTTCGCTCGCCAGTTGAATCATCACATCCAGCACTTCCTTGATCATTTCGGGATCAAGTGCCGATGTGGGTTCGTCAAACAGCAGTATCCGGGGTTTCATGCAGAGACTTCGCGCTATCGCCACGCGCTGCTGCTGGCCCCCGGAGAGCTGACCCGGGTACTTGTCCGCCTGCTCGGGGATCTTGACTCTTTCCAGATATTGCATGGCAACTGCGTTTGCCTCCGCAAGAGGCATTTTGCGGACCCATATGGGGGCAAGGGTACAGTTCTCAAGCACCGTCAGATGCGGAAACAGGTTGAAATGCTGAAAGACCATGCCCACCTCGCGCCGAATGATCTCGATGTTCTTGATGTCATGGGACAATTCTATTCCCTCAACGGTGATTTCTCCCTGCTGGTGTTCCTCCAGCCGGTTGATGCATCTGATTAATGTTGATTTTCCTGAACCCGATGGGCCGCATATAACGATTTTTTCCCCGACTTCGACATTAAGATTGATGTTTTTAAGCACATGGAACTTGCCGTACCATTTGTGCACCTCCCGCATTGTTACCGCATAGTTCCCCGCAGCCGATTTTGTTTTCTCATTCGCTGATTCAGATTTTTGGGTCATTTGTGCCATGCTCCTTATCTTTTATGATCGGTTTCCAGCTTGTTTTCAAGGTGCTGTGAATATCTTGCCATCCCGAAACAGGAGATAAAAAAGAATACTGCCACGAACAGATAAACCTCGGTGGAAAGCCCCGTCCACCTTGTATCTGCGAGAGATGCCCTGCCTATTCCAAGCGGATCCAGAAGTCCGATAATAATTACCAGTGTCGTATCCTTGTATAGTCCGATAAAAGTATTCACTATGCCGGGTATGGAAATTTTCATCGCCTGGGGCAATACGATCAGCCTCATGGCGGACCAGTAGTGAAGCCCCATTGAATCCGCGGCTTCGAACTGTCCTTTCGGTATTGCCTGCAGACCTCCGCGGATAACTTCCGCCATGTATGCCGACGCGAAAAGGGTAACCATAATCAGTACGCGCAGCAGAAGATCGAAAGTTACTCCTGGGGGGAGGAAATAATTAAGCATCGTTGAAGCTACGAACAGAAGGGTAATCAACGGTACTCCGCGGATAAACTCAATGAAGCCTATTGAAAATATCTGGATGGCGGGCAGCTTCGACTGACGACCCAGAGCCAGCAGAATCCCGATCGGTAATGAAAACCCGATGCCGGTTATCCCGATGACCAAGGTAAGCATGAAACCGCCGAACTGGTCGGTCTCGACAGGTGTAAGACCTAGTCCTCCGACCAGAAGCCATGCGGTGACGAATGGGAAGGCGACCGCGATATGAAGAGCGTATTTGCGATAAGGCGCTTTTTCAAAGAGTATCGGAAAGAGAGTGAAAATCAGCAGGACAAGTGAAAGATTCACCCGCCAGCGCTCAGCGACCGGGTAAAAACCATAGGTAAACAGGTTAAGACGTTCACCGATGACTGCCCAGCACGCACCGCCAGCCTTGGCGCTGCATTCATCTCTGCTTCCCCCGGTAAATGCCGCGTCAAGAAACAGCCAGTCCACAAGCGCGGGAACGGTTTCAATCAGGAACCAGAACGCCAGAAGCGTTAAGACTATGTTTGTGGCGCTTGAGAAAAAATTTTTTCTTGTCCAGGCGTAGATTCCTATTACGTTGCTAGGCGGCGGAAGATCGGGGTGTTCTCCAACTCTGTAATTTTTTTGGTTTATAACTATTTCCTCCTAACGTTCAACCAGCCTGATTCGTTTGTTGTAGATGTTCATCGCGAAGGATATTAGCAGGGATAATGAGAGATACAGCAACAGCACGATAATCATGCATTCCATTTCCCTGCCCGTCTGGTTAAGCGTAATGCCGCCGATGGTGGCGACTATATCCATGTAGCCGATCGCGATGGCCAGAGATGAATTCTTGGCAAGGTTAAGATATTGCGAGGTAAGCGGTGGTACTATCACCCTCAGCGCCTGGGGAATCACGACCAGATTAAGCGTTCTGCCGTGGTTTATCCCAAGGGCCAGGGACGCTTCGGTCTGCCCGTAATTGACGGAGATGATGCCGGCCCTTACTATCTCGGCGATAAACGCGGCCGTATACAGGGAAAGTGCAATCCAGAGTGCGGTGAATTCAGGCCTGATCACCATACCTCCGCTAAAGTTAAATCCCGTCAGCGCGGGTAGCTCAAACGTGATCGGACCACCTATCAGGAAAAAGGAGATAAACGGAATTCCCAGCACGGCCCCCAGCGATACCCAGAACACTGGGTAGTGCTCTCCCGTTTTTCTCTGTATATCCGCCGCATATCTGCGGAACCATATTGTGAAAAGAATCCCCGCGGCGAACAGGCCCAGAATCACCAGAAACAGAGGTTCAAAAATCGGTTTGGGAAGAAAAAAGCCGCGATTAGTCAGAAACGCGATATCGCCAAGGCTTTGCGCCTCTCTGGGCACGGGAAGCGTATTAACTATGATCCCGTATACAAGGAGTATGTGGAGCAGTACGGGTACATTCCTTACGTAATCAATATAGATGTGGGCAAGCTTGTTTGCCAGCAGGTTTTTCGACAGCCGCAGAACGCCCAGCGAGAATCCAAGAACCGTTGCCAGAACTATACCGCTTACCGCCACCAGAAGGGTATTTAGAACTCCCACCAGCATTGCGCGGAAGTGAGTGGAACGGGACGTGTATTCTATTAGATGCTGATTTATATCATAGCTTGCGGGCTCCTGCAGATAGCCGAAACTAAACCCTTTGCCTATTGCCTCAAGGTTGACAACGGCATTTCTTACTAGGTAGGCGAACAAGCCGAAGATCAGCACGACTGCGAGGACCTGAATAATAACGGATCGGGAATGCTCATCCCTCCACAATCGAGACAGAGAAACTTTTGAATCCATCACATTCGTGCTGCGGCTTCGGCTTGATTCATTATTGACAGTTACTCACGATCAGCGAATAGGCGCTGCGTACAAAATTCCCCCTGCTTTCCAGGAAGCGTTAAGCCCCCTTTCAAGCGCTAGAGGAGTCTTAGGCCCCAGATGCCTTTCGAATATCTCCCCGTAGTTGCCTACGGCTGAGATTGCGTTAACGGCCCAATTCTTGTCAAGACCGAGCATTTCGCCCATGCTGCCTTCGGTGCCTAGAAAACGGTTCATGCCCGGATTATTTCCAGACTTCTTAGCGAGTCCCTTGACGTTTTTCTGGGTGATGCCCATCTCTTCTGCGATAATCAGCGCGTTAACCACCCACTTTCCGATATCAGCCCAACGGTCATCCCCGTGGCGCACCGCGCCGCCCAGGGGTTCTTTTGAAATGATTTCGGGAAGAATCACATGATCTGAAGGCTTTTTCAGCGCCGCCCGTGTAGAGGCCAAAGCCGATGCGTCGGTTGTGTACACATCGCATCTTTTGCTTTCATATGCGACGATGCTTTCTTCATTGGTTTCGGTATTGACAGGCTCGTACTCCATTTTGTTGGCTCTGAAGTAATCCGCCAGATTAAGTTCCGTGGTGGTGCCGGTCTGAATGCACACTGAAGCCCCGGCCAGCTGTGTTGCCGACGTTACCCCAAGGCTTTTGCGAATTAAAAAGCCCTGACCGTCATAGTAGTTGACGGGCAGGAAGGTCAGTTTCAGGTCAGCGTCACGACTAAGCGTTTCAGTGGTGTTGCGGAACAGTATGTCGCCTTCGCCAGCATTTAGCTGGGTAAACCGCGTTTTATTCGTAGTCGGTACGAATTTCACTTTGTCCCCGCTTCCCAGCACGGCAGCGGCTACGGCGCGGCAGAAATCGACATCAAAACCCTGCCAATTGCCTTTTTCGTCCGGAGATGCGAATCCGGCCAAGCCCGATGAAACAATACAGTTGAGCTTGCCCCGTGTTTTCACATCTTCAAGGGTGCCAGCATCAGCCATGACTGTGAATGAAAACAGTACGGCAATAATTACCAAAAAATTTGTCACTCTCATACCAAGTACCTCCTTAGAGTAGGGTATTTTGAATTTAAGGACGGGATCAAACATTTTAAAAACTTTCCTTATTCTAATTCTAAAATACAATCACATTTTCCGGCGTTTTGCAATTAGGAATATTGGGTACGAAAAAAAATTTTTGCGAATTCAGAAATCAAAACGCGGGCAAAACAAACGAGTCGTTACGACACACAGAGAACCGGTTGGTATTTGACAAACAAGAGATGGGATTTTAGAGGCGGACGAAGGAATTTATTCATCTTTGTCCGTTACCCTCGTGAAAAGATTTTCTCCCTTCTTTATTGCCGTTCCGGGTTTCGTACCTCCCCAGTGTGCATCCTCGGTGCCGAGTTCGGCAGGCAGACCGATTTTCCCTCGGATCTTGCGGGTGGTTTCCGGCAAAAAGGGGTAAATGAGAAGGGAAATCACCCTTATGCTTTCTGCAAGTGTCCAGAGAACAGTTCCAAGCCTTTTTTCCTCCCCTTCCTGCTTTGCGAGTTTCCACGGCGCTTCACTGTCCACATACCTGTTTACAAGCGCTATGAATTCCCATATGCGGGAAAGCGCCCTGTTAAAGGCGAGTTCCTCCAGATCGGAGCGGACCTGGCGGATCGTTTCCCGGCAGGAATTTTCTATTTTTTCCTCACTTTCCGATAGCTCGCCGGGCTCTGGAATAACTCCCTCAAGGTATCTCTCTATCATCCCGAGCGAGCGGCTCACAAGATTTCCGAGTCCGTTTACAAGTTCTCCATTCACGCGGCTTACAAGCGATTTTCTGGAGTAGTCCCCGTCTTGCCCGAAAGGTATTTCGCGAAGCAGAAAGTAGCGGAATATCTCGGAACCGAACTCCTCCACCACCTGATATGGATCAACAACGTTTCCGAGGGATTTCGACATCTTCTCCCCCTCGACTGTCCACCACCCGTGCGCAAAGACTGTTTTCGGAAGCGGGAGCCCCGCCGACATCAAGAACGCGGGCCAGTAGACCGCGTGGAACCTGAGTATGTCTTTTCCCACAAGGTGGATGTTTGCCGGCCAGAACTTCTCATAATCCCCCGTTTTCTCAGGGAAGCCCAGAGATGTCAGGTAATTGGTGAGCGCGTCGAACCAGACGTAGACAACATGTCCTTCTGAGTCGGGAACCGGGATTCCCCATGAGAAATTCGTTCTGCTCACGCTGAGGTCTCTGAGACCTCCCTCGACGAAGCTTACGACCTCGTTTCTTCTGTAATCAGGTTTTATGAATTCGGGGTGTTCTCTGTAGTAACGAAGAAGAGGTTCCTGATACTGGGAGAGCCTGAAGAAGTAGCTCTGCTCCTTTATTTTTTCCAGGTGCGGGCGGCTTTTTTCTGGAAGCTTCATTATTTCTTCAAGCTGGGTTTCAGTTATAAAGGCCTCGTTTCTTACGTCGTACCACCCTTCGTACTCGTCAAGGTATATGTCCCCGTTTTTTTCCACAAGTCTCCAGATCTCGGAAACCGCCTCGTGGTGGCGCGGTTCCGTAGTTCTTATGAAGTCGGTGTTCGAGATCCCCAGAACTCTCCAAAGGTCCTGGAACTTCACTACTACCCTGTCGGCGAGTTCTATGGGAGCTTCTCCGCCCGTCTGGGCGGTCTGTTCTATCTTTCTTCCGTGCTCGTCGGTTCCCGTGAGAAAGTAGACTTCATGTCCCGATGCGGCCTTGTATCTTGCGACTGTGTCGGCCGCTATGGTCGTGTAGGCGTGGCCGATGTGCGGCACGTCGTTTACATAGTAAATGGGCGTTGTTACGTAGAACTGCTTTTTCATAATTTCAGTTTCCCGGATGAAGAGTATCCGGGTTTCGGATTAATAAAACATAATCAAGCGGTATTTCAATTATCTTTGTATGAAACGACTCTGATTAGCATGAAATAGTTCTGATTCGGGGCGGATTTTTACCTAATACGACAAATTCAAGGATTCCGCAGTTGATTTGAGACGTTTGTCCTGGGTCAATAATCGTGTTGGCGGTTCCAAAGCCGCAGCGGTCAGCAGATGAGCATCGATATAACCGATGCCGAGTCCCATCAACTGATTCTGCTCGATGAAATATAGCACCGAGGATTCATCGGCAACAGGAAGAGCAGGCAAATTATTAAGCAATGAGAGAACTTCAGCACGGTCAGCAAGATTGCCGCAGGCAATCTCACCGACAACGAAAGGGTGGATAAGCACCTTGTTGGTTTCGAGCAGATTCTCAATTACTGCGCTGCCTCTGCTCAGATATTCAATCCATACCGAAGTATCAATCAGAATCATTGTCAAAACGGCGACGCGGAGTGGACCTGAGCCCGGGTTGACTACTACCTAGTTTGGCAAGTTGTCTAGCGCTTTCTCGCTCAACTAGGGCTTTTAAGGCTTCCCTGATCAGTTTCGGTTTTGAGGTAATATTTGTGATGTTCTGTGCCCGCGCCAGCAACTCATCGTCTATATTAAGGGTAGTTCTCATCTTTAGTGCTCCATTCCCGATAGCTGAATTGTAAAATTGTCTGCATCAAATTATACATCAATTGATGTCGAAAAACAAGTCTTGTATGGTGCTTCAGGTCTTATTGATATTTCTATTGCGAAAACCTTGGAACAATATTCTCAAAAGAATCCCCAATGTTCAAGTTTCGGTACCAGCTGCGATTCCGAGATGATATTCGAGACATCTTATACCCGTATCGGCAGTCCGTCGCTTATAATTTCAAGTTATTCTAACTTCTGGTACTCCATGGTTGATTGCTGAAATAATGAAGCTTATTCACATTCGATTGCAGATCGAGTGATGTGGAAAACAGGTTTTCCGTGGAGCTAGGTGCAGGTCTTCGGAACTGTTGTAGATAAGTTTGCAGTAGCCTTTTCCCTGAGCTTACCTCGTACCGGCCTTTGCGCGAACCTTCTTAACCGGCGTTTTTGCGGGATGGCTGCCTTGGATGATGTGGGTGACGCAACTCACGGCGAAGCCCCGTCCAGATACCGAAAAGCATCACAACGAACAACACGGCAAGCGGAAGGCTTGCAACAATAACCGCGGCCTGAAACGATCCCAGTCCGCCTGCGAGCATCAGCACGGCGGGTATCAGTCCTCCTATAAAGCACCAGAATTCGCGTTGCCGCACGGGCGTGTTCAGCTTGCCTCCGGCCGTTATGGAGTCAACGGCCAGAGACCCGGAATCAAGCGAGACGACGAGAAAAGAAAACAGCAAGACGATGCTGACGAGACAGACGATCTGTGCCTGCGGAAAGACCTCCAGCAGTTTGAACAAAGCGAGTTCATAACGTCCTGTCGCAACCGTTTCAGTCACCCCGGTATAGCCATCGGCCAGAAACTGGTGGACCGCCGTGCCTCCGAAAGCGTTCATCCAGAGCACGCAGACAATGGTTGGCAGTATAAGCACGGAAAACAGAAACTCGCGCACGGTTCTGCCTCTGGAAATGCGGGCGATGAACATTCCGACAAACGGCGCGTAGCAGAACCACCAGGCCCAGTAAAAGATGGTCCAGCCATGTAGAAAATCCGTGTCCTCGCGTCCTGTCCAGCTGCTGAGGGACGCTATGTTCATGATATAAGTGGCGGTTGAGTCCAGGCAGTGGCGGAGGATGTCAAGCGTCGGTCCGGCCGCAATGATGAACAGCATCAGCGACACCGCGAGAATTATGTTGATTCGGCTCAGGCGGCCGATACCGGTATTTATCCCGGTCAGCAGGGCCGTCATCGCCGTCAGCACCACCAAGGCGATCAGTATCACTTTGGACAGGTCGGTGGGGGGAATCGAGAACAGATAATCAATTCCGCCAGTTATCTGCTCGGTTCCGAGACCGATCGAAACTGCGATGCCAAACAGGGTGGAGAATACCACCAGCGCTTCAATCAGGTGCCCGGCCCAGCCCCACACGCGGTTGCCTAAAACGGGATAGAACACCGACCGCAGGGAAAACGGCATACCCATGTTATAGGAGAAAAGAGCCATTGACAGACCCACGACGGCGAATATTGCCCATCCGTGGAGTCCCCAGTGAAAAATAGCTCCCGCCATGCCCACGGCAAAAGCGGTCTTGGTGTCGGAAGGATCGGTGCCGAGCGGCGGATTCTGAAAATGATGTACCGGCTCCACCACCCCGAAAAACAGGAATCCTGCACTTACCGACGTCGCGAAGATCATGGCGAACCAGCTTGCGTACGAGTAGTCAGGCTTTGCGTCCCGTCCGCCCAGACGCACCTTGGCAAGCGGGGAGACGATCAGCAGCAGGCAGAAGACCAGTATGACGTTGGCGGCGGTCATGAACAACCAGTAGAATTGGGTGACGACCCAGTGGCGGGCGTTTGCGAATAGCTCGGCCGTTTTTTCCTGAAAGATCGTCCCGGAGGCAATGAAGATTACGATGACAAGCGCGGAAACAAGGAATGCCCGGACGTGGAGGTCAAGCCCGAATATCCTGATGTTGTCCCGTCCGCGCCAGTAGGAGCGTCCTTTGTAAATGCTTGATGCACGTGACGGTTTTTTCCCTCGTTTCATTTGACAGAAGCCGATATTAAACTACCGGATTCGCGTTGGAAAGTCCTTCTGTCCCCGGGTCAGCGGGCTTCGCTCCTGATCCCCTTCCATATGCTGACCGTCATCAGGATAAGCAAAATCGAAAACGGAAGTCCGGCTATGATTGAGGCCGCCTGCAATGATTTCAGACCTCCGCCGAGAAGCAGGGCGATGGCGACTGCACCTTCCAGGCTGCACCAGAACACGCGCTGGACCACAGGAGGCTCAAGCTTCCCACCGGCCGACGTGATGTCGATGACAAGCGAACCGGAATCCGATGACGTAACGAAGAAGATTACGAGAAGAACGACGCTCGCAAATGAAACCAGCTGTGCCATCGGCAGCACCTCAAGCATTTTGAACAGCGCAAGCTCCGGTTTCCACTCCGTGATTATCTGGGACACGCCCGTGTAGCCGTCAAAGAGCACCTGGTGGATGGCCGTGCCGCCGAAAACACTCATCCACAGCAAAGAGCACAGCGCTGGCAGGAAAAGGACACAGATAATAAACTCACGGACGGTCCGCCCCCTTGAGATACGGGCGATGAACATTCCGACAAACGGTGTCCATGAAATCCACCAGGCCCAGTAAAAAGTTGTCCAGCCGTGCAGAAAATCCGTATCCTCTCTCCCTATCCAGTTGCTAAGAGGTATGACCTTGGCGAAATAGTCCGTAAGCCCCGCGAAGAAGCTGTGAAATATATACTGCGTCGGTCCCGCTATGAGAACAAACAGCAGCAGACCCAAGGCAAGAGCGATGTTGAACTGGCTCAAACGTTTGATGCCCACGTCCAGTCCGCTCAGCACCGAAACAGTGGCAAGGGAAGTAGTCGCGATTATAAACACCATCTGGGCCATTTCGGTTGCCGGGATTTCGAACAGATAGTTGAGACCGGCTACGGCCTGTTTCGCGCCGAGGCCGAGCGAGGTGGCGAGGCCGAACAATGTGGCGAATATGGCGAGCGTATCTATAAGATGTCCGCTCCAGCCCCATACGCGTTCGCCGAGAAGGGGGTAAAATACAGAGCGGATCGTGAGAGGCAGTCCCCTGTTATAGCAGAAAAACGCGAGGCCGAGGCCCGCGGTCGCGTAAAACGCCCACGCGGACAGTCCCCAGTGGAAAGTTGACGCGGATATGCTGATGGCTTCGGCCGCCTTGGTGTCTGAGGGGTCGATTCCCAGAGGGGGATTCTGGAAATAGTAGAGTGGTTCCAGCACGCCGTAGAACAGCAGCCCGATGGCGACTCCTGCCGTAAAGATCATGGAGAACCAGGTGATTCTCGAGTATCGGGGAACCGCATCCGGACCGCCGAGGCGTACTTTGCCGAGTGGAGATAAAATCAGAAAGAAGCAGAACAGCGCGCATATATTGCAGGCGCTCATAAAAAGCCAGTCAAACTGGGTGGTAATCGATACGCGAAGAGCCCCAAGCACTTCCGTTGCTCTGTCCTGGAAAATCAATGCCCCGATTACGAAAGCGAGCGTGACGATTCCCGAAGTTACAAATACCGGGGCGTTTATATCCAGACCGAATATCTGAATATTCTCCTGCCCGGCGGGGTGTCCGTGATTATCTTCTATTTATGGTTTCTCCCGTTCCGTGTCTTTTATTCGTAAAGAGTGAAATAGTAGCCCACGTTGATGTTAAACCGTTTGTGCCACCTGTTGTTTCCGCTGGCGCCGAAGTCGTTGAGTTCATAGATGTTGCCGGAGTTGTCTCCATCGCCGCCGACGAAGTAGTTGCCGTCTGAGATCGCAAAGTCCATGTTGATATACAGTTTGGCCCAGTACCAGAGAGTGCCGAAGACCCAAAGGGAGCTATTGTTGAGATCACCTCTGTTTTTAAGGATGGAACTCCACTCGATGTAGGGCGTGACGCTGTCAAGCCACGAGATGTTCGAGGTGTTTATGCCGTTGTATCGAAGGGAAACAGCTGGTATCCACGCCTCAGACGCCACGGGCCAGGCAAAGTTATGCGCTCCCATCGGGATAAGGTCTCCGGTTCCCCAGGGAGTATCGTCCGTAATGTCGTACTTGTAGTAAGACACCTGGGAAAAAAGCGTGAAATCCCGAAGCGGGGTTACCGCGTGGGCGGAGACGGCTAGGTGGTCGGCGCCCGAGTCGTCAACGTTCGTTCCCTCAAGCCTGCCGTACTGAAAGGACATTCCCAGATCTCCGATGCTTTCGGTCGCGTAGATAAGGCGCAGGTTGAACTGGTGTTTTTCCTCAAAGCCGTTTTCCCCGAAGTCGGTAACATCCCCTTCCGACGTAGCTCCGCTGTTCCACTTCACGGGATCATAACTGTACCGGGAGCTGTCGCGGCTGCTTCCGTCCCAGTGTCCCTCGTCCTCAAGATAGTAGGCCAGGTCAACCGTCAGGTCACCGAAGGGTTTCGTCCACCTGACCCCAAGGTCCATGTCGTCGGCAAGCCCGACGTAGAAATGCTGGTCGAAGAACCAGCTGCTGGAGACGCCGTAGGGCCCGGGTCCGAAAGGAACGCGAACGATGCCTGCCTTGAGAGTGCCGAGACCGTCCGACCTGTATCCAAGCCATGCCGTGTGCATCATGCTGTAGTCGTCGTAATACCGGTATTCGATTCTGCCGATAACGCCGCTGTAGTCGAGATCGGCGTTAAGGCGTAAGAGTTCAAAGACTGAGTCCCCGATGTTCTCGCCCCTGCGCCCGGAGTAATCCCCGTAGGCGTGGTTAGCCCGCATGGCGCCGCCGATTCTGATCGGACTTTTTTTCGGTTCCGCAGGCTTGGGGGAAACGATTTGCGGCTCTGACTCTGCAAGCTTTTCACGGGCTTCCTTCAACTCCTGTTCCAGATATTCGATACGTTGCCTCAAAGCTTCGTTCTCATCGGGCGCCTCATCGGTAAACGCCGGAGGAACGGAGAACAGAAAAATTATCATGACTAAGATCAGATTACGCATATATCATCCCCCTCTCGTGCTAAGTTTTTGGTCAAGTTCGTCGTGAAAAAGCCATATAGTACTGCATAGTACCATATAGCAGTTCAAAAAGTCTGCTTAAAATTTAAAAGCAGCGAATCAGCCGGGAATATCCGGCCTGAGCAATACCGTCGCTCCTGACAAAAATAACCGTCCTGACTTCGGCGCATTCGTATTGTAAGTAACTGGAATTACACACCCGGGTATGCACAGGTACACTACAAGACCTCTTTTTTAACGGTTTTTCGTAATTCCGGGAGACCCCGGTTTACCAAATTCAGTAAGAATCCACAAGCAATGTCTGTCTTCTCAGCTTTAACCCCAAAGCCGCGTACAAGGACCTCTGCGCCGAACTGCTCCCCGAAGGTATCAGATACCTCTTCCCGCTCCCCCTGTCATGCACCAGCGACGCCTCAACCCTCCCGAGCTCACTCAGTATCTCCCCCTCGCTGAGCGGCTCTTTCCCCCCATGATAGCAGTTGTGCCTGAACCGCAGCATGCGAAGCAGCGCGAACGCCGCAAAGCATATGGCCATATGAGCCTCAACTCTCCTCCGTGTCCAGTGAAACACAGGCCTCACAGCCATCGTATGCTTCATAACCCGAAACCCCTCCTCTATCCTCCAAAGCTCCCCGTAGCAACCGTATACATCCCCCGCGCCGTGCTCCTCTCTCTCTAGACTCGTCCACACGCCGTGGAGCCCGTCAAACCTCCCGTCCCTCTCAACCGCCTCCTCATCTATAGACACTGCCCCCGATTCTATCTTCAAAAACCTGCCCCTGCGCCCGTTGCCCTTTATACCCCGCGCCATCCTCCCCCGAAGCTTCTCCAAAGCCTCCTCCCTGTCCATTGAATCCTTCCTTGCCCTCTTCTCGCAGTAACGAAGCACAAGCCTTCTCCCCTTTACTTCCATATCCCCAAGAAACTTCCCACCCCCTGTATCCTCCCACTCAGTGTGCTCAAACACCCTCTGCTGATCCTCCCCCGACATGCTCCGCAACCTCGCCGCCACCACCCAGTCGTATCCCCTTTGTTCCAGTACCTTAAGATTCCCCTCGCTCATCATCCCCGCGTCTCCCACAAACACCACTCTCCCCAGGTTCATCCTCTCCCTCAGCCCCTCTATCGCAGGCTCAAGCGTGCTCACGTCCGCAGTGTTCCCCGAAAACAGCTCGTACCCCAGGGGCAACCCCTCCGCGCTCTGAAACAGCCCCAGCACCACCTGCACCCTGTGGGGCTTGCCGTCCTTGCTCCATCCCTTCCTCAGAAAACTATCCTCCCTGTCGCTTGCGAACGACAACGTGGTCACGTCAAAGAACACAACCTCCACCTCTCCTCCCAGCAAACCCACAACCTCCTCGGAAACAATCCCCTGAAGCCTCTGTATGCGAGACGCGTCAACCTTGTCCATCATCCTGTAAAGCTTGTCCACCGACACTTCAACCCCGTGGTCCCTGGACAACTTCGCGTGAGCGCTCTTGCTTCGCCCCGGAGCGGCAAGCCTCATCAGCACCGCCTGACGAAACAGCCTCCCCGCCATCCTGTTGCGCGCTCCCCACACCCTGTCAAACCCCAGCTGAGCGTAAAGCTCCCCGAACACCTCGTGGTATCCCAGCTTGTAGCGGGCCTGCTCCTCAAGCTTCCGGGCGTCCGCTATGGGAAGGGGCTTGTCTTCCTGCTCCGTCTTCCTCAGATCAACAAGCTTCTGTGCCCTGTCCTCGGAGGGAAACAGAGACGGCTGCATGCTCTCGGCCAGACGCTTCTTCTCCACCTCGGCTGCGCGCAAAAGGGCTTCAAGCGGCTCTCCGGGGGGAGCGGAACCCATGTGACGCACTATCTTCTGGCGGGGTTCTCCTTTGGCGTTGCGGTAGGATCGCACTATCTGCACTGATATGTTGCCTGTGGTCTGGCGTTTTACCTGTCTTACGTACATGGGGATATAGTATATATGGGGGAAAGGATAAGTCAAGGCCAAAATCAGACTGAACACTACAAAACGGCCTAAAAACCCAGATACAGTATTTACAGGTACTTACGTTACTTCATACCCCTTCTTGATTGAAAATGTGCGGAAGTCAGGAAAATAACCGTTATCGCGGTTATCAGGAATAGTTGTCGGGCAGATCCGTTTTCAGGATGCTAAGAGTAGATTGAGAAGCCCCGGGCAAATTGATATTACTATCGGGAGAGCTTCAGGAGAAGATTTTCGAGAGAAACCTCGACGTTTGCGTTATTCTCCGAAATACGCGCCATGGTTTCCTCAAGAGCGGCGAATTTGCCCAGAAGTTCAGGTACGTCCCTTTTCTCCGAGTATTCGCTTAGCTGTTCAATCAGGTCGGTATTCACTATTTCCTCTCTTTTTCCGGAGGTTTTAAGAACCACTGAATCCCGAAGCCATGTCGACAGAATGTCAAAGACCGTTTTCAGCTCTTGAGGTGCTCCTTTTACGTCCTTCTGTATCCTCTCCACGGAATCAAAAAGGGTAAGAGGCTTTTTGGCGTCAACGGCTATTACGCAGTCTACATATTCGATTCTTTTACGAAGATAATCTTCATCGGTACCAAGCGCCCTTGAGATGCTGCCTCCCGATATTTTTGAGACAAGCTCCGGGTCATTCTCCCCGGGTCTCTCCTCTTCCAGAAATTTTCTTACTTGCTCTACCTCGAGAGGCTGGAACACCACCGACTGGCATCTTGACCTTATAGTCGGCATGAGCAGGTCTGCAAGCGTGGTTATGAGGATTATAACGGAGTTAGGCGGCGGCTCTTCAAGGGTCTTTAAAAATGCGTTCTGGGCGTTGAAGTTCATTCTCTGCGCGCCGTCGATTATGAAGACCTTGTAGGGATTTTCATAGGGCGCCAGATGAATCAGCCGCTCTATGTCCTGTCTTACGTGGTCCACTTTTATCGTCTTCTCGCCCGGGTATCCGAACACGAGCACGTCGGGGTTGAGTCCCTTCTCGGTTTTTGCGCATGAGGTGCATTCGCAGTCAAGGTTCTCCGCTCCGCCCTCGGCGCAGTTTATGAGTTTCGCGAAACCGGTGGCGACCAGTTTCTTCCCCACGCCCTCGGGTCCTGAGAAAAGGTATGCGTGGGAGATCCGGTTTTTGCGGACCGAGTTGCGAAGAAATTCCTTCTGGGGTTCGTGTCCTATGATCTGCGGAAATCCCATGGTTTTTATCTTACCGGCAAGCGCGGGCGTCTTCTATGCTCGGGAGGCGGTTATTTTGGGTTTTTAGCAAATATGGATTTTTCGGAAGGCCTTAGTCTATCAAGTTCGGGGAGAATCAACCGGCATGGCTGAACTCAATATCCTAAACAGAATAGAACCTGATAACCTAAGAATGACTTGACATAATAACCTAAATATATTAATACCTAATAACCTAAGTATATAAAAACCCGTTCTGCGGATTAAGGGCAACCATGGCAACTGCTTCCGAAAAACTCGCTCAGTCGCTTTCCGTACTGAAAGCTGTTCAAGACAGCGGAAGAATCGCCGTGCGCACAAGCGACATGAGCAGAATTCACCGGGAAAGGCTGCTCAAAAACGGTTTCATTCAAATGGTGATGAAGGGATGGTACATTTCCACCAAGCCCGACGAAGCGCCTGGAGGAAGCGCGGCTTGGTATGTCTCCTTCTGGGGGTTTTGCGCTGATTATCTGAACATCAGATTTGGGCGCTCCTGGTGTCTGTCTCCCGAGCAATCCGTCCGTCTGCATACCGGAAACTGGACAGTGCCGCGACAACTGATGGTGCGTTCCCCCAAAGGCGCCAACAAACCGGTTAGGCTTCTTCACGACACGTCCGTTTTCGACCTTAGACTCAGCCTGCCCGAAGAGAGCGACATAATCGAAATGAAGGGAAAAGGATTTGACGGTCTGAGGGTCATGAGCCTTCCCGCTGCATTGATTGCCTGCGCGCCGTCACTGTTTACCACGCAACCGCTTGAATTGCGCTTGGCCCTTAACGCGGTCGCCGATGCTTCGGATATTCTTCGTAAACTGCTCAAAGGTGGCCACAGTACGGTTGCAGGTCGTCTCGCCGGCGCTTTTCGAAATATCGGTCGGGACAGGATTGCGGATCAAATTGTCGACACTATGAGAAGCGCGGGGCATACGGTATTTGAATCTGACCCCTTTGAGGGTAAAACGAACATCACATTCGGGACGCGGGAGATTTCGCCTTACGTAAACCGCATACGCATGATGTGGGATGAGCTTCGTGAAGTTGTCACAGATCATTTTCCGAAGGCTTCAGGCTCTGTTGCCGATATCACGACTTGTCTTGAACGAATAGACGGTATTTACGCGTCAGATGCCTACAACTCACTGTCGATCGAGGGATACCGCGTCAGCCCCGAGCTTGTTAAGCGCGTGCGCAAGGGGGACTGGAACCCCGACGGAACTGACAGGGAGAATCGCAACGCTCTTGCGGCACGGGGATACTGGCAGGCTTTTCAGGCGGTGAAGCTTACCATCGTTGACGTTTTGGAAGGCAAGAATGCGGGCAAAGCCGTTGGAGACGATTTCAGCAAATGGTATCAGGAGTTATTCGGTCCGAGCGTAGTTGCCGGAATTATCAACGCTGCCGACTTGGCGGGTTACCGAGGGGGTCCGGTCTATATTCGCGGATCAATGCATACGCCGCCTAATTACGAAACGGTGCGTGAGTTGATGCCTGTATTCTTTGAATTACTACGAAAAGAAGAAAGTTCCGAGGCAAAAGCGGTACTCGGACACTTTATTTTTGTTTACATACATCCCTTCATGGACGGCAATGGAAGAATGGCACGGTTTCTCATGAATGTAATGCTGACCGCAGGCGGGCACCCATGGCTGATTGTCCCGTTAGAGAGACGTGCTGAATACATGAGCGTTTTGGAAATGGCCAGCGTTGAACACGATATTGCGCCTTTTACAAAGTTTCTTGCTGAACTGGTTGAAGAGACCTCGTCTTAAACGTGCCTCGCGACACACGATATCAACTAAGCCGCTGATGAGGGGATATGTGTACCGACGTATTCGAATGCGAGAATGTCGAGATTCAAAGCCTTACCGGTAAGCACGGGAGTCTTCTATGGCCGCAAGGAGGCTATTTAATGTTTTTTCCCGATATGGATTTCTCAAGGAGGAGGGCTACGTGAACCGGGGTTGCTTCAGTGAAATGGGATACCTGCTCGAGGCAGGAAATACCCGTTACGCAGACCCTCTCCGATTTCCCCAAGTCTCTTATTCTCGGAAAAAGATCGCACTCCCCCATGGCTTTTGATATCTCGTAGTGCTCTTTTTCGTAACCGAAGCTCCCTGCCATGCCGCAACATCCGGCATCGCTTGACCTTGCGTCGTATCCCAGATTCCTAAGAAGCGACAGGGTCTTTCCGAAATCGCCAACGGATCTTTCGTGGCAGTGTCCGTGAACTAGTATCCCTCCGTATCTTTGTTCCCCGGGGTCGAGGAAATTATCGCCTTGCGCGCAGACAAATTCGCAGACCGAGTGTATGTTCGGAAGTAGTGCGTTCAGTGATTCGTTCTCTGGAAGAAGATCGGCGTACTCATCCCGAAACGCGGAGAGGCAGCTGGGTTCTGAAAATACCACGGGAATATTCCTTCGAGCGTAATCTGAGAGAACATTTACGTTGTGAAACGCGTTCTCCCTGGCTTTCTCCACCATGCCGGTGCTCAGCATTGGCCGCCCGCAGCACTTTCTCTGTCTCTCCAAAAGCACCTCGAAACCAAGACTCTCAAGCACCCCGGTGACGGCTTTTCCTATTTCGGGGTAGAAAAACTCAGACCACGTGTCGTGGAAATAAACCACCTGCTTTCCGTTTTGGGGATTTCCCTTCCTTTTACCGAACCACCCGCTGAAAGTGTCTTCGGCCATCGGGGGAAGGGATCTTTTTTGTGAGATTCCCGCGAGCGAAAGCAGCCCTCGGGGAAAAGAACTCTCGAGCGCTCGGTTTAGAAAGCGGGGAAGGGCGCTACGCACGGAACTTATCTCGTGCACTCGGGCAAACAGGCTGTCTCTTGCCGTAAACCCGGTTTTGTTCTTGTAGAGGGCCAGGAACTCGGTTTTCATCTTGCCGACGTCAACACCGGAAGGACATTCGGTACGGCACGCCTTGCATCCAACGCAGAGATCGAAAACGCCGTAGAATCCTTTCTCGTAGATCATGTCTGCGTCCATATGACCCAGCAGAAGTTCCCGGAGCAGGTTGGCGCGCGCCCTTGTGGTATCGCCTTCGTCAAGAGTCGCCCTGTAGGAGGGACACATTATCCCCTCGGCGGTTTTTCTGCAGACCCCCTGGCCGTTGCACATTGCGGTCGCCGCGGCGAGACCCCCCTCCCGGGACCAGTCAAGAAAGGTGGCTATGTCTCCTGCGGATTTTCTTATCCTGAGATTTAAGGAAGAATCGGTCCCGCGGACGACTTTTCCCGGATTAAGTATTCCCCGCGGGTCAAATATTTCCTTTAGCTTCTTCATCACTGAGTAAAGATTCTCTCCGAAGAGCTTTTCGTTAAGATAGCTTCTCTGGAGGCCGTCTCCGTGTTCTCCGCTCATTACTCCCGAGTAGCGAAGGACAAGCTCGAGGGTGCGCTCTGAGAGGGCTGCCATGTCGGATATTCCCTTCTGCTCCCGAAGGTCGAGAAGGGGCCTTATGTGCAGGCATCCGGCGCTTGCGTGGCCGTAGAAAGCGGCTTTGAGACCGAACTCGTCAAGAAGCGAGATCACGTCCCTTGTGTAACGGGCTAGATTCTCCGCGGGAACTGAGACGTCTTCTATGCACGGCACGGGTTTCTGGTTGCCCCTGTCGCTCATCAGGATTCCAAGCCCCGCCTTTCTTAGGTCCCAGATTTTTTTCTGCTCCTCCCGCCCCGGTACAGCAAAAGCGGAATCCAGGGATTTCGCGAGGTTCTTCGCCCTCTCACAAGTCTGCCTTTCGTCGTCTCCCTGAAATTCGACCACTAGAATGCACCCGGGGGTTCCGTCAATGAAGGAGAGGGAGTGGGAGAACCCTTTTTTTCTTCTCGCAAGACCTATCAGGGTTCCGTCAATAAGTTCTATCGCCGAGGGGTCGTGGGAAAGAATTTCTGAGACCGAATCCATTGCCTCCGGAATTTCACGAAACGGGATGACGCAAAGCGCGCTTGAAAGAGGTTTTTCAACGAGGCTAAGCTCAAAATCGGTCGAAACCGCGAGAGTGCCTTCCGAGGAGGCAAGAAGTTTCGCGGGATTGAACTCTCCGTCCAGAAAATAGTTAAGGGAGTACCCGGAAGCTCTTCTCCAGTGTTTTGGAAAGTCGGTTTTTACAAGCTCCCCGCTTTCTTTTATAAGCGCGGCGAGTTTTTCAAAAAGGCTCTCCGCGATGCCGGATACTCCACCGCGTCTTTTGTAATTTTCCCCGGAAAGCTCGAGAGAAGATCCGTCCGCCAGCACGACGCTTGAGGAAATCACGTGATCGCCCGCCATTCCGTAAAGTATGGAGTGAGCTCCCGTGGCGTTGTTTGCGACGGCTCCCCCTACGGTGGCAACGCTTGCGCTTGAGGGGTCCGGTCCGAACATGAGGCCCAGGGGCGAGAGGTTTCTGTTAAGGCTGTCGATCGAGATTCCGGGCTCCACCCTGACTTTCTTCCCTCCGGTGTCCACGTCGACCACCCTGTTCATGTACTTCGATAGGTCAAGGATTATTCCTTCCCCTACGGCCTGTCCCGCAAGGCTTGTCCCGGCTCCGCGCACCGTGACCGGTATGTCGCGGGCGGAGGCTTCGGAGACGGTGATCTCTATGTCTTGGGGGGTTTTCGGGATTACGACTGCTTCGGGGAGAATTCTGTAGTTGCTTGCGTCCGTGCTGTAGATGGCTCGGTCAACGAGGCTTTTTCTTAGCTCGCCCCGGATCTGCCTGCCGAGCGTCCTGCTCAGATCTTCGATTTTTGATTTCTCCATGGAAACCAGTGCCGGCCGGAGCATTTCAGGACAAAAGACTACGCGCGGTAGAAAAAGTTTTCAGGCCTCGCCGTTTTCAAACGTTTTCAGTATCCCGTAGGTCGTGTCGCGTTCGGCCGGGATTCTGCCTATTTCTCTGGTGAGTTTTCTGAACTCCTCGGGCGGGAAGTACTGTCCGTAACTTGCGCCGGCGAAACGGGATATCTGCTCTTCCATGAGTGTTCCCCCGAAATCGTTTGCCCCGGCGGTGAGAGAGAACTGGGCGAACTCGGGTCCCTGCTTTACCCAGGAGACCTGTATGTTGTTTATCCATCCCCGGAGCATCATGCGGGAGACCGCGTACATTTTCAGCTGGTCAAGATCGGTCGGGCCCTTTCTTACCTTTCCCTTGGAGTGAATAAAGAGCCTTGTGTTCCAGGGAATGAACCGAAGCGGCACGAACTCCGTGAACCCTCCAGTCTCTTTCTGTATGTCCCTCAGGATTCCGAGGTGTATGGCCCAATGATGGCGCTTGTCTAGGTGACCGTACATTATGGTCGAAGTGGTTCTCATTCCCTCCCTGTGGGCTTTTTTAACCACCCTTATCCATACCTCGGTCGGTATCTTCCTAGGAGCGATTACCTTCCTTACTTCTTCAACCAGGACCTCGGCCGCGGTGCCGGGGAAGGTGTTGTGGCCGACATCCCTGAGTCTTCTTATGAAATCCTCTTCCTCTATGCCGAGAGTCTTGGCGCCGTAGTAAATCTCGTAGGGGGAAAAAGAGTGGGTGTGCATCTCGGGCACGGCTTTTTTTACCGTCTTTATAAGCTCAATGTAAAAATTGCCGTCTATCTCGGGATGCATGCCTCCCTGCATGCATACTTCCGTCGCGCCTATCTCCCAGGCTTCAACGGTTCTCTCCGCGACTTCGTCCATCGAGAGGAAATAGGCCCTGTCGTCCCCCTCGTCCGCCATAAAATTGCAGAAGCCGCAGTAGACATCGCATATGTTAGTGAAGTTTATGTTCCTGTTAACGACGTAAGTAACCACTTCCCCGACGTCTTCCCTTCTTATCTGATCGGCCGCGAGGGCTAGGGCGGATATCTCGTCCATATCCTCTATGTTGAAAAGATGGATTCCGTCCTCAACCGAGATCTCCTTTCCCGAAAGCGCGTCCTCGATTATGCGGCCCGTCGTGCCGTTTATACGCGACATTACCCCGTCGGCGCCTAAGGGCCTTTGCTGCTCTATTGAGTCTATTATTTTGTTTATGTTTTCCATTTTTCAGTTTACGGGAACGTATCCCCTCTCATCAACGCGCTCCCTTACCTTGCCGAGAACGTAGGGGTCTATCCAGCGCTCATCTATGTACTCGGGATAGACGGGAAGTCTCTCCCGAAGCTCGTAACCCAGCGCGCTTACCTCTGTTTCCATTCTCTCAACCTGCGGCCACGGAGCCTCGGGGTTGACGTAGTCTATGGTGAGAGGCGAAACGCCGCCCAGATCGTTTATGCCGGCCGTCAGGTAGAAAGTAAAATTCCTGTTGTTAAGGTTAGGGGGTATCTGTATGTTCATGTCTCCTCCGAATACGAGCCTCGAGATGGCGACGGTCTTCAGCATTTCGAGAAAATCGGCGGGAGGGTACTCCTCCATCTTTATCCCTTCCTTGGGGTTGAAGTTCTGAATTATTATTTCCTGCAGGTGACCATACCTGCGGGAGAGTTCAAGCAGGGCGTAAAGCGAGTCGATTCTTTCCTCAAACGTTTCCCCTATTCCTACAAGTATGCCGCTTGTCCAGGGAATACTGAGGTCGCCCGCATGCTCCATTGTCTCCATCCTGAGTTTCGGAACTTTGTCCGCGCAGCCGTGGTGGGCGTTTCCCCGCTTAAGCAGCCTCTCGCTTATGTTCTCGAGCATGAGGCCCATGCTTGGGTTGCTTTTTCTGAATTCGGAGAGTTCTTCGGGGGTAGAAAGCCCGAGGTTTGTGTGGGGAAAGATTCCGTGCTCAAGCCCGGTCTTTCCCATGTCGATCAAATACTCTGCTGTCGTTTGGTACCCGATTTCCCCGAGCGCGTCCCTGTATACCTGGTAGGCGAGTTCCGGCTTGTCGCCCGTAACGAAAAGAAGTTCCGTGCATCCCGCCTTCGCCCCTTTTTCCGCCATGTCGACGACATCTTCCGGGGTCATGAGCAGCGTTCCCTCTCCCGGCTCTATCTTGAACGTGCAGTATCCGCAACGGTCCCTGCAGAGCTGGGTCAGGGGTACGAAAACGTTTTTGGAGTAAGTTACGGTTTTTCCCCTCGAGCGGTTCCTGATCGCTGAGGCGGCCAGAAGAAGAAAAGGGACTTCTTTGGGAAAAAGTTCCGTGAGATAGAGAGCGTCTTCGCGCGTGACGCTTTCTCCCTCGATTGCTTTTGATACTACTCTCTCAAGCTTCGGGGAGGGACGTAACTCGGAGAAGTCTCCTGCGCCGAATGTTTCAAGCAGCCTGGCGCTTTCCCTCGCGCCGAATGTTTTTTCCCAAGTCTCAGCTAAAAAGGTCATGTAAAGAGACCACCCGTTGCGCTTCCTGTGCGGAAGCAATTTCAAAACCACCAACCCCGCCTCTTAGTATCTTATACGGGGAGCGTTTTTGTCAAGGAATGTAGCGAGGATTTATAGAGGAACCGCGGGGCACCTTGTTCGAAAGTATGCTAGGTTCAGGGTACTGTTTTACCTGAAATGGTTCCGTTGAAGTCAGGCAGACTGTCGGGTACGTCCGTTCCGCCGCGTCGGGACGATATCCGCACGCGGGAGCGCACATGTCTACCGAACTTCTCCCACATCTTTTGCGGTCCTAGGCGCATCGTAACGGGCCTTCTCCTCCTTGCCACCATCATACTCGGCGCGCAGGCGGGACCGGCCCGCGCACAGACCGACTCGGAATTGGCCACCTACACGGTAACGTTTGAAGGCAGCTGGAACACCGACAGCACGCCCGACGGGGTTGTGGGTGGTGCGCATTTCACGACGCTGATCGGCGCCGTACACAACAGTAGCGTGACATTCTGGGCGGCGGGCCAAGTGGCCACAGCCGGCGTGGAGAGGGTGGCGGAAATTGGAGGCACGAGCACGTTCGAGACGGAAATCAGAAATGCCGCCGCTGGAACCGTAAAATCCACTGTCCGGGCCAGTGGCACCGGCGCCACTGGCAGCAATACATTTGAAGTCGAATTCAGCCGTACTCATCCCCTGCTTACCCTTCTGTCGATGATCGGTCCCAGCCCGGACTGGTTCGTGGGCGTCTCCGGTCTGTCTCTGCTGGATGGATCAGATGCCTGGCTGCTCTCTCACACGGCAGAGCTGTTTCCCTACGACGCCGGAACCGAGAACGGGGAAGAGTTTTCGCTGAGCAATCCAGCCACCAGTCCTCAGGGAATTATCACCAGTCTCAAAGGACGGGGTAAGTTCTCCGACACGCCCATGGCAAGGTTGAGCTTCACTCTCAACGCTGTTGTTCCGCCGCTGGAAGAAGGAGAAGAAAAAATGTGTGCCGTTTCCGGCGTGACCGATGATCAAGGCCTCAAGAGATTCGTTGAGTGCGCGGCGGAGCGCATTGCGGCCTCGAATAGCTTTGAGGAAACGCTTGGCCTCCTTGAGGAGTTCAGGGACATGGAGGGGAACTGGAATGACGGTTCCACGTACCTTGTTCTTCTCACCGGAAGGGGCGGGGTGTATTTTCACGCTGAGGACAGGGAAGCAGAAGACCTTGACTGGTCCAGAGTTCTTTCCTGTGAAGGAGGAGACTCCGTGCTGGATATGGGTGCGGGAGAGGGATGTTCGATAGGCTCCGGCAGTGGCTACGCCCATAAATTTTCCGCCTCGCACGTTCCCTTGGCCCACGGCGGGGAATTCGTCCTTGTGGGCGGTTTCGATGAAACTCCCGGGGGAGAACCTTTCACGGGGATGATCGAGGGACCATCAACGCAAGCCGGGGAGGTGAGTACCGACAAAGAGTTAAGGGAATTCGTGGGAGAGGCGAAGAGAGCTCTCGGAGAAGCCTTCGAGAATGAAATCGATTCCGCACAGTTGCGGGGGATTTTGAGGGCCGAGGGACCATGGAGAGAAGGGGACGTCTATGTTTACGTCATGGATGAGACGGGGAGGGTGATATTCGACGGTGAGGACAGGAATAGGGAGCAGAAGCGGACGGACGAACCCGGAAAGCTATACGTCATAGATCGTATAGCGAATGAGGGCCAGGAGGCCGTCGGACACACGGTGGGCGATTTCTGGATTTACGCCATAAGGGTAGAGGTTTCTTTGGATGAGGGGGAAGACAGCCGTGTATACATCGTGGGTTCCGGGTACCGGGTGGAGGATCAGCCGGGTGGGAGTAACAGCGGAGGTGGAGGCTGCGCTGTCGGAGTAAGCGGTAGCGGCAGTGCATTAGGCTTGTTTCTTATAGCGTTGGCACCGCTTCTGATGGTCTTGTTTAAAAGATACTCCGTGGTAGGCAAGACGCATTGAGGCGAGGCGGGGTGTTGTTGCGGGAAACCGCTTGAGAGAAAGGGTTGTTTCCCGCAATTTTTCCCGAGAATTCTATTTTGACAGCCGCTACCACACCTGGTTGTCAAAACAGATGTTCTGACTCTGGAAAAACTTTTGATGATATCTTGCTGCGCTGCCCAGGCATTTTGTGAAAGCCCTCAATCCACCGCATCCGAACCCGAGGGTTACGGCAATAGTCAGCTTGGATTATGGTAACTGGAGGCGTTGGCGGCGGATTTAATTGACCGGGGATGCTCGCAAGAGGTCCATTGCCATTACGCGCGAGGGCAGCGGGTTTATCGGAATCATGGCGCAAAAGTGTAGTCGAGGTCAAGAGAGCTGGCGTCGCTAAAGCCGCCGGGATAGCCCAAGTGCCACAGACGCAGGATGATGGAACCTTCGTCTGTCCCGTAGGCTTCCTGATACAGCGTCTTTATAGGCGTCAGGTCAAAAGAATAGCGATTTGTCGGGTACGCCTCGCACGTGTCGTCGTTGTCGTCATGGGTCAGGGTGACGATGAGATAGGCGGGATCTGATCCCATGAAGCTGCCGTCCCTGACGAGGGTAAAAACGTGTGTTGCACAGCCGCCGCTGTACGATACCGTGAGGGTCAGCGTGTCGTTTTCGATGACCGGTGCATCGTCGCCGTCTATATCGAGTTCATACGCGTCGCTTTCCCGGAGTGCGGTAGCTCTGTCCACATCGTTGTCAATGGAGACTGACCCCTCGAACGGGCGGAGGTCGTCCATGTCAGCGGGGGTCATTCTCGAGGTTGTACCGTCCGGGCTATCGTCTGGCCCTTCTCCGCATGCTGTTGCGGACAGAAGCAAGAGGCAGAGGATGAACCTGTTGCATATTCTCACTGAATTCGGACACCGATTCTCACTGAATTCGGACACCGATTCTCACTGAATTCGGACACCGATTCTCACTGAATTCGGACACCAATTCTCACTGAATTCGGACACCCGAATCTCTCTTTTTTCTTTCTTCAAAACATCAAGG
>Ga0209544_1001136_pt1 | contig 31000 bp, 20 predicted proteins | sample MesohylPK_FD_187297 | JGI IMG/M metagenome (GOLD analysis project Ga0209544, IMG submission 187297) | Host-associated microbial community of the marine sponge Aplysina aerophoba from Gulf of Piran - sponge mesohyl, lysed by proteinase K... | ecosystem: Host-associated > Porifera > Sponge >... | reverse complement strand
CGGCTTTACTGCCACCGTTATCAATGAAATCAAGCACGCATTTGCGTAAGTCTGTTGAATAACTCATAGGCAATAACGCTAACATAAATCTCATAAAATGTAAATTTATTTCTTGACTTTACTATAAGAGACCCTTCACTTTCTGTAATCACCGCACGAATGCCATTGGATTCCAAAAGTTTTTTTGTCGTTTTTGCTTCAACTGTCGCATTTTCCAATATTATCCACGAGGCACTACCTGTATAAATCAATACATCCATCGGAGGATCTACCTCGCCTGTATCCGATACACCAGATCCAATAGGTGTTGGCTTTTTCCGCACTTTCGTGCAACTCGCAAAAGAAACCATACAACCAATTAGAGTGATAATAACTATCCATTGGTATTTCCGCATTTATAACTCTCCTGAAGTATAACGTGATATTATAGTGATAGCACCCAACGCCTAAAGGCGTGGGAAACCTCGGTTTCATAGCGACTGCGGTTTTCTCAAAGAATCCACCGTCTTATTTTCGCTCCACCCGCGGGCGTTTCCTTGTAGTCTCCTACACTACAGGCATATCGTCAGATAACGGCTATCCCTGCCCGCAATATATTTATCGCAGCGTTGATGTCACGATCATAGTGTGAACCACAGTCGGGACACGTCCACTGCCTATCGTTCAGCGTTAGGGTTTCGTTATGAAACCCACAATCACTACATAGTTTCGTTGGCACTGTCCATTGTCCGACTTGACGCAACTCACGCTTATGTTTATTACACTAAATATGGAAGCAAAGATAAGCCCTACTAAATTTGGGTGCTGTTCACGCTTCATCCATTACCCCTTTAACTGATTATTTCCCTCGGATCGCTTGTCGCAAGGCTCTCAGCTGTTCCAGTGTCGCGGACGAGATCTTTCCATCTTGAGTGATTCCCATATTCATTGTAATTACGAGCTTCTGGGCAATACACGTCTGCATGTAATCAATAAGCTGCTGATTGGTGAACAGTGGTGGATCAATGTCGGTGTCCGGATATCCGTGTTGCCATGGATCGTCAAGAAAAATCATACCGTGCGGTTGTAAACCACCTGCCGCACCACCTTCGGCAAAGAAACTTGCTGGCGGATTTACGAAAGCACCGCCAAACTCACCACCATAGTATTCCTGGAACTCAGTCGTTTTCGGAAGAATCCAGCTGTTCCAAGAGACAATACGGTCCGGATTACCAACTTTTGTCGCCTTATACAGTTCCTCAAACGGTTGAAGTGGATACCGATCATCGAACCAGTATCCCGCGATCTTTTTGCCGTATCGGTGTCCGATCTCGGTAAGAATGTCGCATTCGATTTCGAAGAATCTCGACCTGTCCGGATTTAAAAACCCAGCGGCTTCCTCCCACTCCGGATCTCCAACACCGTGATGGAAATAGATGATGAGTGGAATGCCGCGTTCTTGCAACTTGTCAGCCATCTCTCCAATCAAATCGCGTTTGCAGATGCGTTCCGGCATAACCGCTTCGATCGATTTTAGGGGAGCCGGAAAATGCATAATTCCGTGTACAGACGTGAAAATGACGTAGCCAGCCCCGGTCTCGCGCACCATATCAGCGAAAGCATCGAGGTCAAACGCGTCTACTGCCTCTGGATAAGGTTTTTGCGGTCCACGCAAAGGTTGTGTCGTTACCGACCAGTGGAACATCACACCGTACTTCGCCTCAACGAACCAAGCGGTACTCGCACGCATCTTTTGCGCGCGCTCCGTTGAAGCAATCATTGCCGCGTTAGCAGTGGGGGAAATCAGTTCAAGCGAATGGACTTTCACGTTTGCCTTGGATTGCGCCTCACCGATGAGACGGAGCGTAAGTGTATTTTCACCTGCCGGGAGATGCAATGTTCCGGGAAGCGGTCTCCTTTCAAAGTTCTGCGAATCTCCTGCCCATCCGCTTGTTTCGTGGACTGTACCAGTGATTCTGTTTTGTCCTGCAACAATCTCGAACGCTGAGCCTATCGCATCGGCATCCGCCGTATAGGTCACTGCAAGTTCGCAATCAGAAGGCATTGGGAGTCTCATCTTCCATAAAATCGAACCTGATTCTTCGTTCCAGCCTTCAATCCAATCTTGTGCTTGTAGGTGCACAAGACCGTCATCAACCTTCGCATTCTCTCCCAAAAGATAGATAACTGTTGACGGATCCGCCTCAACCAATCGCGGCTTCTTAAGGGTAGCCGGATCTCCCTCAATATCAAGGACGACGATGTCATCAACACCGCTTTGATATTCCCTTGGGACGACAACTATAAGTCCCCACGGATGCTGTCGCACGATTCCCCACGAAGTGCCATCTGCTTGGGGGTTTCCCAGAATCCACGCATTCTTCACCACCCGATCAATAATAGCTGGGAGGGTAATATTGTTTTTGCCATTCCAAGAAAGCACATGAACGTAGATTCTGCCATCCTTATAGGTCGTTACATATTGGTCAGTAGGTTCAAATGGACCGCCGCGAGTACCGATGATCGATTCTCCGTTATCGTCAATCCATCTCTTAATCGCTTCATCTGCTGCGATAGATTCCAATTTTTCCTGATGAGCCAACAGTGGATTAACATTAATATCGGAGTTGCTGCCTGCTTCCCGCACAATGTCCACAATCAACTCTTTGGCGATTTCATGATTATGCATAATTTCCTCTGGGTCGGTTAGGTCTCCTCCGAGCAGTGAATCCGTTCCTGTTCCCAAGACTTCCTCCGCCTGTGCCATGTCGCTCGTGCCGATAACACAATAGGCTATCATCAACACAAATCCTGCTAATACCAACATAATTTTCATGTTGTTCAATTTCCTAAAGAAATGAATCTCACTTTTACGTGAGTTTGAATAAACTGCACCCATTTTACCAGACCAATCTTTACTAATAATTTTGGTGTTTTATGGTGCCCTGCTCCTACAATACTTGTTTGTTTAACGTAAGGTAGCAACTTAGGTTAAATTAATAACACGTTTAGCGGGGAAAGTCAAGTTAGAACATGAGCGATTCCGCACTCATCGGAACTACTTACTAACAACAGATGGAAGTTTATAATAGGGCGATTTATGGTATAATAGCGTTCGATAGGTCACCCAATTTCTGTACGCAGAAAAGAGAGAAACGTGCCAACGAACAGGACCAGAAAAAAAGCATCAAAAGCAGCAGATCGACAATTACGGCATTAAAATCCATCCAAATCAGGGCAATGGTAAGGCTCATGATGAGCGGCAGGATTAGACACGTCATCGCACCGAGGTACTTCGCTGCCAAGATGTTACCGCGCCTCACAGGATGGCTCATTGTTAAGCGCATTGTGCCGGTTTCACGTTCGCCTGCAATCGCATCGTAGGTGAACAGCAGTGCCAGTAATGAAAGCACAAACTGAAAAATGAAGACGAGGTCAATTCGATAGAAATGATCTATGAAGATATTGCCCGTCCTGTGGGATACTGCATCCCACAGGACGGGGACATTTGTATAATAGATTCGTAATGTATTGCCAAGTCGGCTGTCTATACCGGCATTAAAGATGCTCAGTGGATTCGGGGGCGATCGACTTAGTGATTCGTCACAAATTCATTACAGGTTAGTAGGCTCCACACCATGTCCTCAAGGATCGCGCGTTGCGAATTAGCGGTTGCCTTGACATCAATGTATTGTTTCCAAAACTGCTGCTCAGTATCCGTTGGATACCGGCTCAGCGCAGCGAGGTAGAACTCGTTAACAATCTCCATCGGCGGTTTTCCGATCGATACCAATCTGTCAAGCCGACTGCCGGGAACACCGATGCGCGCATTGAGAAGATCGCCGTTGAACAGGTGCAGTTTTCGCTGAAGTCCACCGATTGTCGCGGTTGAAGTCTCACATGAAGTTTCACGTCCACAACGTCCGAGGATATCAAGGGCATCAGATTCAGTGTTTGGATCGAATAAAGAGACAGCACGAGTGCCTTCCGGTTCATCGCCATAATTATCAGGGATACCGAGTACATCCGAGATAGCATCCGCCAACACCTCCGGCGCGAGTGGTTTCGGAAGTGCATGCGAATAGAAACGATCATCCGTACTATTTTGCGGAAGCGTATCTGCGCTCCGAGCGTAAGACCTACTAAGAGCAATACGCCTGAGTGTGTGTCGCAAATCGTAATCGTGTCCCACAAAATCGTCTGCCAATTCTGTTAGCAATTCAGGGTGCGTCGCTGGATTCGTGGCTCGGAAATCCTCAATAGGTTCGACTAACCCACGCCCCATCATCGCCTTCCACAACCGATTGACAATGGCTTTGGCGAAATACGGGTTGTCTGACCGTGTTAGCCAATCCACCAATTCGACTCGACCATCAGCAACATCAGTAGACAGAAATTGATCACCGGGAATCCGCGGTATCGCTTTTTCTCGGGTTGCTGGATGGATAACCTCACCGGACGGTTTAATTTTAACTATCTGGTCGCCGTCTATTTTGGCAAAGATCGCCGCTAATCCATGATAGTCGTCCTGTGTCCACTTGTCAAGCGGGTGATTATGGCAATTCGCACATCGGAGTCGAACTCCCATGAAGAGTTCACTCATGAATTCCGTTTGTTCACGCCGGCCATTTACTGTTCGGATCGAAGGTCTCCAGATGGCTGGGACCGCCATCAAGCCATATTAGAATACAGGATTTTGCTTTCGCTGTGAGTATATTACTACCGGCAAAGGCGCGTTGGAGGTGGAAAAAGTCGCCTAATCCTAATCCAAGTGCTGCCAATCCGCCGACGCGTAAGAAATCGCGGCGGTTTATACCGTCACATCGTTTGGTCGCTTCCATTTTAATCTCCTCCATTCCAGTGCAGTGGTTCGTTCTGTAGATAAGGTGCCAGCAGGATCCGAAGTTTTTTACGAGCGTGGTGCAAGTGTGCTTTAATAGTCCCTTCCGATTTGTTCAAACGAATGGCTATCTCTTTAATCGAGAGTTCCCTTCGGTAGCGCATCTTAAAAACGCGCCGCTGTTCCGGTGAAAGCTGACGAACCGCCTTACGAATGATTCGTCCAAGTTCCTCGTCTTCAATCTCTTCAGAGGGCGACAGGCACATACGCGTCACCTGAAGTTTATTATCCACATCAGGTGGCAATTCTTCAAACATAAGGACCTTCTGTCGTTTCTGTTTTCTTATGAAGTCGATGCTGCAGTTGCTGGCAATTCGGTAAAGCCAACTGTAAAATGCAGAGTTCTGTTTGAAGTGAGGCAACGCCTGAAACGCCTTAAGAAAAACATCTTGGGAGAGGTCTCTCGCAGTCTCCCGATCACCGACTTGTAGATAGAGTAAGTTATAAATTTTTTGTTGGTATTTGAGAACCAGTGGATTAAAAGCCTCTGTATCACCGTTTTGAAACCGTTCTATCAGTTCACGCTCATTAATAGGCGGTAATTCAGTTCGCTCAAATATGGCGGCGGATTTTTTAGTGCCTTTCATGCTGTTTTCTCCAAATGTTTTGTTTGTTTTTTGTATTATAGTGAATTTTACAATTAACTTTACATTATTGAGTTGTAGGAGGGAATTCCGATTCCCGACTTCTAATGAGTTCCGTCGTGATTCGGAGATCACTCCTACAGAAGAAGTGTAAACTTATTTTTCTAATTCACTATGAGAGATTTCTGGCATCGTGATGCTCGGTTCATTCGGAATTTTCTAAGTAATAGGCAACAGATATACGGCTACAAGAACGCATCGGTAAAGTTTAGACAGGTAGCGGGCAGGCATAGAGACCTGCCCTTACAGGTTAATCTCAATTTCTAATCTTCAGTGCGGCGTTCGCGGCTACGTGGAAAGGCTTTCTCGTATCGCTCGCGGGCTTCTTCACCAGTGATTTCACCCTTCTCGACCATCTCTCGAAGCCGTCTGCCAAAGGCTCGCGCTTCCTCGGAAGTATCTCTACGCTGCATCCGTTCACCTTCAGCCGGTTCTGCGTTCAACCATTTTTCAAGCCCCTTAGGTTTTACACCAATTGCCTCTCCGACGGCACCAAGCACATGCGGATCGGCATAGACCATCGGTTGTGTGAAAGCAAAGTTGTGAAGCACTTTCCCATCCTTAGCGATAATAATTGTCTGTGCCACATTACGGTTCAATCCGTAGTTACCCGGGCCCTCACGCCCATCCGGCGAAATACCGGCTAAAACGTTCTCCGGGACATACTGTGTGATTTTTTTCAACGCAACCGGATCATCGCTGAAAAACACAACACTTATATGCAAGTCTTTGTCGAATCTGTTGGAGATTTTATCAACAACACCCGCAATATCATGCAATCCACGCAGACCCACGCCACTCTCGTCTTGCAACAAAAGGACGTGCAGTCTGCCATCTACCTTAGCGATGAAATCAAACGTTATGTCCTTTGCACCACCCCGTATACCTGTCGCCAGTAGCGGAGGAAGTTTTTCTCCGGGTTGCGGTCCAGAAAATATCTGTTTGTCTTCGGACGTACCGAAATCTGCTGGGTCAGCAACTTCTACTTGACGGCGATTTTCATGTTGGCGTTCTCTGCGCATCATCTGAGCATCATCGTTGGTCTTCTTGAGAAGTTGTTCGCCTTCTTCCCAAGTGATTCCCAGTTTTTTCAGATGTTCTGCCACCTCCGATCTTGGTATTTTTCCATTTCTGATGGCTTTTTGAAGTTCGGCAAACTTAGAAGCGATTGTCTTTTTGTCCAAATCGTCTTCCTTATAGCGTTCCGCTGACGTTTCATTCAGCCACTTCTCCAGTGTAGCGGGTTCTACTTCAATCGCTTGTACGATGGCACCGAGGAGGTGTGGGTCGGTATAGAGCATCGGTTGTGTGAAAGCGAAGTTGTGGAGCACTTTCCCAGCTTTAGCGATAAGAACGGTCTGTGCGACATTGCGGTTGAGTCCATAACTCCCTGCTCCTTCACGTCCATCGGGAGGTATCCCTGTTAATATCTCAATTGGAATCTCTTTTAACATATCATGCGCCCATTCAGGTAGCGTATCAGGATTATCTGCAAGGAACACAACACCTATCTGGAATCCTTGATTAGACTTTTCGGCACCGGTTGCCGTGCTATGCATTTTTTGGAAAGCGTCAATTTGAAGCAGCAATTCAAACACGTTAACAAGCCCTTTTACGCCAACGTCATTGGTGTCTTGCAAGAACAATACAAGCGGTTTCCCATCCGCCTTAGTGGTGATATCATACGTCTGACCATCAAGTTCACCGTCAATACCAGTCACCATCAATGACGGGAGTTTTTCCCCATGTTGCGGTCCAGAGAATATCTTGTTTTCTTCAGACTGCTTAAACAGCATCGGGTCTTTCACTGTGATGCGTGATTCATCTTTGTACTGTTTCCCGTCCATTTTTCCAACCTTCGCTTTCTCCATCCCTTGCTTTTTCTCAGTCTTATCAATCCCTTTTTCTGATTTCTGAGGTGTCTGAGCGAAGAGTGAAACTTGGAAAGTTTTCAGCGGGATCAACTGTGCCATCGCTAATATGGGTAGACAGGTCAGGAGCACGGTTGCCGCTATCAACTGTAAGCGCGGCTTCAATTGCACGTCTAACCGTCGATTGCTTTTCAGGATGGAATCAATTCGAGATTCCAACTGCGATGGCTGATTAAGTGACAATGTGAGTGGAACAGTCCGATTTTCGCGGCGTACCAGATCCAATAAACACTGTGCGTAGGTTTTTCTGGCACCTGTCAATTGGATAACCCAGTCGTCACAGATGCGTTCTCGCACGCGAACGAGTTCGCGATTGAGAAAATGGTAAACCGGATGAAAAAAGAAGGCGACACCGACCAAGTGCGAAAAGAGGTTCGTCAACCAATCATGTCGTTGCACATGTGCTAATTCGTGGGCAGCTACCAATTCAAACTGTTCTAAATTCAACGCTCGCGGAATCAGGATGTGCGGTGATAACCATCCAAATGAGATCGGCGATACGACCCGATCCGAGAAGCAGACGGTGACGGGACGATTTATGTTCAGTTGTTGCCCCAAACGTTGGCAGATTGATTGATATGAGTCATCAGCCACTACAGCACTGCGTCGGAGTTGATGGATCCGGTATAAGCCAAACATAAAGCGGACCAACATAGCGAGGGCACCGATTGCCCAGACACACAGCAGTTGATCCGTCTTTACCCAATCGAGGAAGGAGTTCCTACCTACAAGGTGTTGATTTCCGGTTTGTGCGTCGCTGCTGGCGGACGAAAGCTCCGATAAGTTCGTATCCGGTACAGCTAAACCGCTTATGTTCACTGGCTCTGCCTGTGCTAATTCTGGAGTCGCTCCACCTATAGAGAGTGCCGGTACAAACTGATTTAAACCAAACAGGATCGGTAGACTGAGTAAAGATAACAACCATAACAGATGAATAGTGGTGTTGGAACGGCGACTTTTGCGAAACAGGGAGTTTGTTGCAAACCAGATCAAGCCACTCAGAAGCATCCACTGCCATGAGCAGTTGAGCAATGAAAGGAGGATTTGCTTAGTCATCGGTTTTTTCCTCTTCAGGTTGATAGCTGTTAATCAACGCTTGTAAGCGGTTGTGTTCATCTACACTGGTTTGCCGGACTTCGAGGAGTGTGTTTACCAGTTTTTCGGCTGAGTTGTCAAAGAGACGCTCCAGCAAATCGTTGAGCATCGTATGCGTTATTTCTGTCTCTTTGATCAAAGGCTGGTAAACGAACGTCCTACCATCTACTTGATGCGACAAAAAACCTTTCTTTTCAAGGCTTTTCATAGTAGTAGCGACGGTGGTATAGGCGAGTTTTCGATCAATGTTGTCAAGGACATCATTGACCGTAGCACGCGTCAACTTCCATACCACTTTCATTACTTCAAGTTCTAAAGGATGTAATCTCTGCGGTTTCATCTATTTTGTTCCTTAATAAAAGGTGAGTTAAAGGTGAATTTGATTTACAAGCCAAAACGTTAATGCTAATGTTGCGAATTACGACCAATAAATACTAAATATAAATACGTAGTAATAGTATTATATGCCCTAAAAATGCGTTTGTCAAGTTAATTTACAAAAAAAGCATAATTTCACGGAGATTCGCGAAATTATGCTTAATTTATTATAATTTTTGTGTTTTTTCAGAATTTCCCAAAGACACGCACAAAAATTTCCATGTAGTTCTGATCATTCACATCTCCGATTGCGCGTTGATCTATGTAACGGGCACCGATATGCAGAAACATCCGCTTCTCATAAGCGACAAAACTCTTTTCCATTTCAGCCAGCAATGCCTGACGGACAAAATCGTTGTCGTTCTTAAGCATATCGTTGAACAGGAGGATTTGACCACCGCCAGTGAGCTTGATGGTTTTCGTGAACTGATAGACGACCTTAAGGATAAGTGCTGAAGCCATATCCCTGACATTCGCACGTTCAATCTGACGCAATCGGAGCCGTCGGAAGACATCTCTACCGTCGATTTCCGCGTTTAGGGTGAGGTATTCAAGCCGGTCATCCGCCATTCGGAAGCCGTTACGGATGGTGGACTTAAACATCGGACTGATTTCCAGTGATTTAGAAGGACGCAGACGGTACATGGTTTTGAAGATACCGACTTCATAATGTTGATTGTCTTTCTCAAAATCGTAGTCGTATTGTATTTTGGCGCGAGCCGTCGTGACCATCCGCTCAATTCCCAAGTATTCATAGGTGATTTTAGCAGTATTAATCAGGTCGTTCTGCATCAGCAGCGGGTCCTTACGCCGTTTTTCGACTTCGGTACCGCCATCAATACCGAAAAATTGCACCGCCCCATCTCTCTCCATTTTTCTGACTTCTGGCTGTGCCCGATACAGCTGCTCCTCCGTTCTGCTTAAGAATCCAGCAAAATACCACGTCTCGTCAGGAATCCGATCTTTTACCAACTTTAGTTCGTTCTCAAAAACGAGGGAAGAAGCCTTTGCAAGTTCTTTCCGGTAAACGAGATTCGCGAACGCTTTCGTTGAGGAGGGTGTATTTCTGAGTTTGAGATTCTCTTCAATTTGTAACCCCAGATCTAAGTCAACGACACTCACCTGACGACTTATCTTACGGTTCATGAAAAGCCGTATGCCTTGCAGTCCAACATCGAACTCGTAATTCGGATCCTGATCGTTCTCTTCCTCGTCTCGGATACCGTTGTTGTTCAGATCACTTTCGTCCAAGAAATCCTCATCAACATCGAAAAGCAGAATATCATCCTCATAATCGAAGATGCCGTTGTTATTTTTATCAAGGTCTCCAGGAATAATCAAAGAGGGAGGATCGAGCGGGGTGTTATCAGAGTAGCGGTCCTGATCATCGTTATCACCGACGGAGCGGGAGGCATCAAACCTCGGACCGACACGATACACTTCCGCCTGAAAAATCGTATCACCAGCAGTTTGGAAGGCTTTGAGAACTGTTGTCGTCGCATCGAAACGTGAACCCAAGTTCTTTTGCAGCGCGCTTTTTGGCGTGACAGCCACCTCGGCTTTTATACCGTAGTTGGTGAAATTGGTTTCCAGATCCACCGCCCATACGGGTACCTTGCGGAAGTACCAAGAGAGTCCTAACTGCGACTTACCGAACTTTGTGACCTCGCGCAAACCGATCCCGGAGCCTTCCATACTTCCCTCTTGCCCGTTCAGTCGGTTAAGCAGACCCGGGACCATTAGGATTGTCCAATCCGTCCGGTTGGAACGGACCTCCCAACGGACACCACTCAGATCTATCTGATCGAAGGTGAATTGCGTGAAGGTCGTCGGTACCTCTCCGAGGCTCAGGATATTTTTCACACTGCCTGCGGTCTCCTCAATCACCATGACGCTGTGGAAACCACGTCGAAAGAGGCGATCGAAATCGAACTCGTCTTGCCTGACTCGTTCTTCTTCTGTCTCCGCGAGGAAATTTCGCCTGTTCGTGAAATCGTATTCAACACGTCCAGATAGGAACAATTTGCCAAATAGACTGTAAACATCCTCCGCCTCGGCATAGAACATCAGAGAACAGTTTAACAGTAAGAGGAAAAAGCCACGGATCAGGCACTTTCGGATACCTGTTTTTATCTTCATATCTTATTAGTTTTCAGTTTGCCTCGCAGTGAGAGTTACAAAAGGCGTTTCTTAACTGAAAGCCGACTGCTGACAGCTGATAACTATCTCAAAATATCCTCGGGTCCGTAAGACTCTGTGAAGGTTGTCCAGATGCCTGTGTGTTTATCGAAACGACTCAACCCACGATAGGTACCGAACCAGACATAGGGGCTATCCACCGCCATGGAGAGAATACCATTATGCGCCAAACCGTCCTCTCGCTTGTAAGTCGTCCAAGTATTCGTCAACTGATCAAACCGACTGACACCGGCATTGTAGGTGCCGATCCATAGCTCTGTGCCATCAACGCCGATAGTGGTAACTTTGTTGCTGGCGAGCCCATCTTCCGTCGTATAGGCAGCCCAAACTTCTGTTTTTTCATTATAAAGCGTCACACCGCGGTCACTGCCAAACCAAACATTGTCGCCATCAATCGCGATACAACTCACTTCATCGCTGGCGAGTCCATCTTCTACTGTAATCGTCTTCCAGATATCCCGACTGATGTCGTATTGGCTGACCCCGCGGCGTGTCCCGACCCAGACGTATTTCTTGCTCGCCGTGATACACCAAATCTGATCGGTAACCAACGATTCGGCAAACTCTTTGGACACGGCAGACGGTTGAATTTCAGTACCCGATGTGTAGGTAATCCATGCGTTGAGATCATCCGCTGTGCGGGGATACTTCCCAATCCCGGAATTCGTCCCAACCCAGATACTATCGCCATCGCTGCTGACAGAAGTCACATTATTGGCAGGCAACCCATGCTCAGTTTTGTACTGATCCCACCGCAGTGCGATTTTATCAAAGCGGTTCGCACCATCCCGTGTACCGACCCAAACATATTGCTCATCGACGACAATAGAACTCACAACGTCATCGGAGAGACAGTCTCTCTTTTTCCGTCGATGCTCGTGCCAATGACCATCGTGGGTCTCTATATTTTCGGAGCCACCCTCCTGCTGATAATTCTTCCAAGTTCCTAAAGCCTTGTCATAGCGGGACATACCTTTATCAGTACCGACCCAGACGAAACGCTCATCTGTAGCCACTGTCCGAATAGTGCGTCCAACAAGGGTTGGAAGTGCCGTCAAAGGGGTCCAGGATTCCTTCCGTTTATCATAACGGGAAAGCCCTCGCAAGGTTCCTACCCATACATAATCCTCATCAACGGCGAGCCCATACTCACCCACATGGTTATGGAGCAGCCCTTTGATATCTCTAAACGCTGCCCAGGTGCCAGAGGCGAAATGAAATCGTCGAAGCCCATTATTCGGTGCGGCTAACCAGAGATAATCCTCGTCTGCCGCCAGTTCGAGCGTTCCGCGTCCCGATCGGATTGTGGTCCACTCCTTGTTCCGTCTGTCATATCGGGTAACACCTGCATCTTCCCACGGTCTGTAGAGTATCCAAACATCGTTCTCCGTTGCGATAATGCGTCTAATAGTTCTCGCCGCAAGCACGTCATTCGTTGAAAACGTCGTCCATTCTTTTGTTTTCTTATCGTATCGTGATAATGGACGGTTGCTGCCTCTGTCCCATTCCGAACGCGCAACCCAGACGAAATCGTCATCTACAGTAATCCATTCCCCGCCTCTACCTGCCAGTCCATCTCTGGGACCAAAATTCTTCCATTCACGAGTAATCTCATTGTAACGAGTCAGTCCACGCCCAGATGCAAACCAGACATTCGGCCCATCAACCCCAAGTGCCTTTATACGCTCAATCTCGCGATTATCTTCTTCTTCAACCACTTCCCATGTCCCAGCCGCTTTACTATAATGGTTTAATTCCAAACCTATCATCGGAATGACCCAAACACTCTGCTCACTCACAGCAATTTTATTCACATCGTTTGTAGAGAGTCCATCTTCCATGGTAAAATGCTGCCACGTGTCCGTCATTTTATCGTAACGGAGAATACCATAATCCGTCGTGAACCAGACTGCGTCGGTATCAACATACGTCCAACGGACGAGCGTCATAGATCTTTTCTGAGTAGATTGCAGAATATCTAAGCGCGTGAAACGCCGCCACGTCGCGGTTGAGCGGTGGAACCGCACAAGCGCACCGTTCGGCGAATCCCCCCAACTATTGAACCAGATGTAATCCCCATCAAATTTTATATTTGAAACCATTGTTTCAAGGAACGGTTCCCGTACCGGACGGGATTGATGTAGTACCTCTCTCCCACTTTGTGAATCATATTCAACGAGTCCCGTATCTGTCGCCAACCAAAGTGTTCCATCTGTCTCACACAGGATGTCGCGAACGTTATACGGCACATTTGAGAGAGAATTCCATGATTTGGAAGCAATCGTGTAGCTTCCAAGCCCTTGGGGGGTACCGATCCAGAGTATACCATCGCGAAAGGCAAGTGCGGTGACATTGGACGACGGCAATTGGTCATTAAAGGACAACGGGATCCAACGCTGGCGGACCTCGTCATATCTTGCCAGTCCTTGACGTGTCCCTGCCCAAAGCGTTTGTTCTTCATTTTCACCTATGGAAAGCAGCGCATTAACGTAGGGATTCGGAAGACCATCGGCAACACGGTGCATCTGCTTATCGGCGATCGAATACTGCCAAACACCTTCTGCCCCACCAAACCAGACCCTTTCATCACGAGCAAGAACGGAGGATATGAGCGGATTTTTAGGTGGGTCTGGTAGGACAAGTTGCATCCATTCTTGGGAAGTCGCATCATACATCGCAGGACCGGAACTCGTACCGAGCCAGATGTAGTCGTTCGGGGACGCAGCATCCATATCAACAGATGTTACAAAAGCTTCGCCTTTTGTCTGCTCCCGAGGTGGGGTATGAAATGTCCAATCACCGCCCAGATACGTTCGTGTGCCAAGCCCTCGATCGCTTCCAATCCAAATGGCTGTTGGCTGTTGGCTTTCGGAAGAATGACTCTCGGAAACCATCGACTGTCCGGTACCATCGGTTTCTGATGAAGTGGAATTTTCTTGCTGACTGCTGATTGCTGACTGCTGATTGCTGTTTTGCTGACTGCTGACTGCTGACTGCTGACTGCTGTTTTGCTGATTGCTAATAAGTATTGACGTGATGTAGGAGGTCGGCAGCCCATCTTTCCTGGAGATGATTTCCCAACTGTTCGTTTGAGGAGAGTAAATCGAAATCCCTGCAACCGTTGCCGTCCAAATGTTCCCGTCAGCATCACGCGTTATATAGCGGACATCGTTATCGGCGAGGAACTCGGCTTGCTTGTAAATCGTCCACTCGCCGCTCACTTTATCAAATCGACTCACACCATCTTCTTTGCTACCAAACCAAACATCGTTGCCTTGGGTCGTAATCCAACTCACATGATCACTGGAGAGTCCGTCTGCCTTAGTGTAATGCACCCATGTATTGACAGGCTTAATGAATCGATGGACACCCGCATTAGCAGTCCCAAACCAAACTTGGAATCCATCTGCGCGAATGGATGTGATCATATTGCTTTTCAGCAGATCCGTTTTCGTATATGTTTTGATGAATGTCTGGTCAATTTGGTTGTACTGACTGACACCCTCATCTTCGGTACCAAACCAAACGCTGTCATCGTCCACGGCGATCGTAGCGATTTCGCTGTCTATTAAGCCATCTGACTTCGTATAGTTATTCCAAGAATCAGTATCTCGATGGTAGCGACTCACGCCACCTCTGCTGAACCTCGGATCCTCGTCCCATCCATGCGGATCCGGGTTTACCTCTCTATCGGTGCCGACCCAGACATACTCTGGCTCAACCGCGATTGTTGTAATTACCTTGCTGACTAAGCCGTCTTTCCGGGTACGCACCGCCCAACTGTCAATCGTTTTGTCGTAACGGTTCAACCCTTCGGATGTTCCAAACCAGACATAGTTCCCGTCCACCGCAATTGAGGAGACTTGGTCACTCGCTAAACCATCAATGGTTCGGAAGGTCGCAAAGGTGTTTGTTTGCATATCGTAGCGGCTTACACCTTCATCCGTGGCGAACCAGACCCATTGTCCATCAACAGCAACGGCATTCACCATATCGTTCGACAACCCATCTTCCATCGTATAGTGAAGCCACTTATCCTGTTGGCGGTCCCAGCGAGAAATTCCGCGCGCCGTCGCAATCCATACATTGTCTGAATCTGTCGCAATACAATTGACCTCATTGCTGACGAGCGTTCGTTCCACGGGCCATGTCTTTGCAGACACCTCATCTGTTTTGGAACCATCATAAGGAAGACCAGATTGCGGATCACTGGTTATCAGGGGTCCACATCCGACAATCATAAAGAACGACAGCAGCAACGAGGCATATGCTATCGAAGTAGTGCACAACGGTTGACATTTGTGTCCGGTAATCCAAGGCTTACTTCTATCTGCTTGCTTCATCATTTCCACCGTCTCCCTTTCACTGAAGCGTGAATTTCACAATTTCGGGGATGTTTTCGACAGGTTGTTTTTATGGTAGAGTTTAGTATTAATTAGATACTCTAAAGAGGCGAGGTGTTTTTGATAGGGGTGTTTTGCTGAGGCATTTCTGCGGATTTCCCCAAAAACCTCGCCAGCGGACATGGAAATTGAGATGTCTATTTCTTTATTGATTATACCATATTATGCCATTAAAGCACTGCATAAGCAAGAAAAGCGCGATTACGGTCGCGCACATTCATTTTCAAAATCATGATTCGGAGATCGGTTTACGCTCGTCACTGATCTCTCATAAAACACTACATAGGTATCTATAACTATGTGACGCATATTATCAGTGCATCCCTTAAAAAAAGTTCACAAATGTGATGTCGTCTCTAAACAATTTTGGGGTGTATCCCCATTAAAAAGTGTTTGACAAAAATCCCTTGATGTCCTACAGTGAACTCCAAGAGACATACCGAGAAATTTGAATTGACGATAGAGATGGAGGTATTCATAATGCCATTTGGAGACAACGACTGGCTCGCTTTAACCGAAGAATCGACCTTGGAACCGGAACTGCCGATCTGTGACCCGCACCACCATTTTTGGGATTTCCGAACTGAGCGTATCCCTTATCAACGGTATCTACTCCACGAATTGATCGCCGACATCGACAGTGGACACAATGTGCGTTCTACTGTGTTTGTTGAGGCGAGGGCGATGTACCGAGCCGATGGACCAGCGGAAATGCGACCGGTCGGCGAAGTCGAGTTCGTGCAAGGACTCGCAGCTGCAAGTGCGAGTGGTTTATATGGCGAGAGTCGTGCCGCCGCGGCGATCGTCGGGCACGCGAACCTGAACTTGGGTGAACGCGTCGAACCGGTATTAGAAGCCTTACAAGCGGCAAGTCCGAATCGGTTTCGAGGTATCCGTCATTCTGTCACTTGGGATCCCCATCCGGAGATAGATGGGACTTCTACATACAGAACAGAGGGACAGTTGGCACGTGACGACTTCCGTGCGGGAGCGCGAGTGCTGGCAGGCATGGGTATGTCTTTCGAGGGGTGGATGTATTTCCCGCAACTCCCTGAACTCGCTGATTTCGCGAGAGCAGTACCGGATTTGACAATTATCTCGAATCATATCGGCGGTTTACTGCGGGTCGGTCCCTATGGTGGTAGAGATGATGAAGTATTAGCAACTTGGCGGGATGGTATCGCCGCGATAGCGGATTGTCCGAACGTTCACATGAAACTCGGTGGCATTGGAATGCCGCGCACCGGTTTCGATTGGCATGAACGGGAAGAACCGATCGGTTCTGAGGAGTTAGCCGAGTCTATGGCACCCTTCATGAATTACTGTATCGAGCAGTTCGGTCCAGAACGGTGTATGTTTGAAAGCAACTTCCCGGTTGATAAGGTCTCGTTCTCCTACAACGTGATGTATAATGCGTTCAAACGGTTATCATCTGGGTATTCGGACGATGAACGCGCCGACCTATTCCACGACACCGCCGCTCGTGTATACCGGATAGATGTCTAATTTTCTCCCGAACTCTTTGGTGACTTCTTTCAAGGAGAACAGAGCATTGCCATACTACTTTAGGAGTTAGTGGGTATTCTCACGGACGTAGAGACAAAAGTCACCAAAACGAATCCAAACAAGGACAGAGAAATGAGCAGTACCAGAGATTATTTCTGGTTCCGACTCTTTAAGACGCGAGGTATAGGCCCCAAACTTCTGGTGTCTGTTGCTAAAATATTGGAAGCAGAAAACCTAAACCCAGAAATGCTGCCACTCAACCAGAGCGGCCTCTCGGTCCAATTTCCCAAATTAGCGGAAATCCTTAAAGGAAAAATGTGGGAAGAAGATAGAGAAAAGATATCCGCAGAATACGAACAACTCAAAAGACAAAACATTGATATTATCTATCCGGGGCACTCTGATTTCCCGCCACAGCTCCTTGACATTTCACCAATCCTGTTTGTCAGAGGGCAGAAAAAACGCCTCAGGTCAGATAGCATCGCGATTGTTGGGGCGCGGAATGTATCGGATAAAGGGGTTCGTATTACGAGAAATCTGGCGACTGACCTTGTAGGGAAGGGAATAAATATCGTCTCTGGATATGCCGAAGGTGTTGACGCAGAAGCACACCTCAGTGCGTTAGAAGCGGACGGAACAACAACAGTCGTTCTATCTGATGGCATCAAGCAACTGCGTCAAAAAAGTGCCTTTAAGAAATTCAATTGGGATCGAGATGTGCTTGCGGTTTCACAATATGACCCAGATACCACGCGGAGCGCGTGGAATTCGATAGAGCGAAATCAACTTCTGTGTGCCCTCTCTAAGGCGGTTGTCGTTATTGAATCAGGACCTGAGCGGGACACTCAAGGCAAAATGAGCGGGACCTTTATTACTGCAAAAGCAGCACTCGATCTGAATCTACCACTTTTTGTTGTTAACCCAAACTGCCTTGATAACCCACCAAAAGGTAATGAGACACTAATTGCGTTGGGCGGTTATAGCCTCGATCCGGTTAATGGGGCAGAGGTGATTACAAAACATCTTCATTCACCTTGAATCAACCTGAACTTGTGCGCTGCCTCTTCTACACCGACGAATCGGCTATAAATCGCAACACGGCTCAGCTTACCTTCCCAGTTTCGACCACCACTTGCTTCATCACCGAAAAGCAGCGGATAGAGTTCCCAATTGCTGAAATCCCCTTGGATTCCGTTGCTAACATGGACAAGTTCACCATTGATGTAACAGTAGACGTTCCGGTCAAAGTAACTGACGATGACGTGCGTCGGTTTCCCCGCTTCAATCTGACCGAAAGAGAATTCGCTGCCCATGCCATTCGTCCCGGTACGCGGCGTGCGGATCCTCACAGCAAAACGGTTTCCATTCTGCCCCAAGGTGAAGTTGCGATGGGTAGAGTCGTTCGAAAACGAAATAATCCGTGCCGGACCGTCCTGATCCAGGTTGTCCGTCGTAACGAGACACTCAAGCGTCAATTGGTTGCTTGCTTGACATGCTTCCAGAAGTGTGTCATTCACGTTTTGGGTGAAGAATGAACCACCGGTCAGATCCATCTGTCCGTCCGCACCGATTTTCGCATTGCCGCGAGGCTCAATCTCTCCACTGCCTTCAAGCGCGCTGTGCCAGAGAAAAACAAGCCCATTGTGAGAACCGGGAAATTCCGTGTGTGTCCCGATGTCAGCCGGTGCCGCCGGTGATACATGGATCGCAAGGGATGTCGTTGACGTGTCACCCTCCGGGTCCATCACCGTGAGCGTTGCAACGTACCCTCCAAGGTTTTCGTAGACGTGCGTCGGGTTTGAAGCAGTGCTCGTCGTACCGTCTCCAAAATTCCAGTGGTGTGACAGGTCCCCTGCCGCTGAAAAATTCACTGTAAGCGGGGCATTGCCTTGAAGGACATCGGCGGACGCTCTCGCCTCTGGACGGAGTTTCTCACCCGGTGAGTATGGCGTAAAACGATACGCGACACCGTTTTGCGGCGAAGCGAATGTATATTCTCCGGGGTGTGCTGTGCCAACAGGGACAATCTTCATGTCCCACGTATCCACGCGATCGACTTTATAGGGCTGTTCCCCTTTCAAGTCCAGTGTTATCGTTTGCGGTTCGGTTGTGTAAGCGAGATAATACTCCCCCTGTTTCGCAAGGATGTATCGTCCTGTTTCATCGCCAATCGGCTCAAGCGTATCAAACGCAGGTGCGTTTGTCATGAAATCTTTAAGAAACGCGATCCGTGGTGGACTCTCACCTCGGAGCACACCGCCTTTTGCCCACCAGAGGAGGTCTTCGGGATGTTTGTAGGTCTCTCCGTGCCCGACATAGCATCCAGAGACCGTCCCTGCCCAAAAACGTTGCACCATCTCTTCCGCTGTGATATTTCCCCATCCCTGCGGAATATCACCTTCGTAACGGCATTCATCATAAATAACAGGTTTTCCGTAGTCCGTGCGATAACGGATGCCCTGTGCCATGTTGGAGGTTTGGATACTGGTATGTGTCACCCACGGCTTATTGTGGTCATACCAACGTCTACCGTTGTGGATTCCGCGGAGTCGCTGATACGGATCATGATCGCGAATAATCTGGAAGAACCGATCCCAATCGGATTCCTCTTTCGCAGGCATAAAGTCGTACTCATTCGCGAGGGACCACCAGACGTTTCGGAACGCCGCCAGTCGCGCAACGGCGTAACGGATATAGCGATCATCGCTTTCGGCATCCATATTCTCAAAATCCCATCGGTCATAGGTATGAAATAGGATGATGTCCGCTTCAATACCGAGGTCCAAGAGGTCTTGCACCCGCCGCTCGAAATGATGCCAGAATTCTGGATTGAATCTGGTGAAATCCCAATCCTTCAACGGTTCCCCTTCAAATGGATAATAGACGGGTTCATTTTTGTTATAGGAATAGTCTTTTGGAAAAATACACATCCGCATCTTGTTGAACGGTGCCTCAGCAAGGGTTTCGAGCGTCTGTTTTTCCATCGCTTCCCCTTGATGTGCCCAGGCATAACACGTCGTTCCGAATTGATGGTAGGGTGTATCATCGGCATAGCGGAGATAGAAATCTTTATAGACGCGGACAGGTCCATGGTTCCCCTCTGATGGCGCAACGCACGTAAACTGTCCCGTTATGCTGTTGAGTTCAGCCGTGTTACTTTTTGTGGTATACGTCCATTCTCCAATTTCATCAGGCATGAATCGGATTTTGTAAATCCCATTTCCGTCGTAGAAACCCTGCGGCTCGAACGTCTGCCCTTCGTTTGTATCACGGTGTTTAAATTCTGCTGTTAATTCAACCTCAGTGAACGGATTTCCTGTGTCCGGTCCACTCAGAGTTACTTCATATACTCCCCAGCGTTCAACCATATTCGCCTCCGATTTTTGTGCATTCGCGAGCAAAACTGCCATAGCAAAAATCGCTATTAGCAAAATGTATCTCATCATTAAAAATCTCCCTAAATGAAAACTTTGGGGTGGCTATGGGGGACTTATACACCAGTCTGCGCGCTCCTTGAACTCCCCCTGATAGTCGGAACGCCACTTGGAGATACTCGAGCCACCGGGTCCATCAACATAGTGATTGGTGTTCTCGACTCGTTTGAATTGTCCGCCCCAACTTTCCTGGGTGGGGTCATCGGGATCGTTCAACCCGCGGTTCGCACTCACCAGCCACAGAAATGAAGGCGAATCCCCTTCACAGACTCCAGTGCATCCCATCCCTTCGTGCGGATACACATCGCAGAGAGGCCCGTGGTTATTGCGAATGTGCTGATTGACCCAGGCGAGGTCTGAAATCGGATCACGTCCGCCGAACATGCCTTGATAAGTCTTTTGCGAGTGAATGATGAACAACTTTGGAAAATTATCGCGCAACCAACCAATCGTGCCATCTTGGGTCGCGATTTGATGAATACGTAATTTGCTTAAAAACGCTTCCAGATCGGCAGCACTGCGCGTATTCTGGACCTTCCACACCGCTTGCGCGACAACGCTGCAATCGCCCCAGATGCCAATATAGATCGGACGAGGATCGGGCTTGTCTACGATACTGATGATTGCTTCCGAAGCCTCACTGTCTTTGCCTTCACCAATATTGACAGTGCCCTTTTTGCCCCAAGTGCCACTACGGCCCTGAAAAGTAACCGAACGCAGAGAGTCCGGAGTCGGATACAACGGATCATGTTTTTTCAGGTTCTCATATACCATTTCATAGCGGTCAATCACATCCAGTAGGCGTTGTTTCTTGGCTATGTTGGCAAAGGTGCCAGATGAAGCGATCAGTGCTTCGATGTCAAACTCATTGGCGTACAGCAGGAAACGGACTATCGACTGCATATCATCCGGGTCGCTCTTTTGATCGTTGGGCACATTTCCACCCTTGACAACGCCAATCGGTGGAAAATCCGAAATCATGATGACACGCAGTCTACTCGTTGACTGGTTCTCACTTTCTTTGCGTTCCATATTCGTCTCCTGTGCGAAAGGGATGGCAGTAAACAGTAGCAGGATTATTACTGTGAAATAGAGTTTGAAATTCTTCATTTCTCTCAATATCGGTTTATCTCCTTAATGCGATGTTTAAGAAGTGCTCTTTTAGAAGCATATAGTGGATTTTGCCAATCGCTTCAATCACTTCACTTCTCTGAACCCGTCTATTGTCGGCATGCTTGACAATGCAGGACGTTTGTGTTATTGTATGACCTACGTGAATATGCATGGACAGGAAAATTGCGCTTACGCTTCACTAAAAATTTGCTTGATAACGTCAAAGACATTTTTAGGGTCTGTGGCTTTGATTTTTATGTTTAAATTACCTCCCACATGAAATCAGATTTGAGAGGGTATTCAAATGACATATCAATCCCTTTCTGAAGTACGAAAGACACTCTATGTAAAATGGTACCGAAGCAAAATAGACCACACAACCTTGCGAAATCTATCGAAACGAAGCGACGCGCAAGGCTGGTTTCAGGCAGGCGGGCATCTTGCCCTCTGGTTATTGACGGGTAGTGTGGTCTATCTCTTTTGGTCACAGGCGATGTGGCTCGGCTTTGGCATTGCCTTATTTTTGCATGGCACAGTCGCCAGTTTTTTCAAAGGGACAGCCAATCATGAGTTGGGACACGGCACCGTATTTCGGACCAAGTGGCTGAACAAATTTTTTCTTTACCTCTTTAGCCTCATCAGTTGGTGGGATCATTTTGACTACGCCAGTAGCCATACCTATCATCATCGCTACACCTTATACCCCGAAGGGGATCGCGAAAACCTTCTCCCACTTGAACCCAAGCTCGGATCCTTATTCGTTCTTCAACTGTTTACTGTAAATTTATTCACACAACCCGGTCGCACCTTTAGCAAAGGCGGTCTTATTGCAGCAGTTATCTGCACCATCCGTAGTGCCTTTGGCAAAGAGGGACCGTCAGAAATTCCGAGTCAGGAATGGTTGGCATCATTACATGTCGATCAACCCGAAGAACATAAAAATTCGATGGGGTGGTCTTGGATTCTACTCCTTTTTCACGGCAGTTTGTTTGTTGTTTCACTCGCCACGGGGTATTGGGTTTTTCCACTCATCATCACTGTTAGTGCATTTATTGCTAACTGGGGATCCTACGCCGTTTCTCTGCCCCAACATTGTGGTTTAAAGGAAAATGATCCTGACTTCCGCAAATGCACACGGTCAATCAAACTCAACCCTTTGGCGGAGTTTTTGTATTGGCGTATGAATTGGCACATTGAGCATCACATGTTTGCAGGAGTGCCTTGCTACAATTTGAAAAAATTGCATCACTTAATTGCCGAAGATATGCCCGAACTGCGAACGATTTTCGGGGCTTGGCGCGAAATGCGCGAGACTTGGCAACGACAGAAAACCGACCCTGACTACTTTTTTGATACCCCGCTTCCGCCAACCGCTAAAAATATACCCACCGAGGCACCCGATATTCTGGAAAGTTCCATTGGAGAATTAGCCCCTAAAGGGTTGAAATAAGAACGTCTATAAAAACGTGAGTTCAGTAAAAAAATCGGAGAGCGTTATCTTTTCGGTGGTTTAATCATCAGATCTTCAATAATACGGACGAACTCGCTATCTGATACCCGAACTTCCAGATAAGATCGAAATTCCGGTTTCATCTCCCACGCATATCCATTCGATAACCTCCCTTTGCCATCCGTAACTTCGGTAAAATAGTCGCTAAGACCGCGCACACCGTATAAAACAGCAATTTGATCCCAACTGGAGCGTCCCTCGTATTGCCCGTTGAACCTTCGATAATACGCTTCCCGTACCGGATTTTCAGCAGCCGTCTCGGCAAGCCTCACACCCGTATGCACAGTCTCTCCATGCTGACTGATAATGACGGACGTGGGCCAATTCCGGATCACATACTCCGACTTATCCACCTGATCATGGCGAACGGTATTGTAAGGATCATCAACTACCTCCGCCATCACCACGAGTTCGGTAACCTTTTGAGCAACGAGGTTGGGATCGGCTTTCAGCAGATCGTAGAGGTTGTTAAGGAACCCAACGCTGATGATCGTCACCGAGTTATCCGGTTGTTCGCTAAGCACTTGTAGATAGAGTTCCAGGGAGCTGGGCGTTGGAGTAGTCGTGAGATCGTGTGGGAAATTAGCCGCGATACTCTCCAGATAACTCGATTCATCAGGATCTGCGAGGTCGCCTTTATAGATACCAATGGGAATATCACCTCTGTTGTACCATGTATTTATCGCGCTGATGGTGCCGGCACCGCTCGGATGCACTTCATTGTAGGAGATCGCAAGGATTTCTGCTTCTCTGTTATCTGCAAGCGCATGCAACATAGCCAATGCCCCAACATCATCTACATCGGTACACATATCGGTCTCAAATATTATCTTTTTGGGATTCATTTCCTCAACCCCTTCTACCAGTAAGTTGGATGGTGTCAGAATCATAGTAAAAAACGTCAATATTATCACAAGAAACGAAACTCTCAAGTTCCGATCCGAAGGAAAACAGAAAAAGTGGATACTGCACTTATGCCTTCGCATTATCAGACCCGTGCCACCAATAATCAAAACCCGCATGAATGTCTCCAATTCCCTTGAAAGATGAAATTTCCTCTACTGCCAAGTATATTTGAAAAAATTAGGAATGTCAAGAGTTTCTGTGCGAGACTTTGAAAAGATTTGTCCAGAAATTGAACGCCGAAAAACACTTCTTTACGCAATATCAATAAAATACTCCCCTTTTCGGTTTCATTTGAATAACGTGAACTTGATAAATAGTGTCTTCAAAAATGTGTCGCGTGTATTTTTCAGGTCGGTTCTGTCAGATTGTGCATCTTTTGGCGCAGACTAACAGTCTACGCTACAAATATCAAACTCACGTTTGAATACTTTCGGCTCTTTATTGAGACTTATCTGCAGAAACGCCGATGTTATCCACTTGAATCGCTTGACAGCATCGGGGGTTTGAGAGGTGTCTGTTGATTTTTCAGATACGGTGTCAGAAACGCTTGGAGTTGGAGGCGTGCGTTGCGGAGATGCGATTTGATGGTGCCTTCAGACTTCTTCAGACGGGTGGCGATCTGTTTTATCGGGAGGTCCTGGGCGTAATAGAGCAGAAAGACCTGCTTACGGGTCTGTGTGAGCCCTTGGATCCCCGCGCGAAGGTAGCCCCGGAGTTCCTGCCGCGCAAGGTCTTCACAAGGCGATGGATGCGTGTCTGTAATCCTGTGTTCGTCTATAGTGTGTAGCGGCTCTATTTTGACCCCCTTCTGTTTGCGGAAGAAGTCAATACAGACATTTTCGGCGATGCGGTATATCCATGAGGCGAAAGCGGAGTCGCCCCGAAAGGTGTGGAGCGCGCGAAACGCTTTCAGCCACGTCTCTTGTGTCAGGTCTTTGGCGGTCTCGACATTTTTGATGCGTCCGAAAATATAGGCAGAGAGTTTCGGGTGGTATTTCTCCACGAGCGGGTTAAAGGCATCGGCATCCCCCTCTTGCGTGCACCTGATGAGTTGTTTTTCGTCACGTTCCAACATGGGGGTCTCTTCCTGGCATTAAAATCTCCTTCTCTTATCTACTTTTTTTATGCCTGCGGTCGGTCTTCTCCAGTTTCAGCGCCCCCCAAGAGGTGGTGAACTGCTTGTAGGGGGAGGACGGTGCGTTGCCACCACCGACGTCTGACGCTTCGCTCGCCGCAAGCAACCAATCGCTGCGAACCACACGATCCCAACCGAACGCCGCAAAGTCGATATACGTTATGAAAACATTCGTGGGATCCTGAAGATACCGTTCCATACGCGGCGGGTCCATCGCGAGAAGTGCTTGGCTCGAAATCCGACGCGGCGATATATGCCGCTCTGGCGTGGAGGCGATTTGACCCCAGAGATAGCAACTATAGGCACGATCTATAAGGATGTTGTTCTCATTTCTCAGTTCGTATCGTAGGCTCGGCAAAGGTTGCCCCGAGAGATAGAGCGTCCCACACAAAAATGTTTTCCCCCCTAAACTTTCGGGGGTGAGCCGCAACATCTGATCCGTTATCTGTGAGTTCTCCTGCGTGAGTGTAATTGGCAGTCCGACGAGGTCATAGAGCGTGCCGAGGGAAAGTTGCCACCCCTCAAGATGTGAAAGCGTTGCGTCGCCGGTTCGGATTTCTATTGCTGAACAGGTATAGTTCCCGTTGATGAATTCAAACTCGAGTGCATATATCATGACTTTTTCAGGAACATGCCCGTATGGCGACTGCGGTGCCCATCCTACCCCACATTGTGAGGGGGGTCTAACGATAATAACTTTCTTTGGTTCTGTTTCTGGCGTAGGTTCTGTTTCTGGCGTAGGGTCTGGCGGTTGGGCAACGGGTGGCGGCGGTTGGGCAACGGGTGGTGGGTTTTCAGTGACGGGTGGCGGGTTTTCATTGACATCAGTAACTTTGATGGAGACACGGGCATATCCAGTTCTTTGACTATTTACAACCTGATTGAGGTAATCCTCCTGATTGCGGTACTCCGTAACCTTGAGTTCTAACTCGAACCTTCCGCTTGAAGACTCATAGGTCACGGTTTCATAGTCGAAGACCGCCTTGGTCTTCAACTGGGCCGTCTCGGGATCAATGGAAAAAAAATCGTGATCGTCAGTTGGGGCACCTTTGACTCTGTCCATTTCTATAAAGTATCTCAGGATGGCTCCTTCCATATCCGTTCCCATCGTTAGAGGGACCCCAACATTTGTCCCTATAGCACTGTTCTCTGGAACTGTATAATCTTTTAGAGTCCTAATGGGACCTGTTATCGCCGCCTGCCCCATACGCAGCAGACTCCATATCAGCAACACGCCCGCACCAAACAGCACAGCGATTTTTCGTTTCTTGTTTTCCATAGTATCCATCCTGTGCCAAGACCCCATCCTTACCAAATGCCGACGCTCCCCGCCGGTTCGTCTGATGGCGTGTTCTCACGGTTTCGGAAGCGTTGAATGTGGGTAGCGACTTCGGGATCAGACGCGCGCAGCCGACGCAGCCCTTCTTCAGGACCATACCGACGCAGCGTTTCCGCAGCCCTGCCGAACCGATCGGGGGAGAACCGTTCCCGCAGCACGGTTTCAAGCCCCGCATCCGTTGGGATCGCCGGACGCTCCATCTCAAGTGCCTGAAAAAACTGCGTCTCAAGTGCCTCAAACGACTCCGGGAGCGTCTCTCTCTCTTCAAACGGCGGCATCTCTTCGGGGAGGTCGGACGCAAACCCTTCAGGCGGACGCACTGCCTCTACAACATCCCGTGAGAGTCCCGCTGTCTCGGAGACGTGCGACGGACTCGGTGATGGCACGTGTTGGCGTGCGGCATTCGCGACGATGGTCGCTGCGTCGCGTTGAATCCGCTGTCCCCATTCGTATTCACCTTCATACCCATTGAAATAGCCGAACCGCCACACCCGATTCGACGGCGTCGCATTGAAACGTTGCAGCACGTCCAGCACACTCAAAGACGGGTCTTCAAGGAACATCTCAGCGACCGCCTGTTCCATCATCGGTTGATAATCGGCATAAGACCCACCCTCTGGGAAATGTGTTTCAAACGCTTCCGCCTGTAAAATGCGTCCGTTATGTGTGATCCCAGAGGCTTCGAGGAACTCCCACCAGAGAACGATATTGAACCCGAGCCGTTCCGACTGCTTTCGCGTGTATTCGGCATACGCCGAGGAGGCCATCGCCGCGTCGAGTCGTTGCTGAACCCGCATTTGCGTCTCCGGTGCGTCGGCGTGTCGAGACGGCGGAGACGTGTCGTCTGCCATCCGCGCCCTGTCTCTGCCACGCCGCGTCGAGCCCTCCCGATCCGCAGCGGATTCTCTGTTTTTCAGGGTGTCGATGGGGGTGGTTTTATACTTGGTGACGGGGCCCATCTCACGGGGACGGCAGACACACCACACGATCGCAGCGATCAAGACCACGCCTATGAGGAGGCTAACGATGTGAATCGGTTTCATCATACTTTTTTCCTTCAGATGACAGAAAAAGGGGGCACCAGACGCGCCCCCTATACACTATTGCGTCTTGGACCCCGATGCTTGAGAGGACTTCCCTTTTTTCTCCGAATCCCTGCGACGCTCATCACTCGCATCCCCCAGCGGATCCGAAACTTTCCGGACATCCTCCTCATCGACATCGCCGTCGCCATCCACATCGGGATAGACATTTTCCGTCTCCTCGATCGCCGCCAGCTCCGTTTTCGGAACCCCTACAAACCGGGCAACGATGTCTACGTCATCCGAATCGACTTTCCCATCACGGTTGACATCGAGGGTGTCTCCACCTGTTGGCGCAAGACCCGTCTTCGCCTCAAGTCCCGAGGAGACCGCTCCCCCTGATAGACCGTTGCCAGCGGAATCCTGCGGTGCTTCGGGCAATGAACGTTTGCTCCGCTGTGCGGCATCTGTGTCGTCTTCGGGCGTTGAACCGTCCTGCTGCGTCTCTGAATCGGGAAGCGCATTCTCTGGCGCAGAACGTTCGCTCCGCTGTGCGGCATCTGTGTCGTCTTCGGGCGTTGAACCGTCCTGTTGCGTCTCTGAATCGGGAGGCGCATTCTCGGGCGCAGAACGTTCGCTCCGACTGTGTTGATTTTGATCTGCGATATTAACATCAATATCACGTGAAAGCAAGGGGGCGATTGGCGAAAAATCTGTGATATAGTTCCGCTGCAGGTAGAGAGTTCTCAGATTCGGCAAACCGCGGAGCGGCGATATATCACGGATATCATTGTCAGACAGGTAGAGTTGTGTCAGATTCCTCAAACCGCCGAGCGGCGATATATCACGGATATCATTGTTAGACAGGTAAAGTACTGTCAGATTCCTCAAATCGCGGAGCGGCGATACATCACGGATACGATTGTCAGACAGGTAGAGCCATTTCAGATTCGGCAAACCGCTGAGCAGCGATATATCACGGATACCATTGCCCTCCAGGGCGAGTGATCTCAGGAACGGCAAATCGCGGAGCGGCGATAGATCACTGACGGCATTGCCATCCAGGTCGAGTGATCTCAGTGACGTTGCATATTCGAGACCTTTCAGACTTCTAACCTTCTCTGCCCCAGACGCAGGCAATACCGCCAAATCAAGATGATCGAGCCTTCGCATATCCGCGGGGGAGATCGTATTATGGGGATCCACATCCAACACACGCTGGATTTCGCCACGAAGGACATCATCCTCAATCTCGAAAATATCATAATGGGTAAGATTCGGTATCAACGCCGCAATCGGTGAGAACTCCGTGATCCGAGGGTTGTTAGCGAGAAGAAGCCTTTTCAGATTCGTCAATCTCGACAGCGTCCATATATTCTGGAGATCGTTGTCGTTAAGCCATAAATCTACCAATTTTGTCAAATTGTGCAGCGGATAGATATTCGAAATCTGGTTATGACTGAGTCCTAATTCTGTCAAGTTCGTCAACCCTGATAGCGGTTCTATATTAATGATCTGGTTGTTGCCAAGCCCTAAGTGTTTCAATTTTGTCAATTTGCCCAGCGGCGATATATCCGAAATGTTATTCCCGTCAAGATTCAAAGTCGTGAGATTCGTCGCATGTTCAAGACCTGCCAGACTCGAAATTCCGGACCAACCTCCTCGAAAATTCGTCAAACCTTTCATATCCTCTGCAGTGATGGCCTGATCAGGGTTGATGATATTGAGGTTCATGTAGTGCCGGAGCGCAGTGGCGAGTTCAATGTTGCTATCGAGACCGCTTAACGTCTCGACACCCGGGTTCGGGGTATAGGTAATTGCGTTGACGGTCGCTGTCTGCGCGAAGACCGACAGGAGTACGGTTGCTGCGAGCAACAGACTCACAATCTGAGAACCGCGGGAACGTTGGTGTCTTGGTGTCGATACTTCAGAGGTGAACGTTAAAAGTTTCATTGAGAGTGATATCCTTTCTTTGGTAGAAGTAAATGAAGATGCGTTCGGTATACCGAATGCAACAAAAATAGCCCGCGACGCAATACTCCGTGCAAAACGGAAGCGCGCAGGCGAGACTGCAGCCTAACAATAATAATTGATGCTACTCTATAAAGAAAAACACTTAATCTATGTAAAGTGGGGGGGGGAGAGAGAGGTGGTGTTGGCAACTCGTAGCACGCAGGGAAGCACAGACGCGGTCCAGGCGAACCATACCCACCATAATCCACAGTGATCTCTTGACGTGTGAGGTTCGGATGTCGGTGTTGCATGCTTAGGTAGCCTCTAAGAAACGTAAAATGCTGAGGAATGTGAGTGGCGTTTTCAATTTCGCCACCTTTTGAAACGCCCCAACTTTGTTCGTAGCAACTTGATTAGTTACGACTTGTGCTAATCAGGGTTGAACGGATTTGTGTGAAGAAAAATCGCATCTCAACACCTGCTATGGTTATCTATGTCAATTTTCTAATTAGTGATTATGTAAATACTAACATCATAGGTAACTGAAATTATACAAAATTTTCAAAAAAAAAGCAAATTATATTTTTAACGTGAGTTTGATAAAAGCGGAATGTCGGGTTTCGCTACCGGTATTTCGGTAGACCGAAAGTGTCTTGAAAAACGGCATACCTCTGCACATTCTGCGATTTTTTCGGTATATTTACCGCTCTACCTAAGGGAAATTGAGGAAATTGGGGAAATTGGGGAAACGCCCTATCAAAAACCCCTATCAAAAACCCCTATCAAAAACCGCAAGCAAAAACACCTACAGATGTATTTTCAAACTGGCGTTACATAAGAATAGGTTAGGACTTACGCATTGATGCGATAAATCGCATCACTACAAACATAAAAAACTTGGAGTTAATCTTTAGGGACTGTTTTATAGATGCTGATTTGAGGGATGATATGTCCTCAATCCCATCTACCACGTTGAACAAAAGCATGATTTTGAATTTCTGGGAGAAATATGTTATTATAATGTAAACTTGTTAACAAAAATCCATCAAGGATATATGGACAGATGAACAAAAAACGGATCTTATTGATAGGCATACTCGGTATCGTGGTTCTGTGCGCGGTGATCTTCTACTGGTACGCCCAACGCCAAGCCAACTATGCAAAAACACGAGAACTCTTCGCGCCTATTTACGAATATTCAGGAAAACTCACCCCAGAAGCGCGAAAGTCCTTTTCTGAACTTGTGCATTCAATTGAGGTTAAGACTGTCGGTGCAAAAGGATACGCGTTGCCTGAACGCGAGAGGCTTCAGTTGGAAGTACACAGCATGACGTTACACCGGAACAATCCTGAACTGATGTTCAGGGAGCACGGCACCCTCCCTGCCGATGTCGATCCATATATACGACATTTTAGTATTCTTGCCCTGATCGCTAAAACAAAGTTGGCGGATTTGCCTGCTAATAGTAGAAAATCGATAATATTTCACCTCGAAACCCTCGGAAAACGTCTGACGAAAAACAGCGTTGAGGTGTATATTCAGGAAGTCAAAA
>Ga0209544_1001135_pt1 | contig 31001 bp, 18 predicted proteins | sample MesohylPK_FD_187297 | JGI IMG/M metagenome (GOLD analysis project Ga0209544, IMG submission 187297) | Host-associated microbial community of the marine sponge Aplysina aerophoba from Gulf of Piran - sponge mesohyl, lysed by proteinase K... | ecosystem: Host-associated > Porifera > Sponge >... | reverse complement strand
TATTGGCGGCAACCCTAAACCGAATATTGGCTCTCACGTCGTCATCGAGTTGCCCCTGCAGCTGTTGGAGTAGGCGTAGCGCGGATCTCGGATCAGAGGAAACTAGCTCAGCGTAACTGTTGACTTGGCGATCGAGGACGGAGTAGACCGCTGCTTCGGTGATTATCGGGCTCAGTGCGTAGCCCTGTGTCACCGCACGGTAGACCACCGCCATCTGCTCCTGGACGACTTCCATGCTTCCAGACAGATCGCCGATGCTCTGCTCAATCCGATCACCCTGTCCTGTGTGGGATGGATCGAAGGCCTTGAGTGAATCGGGAAAACGCCGGATCTCGCGTTCCAGACTGCCCCAACCCAAGACGCGGATCTTGAGGGGCCTGCCTCGGTTTTCACTCACCGAAATAGATAGCTGACGGGCGAAATTCTGTGTCTTTTCGTCGTCCGGCGCGGTGGTTACGATGATGTATTCTGAGAGGGGCGGTGAAAAGGTCAACGCCTTCTCAACCTCGGCTCTGACTTCAGACTCGGTGAGCCTCTGGCCCTCACTCTTCAGCTTGCACTGGACACCAACGATACTTTCTGGTTGACCGTCACGCAAACCCGTGAGGTCGACACCGTGCTGCTCCTGCCCGCGGCGGCCATGCAGTTGCACTGAGTGGTCTCCGAGAATGCAGCGCCACAAGATCTCATTGCAGCGCTCGAAAGCCTGTTCATCACTGGGTTTGGAAATCTGCATAGCGGTGTATTCGGACATGGCTATTCCCCTACGGGTAGCGATAGGCGCGTTCTTTCGCGTTGCCCACCCCACAGGCATTGTGCGGCGAACAAAACTCCTGAGCTGATGAACGCACCCGCGTCGAGGAGCAAAGAATACGGCATCGGGGTATGCGTCCGGGTGGAGCGGATAAAAGCATCGGTAGGCAGGGAGAGACCGGAGTCATGTTTGGCTCCACATTCTCCTAATCCGGCGGTACCAACTGGCTTCCGATTCTGAAATCGGCGGGTACCACGTGATCGCATTCCGAACAATTGAGTAATGACTTCTGCATGGAAACTGGACCCCAATCGAAGGTCTGAGGGTTAGATGCTCACCATCGTAGGTCAAACTACGAGTCGCAGGGCCGAGCGTCACGTCGACCAAACGGCGACACCCGCATGGACATAGGTGGGAAAGGGTGGCAAACCTCATACTGACGTAGAGTGTACCTTCCTCCATTTCGGGTAGTCGCGGGATTGCCTCAACAAACACTGGCCTCAGTACCGTTGGTTCTCGGTTCCTAACAACATATCCAGGATTAGAATCACGTGCCCCCCGCTTCCTCCTTCTCCAGAAGCGCATGCTCAGACCCCTCTAACCTTGAGAGACTGCTCACTAGCTCTATACACGAGGCACTCCTCCCTCCGTTCCTGCCAGAACTGACCGCGCATCTTTCGCCACGACTGAATTGCCCAACCCGCAGCCATCGAGTAAACGTCAGGCAACTCAAGACTTCCGTAGTCATCCTGTCCCGCCTGGCCAACTTGAGGGATAGCTTCCCTCCAAGAGGACACACCGACATGGGCGGTCACTATCCGCATCGATACCTTGACTCGCTTGTCCTTCCGCACTGGTGAGAGTCCTGCCACAACGAATGGGACTCTAGCGGTGGCCAGCGCATCACACACCATCATTCGGTCGTGAGCGTTGTCGACGGCTACGAAAGCAAAGGTCGTCCTCGCAATGACCTCCTGTACGTTTTCGGGCAGCACTCTCACATTGTGGCCATGGACGTTTGTGTGGATAAGGGAATAGGTCTCTTCGAACCATTCGGCCTTTGGTCTACCGATCCAGACGTTCGGATCGAGACCACCGGGCATGCGAAGTATGTTCTTGGGCTCAATGCGGTCGTAATCCCATGCATGAACCTCTTGAGGATCGGCCTTGAGAACGAAGTCTGCGATCCATGCGCCGACACCGCCAAGTCCAACAATCGCCACACGCTCTTGAGCTACCATACCCCTCCACTCCAGTGCTTCTGGCAGTCGATCACCAAGAACATCGAACGTATAAGGTCGAGGAGCTGTGTTTTCTATCGATGCGGATGAACCAAGGAACAGCGCGTATACTTGCTTGACGTAGTTGTTCAGTGCTTCCCAGGCATCTTCGTATTCGCGACCTCTAAATTTAATCGAAAGAACAAGACTGACATGATCCTGCGCAATCACGCCGTTTCTCCATTCATTGCCAGAACGGTCGTACAATCGTCCATTAGAAAGACCTCGTATATTGGCCGTATGCGAAGCACGTTGCTGCCAATCGTGGTTTACTTTGAGTTCGTCCGATTGTGAAGCGGTGCCTACCCAGATGTGACACTTGCCCGCTGTCTGCGGTGCGACAAAACAAGGTATCCCAAATGCACCGATTTCTAGGTCGCGACGCTCAATTGTCCACCCACGCCGCTCCGCTTCACGACGAGCCCGCGACTCATGCTCAGACACAGATAGGTTCCCTACGCAAGATACGAGTCGTCAATCGTGAACGACAGTTCGTCCACCACGGGCATTGGCTTATCCGACGGATAGAAGATTCCCTTTCTTCCGTCCTTCGCCGTCCAGTCGATGCCCGGCAGATCACCTATCACGTGTCGAGCCGGATCGAGTTTGTTCCACTGTTCGACCACTTGGGCAAAGCTGATGGTCGGCTTATCCCATCGCACCGACCGAGCGTTGATGTAAATGGTCAGCTCCTTGACGATCCCCGTTGGGCCGATTGGTCCATCGCCGTTGCCAGGTCCTTGCGCCATTGTTGCACTCCTCGTCGTTGTCCAGCTAGGTTTCCGTTTCGTCCTCTAGTGTTCTGCACGTAGGGCAGAGAGCGTCGCCGGGTGGGCGGTCAAGTTGCTCAAGGAAGCTCGTCGTGGGCCACCCGGAGCACGCCTCAACCCAATGCCACGCGCCGCCGAAGGCGTTCTGTGCACGGCGATACATGCGCAGTTCCTTGCGCCCCGCGTAGGTCAACACACGCCGTCCCGCCGGTGTCTGAACCAGATGACCAACCTGGCGAAGGGCGTATCTGATGATCCCGGCGCGAGAGGTCGTGGTCGTCACAGTGGAATCGGGGTCGATGTTTCGCGTCAGATCGGCGATGTGCTCGCCAATAGCCGCCATCGAGGCTAGATCCGCTGCGTTGGCCCGAAACGACAAGCTCGCTTCTCCCTTGTTCGCCACTCTTTCGCTCCTTCCTCGTGGATGTAAAGCAAGGTAATACAAGAGATGGAAGCGTGCAACCGTGTAGTGCACGGTGTGGAGGAAAAGGATGGTGGAAGACAACGAAATCGCGAAGAGTCTGACTCGCCTAATCGGTCGGGATGGCCGGTCACGGAATGGGCTCGGTGATCGGAGACGGGTCGTCTCGTTCATCCCCAGGACGGCTCCCAACCCCTTGCGGGGCGGGCGCGTCCAGCCGGTGGCCAGTGTGCTGGGGCAACCGGCCAACTCCGAGCCCCGTCGGGGTCTTGGCGATGGGTTCAGTCGCGGCTTCCGAACCGGTCGACCGCTTGGCCCAACGGCAGTCCTTCCTCCCAGACCGCGCGGCCGATCCGAAAGCGCGCCTCCCCCTCCCGGATCTCGAGTTCGACGGCGCCGCGGGGCTGGCGGGCGGCGTCTGCTGCTTCTCGCATGGACTCATAGTCGGACAGGGCCGACTCGAGGCGCGTGCCGATCCCGAACACGACACGTAGTCCGTCACGGATCGTCTCGGCGGTCGGCGCATCGTCGTCCAGGGGGACCACGCACAGAGCGAAGCCGTCGCCCAGCGTGCAGGCGCGGTGCGCCTGAACGGGCGTCATCTTCACCTGGTCGATCGTCGTACTCTTCACCTCGATCAGCGTGGTGCTGCGGCCGCCGGAAAGTTCGAGGCCCACCTCCTGGTCTTCCTCGACGAAGTCGCTCTCGACCTCGAAGTCGGACCCGATCCCAGTACGGCGCAGGGTCAGTCCGTGGCTTTCCAGCTCCTGCCGCAGGAGTTTCTCGACCAAGTTCCCGATCGCCTGGTTTCGCCGGATTTTGGTCCGGCGAATCTTCCGCTCTTCGATCGAGTCGATGATCTCCGGGTGCTCGCGGATCTCGGTCGTCAGTGCGCGAACACGGTCGATGTCGCCAGCCACCGCAGCGAGGTCCTGCATCGACGCGATGAGCGCGAGGCGCTCGTCCTCGTCGCTGGCGACAACCCGAAGCGCGAGGTCCGCACGGCTGATCGCCAGGGCGTCCAACAGCTTCTCCCCCCGTGCACCGGACAGGACTTCCGAGACTTCCGACGAGTCCGCGAGGAGCCCCGCCAACGACTCCGCCGATGCTATCGTACCGCGGCGCCCGCTGGCGTCGAGCGGCACCCACCGTCGATGGCGGAGCGGCGCGAGCCACGCGGCCCGGTAGGTCCTGTGGAGCTCCCCACATTCGCACTCGACCTCGCATACCTCGAAGGCGCGCTCGTCCGCCTCGGCTGCGAACTCGACTAGGAACCGGACGAACTCCGTAGCGCGCTTCCTGCTCTTGCGGGCTGTGTCGATTAGTCCGCTTGCTCCGACGAGGCAGGCGAGATCCGATACCTCCAACTCCTGCGTCGACTTGTGCGACCCGGCGGGGGTCTCCTCTGAGTCCGGGAGCGGCTCATCCGGCAGGAACGCTTCCACCACGCGCGGCGTCTCGATCAGCGGGCCCGTATTCACGTAGCCGATCGCGGCTAGCCGCGGCCACACCTCGGGATCGCCGTCGGCGAAGGCTTCCGCCAGGACCCTGCGTTTCGGGAACAGGGAACCGAAGCGCTGCGCGCGTTCTGGCCAGGTCGCCAGCGGTGCCAGTGGCCGTAGGGGCGTTTCGCGCGCGCGTTCGAGAACGAACACGGCGACTCCTTCCTCCGACCGTTGGGATGTCGGCACCGGATAGCCATCCAAGCGCTCCACGTAATCCGGACGGTCAGCGATCCAGCGGAACAGCTTGACTGCCCAAGGCGCAAGCTGCGTCCTGATCACCCCATCCCGGCCTTCCTCCTTAACGCGCGCCAAGACCTTGTCGAGCAGTTCCGGCTCCCCCTCCGACGCGAGAAGTTCCGCCAGTCCTTCTATCTCTGCGCGCTGGTCGAGCAGCTCGTCGCGGATCTCCAGCCCGAACGCCTCCGCGATGTCCTTGAGTTCTTCGGAGATTCCCTCGTCGCGGCGAATGTCAGGGCGTCGGCGCAGCCCCCCACCCTGGGTCGGCAGCAGGTTGTGCCCGTCGAGGAGGCCGGTTTCGCCAGCATCCAGTGCAAGTTCGAGCATCGACACAAGCCAGGACTGGCCCGCGCCGCTCACCAGTCGCTCCTGCAGTCCGTCCACGCTGCTCGCGTCGCCCACGAGGCGGGCTACTTTGTTGAAGGTGAGCGCCTCGTCCATGTCTTCGCGTGACTTGCGTAGGAGTGTCTGCCAGCCGGAGAGGTTGCGTGACCAGGAGGCCAAGTCGTCGCGGCAGGGCAACCTCGCCTGTGCCCCCTCCCACGACGACATGAGCGTCCAGAGCCGCTCGCGGTGCGATGGGTCGTCGGTCGTCGGCAGCCACGCTGCCTGCGGCGCGATCCATTTCCCTCCCAGGGTCCGCATTAGCGGAGTTTCGCGAGCCTTGCGCACCAATTCGGTCAGCAGCGGGCGGAACCAAGCGGCGCTGATTGCCCAGTCAGGTAGTCGTGCAATGTCGAAGGCAAGCATTCGCTCGGCGCCCGCCCACTTCTTCTGGGCGCACCACTCGAAGAGTTGCTCCTGATGCCCCACCGAGTCCTCCAAAAGCCGCCTGTTTTCCTGCGCGCCTAGCGAGTCCCCGGCGACGATGCCGTCGCGGTCCTCGCGGGGCTTGAACCGTCGGCTGTTAACCGTGGCCGGGAGCCCCAGCCGCTCGCTGCCAACGAGAGGGAACAGTATGAAGAGCTTCGCCGCCGTCTCCTGCGCTGGGTCGACCTCAAGTCCGGATTCGACGGGGCGCAGCTGCAGCGCCGCGCAGCACTCGCCTTCCGCTCCTGCGACTGCGACGAAACGCGACACTTCCCCGCCGTTCCCCACGTACCGAATCGTTCGGACACCGCCTTCTTCCTGGCCTTCCTGTGAGAGCCTCCACTCGCCGTCAGAAGTCTCCACGGCGATATCCGTGATTTCCGGACAGAACGTCAGGACCAACGATCCGCTCCGGCCAAGGTCCTCCAGCCCTGCCTCCACCAGCTCGCGCGCTCCCGGTCCAGCGATATTGTACACGAACGAGGTGGTCGCATCCGGTGCGGGTCGGGGATCCTCGACTGAATGCTCGAACGCAGCCCACGACCGGTCCATTGCTTCGCGCAACTCTTCGGCGGTCCCGCCCGTGCGGTCCAGAGGGAAGTCGAATCCGCTTGCGTCCTCAAGCCGTCCGGAGACGCGGACGATCTCGGACAGGAGGTGCGTGGCCAGGAATCCCGAACCGAACTGGCCGATGTCTGTGACATCGATCTTCGTCGAGCCGTGGTAGACTAGATGTGCTATCTCCTTGGACGCAAACGGTCTGCCGTCATGCTCGAATCGGACCTCGGTGGCCGAGACGTTGACCCGGATCCGCACACCCTGCGGGCCTGCCGCGTCGCGGGCGTTTTGAAGCAGTTCCCAGATCCAGCGGGCGCCCAGCGAACTGCGGTTGTCCTTGATGCGGTCGAGGTGCTTGAAGACAGCCTGCGCCGTGTTTTCTACGAGAACCTTGTCCCTGGCGTTCTTGAGTTCTTCGGTCATCTGCCGGTTGGGTCGGGGCGAAGGGTTTGAGTCTACCGGCCTGCCTCCGTCTTCGTCGAGTCGCAGGCTCATGGTCGCCGAAGGTGGGATCGCCGACATCAGCGCGCCAGTGACGATACCACTGTCGTGCGGGGTTCACGGCGGTTCAGGTCGGATCAATCCCGTCCCCGGTGGGGTCCCCGGACATCGGTGCGTGAGGGTTGGAGGGGGTGTAGCATCCCCTCCCCAGCCGCGATGTTCAACCTTCCATCGGCTCACTCATGATGCCCAACCGTCTCAGGAGCCAGTGACCGGCTCCCCGTCTGGCAAGCTGGGGCTGACCTCGCCGTGCTTCAGCCGCTCGGAACTGAACCGTCGTGGGCTAAGGCTGCGATCGTCGCCGACTCCCGGTTAGCGCACCGGCGGTTCGTCAATTTTCTGCCAAATTCCGGCCTTATCGGTCCGATGGATGGTGACAGCCTGCAAGGGGCAAGAAGGAGGGATCGTGCGGTCCTGATTGGATTTACGCAACTTCTTGCCCGGATTTCCAACTACTTTCTGGCGGCCTGATAAGCGTGAGGTCGGTAGTTCAAGTCTACCCAGGCCCATTTGCGACGGCTACGGCCTGTGCAAGGTCAGGTCGCGCAGCTGGACGCGCTCGAAGCCGAGGTCGTCGGTGGCGACGCCGAGGGTCTGGCCAGGTCCCACTTCCTCGATCCGGAAGGATGCGGGGACGTCCACGCGGCCGAGGTATGCGCCGTCGTTGGCGAACACGTCCCAGCGTAGCATCGGCTCGCCCGGCAGAACGTAACGCCGCGCCCAGAGTTCGCCCTCGTCGGCAAAGAGCACATGGGTATACCCGGGCAGCGACTCCGGCAATTCGAACTGACGGTATTGCTCGATGCTCTCCCTGACCTCCGCCTCGTCGCGGTCGGACCCCCTGGCGTAGGTCTCCAGGTGCTCGTCCGTGCGGATCGGAGGGGCTTCGTCCAGCCTCGCGATCATGCGCAGCGAGCCGTCCTCGTCAAAGACGCTGATCTCGTAGGCGGCGCCCCCCGTGACCACGACGCCGGACGGGGATCCGGCAGCGGCGGCCTGCGGCGAGAAGGGCACGGTCATCGTCATCACCCGCATCTCCATGCCGCTGCCCGAGGACACGCTCCCGCGGGCCGCGTCCTTTCCCTCCGCCACGGTATCGACCAGGACGCCGTCGAACCGGTGGCGCACGAACAGGACCCGTCGGTTGTCCTCCCCCGCGAACATGTCGTTCACCAGGTCCTCAAGAGATCCGGACATGGATTGCGGAGATGGCACGTTGAACGGGGAGGCACGGCTGAGTACCGCGCCGGACCCTCCGAGCCCGATCGGCAGGATGATGAGACCCTCCCGGTCCGAGAGCGTCGCCGTTCGCAGCGGCGTCCCCTCGCTGCTGAACCGGGTGATCCGGTCCAGGCGGGAGTCCACCGCAATAATCTGGTGGGAATCGACATCGGTTTCGTCCCTGTCGCTGACCGGCCATGCTCCGCTGAGCAACTGAAATTCTCCCGGGCCTTCTCCCTCCCTCCCGAGCGACTGCAGGTGGCTGCCCTCCACGTCGAAGATTCGGATCTCCAACGCCTGCCGATCAGCCACGATCAGGTTTCCCGCAGCGTCGCGCCGGGCGGAAGCGATCCTGCCGAAAAGAAACTCCTCCGGGCCACTGAGCATGCCGATCGACAGCGAGGGTTCTTCGGCCAGTGCCGCGTAGACAAGATCGCCGGGCGGGGTCTGGACGATCCGGATCCCGGCGGAGTCGGAGACGATCGGGCCCGAAGAGGGTGTGATACCCGAGTCGGCGCAGGCGAAGAGAGCGAGCGATGTGGCAACAAGGACTCTACGTTTCATCGAAATGCCGTGGCGTGAGAGTGGCTGCAATTCGTCGCGGGATCCGATCGCGTGGGGGTCATCCCTGGGTCGAGGATTGTGCCGCGCGCAGCCCCTTCCAGGTGCTGTAGCACAGGGCGATCAGCACCAGCGTGAAGGGTAGCCCGGTGGCGGTAATGGCTGCCTGTGCGGCCACGAGGCCGCCGCCGAGCAGCAGTGCGACGGTGACCAGCCCCTCGAAGACGCACCAGAACACGCGCTGGGCGACCGGCGCGTCCAGCTTGCCGCCGGCGGTGATGGTGTCGATCACCAGCGATCCGGAGTCGGAGGAGGTGACGAAGAACACCACGATGAGCACGAGACCGATGACCGCAGTCACGTTCGCGAGCGGCATCGTCTCCAGCAGCCCGAAGAGGGCGACCTCCGGTTGCTGCGCCTGCACGGCCGCGATCACGTCGGGATGCCCGGTGTCGACGTACTGCGATACCGCCGTTCCTCCGAAGGCGTTCATCCAGATCGTGATAAGCAGCGTCGGGATGATCAGCATGCAGGCGATCAGTTCGCGCACCGTTCGGCCGCGCGAGACCCGCGCGATGAACAAGCCGACGAAGGGGGACCACGAGATCCACCAGGCCCAGTAGAAGACGGTCCAGCCGTGCAAGAAGTCGTGGTCCTCGCGGCCTACCCAGTTGCTGAGCGGTCCGATCGCTGCGAGATAGTGGCCGAGGCTGGTCACGGTTCGGGTGGCGATGTCGAGTGTCGGGCCCACCGCCACCACGAACGCCAGCAGCAGCAGGGCGAGCCAGAGGTTGGCCTGACTCAGCCGCTTGATCCCCTTGTCCATCCCGCTGACAACCGACGTCAGCGCCATGGCGGTGATGCCGGCGATCATCAGGACCTGGGCGGTGTCGGTCGCAGGCGTGCCCCACAGGTGGGTCAGCCCCGCCGCCAACTGCTCAGCGCCCAGGCCGAGCGACGTGGCCAGCCCGAAGAGCGTGGCGAAGACGGCGAGAATGTCGATGCCGTGGCCGAGCCGTCCCCACACCGCCTCCCCCAGGAGCGGATAGAACGCCGACCGGAGCGTCATCGGCAGCCCGAGGTTGTACGACGCGAAGGCGATTGACAGGGCCGCAACCGCGTAGATGGCCCAACCATGGACGCCCCAGTGAAAGATGGCGCTGGCCATGCCGAGGCGCGCTGCCGCCGCGTTGGCCGGCTCGAGCCCGAGCGGCGGCTGCAGAAAGTGCTCCACCGGCTCCGACACCCCGAAGAACATCAGGCCGATACCGACCCCTGCGGCGAACAGCATCGCGAACCAGGTCGTGCGGGAATAGTCCGGCAGGGCATCCGCGCCACCCAGGCGAACGCGGCCAACCGGCGTCGCCACGAGGAGCAGGCAGAACAGTACGAAGAAGTTGCCCGCCCCCATGAACGCCCAGTCGAATGTCGGCAGGAGCCATGCGCGCAGCGCCCCAAAGGCGGCCGTCGCCTGGGCCTGGAATGCCAGTACCCCGGCGACGAACGCGATGATGGCGAGGCTTGAGACGACGAAGACCGGATTGTGAATATCGAGGCCGAGAACCCGGATGTTGTCCTGACCCAGCTTGTAGTCGGTCTTTGCGACGGCCTCCCGTCCCGCCATCCCCTCAGCTCCCCTCGCCAAGCATGACGTCCAATGCGGCCCGGTCGAGCCACCCGCCCCGCCGAATCACGCCCGCGATTCGGCGCGTGTTCCCGATGTCCTCCAGCGGATTGCCGTCCAGCAGCACCAGATCGGCGGGGCTTCCCTCCACCACCATCCCCGCGCCCGGCCCCCGCGCAAGAAACACGGCGGGGTTGACCGTCGCGGCCTCGAGCGCCTGGTACGGTGAGAGCCCCGCGCCCACCAGCTCTTCCAGTTCGCGGTGGAGCGCGTAGCCGAGCGGCGGCGTATCCGTTCCGGCCATGAGCGGTGCGCCCACGCCGACCAGCGCCCGGATCAGCGAATCGGCCACTGCGAACCCGTCCATCGCCCCTTCGAAGTCCTCCGGGGTGAAGTTGCTCATCCACGGGATGGACATGCGCTCGGTGTAGAAGGCGCGCATGCCTTCGGTCATGTGGGATGCTTCCTCGGTGGCGAGGTAGGCTTCGACCAGGCGGTCGGGCTTGAGGATCATGCGCACGGCCAGCGTCGGGACGCTCCACACGCCCGCGTCGCGGGTCCGCTGCGCCAGCTCCCGGATGCGCGACAGGTCTCCATCGGCCCATGCGAGGGTCCGCGACCTCAGGTCCGCGCCGGGCTGGCGGGCCGCGTCGGCGGGCACGAGGTGCCAGATGTACCCGCGCAGGTGTTCGATGCTCGCCTGGCCCGCCGCGAGGGCGCCATCGAGTCCGACTTCGAAGGGCACGTGGCCGGCTACGGGGATGCCGAGGCTGCGGGCTTCCGCGACGATGCCGCCGTACGCCGAAGCCGGGACGTTGTTGTAGACCTTGATGAAGTCGTACCCCGCGGCGTGCTGTTCCCGAACCGCGCGGGCTCCGTCCGTGCTGTCACGGACGATTACCCGGCCCGCCGTATCGATCACGGCGGCGAGTTCGGGTGGCGGCGGGCCCTCGATGATGGTGCCCGCTGTGTAGATGTCGGGTCCGGTCAGCTCTCCGCGCGCGATCCCGTCGCGAAGGTCGAGGGTCGATTGGCCGCCCCAGAGGACGCGCACGCCGGTAACCCCGGTGGCGATAAAGCGGCCCAGCGCGTGCTCTTCCTGGAAGTGCACGTGCATGTCGTTCAGACCCGGGATCAGGAAGCGGCCGCGTCCATTGACCCGGAGCGCCCCTTCGGGCACCGCGACGTCGTCGGCTGGTCCCATCGCCACCACGCGGCCATCGCCGATCAACACGGTCATGTCGGGGAGCACCCGCTCGCCGTCCATCGGCACGACCGAGACGAATTCGAGGGCCAGGGTGGCGTGCTCGCCGGGCGATGTGGGTGGACCGTCCCCCTCGGCGCAGGCCGAAACCATCGAACCGATCACCAGCAGGGTGATCAGCGGGAGAGACGAACTTGAAAATGGCAGCAACGGAGGTCGGGTCGTCATCGAGGATTGCGGGGTTGCGGGCTGGCGCACAGCGGTGAGTGGTGGCGGGCAACATCGCCGCTCGGTCGGGGGACGGGCAACCGGCTGCGGTGGGCGGTTCACCCTCCGGGCCGACATCCGATTTGCCCGGCCCCGTCGCGATTCATAGACTGCCGGCGGGCAGGGGACTACTCCCACAGGGCTGCAGAAGGATCGGATTTGATGAGACACCGTTCGTTTTCGGCAGGACCCGTCACCTCGGCTTCGCGGCTGGCAGCTGCCGTCTTCCTCGCCTTCATCGTCTTCGGTTGCGAAGCCGCGCCCGCCGGATCCGGGGATGAAGCCTCGCCGGACGCCTCCGCGGAAGTCGTGACGGAAGGCGCCGGCGCCGAGGGCGAGAATGCCGGACAGGATGCAGCCTCCGAAGGGCAGGAACCCGCCTCCGAAGAAGCCGCCGTCATCCGCCTCGACCCCGACGACCCGAATCTCGAAGTGTGGCGCGATCGCGACATTTCGAACGATCCGCCGCGCGAGCCCGGCCCCATCGACGTCGGCTCGGTGCTGAGCTTCTTCGGGCTGCCCATCGCGCGGACCGTCGAGGATCTGGTGGCGGGGGAAGTCGAGGTGGCCTTCATGGGCGCCCCGGTGGACATGGGAGTCGGATTCCGCGGTGCGGGCGAGGGCCCGACCGCCTTTCGCGCAATGACGCGAAGCGTCGGCAGCATGGAGACGATGGTGCGCTGGCGTAGCGAACTCACGGCCGTCGACTACGGCAACGCGCCGATCGACAACCTGAGCGTGGATCGAAGCATGCCCCCGATCCGGCGCATGGTCCGTGAAATTGCGCAGACAGGCGCGATCCCGATCATCATCGGTGGCGATCACTCAATCGAGTTCGCCAATGTCGCCGGGCTCGCCGATGTGTACGGCAAGGAGAACGTCGGCGTCATCCACTTCGACGCCCACTACGACGCGGGCGGATCGCGAAGCGGCCACTTGATCTCGCATGCGCAGCCGGTTCGCCGCCTCGTCGACGACGGTCACATTCTGGGCAGGAACTTCATTCAGGTCGGGCTGCGCGGCAGCTGGCCCGGACCGGAAGGCTTCGAGTGGATGCGCGAGAACGGCCTCCGCTATCACACGATGGCCGAGATCGACCGCGACGGCTGGACGACGGTCATGCAGCGGGTGCTCGACGAAGCGAACGACGGGCCGGAGTACCTGCACATCTCGTTCGACATCGACGTCATGGACCCGGCCTATACGTCGGGGACCGGGACTCCCGTGCCGGGGGGACTGACGCCCCGCGAGGTCTTCTACGTCGTCCGGGGGCTGTGTTCCGAGAACAACCTGGTGGGGTTCGACCTGGTCGAGCTGAACCCGCTCGTCGACCCGGGCTACACGACCGCTTTGAACGCCAAGCAGATCGTGGACGAGTGCCTGACCGGGGTTGCGCTGAGGAAGCTGGGGCTGGGCAACCGGGATTATCTGAGTCCGCTGACGCGGCGGGATACGCGCCGGTAGGGAGGGGGGCGCACGCTACCCCTTCGGCGGCTTTTGCGGCCCGCCGAAGGCGCCCCTCGCAGGGGGTCTTGCGAGATCAGCAACGAAGAGTGACAGTTTGGGTATATTACCGTGACAGGGGGGCGATTTTCGGCCAATTCCGAAGGGGTAGACCAATGAAAGAGAGCACCGCCGAACTGCGACGACAGAACGAGGCGCTCCGGGAGCGTGTCGCCAGGCTGAGCGACGCCATCCTGCGTATCAGCGCCAGCCTCGACCTGGACACGGTGCTGCGGGAGGTCGCGGATAGCGCCCGGGCCCTCACCAGGGCACGATTGGGCGCCATCGTCACGGTCGACGACTCCGGGCGCGTCGAGGAGTTCGTGACCTCCGGCTTCACGCCCGACGAGAAGGACGAGATGGCCGGGTGGTCGGACGGCTCGCGGCTTTTCGCGCACTTCCGGGACCTTGCGGCGCCGCTTCGTCTGTCGGACCTGCCGGCGTACGTCCAGGCGCTCGGCTTCTCGTCGGATCTGATGTGTTCCAGGACGATGCAGTCGGTGCCGATGCGGCATCGCGACGTGTCCGTCGGCAACTTCTTTGTTGCCGAGAAGGAAGGGGGCCAGCAGTTCACGAGCGCCGACGAGGAGGTCGTGACGCTGTTTGCGTCGCAGGCCGCCACCGCGATCGCCAACGCCCGCGCACACCGCGCCGAGCAGCGGGCTCGGACCGACCTGGAGACGCTGATCGAGATCTCGCCCGTGGGTGTCCTGGTTTTCGATGGCGGGACCGGTGCGCTCGTTTCCGTCAACCGGGAGGCGCGCAGAATCGCCGAAAAGTTGGCCCAGCCCCTGGAGGAGTTGCAGCGCATGGTCACCTGGCGGCGCGCCGACGGTCGGGAGGTCGCCCTGGCGGAGTACCCCATGGCGGAGCTGCTGAAGAGAGGCGAGACCGTGCGCGCCGAGGAGATGACCTTCACCGTCCCCGACGGCCGGAGCGTGACGACGCTCATGAACGCAACGCCGATCCACGCGGCCGATGGGACCGTCGAGCGGGCCGTGGTCACGCTGCAGGACCTGGAGCCGCTGGAGGAGTTCGAGCGGCAGCGCGCGGAGTTCCTGGGCATCGTGAGCCACGAACTGCGGGCGCCGCTCATCTCGATCAAGGGCTCGACGGCCACCGTGCTGGGCGCCTCGCCGGCCCCCGACCCGGCCGAGATGCTGCAGTTCTTCCGGGTCATCGACGGGCAGGCGGACCACATGCGCGGCCTCGTCGCCGATCTGCTCGATCACGGGCGCATCGTAACGGGCACGTTGTCGGTCTCGCCCGAACCGGCGGATGTCGCCGCGCTGGTGGACCAGGCGCGGAGCACCTTCGTAAGCGGCACCGGGCGGCACGCCCTGACCATCGACCTGCCGGAGGACCTCCCGCAGGTCATGGCCGACCGCGCGCGCATCGGTCAGGTGCTCAACAACCTGCTATCGAACGCGGCCAGGCATTCGCCCGAGTCGTCGCCCATCCGGATCAGCGCCGTGCGGGACGGCGTGCACGTGGCGATCTCGGTGACCGACAAGGGCCGGGGCGTGCCGCCGGACCGGCTGCCGCACCTGTTCAGCAGGTACGCCGCGGCGGCGAGCGGTGACCGGAAGCCCAGACAGGTGGGGGCCGGCTTGGGCCTGGCCATCTGCAAGGGGCTGGTCGAGGCGCACGGCGGTCGCATCTGGGCGGACAGCGAGGGTCCAGGACGCGGCACGCAATTCACTTTCACGGTGCCGGTCGCCGAGGAGACACGCGCGGCGCAGGGTTTCGTGCCGGACAAGCCGCGCCTGGCCGTGGAAGGGCAGGCGGGGACCAGCATCCTGGTGGTCGACGACGACCCGCAGATGCTGCGATACGTTCGCGACGCGCTCACGGAGGCGGGCTACGCCGTGGTCGTGACCGGCGACCCGGAGGAGGTGGCCGGCCTCGTGCGGTTGCACAAGCCCGGGTTGGTCCTGCTGGACCTGTTGCTGCCCGGTACCGACGGCATCGCGTTGATGGAGCAGGTTCCCGAGCTGACCGACCTGCCGGTCATCTTCATCTCCGCCTACGGCAGGGACGAGACCATCGTCAGAGCGCTGGATGCGGGCGCGGCCGACTACGTGGTCAAGCCGTTCTCTCCGTCGGAACTGGCGGCGAGGGTCCGAGCCGCCCTGCGCCGTGTCGCCGGGCCCGAGCCGTTCGTGCTCGGGCAGCTGACGATCCGCTACGATCAGCGGCGGGTGGCCGTGGGGGAGCGGGCAGTGCAGTTGACCCCCACCGAATACGAACTGCTCCGCGTGCTTTCGGTCAACGCGGGGCGCGTGGTCACCCACGAGTCTCTGCTGCGCCAGGCGTGGGGCGACCGACACCGCGGCGCCCCCGACCCCAAGCTCGTCCGCGCCGTGGTGAAGCGGCTCCGCCGCAAGCTGGGCGACGACGCGTCCAACCCGGTGTACATCTGCAACGAGCGCGGTGTCGGATACAGTATGCCTGGCTAGTCCAAGCCGGAGGCAGAGACACGGCTGGCCCGACCTCGTCCATGATCCCGGTGGACAAGCTTCCCCTGAACAGGGCGCGGGTCCTTCAACTAACCGGCCTGAACGCCCTCCGCAGCGCCTCAACCCCCCCCACCACCGGCACCTCCACACTCGTCCCGCCCAGATCCACCGTCAGCATCGTCCCCGGATCCGGGTGCACCGTAAAGTACTTGTCGCTCGAGAACACCATCAGCCCGATCCGAGCCCCCGCGGGTATCACCTGATCATCCGGCTGCAGCGGAAACTCCAGCTCCACAAACTCTCCAGGCGTGAGTCCCGCACCCGACCGAGGACTCGCGATATCGTCCGCACCCGCATTGGTCGGGTCCGCCCAGCCCTTGGTGATGATGTTGTCGTTGATGTTGTCGCTGTCGGTCCAGGGGAGTGAGACCAGCCAGACGGACAGGTTCGCCGCGTCGGCATCGGACGCCACGCGCACCCGCACCGTGGCCACGCCCGAGAGGTGGACATCCTGCTGGAGCACCGGTGTCGCATATAGAAGCCGGTGGTTCGACCATTCCGCCGCGGCGAGTTGGCCGCCCTCAAATGCAAAATTGTCCACGATTCCGCCGCTACCGCTTGCGTCGCCGGCATTGAGCGAGAGGGTGCCGGTCCAGTGTCCGTCGCCCGCGGGATGCAGCGGGACGCCTTCGGCCTCGGGGTGCGGGTAGGTCGGGTAGGGAGTGGGCTGCCCGCGGTCGTCGGCCTCGCGCACGATCCAGGCCTGCGGGTCGTTCTCGACGCCGTTCTCGACGCCCAGGACGTAGCGGGTGAACCAGCGATTCATCATCTCCAGGGGTGGGGGACCGCCGTGGCCGCCCTGGTGATAGTAGATCTGGACCGGCACGCCGTGCTCCTTGAGCGCCTCGGTGATGCGGTAGCTGTGCTCGGGCATCACGTTCCAGTCGTTGAAGCCGTGACTCATCAGGGTGGCCGCACGCACGCCGCCGATGTGGTTCAGGTAGTCGCGGCCCGCCCAGAAGTCGTTGTAGTCGCCGGTGGTGCGGTCGAGCTCGGCGTACATCTCGTCGCGCACGTTGGCGATGCAGTAGTCGCGCACCCCGGGATCGCCGCTGAAGATGAAGTCGAAGAGGACGTCGATGTCCTCGCCGGGGTAGCCGCCGGGCGACCGCACGAGCCCGTTCGAGCGGTAGTAGTGGTAGTACGACGTGTTGGGCGCGACCGGGATGATCGCCTCGAGTCCCTCGACGCCGGTCGTCGCAGCGGCCAGCGGCAGGGTGCCGTTGTAGGACGTGCCGGTCATCCCGACCTTGCCGTTGGCCCAGTAGGCCTGCACTTCTTCGCTGCCGTCAACGCTGGTGAAGCCGCGCGCCCGCCCGTTCAGCCAGTCGACGACGGCCTTGGGCGCGAGCGACTCGTTGGCGCCGCCGACGGTGGGGCAGCCCTGGGACTGTCCGGTGCCGGGCGACTGCGAATGAATGACCGCGAAGCCGCGCGGCACCCAGGTCCGGATGTGCGAGTTCGAGATGACCGGCTGGCTCTCGATGTGCCGAATGGTCGCGGGGAATGGATCGCGGGCCGGGGGATCGCCGCCGACTTCCTGCCGCAGGTTCCAGAAATGGTCCCAGTCGGTGCCCGCGACGCCGGAGTAGTACGGGCTGGTCTCGTAGATGACCGGCACCTTGAGTCCCTCGCTGTCGGTTTGGGCCTGGCGCGTGACGTCCACGTGCACGCGGTCCGGCCTGCCGTCGCCATCGGTGTCGAATTCGGTCTCGACCCAGAGATCGTGGCGGATCCAGGCGGACGAGTCGGCGAACGCGGCGACGATCTGGGCCTGCCCGTTCTCGATGACCGGGCCGGTCTGTGCGCCAGCCTCGTTTGGGAGGACGAGGAGGGGCGCGAGCAGAGCGACGGCGGCGGAAGCGGCGAGCAAAACGCGCACGCGGGCGCGGGCTGCTCGGGGGCAGGAAGTGATCATGAAGTGTTCCGTACTGAGGCTGGATTGCATGGTGACCCGGTCGTTCGGGACGGGGTCCATCCGGGCGCGAAACATCCGGTCGCAGGTCGGTTCGCGCAACCTGTCGACCCGCCGATCACCGGCAGCGCTCGACGATCGCCTGGATCGCCGCCTCGATCTCGTCCCGGGTGTTGAAGAAGTGGATGGACAGGCGGAAGTCGCGCGGCTGCCTGACTGGAGACGCCAGGATCCCGTCCTTCTCGCGCAGGTCGTCGTAGAGCTCCGTGGCGTCGCACCCGGCGGGTAGCCGAAGGACGAAGACTCCGGAGCGGTCGGGCCTGGTCACCGGCGACGACACGGCAAGGCTACCCGTGCGCTGGACCGACTCGATGGCGTGGGCGACCAGCGACTGGATCCGGTCCTCAATGCGTTGAAGGCCGATCTGCTCCATCCACGCGACCGCGCGGCCGAAGCCGGCGAAGTCCGCGAGCGCACGGGTGCCGAACTCGTAGCGCGCCGCGCCGGGGAGCAGGGTGTAGCCGCCCTCGTAGTCCATGGTCGCGTGGCTGTGGGAGCCTGCCCAGCTCAACCGGACTTCGTCGAGCGCTTCGCGACGCACGAACAGGGCGCCCGTGCCCTTGGGTCCGAGCAGCCACTTGTGGCCGCACGTCGAGTAGCAGTCGCAGCCGAGCGCGCGGAAGTCGGTGAGAACGCAGCCCGGTCCCTGGGCCCCGTCGAGGTGGTAGCGGATCCCGCGCGCCCGTAGCAGGTCGCCCAGTTCGGCGGATTCGTCCGTCCGGATCGTCCGTCCGTTGTTGCGCGACACGTGGCTGATGCTGACCATCCGCGTCCGCTCGGTCAGCTGTGCATCGACCTGGTCGAGCAGCCGGGTGCCCGTGGTCAGGTCGATCTCCCGGATCCCGATCCCGAACCGGTCGCGCAGCACGTACCACGGGATGACGTTGGCGGGGTGCTCGATGTTGGAGATGATCACCTCGTCGCCCGGCTGCCAGTTCAGGCTCCAGGCCACGATGGAGATCCCCTCCGAGGTGCTGTGCGTGAGCGCGACCTCATCGGCTCCGGCGCCGAAAACCCCCCCGAGCTGTGCCCGCAGGTCGGGTTCGATCCGGGCCATGTCGGTCGCGTAGCGCGGGTCCGCCGGGCCCTGGTTCTGGAAGTCCAGGCGATCCTTGACTTCGTCGATGACGGCTTCCGTCGCCGGACCCACACCCCCCGTCTGGAGGTAGACGCTCCCGGTGGCGGCCGGGATCTCGGCGCGGGCCCGGGCGACCCACGCGTCCTGGGCGGGGAAGTGGTCGATCCGCGGTGCCGGGGCGGACCGCGCGGAGTCCAGCGCCGCGATCCGGCCAACCGGCACCACGGGCGCCAGGACCAGCGGCCCGGCGGCCTGGCGCAGGAAGCGGCGTCGGCTGGTCATGGTGCCGTCATGTGACCAGGAAGCGTACTGTGAACAGCACCGCCACGGTAACGACGGCGTCGTTCAGTTCGTGACTCCGCCCGGCGAACAGCTTGATCAGCGTGTAGGCGATGAAACCGAGCCCGATTCCGGTCGCGATCGAATAGGTGAAGGGCATCGCGAGCGCGGTCACGATGGCGGGTACGCACTCCGTGAGATCGTCCCACTCCACGCGCCGCAGAGCCCGCGCCATCACGCAACCCACGAACAGGATCGCCGGTGCGGTCGCATAGGCGGGCACGGCCGTGGCCACCGGTGCCAGGAACAGGGCCGCGAGAAAAAGGCCGGCAACGACCACAGCGGTGAGCCCGGTCCGTCCCCCGGCACGCACCCCGGCGGCGCTCTCGACGTAGGATGTCGTGGTCGAGGTGCCCAGCAGGGCCCCAACCATCGTGGCCGAGGAGTCCGCCACCAGTGCGCGGCGGAGGTTGGGCACCCGCCCGGTGCCATCGGTCAGGTGGGCCTCGTTGAGCACGGCGACCAGGGTGCCGGAGGTGTCGAAGAGGTCGACCATAAGGAACGCGAAGACGATGGCGAGCAGGCCCACGTCGAACGCCGCCGCGATATCCAGCTCGAAGGCGGTCGGGGCCAGTGACGGCGGAGCTGCCACGACGGACGCGGGAGCGGGTGACAACCCCCCGATCCAGCCCACCACAGCGACCGCCAGGATACAGATGAGCACCGCGCCGGGAACCTTGCGATGCTCCAGCGCCACGATGCCGACAAAGCCTGCTGCCGCGAGTACCACCGTCCACTGCACCAGATTGCCCAGCCCCACGAGCGTTGCCTCGTGCCCGACAACGACTCCGGCGTTGCGAAGTCCGATGATCACCAGGAAGAACCCGATTCCCGCCGCGATGGCCAGCTTCTGCGAGCGCGGGATGCTGTTGACCACCCATTCCCGGACCGGTAGCACGGACAGGACGAGCATCAGTACGCCCGAGCAGAAGACGGCGCCCAGCGCGGTCTGCCAGGGCAGGCCCAGCGTGCCCACGGCGACGGCCGCAAAGTAGGCGTTCAGGCCCATCCCCGGGGCCAGCGCGATCGGGTAGTTGGCGTAGAGACCCATGACCGCCGACCCGAACGCCGCAGCCAGGCAGGTCGCGACAAGTACGGCTCCGGTGTCCATACCGGTCGCGCCCAGCACAAGCGGGTTCACGAAGATGATGTACGACAGCGTCAGGAAGGTGGTGCATCCGGCCAGCACCTCGGTTCGCACGGACGTTCCGCGCTCTTCCAGGCGGAAGTAGCTCATCACGGCTCCTGCTTCCTTGTTGATGGTGAATGGAGGGACTCCCTGTCCGTGCCGGCGGGCCGCTACGGCCCCAGCGCTCCAATCGGGATAACGCCCACTTCGGCGCCCCGGACATGACCGTATCCGTTGGGAAGGATCACGGCTAGGGCCGAGGGGTCGCCGCGGCCGCCGCGCTTCATGCGGGCGGCGAGTCTGCGCAGGTTCGCGGCCCCTTCCTCCACCCAGCGCTCGCCGAGCTTGACTTCAAATGCGGCCCAGCGTCCGTCATCGGCCTCGACAACAGCATCCACTTCCAGGCCGCCTTTCTCGCGGTAGTGGAAGACCTCGGCATCGTTGGCCTGCGCGTAGACTCTAAGGTCGCGAACGACGAGTGACTCGAAGAGGAAGCCGAAATACTCGAGGTCGGCCATCAGGCGCTCCGGGGTGGCACGTAGTGCAGCGACAGCAAGCGATGGGTCGACCAAATGCCGTACAGGGGAGGTTCTCAGTGTGGTCCGGGAACGCAAGTGCGGCGCCCAAGCGGGCTGGTCCTCCACGATCATGAGGCGTTCGAGGGCTTCCAGGTACGCGGCGGCCGTTTCCGGCTGCATGGAGGTACCGCTTCCCTGTACGTCGGTGACCAACGTAGAGAGCGTGGCGGGAGTCGCCACATTTCGAGCCAGGGATCCCAGCAGGCGCCTGATCTTGACAGGATCCCGCCTCCGGCCGCTGACTCTCGACATGTCGACCCTTCGGATCTCGTTGAGGTAGTCCCGATTCCTGCGAATGGACTGGGCGATTGGCTGTCCGTAGTGGCCCGGCCACCCTCCCCTGCACACCAGTTCGGCCAACTGCGAGACGGACGTGCGAGACGGATCCGAGCGCTGTGGGGCTCCGTCCAGCAGTTGTCGCAGTGAGACTTCACCCGAGGAATGTCCGGCCTCGAAGAGAGAAAATGGGCGCATTCGCAGTCGCGTCAGGCGTCCGGCTCCCGTGTGGCGGGTCACATCGTCAGCGGGTACTGCCGAACCCGTCAGGATGAATTGTCCCGGAGAAGCTCGGTCATCCACCGCCCGTCGGACATGATTCCAGATGTCCGGCTCCGTCTGCCACTCATCGATGAGTCTTGGCGCCTTGCCGCGGAGCACCGAATCAGGGTCGACGCCAACCATGCGCCGGGCGTTCCGGTCAACGTCAAGGAGTACCTCGCTGGCGGCGAAGTTCCTGCCGGTGGCCGTTTTCCCGCACGCCTTGGGACCCTCCACTACAACCGCACCGGTAGCGGCCAGTCGTTCGGCGAGTTCAGCGTCGACAATTCGGGGACGGTAGTGCACGGCAAGTCTCATCGTGGGACGGGTTGGATAGGACAATAGCCCGACTACGGCTCACAATGCAAGGTGCCAACGGGTATTTCGGCACAAAATTAACAGGTAGAATGACATGATGATAACAGGTATTTCAGCATGGATACAACAGGTATTTCGGCACGGCTACTGACAAGAACCATACCGTGCCCGCGCCCATTGCCCACTTGACGGTTACTCCCGCCAATCGGACTCTGTCACCGACATCACCGTCCCCAAACCCAAGCCGAGACCAAACTCCATGCGCACTCATTCCGGCCGACCCCTCCTTGCCGCCCTACTCCTCGCTTGCCTGGCCACCGTCGGCCACACCGGCGCGGCTCCCGCCATCGCCCAGCAGGCCCCCGACCCCTCCGCCTACACCGCCCTCCAGTGGCGGCACATCGGTCCGGAGGGCAACCGCTTCTCCGCCGCCGCGGGGATCGTGGGCGATCCGCACACCTACTACGTCGGGGCTGCGTCGGGCGGCATCTACAAGACCACCGACGGCGGCGTGCACTGGGACGCCATCTTCGACGACCAGCCCGTCCAGTCGATCGGGTCGCTTGGCGTCGCCATGTCCGACCCCAACGTAGTCTGGGCCGGTACGGGCGAAGGGAAGATCCGCAGCCACGTCTCGGTGGGGCAGGGCATCTACAAGTCCACCGATGCGGGAGCGACCTGGACGCTGATGGGACTGGAGCAGACCGGGCGCATACCCCGCCTGGTCATCCACCCGACCGATCCGGACATCGTGTACGTGTGCGCGCTGGGGCATTCGTACGGGCCGCAGCCCGAGCGGGGGGTGTTCCGCACGACGGATGGCGGCGCGTCCTGGGAGCACATCCTCTTCGTCGACCAGGACACGGGCTGTTCCGACATCGCGATGGATCCGTCCAACCCGCGGGTGCTCTTCGCGGGCACGTGGCAGCTCGAGATCCACACGTGGGGACGGAACTCAGGCGGATCCGGGGGCGGCCTGCACGTCTCGCGCGATGGCGGCGACAGCTGGACGAGGCTCAACGGACCCGCCAACGGCATCGGCTTGCCCGAGAAGCCGGTCGGGAAGGTGGCGGTTGCAGTGGCTCCGTCGAACCCGGACCGGGTCTACGCCATGCTGGAGACGGGTGACGGAATCCCCTGGGAGGGACGGGAGACCGAGGACGGCCAGCTCTGGCGCTCGGAGGACGGGGGGCACACCTGGTCGCTCATCACCCGGAACCGCAACGCCATGGGACGGCCGCACTACTACTCGCGCGTCGTCATCTCCCCCAACGACGAGAACGAGGCGTACTTCCTCACGGCCTCGTTCACGACCTCGACCGACGGGGGACGGACGCTGGACGTCACCCCCCGGCCCCGGGCGCCCGGCGGAGATCATCACGACATGTGGATCGACCACACCGACCCCGACCGCATGATCGTCGCGCACGACCAGGGTCTGTCGATCTCGATCAACCGGGGGAAGACCTGGTTCCGCCAGCGCCTCACCAACGCCCAGATGTACCACGTGACGGTGGACAACGCGGTCCCGTACAATGTGCTCGGCAACAAGCAGGACGAACCCACCTACCGCGGGCCGAGCAACAGCCGCATCCAGGGCCAGCGCCGCATCACGGGGATTCCGCGCGGCATGTGGCACCACGTGGGCGGCGGGGAGAGCGGCTGGGCCACCCCGGACCCGACCGACCCGAACATCGTGTGGTCGTCGGCTTCGGGGTCGGGGATGGTGGGCGGCATCGTGGTGCGCTACGAGGAGGACCGGCGCCAGTACCGCGCCGTCGAGGTCTGGCCGGACCAGAGCCGGGGTGCTGCCTCGGGTGTGCGCTACCGCTTCGTGTGGGACGCGCCGATCCACATCTCGCCGCACGACAACAACAGCGTGTACGTGGGGAGCCAGCACGTGCACCGCACCCGCAACGGAGGCCAGAGCTGGGAGGTGATCAGCCCGGACCTGACGCTCAACGACCAGAGCCGCATGGGGCTCTCGGGGGGACTGACCGGAGACAACATCGGCGTGGAGTACGCGGGCACGGTATTCGGGATCGCGGAGTCGCCGGTCATGGAAGGCCTGATCTGGGCGGGCACCAACGACGGGCTTCTGCACGTGACCCGGGATGGTGGCGCGACCTGGACGAATGTGACCGCCAACATGCCGGGTTTGCCCGAATGGATGGCCGTGCGCAGCATCGCGCCGTCCCGCTACGACGCGGGGACGGCCTACGTGGCCATTGACGGGCACCAGGTGAACGTGCGTGATCCCTACGTGTACCGGACGCGGGACTACGGCGCCTCCTTCGAGAAGATCACCGACGGGATCCCGCCGAGCATGCTGAGCTACACCAAGGTGATCGTGGAGGACACCAGGCGCCCCGGGCTGCTCTACGCCGGCACCGAGAACGCGATCTACGTGTCGCTCGACGACGGAGACAACTGGCAGCCGCTGCAGAACAACCTGCCGCACGCACCCGTGTCGGGGATCGTGGTGCAGGAGCACTTCGGCGACCTGGTGGTCGGCACCTACGGGCGCGGCTTCTGGATCCTGGACGACCTCACGCCGCTCCAGCAGCTCACCCCCGAGGTGATGGCGTCCGCCTCCCACCTCTTCGCGCCACGCGACGCCTACCGCTTCCGCCCGATCACGCCGCCGTCGGTCCCCTACAGCGACCCCACCGAGGGGACGGACCCCGAGTACGGCGCGTCGATCAACTACTGGCTGGCCGGCGCGGCGGACGAGACACCGACGATCGAGATCCTGGACGGGACGGACGAGGTGGTGCGGACGCTGCGGGGCACAAACGACGCGGGCCTGAACCGGGTGCACTGGGACCTGCGCGACGAGCCCAACGGGCCCATCCGGCTATTGACCAGCCCGATCTACGCGGACCACATCGAAGTCGGCGACGAGGGGAGGCCGGCTGCCGGTGCGAGAGAAATCTCGATCCTGCTTCCGCCCGGACGCTACACCGTGCGCCTGAACGCGGCCGGCGAGACCCATGAGCAGCCGCTCACCGTCATCAAGGATCCCCATTCGGCGGGTACCGAGGCCGACATCGCGGCCCAGGTCGCCTTCCTGCGCGAGGTCCGTGACGATGTGGTCGCGGCGGGCGAGGCGGTCCACCGCGTCGAAGCGATCCGTGTGCAGCTGGAGACCATGTCCCGCTTCGCCGATGACGAAACGCTCGCAGAAGCGATCTCCGGCCTCGGGGCGCAACTCGTCGATCTGCAGATGAACATGGTCGACCTGCGCCTGACGGGTCAGGGCCAGGACGGCGTGCGCTTCGAGGCCAGGCTGCTCCAGAAGCTTGGCTACCTGACCGGCGCGATCGCGGGGGCCGACTTCCCACCCACCGACCAGGAGCTGGAGGTGCAGGTGCTGCTGCATGAGCAGTTGCGTGCCCATCTGGAGGCCCTCGACGCGCTGTTGGCGAACGAGGTGGCCGCGCTGAACGAGATGCTGAGGGCGAGGGGGATGCTGATCATCGCGGACGGGGGGTGATCACCCAAGTCACCGGCGGCGCGCCGGCCTCGTGCAGAGCACGGACAAAGCCACAACCGGTCGGGTAGGCCATGTAAGGCATTGATCGATACAACGTCAGTGACTTACATTCCACTCCATGCATCCCTACGCACGCCCCCAGGTGGACCAGCTGGTCCACCTCCTCACCCGCGTCGCCAAGCCACTGATCGTGGCGGTCACCGGACCCCGCCAGACGGGGAAGACGACGATCGTGCGCACCGCGTTGGAGCGGGTGAACATGCCCGGCCGGTACGTTGCGGTGGACGAAGTGGCGGTCGATCCCGATAGCCGGTGGGCGAGGAGCGGCGATCCGGGGGGAAGGGCGTGGTTGCACCAGGTCTGGAGAGAGGCCCGGCGGGAAGCGGAGCAGAGTGACCGGGGCTTCATCCTGGCGCTCGACGAAATCCAGCATGTGGACCGGTGGTCACTCATCGCAAAGGCTCAATGGGACCGTGATCGGCGCATCGGCTGCCCTCTGCGGGTCATCGTCGCGGGATCCGCACCCTGGTCCATGATGACCGGTTTGCACGAGAGCCTGGCCGGGCGGCTCATGCCGGTTCGCGTCAGCCACTGGTCGTACCCCGAGATGGCGGAGACATTCGGCTTCACGCTCGATGAATACCTGTTCTTCGGAGGATATCCGGGGATCGCCGCCGAGGTGGGCGATGTCGACACATGGCGTGCGGCGGTCCGCGACACCATCATCTCCCCGGCCATCGAGAAGGACATCGTGGCCGCGGCCCGCATCGAGAAGCCCGCGCTCATGCGTCGCCTGATGGAGTTGGCTGCCGACTACTCCGGCCAGGTCCTCTCCTACAACAAGATGCTGGGTCAGCTGCAGGAAGCCGGCAACGCCACGACGCTGGCCGCGTACCTCGACCTGCTCTCGCAGGCCAGCCTGGTTACCGGGCTGCCGAAGTACTCCGGGGCACGGTACGTCGCCCGCGGATCGAGCCCGAAGCTGAACGTCCTCAACACCGCCCTGATGACGGCCCCGCTCAGGCGCACGTTCCAGGAAGTGCATGCCGACCGCACGCTGTGGGGCCGGATCGTCGAAAGTGCCGTGGGAGCCCACCTCCACAACACGGCCGGATCGACAGCGGATCTGTACCATTGGCGGGAAGCGGTGCAAGAGGTCGATTTCGTTCTTTCCCGTGGACTCGGTCCGGTCGGCATCGAGGTGAAAAGCGGTGCCGGAGCAGGCAAGCGGCATGGACGTGAGGCTTTCCGAAAACGGTTCCCGGGTGCACGAACGCTCCTGGTTGGAGAGCGGGGGATCCCGCTGGACGAGTTCCTGTCCAAACCGGCCAGGTACTGGGCGGACTACGAAGGGCCTTCGCAGCCCGGTGCGGGATCCGTCGGCGAAGGCGGCAATAGCAGCACCGTCCGCGAACCGACGCCGAACTACGCCGGCGAAGCCGGGGCCGAAACCTGGACCCAACCGCTCGTGCCGGGCTGGAAGGAGTCGGGAGACCTGGTCGCCGAGGCCCGGCAGAGGAGGTTCATGGCGGAAGCCCGGGAACAGATCGCCAAGCTCGCGCGGGGGGAGGGCTCACCGTGGCTGTGGCACCGCATCGGGCGGGCCTGCATGTGCCCGATACCAGGGCACTTCGACGACGAGTCGTCAGCGAGCCTGCGCGCCCAACTCGAGTCCGATGAACAGCTCCTGGACGCCGCGCTGCGAGGGCTGCCGCGTTTCGCGCACCGGGACGACATCCCCCCGCTCGACGAGATCGCGCGGCTGGACGGAACGAAGGAAGGCGACCACTACTCCCACGCTGTTCTGGCCAGCCTGGCCGAGACCTCGAGGCATGGAGGCGACCCCCTCCGCCGACTCGACGAAGCGGGGATCACCAGGGCCGTCGGTGCCTGCCATCTGGTGCGGCTTGTGAAGGAGCCGTCGTGGTATCGTCGTGCGATCCACCGGTACCCCCGCCTCTGCGCCGACGCCTTCATCACCGTGTACCGCTCGTTGATTCGTCGCCGGATTGAATGCGACGGTCACCTCATCGCCCTCTCGGACGACGGCATTCACGCAGAAGTCGCGCGCCTGGCGGTGCCGACCCTGCTGGGCGTCTTCCCGACGCGCTGCACCAGGACACAGGTCTCTGCGCTTCACGCGCTCCTGTGGGCCGCGCTGATCTACGTACCCGGGGCCGAGCTTGCCGAACGCATCCGCAGGAGGGTCGCAGCGCGGGGCATGGACGCGGCGCAGCGGGCGCTCTGGCTCGCTGCCGGGCTGTTCGTTTCTGCGAAAGAGTACCGCCCCGAGATGGTGGGCTTCGTCCTCACCGGGCGGGAGTCCAGGGCCCGGCACGTCCTGAACTTCCTGGTGCCTGATCGGCCTCGGCGCCGCGATCTGCCGGAGCCCTGGGACGACTGGGCCACGCCGGACATCGCTGCGCTCTTCAAGGCATTCGCCCGCTGGAACGACCCCTGGTGGGGCAGGCGCGAGTCGCGCTACGAGGCGACGACCCTCGGCCTGAGGACCGACTGGCTTCTCAAGCGCTGGATCGAGATTCTGGCGGAACGAGTCGAAGAGGAAGGCGAGGACGCACTTCTGTCGCTCGGCAGGTTTCCCGCGCTGGACTCCTGGTTCGATGAGATCCAGAAGGTGCGGGGCCGCTCGGAGTGCCCGTCCCCCTACCCCGTCTCCAGGACGCAGTAGCCGTACAGCTTCAGCGTTTCGCGCCAGTCTTCCGGGTAGGCGGCGACCATCTCGCCCTCCCCGAACTCCTCCGCCAGGCCGGCGAAGGTCCCCGACTCCGCGACGCGAAGCCGCGTCTCGCGCTCGAACACGGACAGGTCGGCGAATCCCGTCGGAAACGATGCCCCCATCGCGGCCTCCACCCCCTCCAGCCGATCGAGGTCTTCCGGGGGTATCTCTTCGCGGTTGGCGAGATCCAGCGCGAAGTGGTCGAATGCGATGCGGAAGGTGGAAATGGCGTCCCCCAGCCGGTTGAGGAACGGCATGATCGATTCCGTGGGCAGGTACATGGTGTTGCCCTCCCACACGATCAGCGTCGGCGCGCCGAGGTCGAATCCGGCCTCCGCGAGCCCGTCGGGGACATCGACTTCGAGGTAGTTGCCGAGCACGGACGGAGGCATGTCGATGCCGTGCCGTCCCAGCACTCCTCGCTTGTACTCGAGGACCGCCTTCTGGTCGACTTCGAAGAAGGTCACGCCGGGCGTCGCCAGGAGGTGGGCGCGCATGTCCAGGCCGCCGCCCATCAGGACCACCTGGCGGGCGCCGTCCTCGATTCCGCGCTGGACGAACCGGCTGAAGTACTTCGTGCGAAAGCGAACCATGGTCGACGAGGGGGGGAACGCTGCATCGAGCTGCTGGGCCATGGCCCGCGCGCGCTCGAACACGAACCAGTCGGCGTAGGGGTCGCTGAACAGCGGCCGTGCGTGGTCCTTTTCCATCGATCTGATGGCCGCGATAACGAATGCGGTCGCGCCGACTTCGTTGATGTCGATCATTGTTGGAAATCTCCGTGGCGGTTGAGGTGAAGGTCTCGCTGTCTGACGGCCCCCGGGTCTTGCCGCGGGTGGCCGCGAACGCCCCTGAAAATTCGTTCGCGCAGCCGTCGGGGTGGAGGCAAATCGCTCGTTGTTCGCCAAAACAGGGTCGAAATGGCCGACAACGGGCCCAAATGTGCGCTTGGCCACCCCCAAGTGGCCGCCAATCGCCCCCCGGGCTGCCACACGAGCGCCGCCGGCGGCCATGCGGAAGAAGTCTTCCGGCCGACGGTCATGGCGGTGTCCCGAGGTGGTGTGGGGCCGGGAAGGACCTCGTTGCCGGACCGGGCGTACTATTGGGTATCCCGAAAGGAAGGAACATCCATGCACAACGCAGCTCGCGTCACAAGAACCATCCTCCGTCGCACCCTGATCACCACGGGCAAGCGAAACGTCCGGGGGGCAGGTATGCTCGCCCTGGTCGTCATGTTGGCCGCCTGCAAGGACGGGATAGTGGAGCCGCTCCCGGATACACCCCTCGTGGCAAGGGACCGGGCCGCTCTCGGGGCGTTGTACCACGCCACGGATGGGCCGAACTGGGAACGTAGCGAGAACTGGTTGACAGGCGCGCCATTGGAAGAGTGGCACGGTGTGGTCACGGACAGCGCGGGACTGGTGATGTGGCTGACACTCCCCGCCAACGGACTGACGGGACCGCTTCCCGTGAGACTCGGAGACCTTGCCGAGTTGCGGTACCTGGGGCTCGCGGACAATCAGCTCTCGGGATCGATACCTGTAGAGCTGCAGGGTGCGGCCCAGCTCACGGGCCTGTTCCTGAAGAACAACCGCCTCACCGGGACCATCCCTGAAAGTTTCCTGCAGCTCGAGCACCTGCGCGTGATCGATTTCCGTGGCAACCAGGGGCTCTGCGTTCCAGCGACCGAGGCGTTCGTCGACTGGGCCGAGGGGATCTCCCAGGTGGACGGGCCCGATTGCGCGGAGGGTGACCGGGAGGCCTTGGCCGCGTTCCATGAAGCGACTCGCGGCGATCGATGGGACAATTCGGGTGGTTGGCTCGGCGACGCGCTGTTGAGCGATTGGTTCGGGGTCGAGACCAACGCAGCCGGCCGGGTGTCGGGCCTCGACCTCAGCGACAACGCGCTCTCGGGAATGTTGCCGGAATCGCTGGGGGAACTTTCGGCTCTGGGAAAACTGGATGTCGCCGGCAACGATCTGACGGGTGCACTGCCGCGGTCGCTCACGACCCTTCCCCTCGAGGAGTTCCGATACGAAGACACCCAGCTGTGCGTGCCTCACGGCGGCGAGTTCCAGGAGTGGCTGGTGACCATTGGCCGGCACGAAGGAACGGGCAGGAACTGCGCTCCAATGGCGGAGCGGGAAGCCCTTGTCGCGCTCTACGAAGCCACCGGCGGCCCGAACTGGACCGACAACGAAAACTGGCTGACGAACGCTCCCCTGGCGAGCTGGCGTGGCGTCGACACCGGTCCCGGCGGCCAGGTTGTGGGCCTGGACCTCGGGTTCAACGCTCTGCGGGGTAGGATACCGCCTGAAATCGGGAATCTCTCCGGCCTCCAATACCTGAACCTCAATGGAAATTGGGGCCTTTCCGGACCGTTTCCCCCGGAGTTTTTCAACCTGGACCATCTGCAGCAACTGTATCTGCTCGCCGTCGGGCTGGGGGGTCCCTTACCCCCGGAAATCGGCGGACTTACCGAACTGACGACAATGGACTTGAGGAGCACGGGTCTTGGCGGCCCCCTCCCGGCCGAAGTGGGCAACCTGGTCAACCTGTCGACGCTTCGTTTGGCCAACAACGACCTGGTTGGTCCGATACCCCCGGAGCTGGGCAGACTGACCCGTCTGCGCTCCCTGAACCTCTGGGGCAACGAACTGACGGGCGCCATCCCGCCCGAACTAGATACCCGTTGTCCCAGGTAGTCCATTAGGGTATGCCAGTACGGTTGTAACACAATACTGGACAACCATTTCCAAGGGTATCTCCGACTCGTATCGTCCCTTGCCGTCCGATGCAATCCCGTGTATTCTTCCCTGTGTAGTGATTTGGGATGTGATACACAACAGCAGGAAGGCACCCATGACGAAGCGACCGAGGACGCTCACCGCCGCGTTCGTTCGCACGGTCGGCCGACCCGGCGTGTACGGCGACGGACGAGGCGGCCGGGGACTGAGCCTCCGGGTGTACCGGACGGCCAACGGGCGGATCACCAAGACATGGCGTCAGCGCGTCAGGATCGACGGGCGGCTCACCTCGATCGGACTTGGCCCGTATCCCGAAGTGACCCTCGCGGACG
>Ga0209544_1001131_pt1 | contig 31065 bp, 33 predicted proteins | sample MesohylPK_FD_187297 | JGI IMG/M metagenome (GOLD analysis project Ga0209544, IMG submission 187297) | Host-associated microbial community of the marine sponge Aplysina aerophoba from Gulf of Piran - sponge mesohyl, lysed by proteinase K... | ecosystem: Host-associated > Porifera > Sponge >... | reverse complement strand
GGAACATCCCGACGATCCCAGGCAACGCTGGAAGTCGCACCAGGGGATGCTTGCCTATGAGACCGTGTTTGGCTTGAACTGGCATGTGTCGACGGTGGCCACGCTATCGGAGAACCGGTACAAGGGGGTGGATCCGATTTTCCAGAGACGGCGCAAGGATCAGCATCGGAACCTCCATATCACCGCTTCCAATCGCGCTCTTTCCTGGAATGGTTATTTGCCGGAAGTCACACTCGGCATGACCGAGACGAAATCCAACATCGATCTTTATGATCGGGACAATGTCACCCTTCGCCTGGGTTTCCAGAAGTTGTTCTGATGGTGAGTTGCTTTAATAGTCAGACGAGTTGACTGAGAAAGGTTTTCCCAGGAACGATGACAGGTGTCGATTGCTCGAAGCAGTCTCGGCCAACGAATTCCGCATCCATGGCCACCTGAAATGCGTGTTGCACGCCCGTTTGCTTCTGAAAATAATATAGTGAATCGGTCAGTCCTGCGTTGCCGCTGCTCTTCACCTCCACCAAAAACCAAGGTTGCCGGTCCCGGGAGACAAGAAAGTCCACTTCGCGCTTCTGCTTGTCCCGGACAAAGTGCAGGGCAAAGTCGCCTTGACCGGATTCGGTCCACCAGTGCACCGCTTTCAGCAAAGCACTAGCCACTAGGTTTTCGGCCCGTGCGCCCGGGGATTCAACTTGGCTCCAGTCCCACAGAAAATACTTGGGTTCTTTCCGAAGTGCCCGAGCAACATTGTGATGCCAAGGTCTGACCGCGAAACAGTAGTACAACGCCTCCAGTGTTGAGACCCAGCGGCGAATGGTATCCAGGGATGCACAGACTGCTTTGGAGAGGGAAGAATAACTGGTGAGTTGCCCTGCGTGTCGGCGCAGCAGTTCAGCAAGGATTTCCATCTGCCCCAATTCCTGTATTCGTGTGAGGTCGCGAAGGTCTTCGCGAAACAGTTGCTCGGCGCGCAGTTTGCGCCACCGATTATAGAAACGTAGATCGGCTTTCAGGAAGGGCTCCGGGAAGCCGCCGAAGCGCCATAGTGCATCCCACTTCTCGTCGTCGATTCGTACAGGGCTCTGGATCATCGAGTCTGGAATCCCTGGCCTGATGCATTCCGCGACAGACACCGGGTGAAGAGTATGGGGAAAGTACCTCCCCATCAAACTGTCACCACCTCTTTTGAAAGTTGCCAGTGAAGCACTGCCTGTTACCAAGGTCTTCGTGTGGTTCTCGTACTGGTCGAAAAACCCTTTCAGGAAATTCCTCCAGTGGCGGTACTTGTGGAGTTCATCAAAGACGCACAGGGGAGGGTCGGCCTGCAGCCGTTCCAAGCCTGCATGGCGCGCAATTTCTTCGGGTCCCTTCAGAATCAGCTCTCTGTGGTTTGGGTTGTCCCAATTGAAGTAATGACCCGAAGTGAACCGTTCCTGCAATGATTTGGCCAAGGTGGTCTTTCCGACCTGCCTAGGCCCTGAAAGAAAAATCATCTGCCGATGATCGCGGTAGTGGGCGACCAAACTGTCGAGGAGGTGGCGATGCATGACAAAAATCTATATTATCGTAAAAAAGTTATAACTATTCTACGATATATCATAGAAAAGTCAAAGATGGTCCTTGCGTTGGACCAAGGTGATTTCCGTCCTTGAGCAGTTTAGGTTGATCGCCTCGGGCCGAGCCAGGCCAGTAGGCCTCCAGAAACAAACATACTGATGGCAACCCCGTAAAATCCGGCCTCCAAGTATCCGGCCAAACTCGCCAGGATTCCCAGCCCGAGCGCCCCGATGCCGTAGCCCAAGTCACGCCAGAAACGATAGACTCCAATCGCAGAGCCCCGCCATGCGGGAGCGGCAAGGTCACTGATCGCGGCACTGAGATTTGGATACAGCAAAGCCATGCCGAATCCCGTGACGGCAGCGCTGACTGCCCAAGTCTCGAATTGCATGCTCCACAACGAACCCAAGACTCCGATTCCACACAACCACATGCCGGCCACGCAGGGCAGCAGGCGCCCGATCCGGTCGGACAGGCGCCCGGTCAGAAACTGGCTGGCCCCCCAAACAGTCCCGTAAATTCCGACAATCCAGCCGATGTCCGGAAGGCTGAATCCATGGGCGTACAAATAGACGGGATAAAAGATCCAGACCAGGGTGTCGACGAATTTTTCGACGAGTCCCGCTTGGCTGAGCGCAAACATGCGCCGGTCCTTCCAAGAGACTTCAGCGAATGCTTCCCAAGTCGTGGTCGGCATCGAATCAGGCGGGGTTTCCGCCGCTTCCTGCTCGCTATGAGCCCAAGGAAGGGTCTCCCGCACGAATCCGAGTAGCAACCCGATGGCCAGAAGGATGCAGGCCAGGCCGAATCCCCACAATGCTTCGCGGGCATCCAAGCCGATTGCCAGATAACCGGTCGCAACCCCGGCAACCGCCACGCCCATGTAGCCGGAAAACTCATCCAACCCGACCGCGAAACCGCGTTCCTGGGAGTGCGCTAGATCCAACTTGCTGGCTTGGGTTGCCGACCAGCACAGGCCTTGGTTAATGCCCAGCAGCAGTGTCGCCAGCACAACTTCGTTCCAGCTCGTGGCATACAGAATCAACCAAGGGGCGGGCAGGGCAAACAGCCAACCCGCCAGGAGCACAGGTTTCCGGCCAAAGCGGTCCGCTGTTCTCCCGGCGACGAAATTCATGGTCCCTTTGACGAACCCGAATGCGACGACGAAGACGGTCAGGAGGAGATAGGAACCGCGTTCCACGGAAAATTCGCTTTCCGCCAATGCCGGAATCACTGTGCGCACCATGCCGAGGGTCATGCCGACCAGAAAAACCTGCGCCAGTTGTTGCCCGAACTGGGCAAGATTGCGTGAAATCCCGTGCATCGGGGACGATTGTACGCGCTCAGGGCCGGCCGGACAGAGACAGTCAGAGACTCAGAGACTCAGAGTGAGCCCCCGGAGGATTTGCTGGTATCATGCAGCGAGAGCGGAGTGGATTGCTCATGAGACCGTCCGAAATCATTTTCGAAGTGACCGAGGCGCCAGAAGGCGGATACGATGCCCGTGCTCTTGGCTTCGCCATCTTCACACAGGGAGAAGACTGGGACGACCTGAAAGCCATGACGCGGGATGCGGTTCTCTGTCATTTTGAAGGGAAAGAGGCTCCGAAGGTTATTCGGATGCATCTCGTCCGAGAAGAAGCGATCGCGGTGTGAAATTGCCCCGTGATCTTTCGGGGAATGATGTGGCCAATCTGCTGGCCCGTTATTACGGATACCGTGTCGCCTGAACGAGGGGAAGCCATATGACGGTCACGCTGTCAACCCAAGATGGGCACCACAACATTACCGTACCTCGTCATCGAGCCATACGAACCGGGACACTGAACGCCATCATTACCGAAGTCGCGAAATTCCTTGGCCTGCTCAAGCAGGAGGTGCGAAAGTCCCTGTTCGGATATTCGTTGACGCCATAAAGTTGCTGCGCAAATCCCGCCGAAGGTATGCCCCGTGGTGGACGGGCCATGGAGAGAACTTTAGGGCGACAACCTATAATGGCCGAGACAGATTCCGATCAGTTCCTCCTTATCGTTTCTTATGGCGTATGAAGTCCTGGCCCGAAGGTGGCGGCCCCGCACATTTGCCGAAGTAGTCGGCCAGCAGCATGTGCTTCAGGTCCTGACCAAGGCATTTGAAAACAACCGACTACATCACGCGTACCTGTTCACGGGGACTCGGGGCGTCGGCAAAACGACCTTGGCGCGCATCGTCGCCAAGTGCCTGAACTGCGAACAGGGGGTCAGCGCGAAGCCTTGCGGTGAATGTGGAGTTTGCCGCAGCATCGATGAAGGGAAGTTTCCTGATCTTCTGGAAATTGACGCAGCGTCCCGCACTCGCGTGGAGGAGATGCGTGAATTGCTGTCGGATTCGTCCTACGTTCCCACGCAGGGCCGTTTCAAGGTGTACTTGATCGACGAGGTGCACATGCTGTCAACGCACAGCTTCAATGCTCTGCTCAAGACCCTGGAAGAGCCGCCCGAGCATCTCAAGTTTCTCTTTGCCACGACTGATCCACAAAAGCTCCCGGCCACAGTACTGTCCCGGTGTCTTCAGTTCCACCTGAAATGTCTGACCGAATCCCAAGTTTGCGATCAATTGGCAAAGATTCTCGAGCATGAGAAACTGGAATCCGAGCCGGAAGCGGTAGTCCAGCTGGCACGTGCGGCAGATGGCAGCATGCGGGATGGATTGAGTTTGCTGGATCAGGCGATCAATTATTGCTCCGCCGGCCTGACTCAGGACGAAGTGGGACGGATGCTGGGCTTGTTGCCGCGCGAAAACTTCGGCGCATTGGTGATGGCTCTTTCGGGCCGGGATCCTGAAGCAGTGATGCAGGCGGTTGCCAGCTTACGGGAGCTGTCGCCTTCATTCCAAGACATTTTGGACGATTTGGCCCGGGTATTCCATGTCTGCGCGATGGCATCGGAAGGGGTGGAGGCCGATGCCCCGGAAGAAATGCAGGATTGGGTGCGTGCGGTCAACGCGACTTACAGCCCGGCCGACCTCCAGCTGGGTTACCAGATACTGCTTCAAGGCAAGCGCGATCTGCAGTATGCGCCGGATGAACAGACGGGGCTGGAGATGACCCTGCTGCGTTTATTGTGCTTCATGCCCGCGGGTTGGCAGACGGAGGCGTCATCCGCGCCACAGCCCGCGGCTTCGGGCACGAGCGCCCCCCCACAAAGCCAAGACGCGCTTCCGACAGAATCCAAACCTGCCGTGTCGACGAAACCGATCCAATGGGGTGAAGGGATGGACTGGGGCACATTGATTGAACAGCTTGGAGTCCGCGGGAATGCCAAGGTTTTTGCAAATCACTGTGCCGTGGAACGCGTAGAGGGGGATGCCATGCATTTGATGTGTGATAAAGATTACCCGACCTCGCCTGAGGTAGAAAAAACTTTGGGCAAGGCTCTGAGCCAATACTTCAAGCGAGAAGTTTCCCTGCATGTCCGTTTGGGGGTCCCGCAGCAAGAGACCAAGGCGCAAAAGGATGAAAATGCCCGCAAAGAGCGCGCCGCACAAGCGCAACGCGAAATAGAAGAATCCCCGACACTGCGTGCCCTGCAGGAAGAATTGGGCGCCCAACAGGTCATCGGCCCGATGAACGGCATGACACCCCCCACAACGGAATCCTGAATGTCCGCTCCGGACAGTCTTCTGGATCAATTGGTCGAAGCCTTGCAATGCCTGCCTGGCGTCGGCGTGAAGACGGCACAGCGAATGGCATTCAACCTGTTGGAGCGGAACCGCCCACGAGGCCGGGTGCTGGCTTCCGCGCTGAAGGAAGCGTTAGACAAGATCCGGCATTGTGATCATTGCCGGAATTTCACGGAAAACGAACTCTGTTCGATTTGCGCGGATACGTCGAGATCTTCGAATCAGTTGTGCATCGTGGAAGGGCCGGCCGATGTGCGGTTGTTGGAGGCCAACACCGACTACCAAGGGCGCTATTTCGTATTGATGGGCCGGCTGTCGCCGCTGGATGGTATCGGGCCTGAGGAGATTGGCCTTTCGCAACTGGAAACCCGGCTTCAATCCGAGCCTGTTGAAGAATTGATTCTGGCCATCGGCACGACCGTGGAGAGCGATGTCACGGCGCACGTACTGAGCGAACTGGCGCAACGGAATCATGCCAAGGTTACCCGGCTGGCACGTGGGGTGCCGGTGGGGGGAGAACTGGAATACCTGGATCCCGGCACTCTGATGACGGCGTTCGAGGGACGGACCCAGTACTAAATCTGCGGAAGAGACAGCGTCTGCCTGCTGTCTTTATGCTGCCCTGTGCAGTGGTTTGACTCGTTTTTCAATCTGTCGCCCCACCTTAATTTCGGCTTTGCGAAGCTCGTAGGCTTTCTGCAGATTCATCCAGAACTGCGGAGAGGTTCCGAAATAGCACGCAAGCCGCAGTGCCGTGTCGGCTGTCACGCCTCTCTGGCTATTCAAAATTGCGGTAATCCGGTTCACTGGAATGTCTAGCGCTTTCGCCAGTGCACTGGCCGACAGGTTTAGCTCCTCCAGTTCATCGCGCAGGATCTCACCTGGATGCACCGGCCTCATTCCGTTTTTTATGCTCATAGTTCCTCCTTAATGATAATCAACGATTTCTACCTCGCATGGCCCCTTGTCTTTCCAGCGAAAGCAAATCCGCCACTGTGCGTTGATTCGGATACTGTACTGACCTCGTCGACGCCCCTCTAAAATTTTCAATCGGTTACCCGATAACGCCGCAAGATCTCTGAGGGATTCCGCATTATTCAGAGAAGCAAGGCGGCGTGTAGCCTGTTTGGCGAATCTCTGGAATGCTGCGATCCGATGACCCTCGAAAAAACGTTGGGCGTTTCGATCCTTGAAACTTTGTATCATCGAACAATCGCGATGGAATCGTTATGGCTTACGTAAAGAGTAACATAAATTAAAACACGTGTCTATGCTTCGGCTCGTTTTGAGACGTGTGCTGGGATGCGGGCTTTTGCCGTGACCGGAGTCAGGGCTGGACTTCGTTGTTTTGCAATGCGCGAATCCGTTCTTCTAGGGGCGGGTGCGACAGAAACAGTTGGCGCATCCGTGAGGTTGGACGGGTTCCAGAGATGCCGAAGGCCGCCATCGTGTCCGGGAGGTCCCGGGGCTGGCTGACTTCGCGCAGGCGCTGCAGCGCAGAGATCATCTTGTCACGGCCGGCCAGGTAGGCCCCGCCAGCGTCCGCACGGAATTCCCGGCGCCGCGAGAACCACATGACCACGATAGTGGCCAGAACCGACAGCAGGATCTGGGCGACGATCGAAACAATGAAATACCCTGGCCCGAACCCGCGCTGCACCCGGAACACGAGCCGGTCGACCAGGAACCCGATCACCCGTGACAGGAAAATAACAAACGTATTGAGTACGCCCTGCAGCAAGGCCATGGTCACCATGTCGCCATTGGCGACATGCGCCATTTCATGGCCGATTACGGCTTCCACCTCATCTTGGCTCATCTGCTTCAGCAAGCCGGTGCTGACCGCGACCAAGGCGTTGTTTTTGTTCATCCCGGTGGCGAAGGCGTTCGGTTGCGGGGAGTCAAAAATTCCGAACTCAGGGGGCTGAATATGGCAGTTTTCCGAATGGCGGCGAATCGTGTCTACAAGCCACTCCTCCGTCCGGTTGGCCGGTTGTTCGATCACTCGCACCCGCATGGTCCGTTTGGCGATCCACTTCGATATAGCGAGTGAGATAAAAGAGCCGGCAAAGCCGATGACCAGTGAATAAACCAGCAATGCCATCAGGTCGAGGTGAACACCCTGGGCATCCAACAGGCCGTCGATGCCGAGCACCGAGAATACGATGCCGAGGACCAGAAGGATGGCGAAATTGACGCCGAGGAAAAGAAGAACTCTGGCGCTTCGGACTTTTGTGTGGATCATCCGGGATCAAGCCTCGGAAGATTCCAGGGCAAATGTCTTGACGGATCATTGGCGGTCTCCACTAGATGCCGCCATTCACACAGCAGCACCCCCGTTTCGTTGTCCCCTCCCCGTCCCGTCACCGGAGCGCCTCCGGCCAAGAGCTTGTTCAATCCCAAGCCCAGGATGTTTCGCGCGGCATTGCAGTCCGCATGGTCCCGATGCCCGCAGGCGCGGCACGCAAAGCGCTCCGCCTTGCGGTTCGCTTCTTTCGTGTGCCCGCACCGCGCGCACTGCCGGCTCGTGTTCCGCGCCGGCACCTTCAGCACCTGCACCGCCTTGTATTCCAGAAAACGCCCCAGCTGGCCCATGCAGGACCGCAGCAGCTTCCGGTTCAGTGCCGACTTCGCGCCGACCTGCTTCCCCGGACACTCCCGCGTCCCCTTCGCCGACTTCGTCATCGCCTTCAGATTCAAGTCCTCCAGCACGATGAACTGGAACTGCCGGGCGATCCGGCAGGCGGTCTGATGGCTCCAGTCCAGCCGGATGGTCGCCGCCCGGCGCTTCGCCTTCGCCGCCCGGCGCTGCATCTTCTGCCGCCGCCCCGAGGCCACCTGTACCGGTCGGCCCGACTTCTTCAGGACCACCGCCCCGTCCTCACCCCGCAACGGCTTCATCTTCCGGCGGCTTGCCCGCCACTGGTAGTGTGCCGCCTTCTTCTCGTACCTTTCAATCCGTTCCAGCGGAATCTCGATCAGCCGGGTCTCGCCCTCCCAGCACAGCGCCACGTTCTCCGAGTTCCGGTCGATCCCGACCGCCCGGGCGTTCCAGGGCCACGCCCTCAGCCCGATCTCGACCCGCCGCAGCACCGCCGCGTACCACTTCCCCACCTCCTCGTACACCACCACCGACACCGCCTCTCCCTCCGACCACGGGTCGGACCCCTGAGTCCGCGACTGCGCCTTGCGGTTCAGCCGCACCCAGCCCACCTTCGGCACCCGCAGGCGCTTCCTCTCCAGCCGCACCGCCTCCGGAATGATGAACGACTCCCGGCTGAAGCCCTTGGCCTTGAAATGCGGAAAGCCCGGCTCCTCCCCGGCCCGGGCTTCCTTCACCCGCCGGAAGAAATGCCCAAACGCCGCGCCCAGGCGGAATGCGCCCGAGGCCCGCACCACCTGGCAGGACAGAGGCTCAAGCCAGTCGTGCCCGTCCCGGTGGCGCAATCGGATGAACTGCCGGCCCAGGCCGTAGGCCGAGGCGTCGGGCTTCTCCCCGTCGCCAGCCCGGTAGCGCTCGTAGTCCTCGATCTGCTGGCCGAGTAGCGTGTTGTAGACGTAGCGCGAGGCGCCGCACAACTGCCGAAACTGTACCGCCTGGGCCCGGTTCGGATACAGACGATAGCGGGATGAGCGGAATTCGTACATGAGAAGTTACTGTAGCAAATTCAGACTCGGGAGCCTAGGGGTTCCACACACTTCCGTGAAGACCCATCTTTTTCATGCGGCCTTCCGGGCCCCGATGCGGTGCGCCAGGTCTTGGACGGCATGGATCCGGTCCTCAAGCATGGGCATGTCCAGTTCAAAGTGCAGGCGCATCTTGTTGTCCAGGCGGTAGCGGTTGGATTGGTCTTCGATGATTCGGATTACGGATTCCGGTTCGGGGCCGGGCTCGCCAAAAGTGATCCGGCCTTCGTATTGGGTCAATTGTATTTTACGGAGAAATTCGAAAGCCGTAATTTCCAGTTTCAGGCGGGTGACCGCGAACAGGTTGGTGACCGCCTGTGGCAGGGGCCCGAAACGATCCACCATCTCGACCTGCAGTTCGTCAAGTTCCTCATCGGAGGTGGCGCCAGCGATCCGCTTGTACAGCGTAAGACGCAGGTAGACGTCGGGCAGGTAGTCGTCCGGAATCAGCGCCTGGAGGCCCAGATCGATTTCCGGCCCGTGTTCGAGCGGCTTGTCGAGTTCGGGAAGGGCGCCTTTCTTGAGGGTGTCTACCGCGCGCTGTAGCAGGCGGTGGTACAGCGCGAATCCGATCTGATGGATCTGTCCGCTCTGTTCTTCGCCCAGCAATTCCCCGGCTCCGCGGATTTCGAGGTCCTGGGTTGCCAGCATGAATCCGGATCCGAGTTCCTCCATGGCCTCGATGGCCTCGATTCGCTTCTTCGCGTCGGGTGTCATCGTCTGCAGGGGCGGGCAGGTCAAGTAGGCGTAGGCGAGGTGATGGGAACGCCCGACCCGGCCGCGCAGCTGATGCAGCTGGGCCAGCCCGAAATGGTCGGCGCGATTGATGATGATGGTGTTGGCGGTTGGAATGTCGATCCCGTTCTCGATGATGGTGGTGCAGACCAGGACATTGAATCGCTGGCGGTAGAAGTCGCGCATGACGGCTTCCAGCTCCCGCTCCCGCATTTGTCCGTGTGCGACCCGAATCTCGGCTTCCGGGATGATTTTCCGCATGGTTTCGGCGGCTTGCTCGATCGAGGCGGTCCGGTTGTGGAGGACGTAGATCTGCCCGCCTCGTTTCAGTTCGCGCAGGCAGGCCTCTCGGAGCTGCTGGTTGTTCCACCGGGTGACGTAGGTCTTGATCGCGTGCCGATGGGCGGGGGCGGTGGCGATGATGGAAAGGTCGCGAAGGCCGGACAACGACATGTTGAGGGTGCGGGGGATCGGGGTGGCGGTCAGGGTGAGCAGGTTGGTCCGGGCCCGCAATGCTTTTAGTCGTTCCTTGTGGCGTACACCGAAACGCTGCTCCTCGTCGACGATGACCAGTCCGAGGTTGCGGAATTTCACGTCGTCCTGCAGCAGCCGGTGCGTGCCGATGATGATGTCCAGCTTTCCCTCAGCGAGATCCCCCAGGATCTTGGCCTGTTCCCGGGCGGTCCGAAAACGGGAAATCGCCTCGATTCGGACGGGCCAGTCGGCAAAGCGGTCCCGAAAGGTTTTTCCATGTTGTTGTGCAAGCAGGGTGGTGGGCGTCAGGACGGCAACCTGGAAGCCGCTGAAAGCAGCGACGAAGGCGGCGCGCATTCCGACTTCGGTCTTCCCGAAGCCGACGTCGCCGCAAACGATCCGGTCCATGGGCGAATCGCTTGCCAGGCTGTCCAGAACTTCCAGGATAGCCTGTGCCTGATCCGGGGTTTCGTCGAACGGGAAGGCGGCTTCGAATTTCGGATAATCCAGGGGAATCTCGAGTTTGCATCCGACTTGCGCTTGACGTCGGGCTTGGACTTCCAGTAATTCCGCCGCGGCATCGTAGGCACGCTTTGCGGCCCTGCTTTTGATCTTCTGCCACTGGTCGCCGCCCAAGGCGTGCAACGGGGCGTCTTCCGGGTCCGCGCCGCTGTAGCGGGTGATCCGGTGCAGCTCCATGATCGGCACATACAGTCGATCCGTGTCGGCGTACTGGATGAACAGGAACTCCTGCTCGATCCCGTCGATTTCCAGCTTGCGGAGCCCCTGGTAGCGTCCGACACCATAGTCCTCGTGGACGACTGGGCTGCCGAGCTTCAGATTGGCAAGTTCGGACAGGATCGTCTTGGGGTCCCTTCGGCTCCGCTGGCGGTGCTGCTGGGGAGTCCGGTCCGGAAACAGGTGGGCTTCGGGAATGATCGAGACCCCGGCGTCGGGAAGCTCAAAACCGTCTTCGATATTCGCGACCGTCAGCCCCAAAGCAGGCTTCTGGTGGAGAAAGTCTTCCCAGTCTGCGACCGGCTTGACCTTGATCTCCAGGGCATCCAGGCGTTCCTTTAGTTGCTCGCGACGTCCCGGGGAATGGGTGGAGAACAGGATGTTCTGGCCGGTGGAGGAGAGAAAATGGCGCAGAGCACGTGCCGGAACCTCGTCCTGCGGGCGCACCTTGAGTTCCGGGAGCGCGCGGGAGGCGTAATTGAAAGTGGCTTCCCCTGGTTGCGTTTCATGCTTGAAGCGGCTCAGGTCCAGCCGAGGATAGTGGGCCAGCGATTCTTGGAATTGAGGGACGCTGAGGTACAGTTCCGAGACAGGCAGCGGCGGATGTTCGATGTCTTGGCAGCGGCTTTCGTAGCGGGCTTCGATCTCGTCGAGGACGTGAGTGGCGGCGGAATCCACGTCTCCCCAGCATATGACCGTCGTGTCGGCAGGCAGGTAATCGAACAGGCTGGCCGTCCTCCCGAAAAACAGGGGCAGGTAGTACTCGATGCCGATAGGCACGATGGCATCGCTGATATCCCGATAGATAGGGCTTTGCGAAGGGTCGATGTCGAACGCCTTCCGGAAGTTCTTCCGGAACCGTTCGATGGCTTCCGGGTCGAGAGGGAATTCGCGCGCCGGGAGCACGTCCAGGTGCTCAATCTGCGTGGTGGAGATCTGGCGTTCGGGATCGAACGCGCGAATAGAATCGATGCAGTCGTCGAGGAAGTCGAGCCGGCATGGGGATTCGGATCCCATGGGGAAGAGGTCCACAAGCGATCCCCGCACGGCGAATTCTCCGGGTGCCATGACTTGGGAGCAGCTTTGGTAGCCGGCCAGATTCAATCGCCGGCGCAGTTGTTCGATTTCAATCTCTCTGCCAGTGGAGAGTGTGGTCGTCTGGCTACGGACATGATCGACCGGGCACAAGCGCTGAAGCAGGGTGGGGGCGGAGGTGATCAGCAGGCCGCCCGTCTTTCGGGTCTCAAGGTGATGGAGCGTTTGCAAGCGCTGCGAGATGATTTCGCTGTGTGGCGAAGTCAGGTCGTAAGGCAGGGTCTCCCAGTCCGGAAACGGCAGCAGGTGGCCCGTCTCCGAGCCGAGGAAGAACTGGCACTCGGCTTCCAGTGTGGCCTGGGTGGCGATGTCGGGGGCAACAACCAAAATGAGCCCGGGAGCCTGGCGGGCGAGTTCGGCAATGGCCAAGGCGCGCGCCGCACCGTATAGCTGACCGCAATTCAGGCGGTCGCCGACAACAGGAAGTGGAGGGGATTCAAGCACGAGGAATGGGGGGAGACAAAAAACGGGGGCCACTGAGGCCCCCGCGATTTTGGGGTTCGGCGGGGTCCCGCCCTGACAGGGTCAGGCGAACATGTCCGCGACGATGTTGTTGTACCAGCTGTACGCATATTGAACTTCGCGAGCCAGCATTTCGTCCGAGGCGTCCGAGGGCGTCAGGCCGCCGGCTACCTTGGCAACCTTGCTCTTGTCTTCCGCCAGGCGGTAGACCGCCGCGACCGAAATCCCGTAGTCCGGCGCGATCAGGCTGTAGCAGGTGTTGACGTAGGACGGGGTGCCCGGTTCCGCGTCGGCCAGCATGGCAACGACCGCTGCCGCGCAGACCTTTCCTTCGGAATTGGCCGCATACCCGGACTTCGGCAGCCCGGTGGCGATGCTGGCATCGCCGATGACGTGCACGCCCGGCACCAGTTTCGATTCGAAAGTGTCCAGATGGACCGGGCACCACCCGGAGTCGTCGGTCAGGCCGGCCGCCTGCGCGATGTGTCCGGCGCTCTGCGGCGGGATGACGTTGATGACGGCACCCTGATGGGTGTCGCCGAACTCGGTGGTCACCGTCATGTCGGCGGTATTGACCTCGGCGATGCCCCCGGCGGTGTCGGTGCCGGAGACCCATTCGATCATGCCGTCGTAACGGCGCTCCCAACCTTGCGTGAACAGGCCCATCTTCGAGAACTTGTCCTTGGCGTCGAGCACCAGGATCTTCGAGTTGGGCTTGTGCTCCTTGAAGTAGTGGGCAACCTGGCAGACTCGCTCGTAGGGCCCGGGCGGGCAGCGGAACGGATTGCCGGGCGGACACATGATGAACGTGCCGCCGTCCTCCATGGCTTCCAGTTGGCTTCGCAGCAGTGCCGTTTGGGGGCCGGCCTTCCAGGCGTGGGGCATGGCTTCGGCTGCCGCCATGTCGTAGCCTTCGATGGCATTCCATGTCAGGTCGATGCCGGGGCTGACGACGAGTCGGTCGTACGAGAAACTGTCTCCGCCGTCGGTGGTGACGGTTTGGGCTTCGGTATCCACGCCCGTGGCTTTGCCGTGTACGACCTGGATGCCATGGCTTGCCAGGCCGTCATACCCGTGGCGGATGGTTGAAATGTCCCGTCCACCGCCGATGACTTCGTTGCTCATGAAGCAGGTGTAATAGTGGTCGTTCGCCTCGATCAGGGTGACGTTGATGCTGGAGTCTGCCAGCTTGATGCGTTTCGCTGCGACCGCGCCAGCCGCGCCGCCGCCGATGACCACTACGCTCTTGTTGCCTCCAAGGGCGAGCTGGGGGAAGCCTGCCCCGAAAGTGCCCACGGCCGCAATGCCGCCGGTTGCTTTCAGGAAGCCGCGTCTTGTCAGGGTTGTCATGATCTTCACTCCTCCACGATTACTGCTGGCTGGCATAGTAGTTGATAAGAGCCGCAAGACCGCCTTCGCCTTCGGTTTCCATGACTTCTTCAAGTCGGGACTTCATCTTCTTCGGCATTCCTCTCGCACCGCCATGGAAGTCGGCCATGCTGTAGTGCAGGTAATGTTTCCATTGTCCTGCGAGCGGGACCATGTCGTCGATCGTGGATCGTCCGCCTTCCTCGTGGCATTTCTCGCAATTGTCCGCATGCAGGGCCTCGCCCGTGCTCGCAAGTTCGGCATCGAATTCTTGGGTCGCCAGGGCGACGGGCTTATCGGCGAAGTAGTGGGCCATGGCCTTGATCTCGCCCAGGGTGTAGCCGGCGGCGATCCGATCCATGATCGTGCCGTGACGGGCGAAGATCTCTACGTCTTCAAGCTCGGGGTCGGACGCGGCTTCTGCCTCGGCGGCATCCAGGTCCTGGCCGTGCTTGTAGGAAAGCATGGCGCCGATGAAGTAAACCGCTGGGAGTCCCGCCAGGGAAGGCGTTGCCGGGCCGACGCTGGCTCCGGCCGGGCCATGGCAGGCCACGCACGCGCCGGTCAGCATCTCGACCGATGCCATCATGCCCTCGTCCGCATGCAAGGCCGGTGACAGCGCAAGAGCGCTGATCAGGATGGCTCGAGAAATGAATTGCGAATGCATTGAATCTCCTCCTGCAAAGGTCCGGGAATGCCCCAGGTGCATCATCGGGGAGTTATCCTAACACAAGAGAAGAGCGGTCGGAGATGCGAGATGAATCCCGACCGGAGAAGGTCGATGTGTGGTGATTTTTGCCTGAAAAAGGCCCGTATCCGAGAATTTCTGGCGGTTTTCCGTACGCAGCGTTTGTGAGAATCAGTCCTTCGCCGCGACCGGGCGTCTCGGCATCTTGTGCGCGACGCCCTTGTGGCATTCGATGCAGGTCTTGCCGCGCATCGGGGCCTTGTGGTGCTTCTTGCGCGCGCTGCGGTCCTGCTCCTCCATATCCATCGCATCGTACGTATGGCAGCTTTGGCACTCCCGGGAGTCGTTGGCCTTCATCCGGTCCCAGACCCGGCTGGCCATGTGCCAGCGGTGCGCCTCGAACTTCTCGGCCGTGTCGATGGTTCCCATCAATTCGCCCCACACGTCGCGCGCCGCGATCAGCTTGGCGCCGAGCTTGGGCCCGAGCGACTGCGGCACGTGGCAGTCGGCGCAGCTGGCGCGGACTCCCGATACGTTCTTGAAATGCACGGAGTCCATCCACTCGGCCTCGTTCCACTGCATGGAGTGGCAGGAGGTGCAAAATTCCGTGGTGTTGGTCGCATCCAGTACCATAGAGGCACCCATGGAGCCTGCGAACCCGACCGCGACCAGTATGATTGCCGCTGCCGCTGAAACCGTCTTCCACATGAACCTCACTTTACTGGCAACCGCTTTGCCTGTCAAAGCACGGGGGGATCATGCTTGAGGCACGCGGGCTCGGCTGCGCCCGGGGCGGGCGAGCCCTGTTCGAGAACCTCTCGTTTGCGGTCAAGGCCGGACAGTTGTGGCTGGTCCGCGGCGCCAACGGCAGCGGCAAGACCTCGCTGCTGAGGATCCTGGCGGGCTTGCTGCCGGCTGAGGAAGGAGAGCTTGTCTGGTCGGGAGAGCGCGAGCCGCCGCTGTGGGTCGGACACCGGGTGGCGGTCAGCGCAGACCTGACGGCCCGCGAGAACCTGGAGTTCATGGCGGCGCTGGAGGGGGACGACGCCGGGGCTGCGGCTGCGGCGCTTGAGGCGATAGGTCTCGGAGGCTTCTCGGAGACCCGTGCGGGGCGCCTGTCGGAAGGGCAGGTCCGACGCATCGCGCTGGCACGGCTGGCATTCAGCGCCCGCCGGCTCTGGCTGCTGGACGAACCCTTGACTTCGTTGGACGAGACTTCGACTCGCTGGTTCGAGGCGCAGTTGCTGAGGCAGATCGAACGGGGTGGGGCGGTGGTGATGGCAACGCACCGGGAACTTTCGGACTCCCTGCAGGGCTGGACCCTGCGACTCGGGGCATGATGGGTCGGATATTCGCTGCCGTGTTCCGCCGCGAAGTCCGGTTGGCGTGGCGGCGGCGCGGCCAGTTGCTGCAGCCGCTCATGTTCTATGCCTTGGTGATGCTGCTGTTCCCGCTCGGAGCAGGGGCGGATCTGACGCTGCTGGGGCAGGCCGCGCCGTCATTGCTCTGGGTGGCCGCCTTGCTGGCGGTGCTGCTTGCGCAGGGGCCGCTTTTTTCGGCCGACCTCGAAGAGGGAGGCATCGAGTTGTGGGTGACCAGTGGGGTATCATTGAGTTGGCTGGCGCTGGCGAAGCTGATCGCGCATGCGATGATCGTTTCCCTGCCGCTCATCCTGATCAGCCCGATACTGGCGGGGTGGCTGGGCGTCTCCGGCGAGGCGCTGGGGGTGCTTGTCATCTCGATGGCGCTGGGCATGCCCGTGCTGTGCTGGGTCGGCGCACTGGGGGCGGCGCTGACTTTGGGCCTGCCGCGCGGCGGGATTCTGTTGGCGTTGATCGTGCTGCCGCTTTACATCCCGGTGCTGATGTTCGGTGCCGGGGCAGTACATGCGGCAATGGAAGGGCGCCCTGCTGGAGGAGCCTTGGTGCTTTTGGCAGGGTTGCTGTGCCTGGGCGCGAGCTTAGCTCCGCTCGCGACCGCGGCGGCATTACGCATCAGCCAGGAGTAGCAGATATGTTCCACCGATACGCGGCGCTTTCCTCACCCCGGCATTTCTATGCGGTGGCCGGCGCCTGGCTGCCATGGCTCTCCGTGCTGACCGTGTTGGGCTTTGCCGCAGGCCTGTATTGGGGGTTGGTGGTCGCGCCGCCCGACTACCAGCAGGGCGAGGCGTACCGCATCATTTATGTCCATGTCCCTTCGGCCTGGCTGTCGCTGATGGCGTACACGGTGATGGCGGGGGCCGGGCTGGTCGCCCTGGTCTGGCACGTGAAACTGGCCGAGATCGCGGTCTACGAATGTGCGGTGCTCGGCGCCTGGTTCACCGCGTTGGCGCTGGCCACCGGCATGTTGTGGGGCAAGCCGATGTGGGGCACCTGGTGGCAGTGGGGAGATGCCCGCCTGCTGTCGGAGCTGATCCTGCTGTTCCTCTACATCGGCGTACTGGGTTTGCACAATGCCATCGCGGACCCTCGCAAGGCCGCGCGGGTGGCGTCCGTGCTCGCCCTGGCCGGCATCGTCAACATCCCGATCATTCACTACTCCGTGGAGTGGTGGAACACTCTCCACCAGGGCGCCACGGTGACCCGGTTCGACAAGCCGGCGGCGCATTCCAGCATGCTGTGGCCGCTGCTGTTCATGGGCGGGATGTTCATCCTCTACTTCTCGACGGTCCTGCTCGCGCGCATCCGGGTGCGCGTCCTGGAGCAAGAGGCGGACCGGCAGTGGGCCGAGGAGGTGCGGAATGGCTGAATTCCTGGCAATGGGCGGCTATGCGTTCTACGTATGGAGCGCCTACGCCCTGGTGGCGATCGTGCTGATCGGCAATGCGGCCGTGCCGTGGTGGCGGCACCGGCGGTTGAAGGGGAAAGCAGGGGGTCGCCGATAATGCGGACATGGGGCTCGGCGGCATTCGGAGGGGCGTGTAAGATGGCCCGCGCTTGGCGTTGAGAAAACCAGAATTCACGAGTACAATCCGATCCAGAACCCTCACATCGAAGCAGTCGGGACTGTGGGGCTCCTGGAAGAGCTGAAAGCCGCTGGGGCTAATGCGGCATCGGCCCGCAACCGGTGAGGGGGAGTTTTTGTCGGAGGCGTTGCTCCGACGGCTTCGGTGAAGAGGTCGCTCTTTGTGGGCATGGGAGAAATGGGCGTGCATATAGCCATCACTGAAAAAAAGGAGGATTTGGCCAGGCTTTGCCAGCGTTACGACGTGACGCGGCTTGAAATCTTCGGCTCGGCTGCGCGCGGGGCTGATTTTGACCCGGAAACAAGCGATGCCGATTTTCTGGTCGAATTCGACCCCGATAGCAACCTGCCTCCCTTTGATCGATACTTTGACTTCGCTTACGCATTGCGTGAGGCCCTGGGCCGTCCCGTCGACCTTATCGAGGATCACACCATCCGCAACCCCTATCTGCGCGCGGCTATCGACAAATCCCGCGAGCTCGTCTATGCATCGTGACCCTCGCGTTTTGCTGGCGGATATTGATCGGGCTGGCGCAGATATCGAGCGTTTCACAAGAGATATCGACAGTGATGCCTATGCGGAAAACGCGATGGTACAGGCTGCGGTGGAACGCAAGTTCGAGGTTGTCGGCGAGGCGCTGAATCGGCTGCACCAGGATCATCCCGAACTCGCTGCGCGGATTCCCGGACTTCGGAAAGTCGTCGATTTCCGAAACTTGCTGGCTCATAGCTATGATCGCGTGGTGACTGAACTCGTTTGGGATTACGCAAAGAGCAACCTCCCGCAATTACGCCGGAGTGTTCAAGATTTGCTTGTTGAGTTGGACCCTCCGGAGGAATGAAGGCGAGCGGCAGTTCGCCCTTTGCCGCGGAATGGCGATACATCGGACGCGATTGCTCCCCTGCGGCGACCAGGACACCCTTGGGAAGCAGCCCGGTTCCGGGAGGCCGCAAGGCCGTGAATCAAGACGTGTGGGCGGGGCTGAAGAGAAAAGCAAGTGGTCGCCTATAATGCGAGCATGTGGTTCGGCGGCATTAAAATTCCAGTACACATGGCTGTAAATGAGAGTCATCGCCGCACAGTATTTCTTGGTGCGAGTTCGCTTTCTAGGGAGGCAGCATGAGCAGCGAGACAACCATTGCAGTTGATGTTGCTGATGAGAAGGCAGAACTCCTTGAGGTTTCCGAAAGCCTCGATTCTGAAACGAAAGATCTGGTAACGGTTCTTCCCTCTGGCGATGTTCTGGATACATTGTCTTCCATCCCAGAGAACACCGTGACTGCAACAATCCTTGACCCTTGGTATAACAAAGGGGTCGGGGGGTATCGGGAAGATTACCACGATTGGCTGGAAGGAGTCATTGCTTCAGCGGCCAAGATTTCTAAGCATATTTTTGTCTGGGGATTTCCAGAAATTGTCGCCCACCAGCTGACGAGAATGCCGGCAGGATTTAAGTTGATGGCTTGGCTGACATGGTATTACAAGAACTGTCCTTCCGTCATTCGTGGCTGGAGGTCGGCTCAGAATACATGCCTTCACATAGCCGCAGAGGAAGCGAAGATCTACCCGGAAAATTTTCTAAATCCGGCACAGTTGGAGAGATTCAAGTCGGGAAAGATGCGCTTCGTTCCAGGTCCTCCCGCAGTGCTGGAGGCACCATTGAATATCGGGTTTGTAGGCAAGGATGAACAGACGGGCCACCCAGCACAGAAGCCTGTATCCGTGATCGAACCGCTGATTTTGATGACGACAAGGTGTGGCGACGTGGTGCTTGACCCCATGTGTGGATCTGGCACGACAGGTGAAGCCTGCATAAATTTGAATCGAAAGGGAATCCTTTGTGATGAGTCGGAAGAGTGGCTCGAAATATCTAGGAAGCGTATCCAGAGAGAGCCCAGCCGCTGTGAGAGCGGCCAGACTTTATCGCTTTTGGATCCATGAGCAAGAGGGATGCCGTTATACGAGGCCCCTATCGACAGGCCTCGGTACGGGCAAGAATAGAGGCGTTCTTTCTTGATAACCTGGGGAAGGTGGCGACTAGAGAGCAGATCATTGAGGTCGCTACAGATCCTAAAACCGGGCGAATTCCAGAAAATTGGCACCAGCGTTTGTCCGAGCTTCGCACAGACAAGGGCTACACGGTCCTGTCGTGGAGGAACCGAGGTAACCTGAAGGTCAGCGAATATATGATGCCTAACAGTGAGAGGCGAAATACGGCATCAAAACGAACCCGACCGACGCGAAAGACGTGGGAAAAAGTCTTGGAAGCTGCAAATTACCAGTGTGCGTGGGAAGAGCAAGGGGTTTTTTGTGGCTTGAAGGACAAGGAGATTGACCCGGTCGGTGGCGGAACCGTGAGGCTGACACCAGATCACAAGCAGCCTCATGCCATACACGCGAGCATTGATCCGAATGACCCGAACAAGTGGCAGCCACTGTGCGGAAGACACCAGGTGATGAAGAAGAATTATTGGGATGATGAAACTGGATGGCTTAACGTAATGGCAATAATCCAGTCAGCTTCGGAAGAACAGAAACGACAGGTTTTCAACTTCTTACAGGAATACTTTAGAGGGAAATTAGATACGTAAGGGGCAAAAATTGTAGAAGATGAACTCCTTTGATTAACTGCTGTAGATATACGCTCAATATTTATGTATGTAGGCCACAACAAACTCAATTCAGAGAAGTTATTAGAACCTCAAGCCATCGGAAACTATTGCATTAGGCGACTCATACTCTCATTTGCGCGGAGGGGCCGGGGACATGTTAAACTCCAAATCACTCCCATGCCCTCCGAACCTCCCATGCCCTCCGAACAGGGAAGTGACGAGGGGTTTCTGCCAACTCAAGGTCGGAACAAATTAAGGCTGCCCGACCGGAACATGAAATCATGGATACCATAACGATTCAGATTATTTCGTTCCAGATGGTCCTGCTGGTGGCAATCTTGGGATTTCTGTGGAATCTCCATCGCGACGTAGCCGGCTTGCGCGAGCGCATGGCGAGGGTGGAAGGTTTGCTGGAAGGCTTTGTTGCTCGCCCACCTGAAACACAGTCCTGACCGTGTTATTTTAGGAGGGTCAGTGCGAGTCAGGGCACCCGCTCACCATGGTTTATGAAGCCTGCTGCGATTGATTTTTGTCAGGAGCTCCTTATTTGTTCTTCGTGCACGCAAAATCTTTCCACGATCTATATATGAAACAGTGTAATGTGGATGCTCCTCAGCGTGGCACAGTTTGCACAAGACTTTCAGGTTTCTCAGGGCAATGTTTTGTTTCTCCCCATCTAAGTGGTGCACGTCTAGCAAGTACCTTTGCTCGGCTAGATTCGCATCGCATCCTTCACATATGTAACCTCGGTCTTTTTTAATTCTTTGTGCAATCTGCTTCCAATTCCCAGGGTAGCCAGTGGGTAGCGTCGAAGGTTTGACGCTACTCATTTGTCTACGGAATATGTCGAAATGTTGATACAACAGATTGAGTGCCTCCTTAGCGCTAAAACTCTGCACAATATCGTAACGTGCTTGCCTACTCATGGTTTTTCGCGAAAAGCATTTGTACTTCACAATCCCAAGACAATATTGGCAAGGATATAGTGCAACTGTTGTTTCTTTAGAACTACTCCAGCCAACTCGCACATCAATGGGGTATTGATCATCGCTTCGATTTGTGATCCTATACCGATCAAAGCGCCCTTCACGGTCCATCTTACGAAGGGTCGGACACACGGTGAAGTGTAATTTTTTGCGACTTCGGGCATCAATATAGGGTCCCCCGACAGTATGATCCCTGATATATACAAAGACTGGTTGGTTATCCTTGATTAATAAGCCGCTTTCAGAAAACAAATTCTCGATTTCATCTACAGATTCTGTATCCTCATCAATCCGAATATTTGGTCTAGGAATCCATTCGATTGGTTTTCCTCCAACTTGGACTCGGATCTTTTTGAGCGCATCACCGATTCCCGAATCATTAATATTCATCTTCAGTACCTATTATCGTTGTCGTAGACACCAGCTTTTCTACAGGATGTTGTCATCAGACGAAACTCTACTCTCCTTGAACGTATTTGATCTTCTCGACCATTTTTGTCAAGAATCAAATGACTGGAAGACAAGCCGTTGGCTGTAATCAGTTTTTTAGCCCATGGAGCATATGGGTCAAACTGAGGCAGGTTCAGGATGAACCTTAATATTGCTTGAGTGCGTCTTTGCGACAAGTACATGTTGTTGTAATAAGCATCGTCGGTGGATTCAGCATTGGTCCATACGCTGGAAGTATGTCCTTCTATTCGTATTTCCTTAACGTCCTCTTGATATTCAGGTGCTTGAATAGCCCCAAAATAACGTGGGATGAAGCTTTCCAGAATACGAATAAAGTGCGGACGTATTTGGTCGGCTCCAGATTCGAACAACACTTCTGGATTGCGAAAGCGTATGGTGAGGTCTTCCAAAAGTTCTACATCCCAACTGTCGAAATCTCCTTCAAATTCTGATTGCAACACTCGATAAATCTTGTCGCATTCTTCACGGTATGTTGCTTCTTCCGTTACAACGGTCCGAATAAACATAATTGCGATAAACATAAAAATGAGCATCAAGGCCGCCATCAAGTCGGACACCGACATCCACTGCCCGCCGCCGTCAGACTCGTCAGGCTGATTGAACACCGACAGGCCTATCTCGTTTGGGCGATTAAATCAGCACACTGTTTCGCTATAGAGACCATGTTGCCGCCCCATTCCCGGGCAAGCGTATTTACCGAATTCGCCATTTGCCGGTTAAATTCCTCAAGTGAGTCATGGACCATTTGATTGATTTTTTCGGATGACTCACGTTGAGTGTTTTCAAGTACATCGCGCAAGTTGCCCGTCATCAATTCCAAATTCTGTGAATGGTTCTTTACTATGTTTGCTGTTTCTTCTTCCGCATTCTTGAATGTGGTTCGTATGGTTTCTTCTAGGCCATCAAAAGACTGAGCACTTTGTGCCAGATCCTCTCCAATTTTGTCCAAGTGTTGTTTGATAACGGGGAATGATTCCTCAGCATTTTTCCGCATTTCGGCAAATACTTCTACTACGCCGTTTAATGAGTCAACGTTCGTTTTTGCCAGTCTTATGGTTTCGCGCAGTTGTTCCATGGTCTCTGGGATCCGGTCGCAGTCTTCTGCAATTTGTTTGATCTTTTCAGCAGATAAATTGAATGCTGCCGTCAACTTTTCAACTTGATCCCGATGCTCTTCTTGCCAACGTTTGATGGCTTGGGTTGCCTCATTGAATTCTATAAAAGTCTTACCGAATTGCTTGATAAGGGCTTCTTCTATGTTTTCAATTAGATTTTGTAAAGAATCCCCCAACTGTTTTCCTATGATGTCTCGGATTTCTTGGATAAGAGTGTCTAGGTTTTTGAGCAAAGCGTCTCGTATAGCCTCACTTAGCCCATCAAGCTTGCTGAAGCCGTCACGGCTTTCATCGCGCAATTTTTGGAATTGAGTAACTAGGCTTGAATCACCATCTCCGGAAATAGCTTGCTTGATTGCATCTAAACGATCAAGTACTTGACGGCGTTCTATGGGGATAGTCTCTTTAGATGCGATTAAGCGAGACAATGGGCTTGCAGTGACCCTAAAAATTATGGCAAAGAAAAGCCCCAGCAAACTTGTCATGAAAGCCGTTCTCATCCCCTCCAGAAGGGCTTGAACGCTGTCGTTCATTTTTCCTGGAGAAAAGTCCAGGGGGTAAAGGGCTAAGTAAATTCCGCAAAATGTGCCTAATATCCCCAAGCTTGTCATCAACGCTGGTGCCGATGACCGATATCGTTCCAATTTGATGCCTGCCACAAAAAGAGCTAACAGCAGTACAACAACCGCCCATATAATCCCAGCCTCTCCTAACCACTGAAGAGCTTCAAAAATAATGACCGATAGATTCATCAACTGAACTGTTGTTGAAATTTGACGCGAGAAATCGCTTGGGCTAAGCCAAAAATCTGTTTAAATTTGGCCTTATTCTACCTAATGCGCGATACGGACAAGTTGGTAGAGACTACGCACATTTTGCACACCCGCAACAGCATGTCTTAAAATGTCGCCATGAACGTCCGACAGAAGCGCCGTCTTGGCTTGGCCGTCGCCGTTTCCGTCGGAGTCGCCGCCGGAGTGGTGTTGATGCTGTACGCCTTCCAGCAGAACCTGTTGTACTTCTATAGTCCATCACAGGTTGCCGCCGGCCTGGTGGAGCCGAACACGACCTTCCGCCTCGGGGGCTTGGTGGCCCAGGGCAGCGTACAGCGGGAAACCGACTCGATGGAAGTCCGGTTTGAACTGACCGACGGGGCGCATAGCCTGCCGGTGCTCTACAGTGGCCTGCTGCCGGACCTGTTCCGCGAAGGGCAGGGGATCGTGACCCTGGGCCGGCTGGACGAAGCCGGCGTGTTCGCGGCCCGGGAGGTGCTGGCCAAGCATGATGAAAACTACATGCCGCCGGAAGTGGCGGAGGCTTTGACCGAAGCGGGGCAGGCCCCGGTCGGGATTTCCTGGTGATTCCGGAACTCGGACATTTCGCCCTGGTCCTGGCCTGCGTGCTGGCGGGGTTGCAGGCGTTCCTGCCGGGCTGGGGGACCCAGCGGGGCAACCCGACCTGGATGCGCAGCGCCTCTTCGCTCGCGCTGGGTCAGGGACTCTTGGTGCTGCTGGCCTATCTCGCGCTGACCTGGGCCTTCATCGAACACGATTTTTCCGTCCGCTACGTCGCCAATAATTCCAACACGGAGCTGCCGCTAGCCTACCGGATTTCCGGCGTGTGGGGCGGGCACGAAGGCTCCTTGCTGCTGTGGTCCCTGGTCCTGTCGGGCTGGACTGTCGCGGTGGTGGCGCTGAGCCGTCGGCTTCCGATGCTGTTCCGGGCGCGGGTGCTGGCCGTGCTGGGCTTCGTCAGTCTCGGGTTCCTCGCCTTCATGCTGGCGACCTCCAACCCGTTCGACCGCCTGATTCCTGCGGCCATGCAGGGACGCGATCTCAACCCGCTGCTGCAGGATCCGGGCCTGGTGATCCATCCGCCGATGCTGTACATGGGCTATGTCGGATTCGCGGTCGCCTTCGCGTTTGCCATCGCGGCGCTGTGGGGCGGGCAACTGCACGCGGCCTGGGCGCGCTGGACGCGTCCCTGGGTCACCGCCGCCTGGATGTTCCTGACTCTCGGCATCGGCCTGGGTAGCTGGTGGGCCTACCATGAACTCGGCTGGGGCGGCTGGTGGTTCTGGGACCCGGTGGAGAACGCCTCGTTCATGCCGTGGCTGGTGGGGACCGCGCTGATCCATTCCCTGGCGGTCACCGAAAAACGCAACACCTTCAAGCGCTGGACCGTGCTGCTCGCGCTGCTGGCATTTTCCCTCAGCCTTCTCGGAACCTTCCTGGTGCGTTCCGGGGTGCTGGTGTCGGTGCATGCGTTCGCGAATGATCCTGCCCGCGGGGTCTACATCCTGGGATTCCTGGCGCTCGTCGTCGGAGGCGGGCTGATCTTGTACGCGATGCGGGCCCACCGCATCGAGAGCTCGGGGCACTTCGAGCTGCTCTCTCGGGAGACCCTGCTGCTGTTCAACAACGTATTTCTGCTGATCGCCACATTCGCCATCCTGCTCGGGACCCTGTACCCCTTGATCGTGGATGTCCTTGGGCTGCCTTCCATGTCGGTGGGTCCGCCGTACTTCAACCTCGTGTTCCTGCCCCTGATGCTGCCGCTGCTGTTCCTCGCCGCAGTCGGGCCGGTGTCCCGATGGAAAAAGACCCGCGCCCGCGAGTTGCTGCGGCGGCTTCAAGTGCCGCTGGTGCTCGCGCTTGCGATCGGGACCGCGGTCCCGTGGGCGGCCTTCGGCTCGACGTCGGCCTTGGTGCTGGCAGGGACCATGCTCGGGGTCTGGTGTATTTCCGGGCCGCTGGTGGCGCTGTGGCGGCAGTTTTCCCGCATGCGGCGGGGCACCAGTGCCGGCTACAGCCTGCGCCACCTGCCTCGGCACATGGTCGGCATGACCTGCGCGCATGCCGGGCTCGGCGTGATCGCGCTTGGCATCGCGTTCACTACGGCGTTTTCGATGGAACGGGAGCTGGTGATGAACGAGGGCGACTCGGTGGCCTTCGCCGAACACGAATTCGTGTTCCGCGGCGTGCAGGAAGTGGACGGGCCGAACTACCGGGCTCAGCAGGGGCACCTTTCGGTCTACCGCGACGGCGAGCCGATCGTGGACCTGCGCCCGGAGAAGCGAACCTACCTGGTCCAGTCATCGCCGATGACTGAAGCCGCCATCTACTCGACGGTATGGCGTGACGTGTATGCGGCGCTCGGAGTGGCTCAGCCCGGCGGCGGCTGGGGCGTACGCTTGTACGTCAAGCCGTTCATCCAGTGGTTGTGGGGCGGGGCGTTGCTAATGGCATTCGGTGGGCTGCTGGCGCTGTCTGACCGACGCTACCGTTACCGGCGCAAACGGAGACGGACATGATCCGCGGCTGGTTGGCGGTGGCCGTATTCGCGGGGCTGGTCGCCATGCTGGCGTTCGGCTTGACGCGCGATCCCTCCCGCGTAAGTTCGCCACTGATCGGCTTGCCGGTCCCGGCCTTCCAGGCGGAGCGCCTGGCTTCGGCCGACGAGCACTTCGACTCCACGGCGCTTCGCGGCGAGTGGAGCCTGTTGAACGTATGGGCGAGCTGGTGCACGACCTGCTTGGAGGAGCATGAATTGCTGATGCGCCTGTCGCAGCAGTTGGCGCTGTACGGAATCAACCACCGGGACACGCGCGACGAGGCCCGGAACTGGCTTCAGGTCTACGGCAATCCTTACCGCGCCAGCGCTTTCGACGAGTATGGCGAGGTGGGAATCGAACTCGGCGTGTACAAGGTCCCGGAAACCTTCCTGCTGGATCCGGACGGAGTGATCCGCTACAAGCACGTCGGCGCGCTGGACGAAGAAGCCTATCAAGAGCAGATTTTGGCGCGCATCCGGGAGGGAAGGCCATGAAGCGGGCAACCGCCTGGGGCTTCTGCCTGCTCTTTGCCGGCAGCGCATGCCTGGCCGTCGACGAGGCGGCAGACGAAAGGTATCGGAACCTTCTGTATGAACTGCGCTGCCTGGTCTGCCAGAACCAGTCGCTGGCTGATTCCGATGCGGAGTTGGCGGGAGACCTTCGCAGGCGGGTTCAAGACCTGATCGATCAGGGGATGAGCGACAAGGAGATCATTGCGCATCTGCAGGCGCGCTACGGAGATTTCATCCTGTACCGCCCCCCGCTGGCGTGGCGTACGGCAGCCTTGTGGGCAAGTCCGTTCGTGCTGCTGGCGCTCACCGCCTGGCTGCTGCTGCGGAGGATCCGCCGCGGTCATGCGCGAGCCTCCGGCAGCCTGTCGGACGTTGAACGCGAACGGCTCAAGGACGTCCTGAAGCGAGGGTCCGACTGATGTGGGGGTTCTTCGCAGGTTGCCTGGCCCTGCTGGTGTTGGCCTTGGTTTTCGTGCTCTACCCCTGGTGGGCGAAGCAGCGGCCGCGCTCGGAATCGATGCGCGGCGTCCTGACCCAGGCGTACAACCTGCGCAGGGATGAATTGCAGGAAGACGTTGAGATTGGCTGGCTCTCGCCGGAATTGTTCGGTGAGGCAGAGGCGGAACTGGACCGAGGCCTTCTCGAGGATGTGGAAGGGGCGGGCGATTCCCCTTCGGACTCCGCACGGCAGGGAGGGCGAACCGTGGTGCTGCTCGTCCTCGGTGTGGTCGTGGTGAGCGTTGGCCTCATGCTGGCCTCCAGCGAATTGACGCGGTTTGCGATATTCGGCGGGGCACCGGACGATGCCGAGCAGGCTGAAGCGCTCCATGAACGTTTGCTTCGGCAGGCTGACGAAAACCCGGAAGAAGTGAATGCCTGGGCGGAGCTTGGCGACTTTTACCGCCAGCAGGGGCGTGGCCCGGAAGCGGTGAGCGCATGGATGCATGCCAATGCCCTGCTGGAATACTCGGATCCCTCGGCGCTGACGGCGCTGGCGGATGCGATGGCGTTGGCGGGCGGGGATTGGTTCTCGGACGAGGCGATGAATTACTTGTCGCGGGCGCTGAAGCTGGATCCGGCGCACCAGAAGGCCTTGTGGCTGTACGGTTGGGCGTCTTGGCAAAGAGACAATCCGGATGCGGCGGTGCAACACTGGGAGCGGTTGCTCTTGGTTCTGCCGTCGGAAGAAGAAGGCGTTCGTGCCATGGTCGAGAATTGGCTGGCCGAAGCCCGGCGCGAAGCGGGCGAGCCTGCGGTCGGTCCGTCTTTGCAGGTGCAGGTGGCACTGGACCCGGCTTTCGCGGAAGCCTATAGCCCGGATGCAACCCTGTTCGTATACGCGCGCCGGGTCGAAGGCGCTCCCATGCCACTGGCTATTTGGCGTGGAAAGGCCAGCGAATTCCCGGTGCAAGTGGTACTGGACGACACGCAGGCCATGATGCTGGAGATGAAACTGTCGCAGGCCGGCGAAGTCATGGTGCTGGCACGCATCAGCGAGAGCGGGCAGGCTGAACGGCAAAGCGGAGACCTGATCGGAGAGATTGGCCCAGTGACCGTCGCACCCAATGTGGCGATTCAGCTGACGATCGACCAGCGCATCCCATGAACCTTCCGGTTCCCCTGTACGTTGGCCTGCGCTACTTGAGGGCGCGTCATCGGCATCGCTTCATCTCTTTCATTTCACTGGTCTCGACGCTGGGCATTGCGCTGGGGCTGACCGCGGTGATCGCCGTGATGTCGGTCATGAACGGATTTCATACCGAGATCCGGGATCGGTTGCTGGGAATGGTTTCCCATATCAGTGTCAGCGAGCCGGACAGGCGGCTGGAGGACTGGCGCGGGCTGGCGGAACAACTGGAACAGAACCCGGAGGTGGTCGCGAGTGCGCCGTTCATCGAAGGCCAAGGGATGCTGCTCCACCGGGATCGCGTCAGCGGGGTCGGGCTGCGCGGCATGCTGCCGGCACTTGAGGCGGAAGCCTCGCGGATCGCGGAGCACATAAAGAAAGGCAGCCTGGATCAACTGGAGGCGGGCGCATACCGAATCGTATTGGGCGATGAACTGGCCCGGCACCTGAATGTGCGGGTTGGCGACCAGGTGACCCTGATTGTGCCGCGGGCGGCCAGCACGATCGCCGGACTTCTCCCCAAATTCCGCCGTTTCGAGGTCGTCGGGATCTTTGATCTCGACATGCGGAGCTATGACCGACACTTGGCTCTGGTGCATCTGGACGACGCCCGACAGGCGTTGGCGCTGGGCGAGGGAGAGGTGGGAGGCCTGAAAGTACGCCTTCAGGACCTGTTCAAGGCGCCATGGCTGGCCGACCAGCTTCGCGAGGAATTGGGGGGGCGCTATTGGGTGCTGGACTGGTCGGACCTGGACAGCGGCTTTTTCAAGGCGATCCAGATGGAGAAAACCATGCTGTTCCTTCTCCTGATGCTGATTGTTCTGGTGGCGGCGTTCAACATTATTTCGGCATTGCTGATGACGGTACTGGAGAAGCGCTCCGATATTGCCGTATTGCGCACCCTGGGCATGACCCGGCGCGGAACCCTCCAGGTGTTTTTGCTACAGGGATTGGCGATCGGTCTCGGGGGGACGGCATTGGGAGTCGGCGGTGGACTGGCCCTGTCACACAACCTTCAGGTGGTCGTTGGGGCTATAGAAAAACTCTTTAGTTTCAAGCTCTTCTCGCCGGAAGTTTATTACATTAGTGAGATTCCGTCACAGCTGCTTTGGGGGGATGTGGTGATTGCGGCGACGGCATCGATCATTCTGTCAATAATCGCCGCCGTCTATCCGGCTCGCAAGGCACTCCAAGTCATGCCGGCCGAGGTGTTGCGCTATGAGTAGCTCGGTTCTTCGCTGTTCGGGCTTGACCAAGTCGTTTGGTTCTGGCGAGGTCCAGGTCGATGTCTTGCGTGATCTGGATATGGAAATCCCGCGGGGTGAAAGCGTAGCGATCGTCGGGGCTTCCGGATGTGGGAAAAGCACTTTGCTGCACTTGCTTGCGGGCTTGGATCGCCCAGATGCGGGCACTGTCGAGGTGGGCGGCCGACGTATTGATGGATTGGCCGATTCGGAACAGGCCCGGTTGCGCAACCGGAATTTGGGTTTTGTGTATCAGATGCACCACCTTCTGCCAGAATTTTCGGCACTGGAGAATGTCACCATGCCACCCTTGATCGGGGGGATGACGGTCGAAGAGGCCTGCGAGAAGGCGACGGAACTGCTGGAACGGGTGGATATGGGAAACCGTTTACAGCATCGCCCGGGAGAGCTGTCCGGAGGGGAAAGGCAACGGGTGGCGGTTTGCCGTGCGCTGGTTATGAATCCGGATGTCGTTCTGGCCGACGAGCCGACCGGCAATTTAGACCCTCATACGGCACACGAAGTCTTCGATCTGATGAAGCAATTGAATGCTGAGCGGGAAATTGCGCTGGTGCTGGTGACGCACGATGAAACCTTGGCGAAAGCGATGCAGATGGGGTATCGTTTGTCGGAAGGGCAGGTGATCCGGGAATGGTGATTGCCCACTAAGATCGGCTATGAAAACAACACACTGTGCTTTCAATCTTTTCAGATAGCTTCAACGGTTTATTTATGCAACCCATGCTTGGCCTTGTCCCAAGACAGCACAGGGTCAATTGGGTCTTGCAATCGCTTCTCGGCTACCGATAGGTCTTCAAAGTCTTCGATATGCCGTCCAATTGCCCGGCGGATGATTTCCGCTCGGCTACATTGAGCCTGACCTGCTGTTGAACCCAGTGCATCGATATGGGAACCGGGCAGGGAAAAGGCGGTTTTCTGCATGGTTGGTTCATCTGGTTTGCCCCGGCCTGGACCGGGCCCAGGACACGGCATCGGCAATATCCTTGTCGGTGATGCCTAAGTCGGCCAATTTGGAGCGGACCTCATCAGCACGGTCGAAGCGCCTGGGAATTAGGGCGATACGTCGAAAGATTCCCCAACCTGAAATCAAAGGGGAACGGGATATGAGTTTGTGCAGACGGTTCATGTCTTAATCAAATAACCCTTTTGCCCTATAGAGAATGGGTGATTAGCAATCGATCAGAAACAACTTCGCCTTCCAGAGTTTGCCCTCCCATTTGGAAGCGTCGAAGCATTGAGCGGCCACAATTGACTTGAATCTCTCGCTCAAATAGAAATTCCGGAATTGAATAGTCACAATCCTGAGTGCCAGACTTCTTTGATCCGTCGAGGCTGAGGGCCACAAATACTCCACGTTTTTTCGCCTTCTCAATGGCGCGGAACAAGTTGTCTTGGTTAAACGATTGTGCTCCGACTCATAGTTGCGAAGAGTCGGGGTTTTCGGCAGAATATCTGTTAATGTCTAACTTATCAGTAAGGTCGATGAACTCAAGCGCCTCCCTCCCCGCGCTGCTGCGCCAGCGCACCCAGCTGCAACAGAGCCTGGCCCAGATCGGCGATTTCTGGCAAGGCACCCTGTCCAGTCAATATCGCAAATGCGGCAAGAAAGGCTGCCACTGTGCCCAGCCCGGCGACCCGGGGCACGGCCCCAGTTGGATCCTGGTGCGCAGTGTCGCCGGCAAGCCGCAGAGCCGGTCGATTCCGGCGGCGG
>Ga0209544_1001129_pt1 | contig 31176 bp, 31 predicted proteins | sample MesohylPK_FD_187297 | JGI IMG/M metagenome (GOLD analysis project Ga0209544, IMG submission 187297) | Host-associated microbial community of the marine sponge Aplysina aerophoba from Gulf of Piran - sponge mesohyl, lysed by proteinase K... | ecosystem: Host-associated > Porifera > Sponge >... | reverse complement strand
GTCGACCGGCTCGTGGCGATGGGCGCCCAGATCGTGCTCTGCGATCCGCACCGCGTGGTCGTCAGCGGGCCGTCGAAGCTCTACGGCCGGGACATGGTGAGTCCCGACATCCGGGCCGGCATGGCGATGCTGATCGCCGCCCTGTGCGCCGAGGGTCGGAGCGTGATCGACAACGTGCAGCAGATCGACCGGGGCTACGAGCGGATCGACGAGCGGTTGCGGTCGCTCGGCGCCGACATCGAACGGGTCGGCTAGGGTCTAAGCCCATGGCAGGCCTCTACTACGAGCAGTTCGACGTCGGTCAGCTCTTCGACCACGCTCTCCGCCGCACGGTGACCGAGGCGGACAATGTCTTCTTCACCGCGATGACCCACAACCCGGCGGCGCTCCACCTCGACGCCGAGGCGATGAAGAACAGCGAGTTCGGACAGCGGATCGTGAACAGTTGCTTCACGCTCAGCCTGATGGTCGGCATCTCGGTCGGCGACACGACGCTCGGCACGACGGTCGCCAACCTGGGCTGGAACGACGTCGTCTTTCCACGGCCCGTGTTCCACGGCGACACGCTGCGGATCGAGACCGAGGTGAAGGACAAGCGGGAGAGCCGTTCGCGGCCCAACGCCGGTATCGTGACGTTCGAGCACCGCGCGTACAACCAGCGCGACGAGCTGGTGGCGCGATGTACCCGGCTGGGGTTGATGTTGAAAGTCCCAGAGGAAGAGAGGAAGAGGGACTCCGGCGGATGAAGCAGATAGGCCGAAGCCACGTCGCCCCTGCTGGCTTCAACCGAGAACTGCGGCTCCCGTACGAACTGCGCGTCAAGGACTTCGACCTGGCGATGCAGGACGTCTACGACTTCTTCTTCGACGTCAACAGCAACCTGCTCGGACGAGGGTTGAAGCGCCTCGACGATCTGCTGCGGCCGGCCGCGATGTCCGGATTCATCTCGGACATGCTGACGGCGAGTCTCGCGAACCACGCGCGAAGCTTGACGGAGAACCGCTACCACAACGGTCATCCGGACCTCCTCGTCGAGGGCGTCTATCCCGACAACAGCGTCGCCGCGGGGGAGCAGGGCCTTGAGATCAAGACGACCCGAAAGAAGGGTGGCGCCGTCGACTTCCACGGTGCCCGGGACCAATGGCTTTGCGTCTTCGTGTACGAGACCGATCACGAGACCGAGCCAGCTCGTGCACGAAGGCCGATGGCCTTCACGGAGGTCTACCTCGGATACGTGACGGTGGACGACTTCCGTCGAAACGAGCGGGGTGAGTTGGGAACGCGGACGGCGACGCTCGATCGGGCCGGGATACGGAAGTTCCGGCAGAGCTGGCTGTACTTGCCCGGCCGATCCGGTTCCTAGAAGAGTTCGTGTTGACCTTGTAGCGCCGTGAGTTGCGAAAGAGCCTGGCAGGCTATGCGGTAGTAGTGCGGGTCCTTCTCGATGCCGAGGCTCTTGTAGCCGACGGCGTTTGCGGCGGCGAGAGTCGAGGCAGCGCCGCAAAACGGATCGAGGACGACGCCCTTTCCCAAGGGTAGGACCGCCTGGACGACAGTCCTGAGAAAGCGCTGCGGTTTGAGGCTCGGGTGTGGCGCCAGCTTTCGTTCGGAGGCTCGAGTTGGCGCGGAGCGGATCACGTCGCCGAAGGGTCGGCCGCTCTCGGGCCGGCGGAACCCCCCAGTGCCCCACTTTCGCAGGTTGTCCTGAATTCTGCCCTCTGGAGGCTTGCGGAACAGCAGCCATGGTTCCCACATGGACCTCGGCATGACGCTCACATCCTTGAACTCTACGTGAGCTCCCTTTGGGCGGTCTCCGCCGCGCATGGTAGTGACCAGGCGCACGAGCTCGCCCCGCCGTTCCAGACCACCACGCGCGAGCGCGCCCGACACCAGGTAGGAGAGAAGGGGGTTGGTGGCGACGACGACGTTGGCGCCGGGAACGAGCGCCGGCAGGAGCAGTCTCGCCCAGGTCTCGAAGAACGCCTCCAGAGCTTCCTTGTCCCTGGTTGACAGTGTGGTGAAGCGCGGCAGAGGAGATCGCTTCGCGCCGTCGAAGGAAGGCGGGATGCGCCACACGCCGCCGCGCCGGGCACGGAGCTTCTCCTGTTCGAGACTGGAGTACTCGACGAGGCCGTAGGGAGGGTCGGTGACCACTGCGTGAATCGTGTTGGGCTCGCAGGTCCTTAGCCAGTCGAGGCAGTCGGCTTGAACGATCGAAGCAGTGCCATAGTCGAACGCCGGTAGCGCTTCCCGGAGTTCACTGCTGGGTGGGCCCCAGTGAGTTGAAGCGGAGCGAAGCCGGTAGAGGCCGCGCGCTGGCTTGTCGAAGAGACTCGGCGTGTTCAACCGGAGGTAGGAGCGGATACTCGAAGCGGCGACGGGCCCAAGGCGCTGCCGCACACCGTCCGCGATCTGCCTGGGTGAAGCGCCGTCCGGATAGGTGCTCAGGACAGCCAAGATGGCGTCCCGGACCTGGCCGGGTGGTCGTCTGGGCGGTTCCATGTCGAGGACTATAGACGTCCGGACGTCTTGCTGCAACTGCCGCGGCGGGCGGCCGACGGACACTGCCGCCTAGCGAGCGGCGATCGTGGCTACTCGTGCTCATGGGGGCGGTTGTGCGGGTCGATCTGTTCTCCTGCGTTTCTGGTATCGTTGCCGCCAGATCGGCAGAAGAAATGGCATTTCCAGGACGATTTCTCCAGCCTCCAGAGGCGAGCTACTTCCTCTTCGGCCCCAGAGGAACTGGCAAGTCGACCTTCCTCCGTGAGGCGTTGGCGGAGGCACTCTGGGTCGACTTGCTGCGCCCGGAGTTGGAGCAGCGGTTCGCGGCACGCCCGGAGCGGCTCCGGGAACTCGTGGACGGGGAACCGGACGCAGCGGTCGTAGTCGTCAACGAAGTGCAGAAGGTGCCGGCCCTCCTCAATGTGGTCCATGACCTGCTTGCGCGTCGCGGGCGGGCGGGGCCGCGGTTCGTGCTGACGGGTTCCTCCGCCCGCAAGCTGAGGCGAGCGGGCGTGAACCTGCTCACGGGCAGGCTCCTGCTGGAGCGGATGCACCCCTTCATGGCGGCGGAACGGCCGTCGTTCGACCTTGGTCTCGCTCTTCGCCGCGGCCTGCTGCCGGTCGTCTGGGACTCCGATACACCCGATGCCACGCTTGGTGCATACGTCGCGCTCTACATCCGCGAGGAGGTTCAGGCGGACGGCCTGGTCCGCCGGCTCGACCACTTTGCGCGATTCGTGGAGAGGGTGTCGTTCTCGCATGGCGCCGTGCTCAACATCTCCGAAGTGGCCCGCGAAACGCATGCGAGCCGGAAGACCGTGGAGGCTTACATCGGGATCCTCGAAGACCTCTATCTGGCGTTCCGGCTACCCGTCTTTCGGCGGCGACAGAAACGGCAGTTGACTGTGCATCCGAAGTTCTACTGGTTCGATGCCGGTGTGTTCCGGTCGGTACGTCCCGCCGGCCCATTGGACCGCCCGGAGGAGGTCGAAGGCGGGGCGCTCGAGGGTCTGGTGGCCCAGCATCTTCGTGCGTGGTTGGACTACTCGGGTTCAGGCGCAACGCTCTCGTTCTGGCGGACGAAGTCAGGCAATGAGGTGGACTTCGTGGTGTACGGAGAGGAGGGGCTGTGGGCCTTCGAGGTGAAGAACAGCCGTTCGGTGCGGGGCCGTGATCTCCGGGGATTGCGGGCGTTCCTGGAGGACTACCCGGCTGCGCGAGCACGCCTCCTGTATCGTGGCGACGAGCGGCTCGAGATCCAGGGCATCCGCTGCGAGCCGTGCGAGGAATACCTGGCCGACATCAGGCCGGGGCATCTCCTTCGTTGAGGTTGCATGAGGTTCATCACGTGAAGTTCGTTGAACTCGCCAAGTTCGATTCCCGGCTGGAGGCCGAAGCGATCGGCCACGCCCTGGATCAATACGACATCCCGTTCCTGGTGCAGAGTGCCGGAGTCGGCATGTTCGGCATGGGGATGGTTGGGAAGTCGCCCGTTCCGGTGTCCCTGTGCGTGCCCGACAACCGGCTGGACGAGGTGAAGGAGTTGCTGAGCTGCTTTGCCGAGCCGCTCGCGGAAGGCGAGGAGCCGGGGGACGAGGGCTGAAGACCGCCTTCGGCGGATGCCGGCGGGTGTGCCGGCGCACCCGGTCTCTCAGCCGCTGAGCATCTCCAGCGCCTCCGGCAGGAGCCGGCGGGTCGTACTGAACGCGCGGCCGCAGTGGATCGTCTCGTTGCCGTCCCAGTCGCCGAAGTAACCGCCGGCTTCGCGCAGGATGACCGGGAACGGTCCGCAGTCCCAGGCGCTCATCTTCGGGTCGACCATCAGTTCCAGCCGGCCGGTGGCGACCAGGGCGTGGCCGTAGGCGTCGGACCAGCCGACGCGGTAGGCGGTGTTCTCCATCATCCGTTGCCAGGCCGCCCGGTGCCGGGCGTCGCCGAAGAGCCCGGGATCACCGAAGGAGACGTAGCCGTCGCTCAGGCTGCCCGTCGAACAGACCCGGGCCGGCTCGCCGTTCAGCGTGCAGCCGTGGTCGGCGGCGGCGGCCACCGTCTCGCCGATCCCCGGGAAGTGGGCGACGCCGACCTCGACCCTTCCGTCGACCTCCAGGCCGATCAGGATGCCGTAGAGCGGCACGCCGCGGACGAAGGAGCGGGTGCCGTCGATCGGGTCGATGTACCAGTGACGGTCACCGGCGCCTGCCGAGGTTGACGACGCGCCGTCGCTCGTGCCGAACTCCTCTCCCACCACGACGTCGTTGGGGAACGTCTCCGCGATTCGCGAGCGGATCAGCTCCTCCGCGCCCCGGTCCGCTTCGGTGACCGGCGTCATGTCGCTCTTGAGCTCCGCCTCGACGCCGAGCCGGAAGAACTCGAGGGTCAACTGGCCGGCGATCCAGGCGGTCTCGACCGCGAAGTCGAGTTCGGCCTCGTAGCTCACCTAGAACGTCTCGATCGTCCGTTCGTCGCTGTTCGCCGGCAAAGCGATGTGCATGCCATCGACGGCGACCACCGCCTCGTTCGGCGCGTCCTCGGCCCGGCCGCGCATGAACACGCTCTCCGCCTGTGCCGCGGGCAACGGCGGCACGAGGTGGCTCAGGACCAGCAGCTCGACCTTCGCGTCGGCGGCCAGCGCGTGCACGTCGGCGGGGAAGGTGTGGTAATCCAGCGTGTCCCGGAGCATCGTCGCGGTTCGTTCGTTGCCGGCGCTTGCGAGCGCCTGCGCCGCCCCGCCGATCAGAGCTTCGGAGAGGACCTCGTGGACCAGGACGTCCACGCCTTGGCTCGCCGCCTCCAGGTTCGCCGAGCGGATCGTGTCGCCGCTGACGACGACCGAACGGCCGCCGTAGTCGATCCGGTAGCCGACCGCCGGCGATATTGGTTCGTGTTCGACGAGGAACGCCGTGATCTTGAGACCGTCTTCGTCGTAGACGACGCGCGATGAGGCGTCTTCAGTGAGTTCGATCGGGTGCGCAGCCGCCTTGCCGCCGTCAGATGGCAACAGGTCGGCGCCGTGGTGGGCGACCCGGTAGGAGACGTCGAGTTCGTACGCGGCCTGGAAGCCGGCAACGACGCGCTCGACGCCGCCCGGACCGTAGACGTCGAGGGGCTCAACCCGTCCGCCCGTCCAACTGGAGAAGGTCACCTCGCCGAGTTCACCGATGTGGTCCGAGTGGAAGTGGGTCAGCAGGACGCCCGCGAGGTTGCCCAGGGGCAGACCCCAGAGGCGAAGGTTCTCCGTCGAGCCGGGGCCGACGTCGATCAGGAACATCCGCCCCCCGGCGATCACCGCCGTGCAGGGTCCGGCGCGCTCGGCGCTCGGCAGCGGCGATCCGCTGCCGCAGATGACGACGTGCAGGGCGCCGTCGTCGAGCAGGGACGAACGGTTGGGGGGCCGGGCCCCGAACTGGGCCTCGGCGACCGATCCGAAGAGAAGGCAGGCCGCAGCCAGGGCCGACGCGGCGGTAGCAGCAGGGTGGCGTTTGAGTCTCATGGTCTTGGCCTTTCGGTGGGTGCGGAACGCCTGGTCCGGGTGGCGTCGGAAGATAACAGCCAGCACCCGACTACAATCGCCGGAGATGGCGGAGCAGGCGCTGATCAACGATCCGACCGCGCTGCTCGTCTTCTTCGCCGGCTTCGTCGCGCTGATCTTCGCGCTGGCGCAGACCCCGGCGTTCGAGCGACTGTTCAGGACCCTGCCGCCGATCGTCTGGATCTACCTGCTGCCCGTGGTGCTGACCACGGTCGGTGTTACCCCCGCCGCGTCGCCGTTCTACGACTGGTGCACGGACTACCTGATGCCGTGCGCCCTGCTGCTCCTGGTCCTGGCGACGGACGTGCCGGCGATCAAGCGCCTGGGGCCACTGGCGGCGGCGATGCTTCTCGCCGGCTCCGCCGGCATCGTGATCGGCGGCCCGATCGCCCTGGCGATCTTCCAGCCCTTCCTCGACCCGCAGGCCTGGAAGGGTCTGGCGGCCCTCTCCGGCTCCTGGATCGGCGGCCTGTCGAACATGATCGCGATCAAGGAGGGCGTTGGCGCTCCGGACGACATCTTCGCTCCGATGATCATCGTCGACTCGGTCGTCGGCTACGGCTGGATGTCGATCATCATCCTGCTGAGCGGCCACCAGAACCGGATCGACCGCCGTCACCGGGCACGGCGCGAGGAACTCGACCGGCTGAACGAGCGGCTGCAGAAGGTCCAGAAGGAGAAGGCCCGGCCGATCACCCTGCCGGCCTTCGCCACGATGCTCGGGGTCGGCCTGGTCGGGAGCTGGCTGTGCATGCGGGGCGGCGAACTGTTGCCGCAGGTGGGTTCCGTGCTCTCGCACTTCACCTGGGGCATCCTGCTCGTCGTGGCGTTCGGCCTGGGACTGTCCTTCACGCCGATTCGCCGCCTGGACCACCGGGGCGCGACCCCGGTGGCCTACGGCGGCCTCTACCTGATGGTCGCGACGATGGGCGCCGGCGGCAACCTGGCCGCGATCGCCGAGGCGCCCCAGGTGCTCGCGGTCGGCGCGGTGTGGATCGGCATCCACGTCGCCTGCCTCTACGTGGCCATGCGCCTGCTGCGGGCGCCGCTGTTCCTGTTCGCCACCGGCAGCATGGGCAACGTCGGCGGCGTGATCTCGACGCCCGTCGTTGCGGGCGTCTTCCAGCCCGCCCTGGCCGCGGTCGGCGTGCTGATGGGTGTCCTCGGCAACCTCGTTGGCACGCCGCTGGGGCTTCTGTGCGCTCAGCTCATGGCCTGGGTTGCGCGGGCCTACCACGGCGCGGCCTCGCTGTAGCTGCAGGCGGCGGCGAGGCCGGATCCGCCTCGCCAACGACGGTGTGACTCGCGTCAGCGAGTAGGATCGTCTGCATGACGATGGCCGTGCGAAGCACGAGTGCGGAGGGGACGCCGCCAGTCATGCCCGCCAGACGGTTGTTCACGGTGGACGACTACCACGCGATGGCGCGGGCGGGAATCCTGGGCGAAGACGACCGAGTCGAGCTCATCGAAGGAGAAATCGTCGTGATGTCCCCCGTCGGCAGCCGCCACGCGGCCTGTGTCGACATCCTTGCCGAGTTGCTCATCCGCGCGGCCGACCACCGCACCGCCATCCGGGTTCAGAGCCCGGTCCGGCTCGACGACTCCACGGAGCCGGAGCCCGACGTAACCGTGCTCGTCAGACGCGACGACGCGTACAGCGAACGTCTCCCGCGGCCCGAGGACGTGCTGCTGGCCATCGAGGTCTCCGACACGACCCTCGACTACGATCGCCGAGTCAAGGCGCAGCTCTACTCCCGCCATGGCATACGGCAGTTTTGGCTAGTCGATCTGGGCAGCCGCACCGTCGAGGCGTTCAGCGCGCCCGGGCCGGACGGCTACAGCAAGCGATCCGTTTACGACGGTGGCGATCGCCTGGAGGTGCCGGGTGTGGAGATCGATCTCGAAGTACGGAGGCTGTTTCCGTACCGGTGATTGCGCCTTTGGTCGCAGCAGCTACGTAGCGGCGTAGAGCGCGTATCGCACGGTCAGACGGCCGCTGCTGAGGCGGAAGAGGTCATGTCGGTTCTTCTACGGCCGCGGTATCGGCTTGGACCTCCGTTCCTTCGCCACCATTCACTGTCAGAGCCCTGAAGAGATCGATCTCGGTCTTGCAGGTCTTGACCACCCAGGCGATGACCGCGGCGTCGTCGAGGAAGCCCGCCACCGGGATGAAGTCCGGGATGACGTCGATGGGAATCACGAAGTAGAGGACGGCGCCGGCGATGAGAATCAGGGTTTCCTTCCTGACGCGGTAGGAGCCCCTGGCGACGGCTCGAAGCAGTTCGAACATCGTCTTGAGATCTTCGATGACTCCGGCGAGGGGACGGGATGAAGCGCCGGTGGCGTTCGCCTTTTCTCTTGCTTCCTCTACCATTTCCCTCAGCTTGTCGGGCGACTTGACGAGTTCGGCGGCGCGGTTGCGGGCGTGAAGCGGGAGTTCCATCTCCCCGGCCTGCTGGCTTGTCTCGGCCGGCGTGCCGTCGGGCGCCTGGCTGGCGCCGTTCTCGTTCTGCGTGCGCGAAGCCGCGCCTTCATCTAACTCCCGATCGGGTGCCATGTCGTCTTCACTTCCTGCAGGTCGGTGATTTCGTAGGGATTCTGGATTCCCGCCCAGTCGTCGTGGCGGCGGTGGAGGACGCGCTTCAGGTTGTGGACGGCCTCGATCTCGGCGGCCTTGGCGACTTCCGGGTCGGCGGTGCAGAGGAGCAGCGCGTCGACGTCGCGATGAGCCGCCAGCGGGGCGAGCATCTCGTCCCTGCGGCCCGTCAGGAGGTTGATGACGCCGCCGGGAACGTCGGAGGAGTTGAGGACCTCGCCGAAGGTTGTCGCCGGGAGCGGTTGGCTGCCGGTGACCAGCACGACCGTCGTGTTGCCGCCGGCGATCGCGGGGGCGATAGAGGAAACGAGGCCGAGCAGCGGAGACTCGGGTGCCAGCACGCCGACGACGCCCATCGGCTCAAGGATCGAGAAGTTGAAGTGCGACGTCGCGACCGGGTTCACAGCGGAGAACACCTGTTGGACCTTGTCCGTCCAGCCGGCGTAGTGGACGAGTCGGTCCGTGGCGGCCTGGACTTCTGCCGCGGCTTCGTCCGGGGTCGCGCCGCCGACCGCGAGCAGGGCCTCGAACTGCGCGCTTCGGCCTTCCAGCATCTCGGCGATGCGGTAGAGGACCTGGCCGCGGTTGTAAGCGGTGCGCGCGGCCCAGCCGGCCTGGGCGGCTCGGGCAGCAGTCACTGCGTCCCGCACGTCCTTGCGCGAGCAGCGGCAGATGTTCGCGATCGGCGTGCCGTCGGGCGCCAGCGCACGGTCGAACCGTCCGGACTCGGAACGCGGGAACTTGCCGCCGACGTAGACCTTGTGGGTCTTGAGCACGGGCAGCCGGTCGGTCGCGGCGGCGGGGCGCTGCTCGCTCATGCCGCCTCCTCCGGTTGCAGGTAGGCATGGAGTCCGCTGAGCCCGCCCTCGCGGCCGATGCCGCTCTCCTTGTAGCCGCCGAACGGCGCCGTCGGATCGAACTTGTTGTAGGTGTTGGCCCACAGCACGCCGGCGCGGATCTGGCTCGTGACCCGGAACGCCTTGGCCCCCTTGTCGCTCCAGACGCCGCCGGAAAGCCCGTAAGGCGTGTTGTTCGCCATCGCGATTCCCTCGTCCACAGTGCGGAAGGTCTGCACGGCGAGCACGGGACCGAAGATCTCCTCCTGCACGACGCGGTGGGACTGCGACGCCCGCAGGAACAGGGTCGGCCGGCACCAGTAGCCGCGTTCAGGGACCGGGCATGAGGTCTGGAACGGCTCCGCGCCCTCTTCCTTGCCGATCTCGAGATACTCCTCGATCTTGTCGAGCTGGGCGCGAGAGTTGATCGCGCCGATGTCCGTGTTCTTGTCGAGCGGGTCGCCGACGATCAGGGTCTCCATCCGGTCCTTCAGCTTCGAGATCACCTCGTCGGCGACCGATTCCTGGACCAGCAGGCGCGACCCTGCGCAGCAGACGTGGCCCTGGTTGAAGAAGATGCCGTTGACGATTCCCTCGACCGCCTGGTCGACGGCGGCGTCCTCGAACACGAGGTTCGCCGCCTTGCCGCCGAGTTCGAGGGTGTAATGCTTGCCGCAGCCGGCGAGCGCTCGCCGGATCAGCTTGCCCACCTCGGTGGAGCCGGTGAAGGCGACCTTGTCGACATCGTCGTGCTGGACGATTGCGGCGCCCGTCTCGCCGGCGCCGGTGACGATGTTGACGACCCCGGGCGGCACGCCCGCGTCGCGGATGATCTCGGCCAGCTTGAGCGCCGTGAGCGGCGTCGTCTCGGCCGGCTTGAGCACGACCGTGTTGCCGGCGGCGATGGCCGGCGCGATCTTCCAGGCGGCCATGAGCAGCGGGAAGTTCCAGGGGATGACCTGGCCGGCGACACCGAGGGCCCGGGCGCCGCGGCCGGGGAAGGCGTAGTCCAGTTTGTCGGCCCAGCCGGCGTAGTAGAAGAAGTGCGCCGCAGCCAGCGGGATGTCGACGTCGCGCGACTCGCGGATCGGCTTGCCGCCGTCGAGCGATTCGGTGATCGCCAGCTCGCGGCCCCGCTCCTGGAGCACGCGGGCGATCCGGTAGACGTACTTGCCGCGCTCCCGGGGCGGGAGCTTCGACCAGACGTTCTCGTAGGCGCGGCGGGCCGCCGCAACGGCCCGGTCGACGTCGGCGTCGGCGGCCAGGGCGACGTCCGCGATCTTCTCCTCGGTGGCCGGGTTCGCCGTCTCGAAGGTGCGACCGTCGGCCGCTTCGGTGAACTCGCCGTCGATGAAGAGGCCGTAGCGGTCGCGGAGTTCGACGTGGTCGGTCGACTCGGGGGCGGGCGCGTAGCCCCAGCCGTCGTCGCCGCCGAGGCGGAGCGGGGCGATTCCTGTTGATGCGGTGGTGCTGGCCATGAACTCTCGTCGCCTCCTAGAGCGAGAAGTCGTCGAACGACTGGTAGATGCCGCTTCGCTGCTTGACGATCTGGCGCAGGACGTCGTTGGCGAGCGAACTCGCCCCGAACCGGTAGAGACTCGGATCGAGCCAGTCCTGGCCCAGCGTCTCGCGCACCATGACGAGGTGGCGGATCGCGTCCTTGGCGGTCGAGATGCCGCCGGCGGGCTTCATGCCGATCCGCTGTCCCGTCCGCAGGTAGTGGTCGCGGATCGCCTCCAGCATGACGAGTACCACCGGCATCGTCGCGGCCGGCTTGATCTTGCCGGTCGAGGTCTTGATGAAGTCTGCGCCCGAGCGCATCGCGAGGTCCGAAGCGCGGCGGATCGCGTCGAGGGTGCCCAGTTCGCCGGTCTCGAGGATCACCTTGAGGTGAGCGTCGCCGCAGGCCTCCTTGACCGAGGCGATTTCGTCCCCGGTGTAGGCGAAGTCGCCGGCCAGGAAGCGGCCGCGGGAGATGACCATGTCGACCTCGTCCGCGCCGGCCTCGACCGCCCGGCGGACCTCGAGCAACTTGATGTCGATCGGCGCCTGGCCGGCCGGGAAGCTGGTGGCGACGGAAGCGACGTGAATGCCGCTGCCCTCGAGTGCCCGCTTCGCGACACCGACCAGGGCGGGGTACACGCAGACGGCGGCGACGTGCGGAAGGTCGGGCAGAGCCGCGTGAAGCTGGAGCGCCTTGGCGCAAAGCTGCCGCACCTTGCCCTCCGAGTCGGCACCCTCGAGCGTCGTCAGGTCGATCATCGACAGCGTCAGGTGCAGCGCCTGGAGCTTCGCCTCCTTCTTGATGGAACGCGAGCAGAGCCTCGCCACCCGCTCTTCGACGCCGACGGCATCGATTGGCGGGGACTCGAACGGCGCGGTGGCGGTCGACGTTTGCATCACCCACCAGTCTACGCCCGATCGGACCCTGACGGACCGCCGGGAGTGTCGTTGGGCCGCGAGGGTGCCGGCTGTGGCAGAGTGCCCGTGTCATGGCCGGGAACACGTTCGGAACCGCACTGCGGCTGACGACTGCCGGCGAGAGCCACGGGCCGGGGTACGTCGGCATCCTCGACGGGATGCCGCCCGGTCTCGAACTGTCGGAGGCCGATCTGCAGCCGGACCTCGATCGCCGCCGGCCGGGTCAGTCGAGATTGACGACGCAGCGGAACGAACCGGACGAGTGCCGCATCCTGTCCGGCGTTTTCGAGGGCAAAACGACGGGCACGCCGATCGCCTTCCTGATCGAGAACCGGGACCAGCGGCCCAGGGACTACAGCGAGATCAAGGACAAGTACCGCCCGGGCCACGCCGACTACACGTTCGATGCGAAGTACGGTTTCCGCGACTACCGGGGCGGCGGCCGGTCAAGCGCCCGCGAGACGTCGGTACGGGTGGCGGCGGCGGCGGTGGCGAAGAAGCTGCTGCGGGAGCGTTGGGGCGTCGAGATCGTCGGCTACGTGAAGAGCATCGGCGACATCGAGGGACGGATCGACGATCCTGCCGCCGTCACGCTCGATCAGGTCGAGGCGAACCCGGTGCGCTGCCCGGACCAGGAAGCGGCGTCGCGGATGGCGGAGCTGATCGAACGGATGCGCTCGGAGCGGGACTCGGTCGGCGGCATCTCGGAACTCGTCGCGACCGGCGTGCCGCCGGGATGGGGCGAGCCGGTGTTCGACAAGCTGAAGGCGGACCTGGGGAAGGCGCTGTTCAGCCTGCCGGCGGTCCTCGGCGTCGAGTACGGCGCCGGCTTCGGGGTCGCCCGCGCCCGCGGCAGCGAGAACAACGATCCGTTCGAAATGCGGGAAGGCAGCGTTTCCACCCGGAGCAACCGCCACGGCGGCATGCTCGGCGGCATCTCGTCGGGCCAGCCGATCGTTCTTCGCTGCGCGGTGAAACCGACCAGCAGCCTGCCGCAGCCGCAGGACACGGTGACCCGGGCCGGGGAGCCGACGACGATCGCCACGAAGGGTCGCCACGACCCCTGCCTGCTACCCCGCTTCGTGCCGATGGGCGAGGCGATGATCGCCCTGGTGCTGGCCGACCACGGCCTGCGCCAGGTCGCGGTCAGCGACGTGCTGGGCTAGGGCCGCAGTATCGTCGCCGCTTCGCGGCGCGTCCTCCTCAGAAGCCGGCCAGAAGGCCGGCGCACCCAGTGATTTACGGGTCGACGCGCGCCGTCGCCTTGCCCATCACGACGACATCACCATCCTGATTGACCGTCGTGACGGAAAGGTCGACCAGGTTCTGACCGTCCTCCTCGCGGACCGCATCGACCTTCGCCGTCGCGGTCAGGGCGTCGCCCGGCCACACCTGGCGCGTGAAGCGGACGCCGTAGGCGGTCAGCCGCCCGTCGCCGACGAAGTCGGTCACCATGCGGCCGGTCATGCCCATCGTCAGCATGCCGTGGGCGAAGACGGTGGGGTAGTTCGCTACCTTGGTCGTGAAGATCTCGTCGGAATGGAGCGGGTTGTAGTCGCCCGAGGCCCCCGCGTACTGGACGATCTGGGTGCGGGAGAGGTCTTCCGTGAGCTTCTGGGTGTAGGTGTCGCCGACCTGGACTTTGCTTGCCTGAAGTGCCATCTGTTCTCTCCTCAGTCGCTTTCCACAACCTTTTCGGTGCGCACGCCGACGCCGGTGGCGCGCACGACGAGTTCGCCGGATTCGTCGAAGTACTCCACGATGTTCTCGCTGAACGTGAGCTTGCCGCCACGCTTGCCCTGCCGCTCCCAGGTCTTGCCGGGGCGGGCCTTGAGGGTGAGGGTCTCGCCCGGGTTCACGTGCCGGAAGTACTCGAAGCGCTGCTCCGCGTGCAGGCCCGTACCGCCGTCGCCGCCGGTGCGTGTGGGCGGCACGCCGGTGGGCTCCTTGCCGGAGCCGAACCACGGTTCGCCGATCTTGGGGCGCAGGAAGTAGTCCGGGTCGTACTGCGCCGAGGCCTGGTAGAAGGTCGGCGGCGCGATCACGTCGCCGGGCTCCGTGTCCGCCGCCGCGTCCGCGTCGTGATAAATGGGGTTCGGGTCGCCGACCGCGCGGGCGAACATCATGATGTGTCCGGCCTCGATCGGGAACTTCTCTGCTGCCATACCGTTCCGTCCTCCCTTTGCCAGTGGTCTCTGGAGCGCACTCGCTGCGTCGTTTGAGCGCGTGACTGTAGCAGCGCTGACATGAACTTGCTTCTCCTGGAGGAAGGCGACCTAGAGTCCGGCGGTCCCGCCGGCGTTCGGGCGGTAGTCGGCGGCGAACGCCTCCGGCACGTCCGCAAGGTGCTGCGGGCGGCGGTAGGCGACACGCTGGACGTGGGCCGGCTGGGCGGCGGCATCGGCCGCGGGCGGATCGTCGAGCTGAACCGGGAGCGCGTCGTGCTGGAGCTGGGACCACTGGACGGCGAGCCGCCGCCGCCGCTTCCGGTCACCCTGGTCCTGGCGTTGCCCCGACCCAAGTTCGTGGGCCGGATTCTGCAGGCCGCGGCCGCGATGGGTGTCAAACGGATCCTGCTCGTCCACACGGCCCGGGTGGAGAAGAGCTATTGGCAAAGCTCGATGATGCGGCCGGAGGCGCTGCGTCGTCACCTGATGCTCGGCCTGGCGCAGGCGCGGGACACGGTGCTGCCGGGAATCGAGTGTCTGAGAGGACCGCACGATCTGACGGAGGCGCTGCCGGGCCTGCTTCAACGCCACGACGACGTGCTGGTCGCCGACGCCGGCGGCGCCGAACCGTGCCCGCTGGGCATCGATGGACCGACCGCGCTGCTGATCGGTCCCGAAGGCGGCCTGCTGGACGAGGAACTCGATCGATTCGCGGCGGCTGGTGCACGGACGGTCAGTCTTGGTCCGCGGGCGCTCCGGGTGGAGCATGCCGTGGTGGCGCTACTGTCGCGCCTGGCGATCTGAGACCGGGAGGGTGGTGCGCCGCGGCGTTGCTCGCCGTGGCTCCCTGGGGCGCTACTCCCGGATCGTGGCGCCGACCGACCGCTCGATCTGCCCCAGGATGCGCCGGCGGAGCTTCTTCACGTCGCGGTCGCGCAACGTGCGGTTCGGGGCCCGGAAAGTCAGGTGGTAGGCGAGGCTCTTCGAGCCTTCGCCTACGCCAACGCCGCGGAAGACATCGAACAACTCGACGGCGCAGAGCAGGGGCTTGCCGGCCGCGAGGAGGGCGGCCTCGACGGCCGCGGCCGGCGTCGCCTCGTCCACGATCAGGGCCAGGTCCTCACGCACTTCCGGATAGACCGGCACCGGGTCGACCTTCAGGGAGTCGGGGATGCGCTCGAGGATGCGGTCGAGTTCGAGTTCAGCGGCCAGTACGGGCTGTCCGGCTGGCGGCTCCATGTCGAAGTTCGCGGCGACCGTCGGGTGGACTTCGCCGAGCGTTCCGACCGGTTCCGGGTCGCCTGCGAGCAGGACCGTGGCGGTGTGTCCGGGACGGAAGGCGGTTGCCGCCGAGTGCGCCTCGGGCTCGCCGAACTCGACCATCAGGCCGAGGCGGTCCAGGACCGCTTCGACGACGCCCTTGACATCGAAGAAGTCGAAGCAGTCGTCGGGGTCGGCGTGCGCCTGCCAGTGGCCCGCACGACGCGGACCGGTGAGTACCAGGGCGGCCCACTGGCGTTCCTCGGACAGCGAATCGCCTTCGTTCACCGGGAACACGCGGCCGACCTCGAACAGGGCGAGCCGGTCCTTGAAGCGACTGTTCGAGGCCGCGGCCTCCAGCACCGACGCGAGCAGGCTGCGGCGCATGACGACGCGGTCGAGGGTCGAGGGGTTGGCGAGGCGGATGTAGGGCGGGGGCTCGGCCTCCTCGAGTTGCAGTTTCGCTTCCGCTTCCGGCGTCGTCAGCCGGTAGCTCACGACCTCCTGAAGGCCAAGGTCGGCGAAGGTGTCCTTGACCCGGTCCTCGAAGGACTGCTCGCGGTTGCCGCGTTGGGGCGGCAGCACGTCGCTGAGCACGGTGGAGGGGATGCGGTCGTAGCCGTAGATGCGGCAGACCTCCTCGACCAGGTCGTGGGGGCCCTTGATGTCGAGGCGGTGGTCGGGAACGGTGACGCTCAGCCTGCCGGTATCGCCCGCTGGCTCGGCTTCGAAGTCCAGCCGCCGCAGGAGAGCCGCCGTCTCCTCCGCGCCGAGGTCCAGGCCGCTGAGGCGACGCAGATAGCCGAGGTCGAATTCAACGGTGACATCAGGAGCCGGTTGCGGATGGTGGTCGACGATTCCCTCGGCGATCGTGCCGCCGGCGTGAAGCCGCAGCAGTTCGGCGGCGCGCCGGGCGCCAAGCAGAGCCTGGCTGGGATGGACGCCGCGGCTGAATCGGAAGCCCGCCTCGGTGTGGACGCCGAGCTGGCGCTGGGTGCGCCGGATGCTCCGGGGCTCCCAGGCCGCCGCCTCGAGCAGGACGTTGCGTGTCTCCGCGCCGATCTCGCTGTCCCGGCCGCCCATCACCCCGCCGACGCTGAGGGAGCCGGCCGGATCGGTGACCATGATCTGGTTCGGCAGCAGCTTCCGCTCGGCGCCGTCCAGCGTGGTCAGGCGTTCGCCGTCGCGCGCCAGCCGCGTGACGATCCGCACCGGACCGCCGTCCGCGTAGCCGTCCGCCCGCTGTCGCAGCAGGTCGTAGTCGAACGTGTGGTTCGGCTGGCCGACTTCGAGCATCACGTAGTTGCTGATGTCGACCACGTTGTTGATCGGCCGCTGGCCCGCGAGTTGAAGCCGGTGCTGCATCCAGTACGGCGACGGCCCCTGCTCGATGCCCTCGATCAGCAGGGCGACGAACCGTGGATTGACCTCCGGGTTCTCGGTGGCGATCTCGACCCGGCCCGCGATCGGCGGTCCGTCCATCTCGAACGGGACGGCTGGCGGCCGGAACTCGGCTTCCGTGAGCGCCGCCACCTCGCGCGCGACCCCCAGGATCGAGGCGCAGCGGGCGATGTTCGGAATCACGTCGATGTCGAGCACGACGTCGCCGAGCACTTCGGTCAGTGGCCGGCCGGGCCTGAGCTCCGCCAGCTCAGCGGCCGGCTCGAACAGGATGATCCCCTCGTGGTCTTCGCCGAGTCCGAGTTCCACCGCCGAGCAGAGCATCGCGTCGCTCGTGATGCCGCGCAGCTTCTTCGGCTTGAGGCGCGTGATCTTCAGGTCGCGGTACGGATTGCGGTAACTCGCACCGGCGAGCAGCAGGGCTCCCCACAGGTTGGCATCGCTCAGGTCCTTGCCGAGGTACGGGAAGAGGTTCGGGGCTCCGGTGACGACCTGGCGCGTCGAGTCGGCACCGTAGTCGACCGTCGCGAGGACCAGGCGGTCGGCGTCCGGCACCGGATCGACGCGCAGGATCTTCGCGGCCATGACCAGGTCCGCCGGCCACGGCAGTTCGGCGCCGTCAACGCCGAAGCGGTCGATCGCCTTGACCTCGAGGCCGGCGTTTGTGACCAGTTCGGCGAGGTCGTCGGGCGGAAGACCCGGGTCGACGAAATCGCCGAGCCAACTGAGCGGAACGCGCATCAGACGAAGCGCTGGAACTGGCGCAGGAAACGCAGGTCGTTTGACCAGAAATAGCGGATGTCGCGGATCCCGTGCCGCAGCATGGCGATCCGCTCGGGGCCCATGCCGAAGGCGAAGCCGCTCCACTCGTCCGGGTCGTAGCCGCCGTTCTCGAGCACGGTGGGGTGGACCATGCCGCAGCCGAGGATCTCGAGCCAGCCGGTCTCCTTGCACAACTGGCAGCCCTGTCCGTCGCAGAGCAGGCAGGCGATGTCCATCTCGGCGCTCGGCTCGGTGAACGGGAAGTAGCTGGCCCGGAAACGGGCGCCGCGGCCTTCGCCGAACAGGCGGCGGGCGAACTCGGTCAGGGTGCCCTTCAGATCGGCGAAGGTGATCGCGGGGCCTACGGCGAGCCCTTCGATCTGATGGAACTGGATCTCGCTGCGGGCGGTGATCTGCTCGTTGCGGTAGCACATGCCGGGCAGGATGACGCGGATCGGCTCGGGGTGGCGCTCCTGCATCGCCAGGATCTGGCCGCCGCTCGTGTGGGTGCGGAGAACCACGCTCGGATCCGTCGTGTAGAAGGTGTCCTGCATGTCCCGCGCTGGATGATCGGGCGGCATGTTCAGGTCGCCGAAGTTCAACTGATCCGTGACCACGTCCGGGCTGCGGTAGGTCTGGAAGCCCATGTCGCCGAAGATCCGCTCGATACGGCGCATGACCAGGGTCGACGGGTGGAGACCGCCGAGATGCGGCCTGCGACCCGGCAGGGTCACGTCGATCCGGTCTGTGTCGCCGTCGGTTTCGTGCGCCGAGCGCTTCAGAGCTTCCTGACGCGCTTCGAAGGCGGCCTGCAGGGACGTCTTGATCTCGTTGATCCGCTTGCCGAACGCGGGGCGGTCGGCGGGCTCGATCTCGCCCATCCGCCGGGTCAGGAGCTGGACCTCGCCCTTGCGGCCGATCGTCGCCAGGCGCCACTCCTCGAGTTGCTCCAGATCGGCGGCCTGGTCCAGCGCCGCGGAGACCCGCGCTTCGATGTCGTCGAGCTGGTCGATCATGGCGGCGTCAGGCGGGTCTTCGTTCGGCGCCCTTTCTCGGGCCCGGTGCGGTGCCCGACTCTACAAGCCTGCGCCGGGAAACGGCATAACGCGCGTCCTTCGGGCTACGCGACGAGGGCCGCCAGCAGGATCTGCAGGATCGCCCCGACGAACAGCAACAGGGGGAGAATCGCGGCGAGCAAGGCCGCTCTCGATGCCTTGACCCCCTGGAGTGCGTGAAGACCGACCGCAAACAGTCCCGCGCTTCCTACGACGGCCAGAACGTCGCCGACAACCGGGACGGCGATCAGCAGAAAGGCGCCTGCTGCGTAGCAGGCGGCGACCCCTGTGCCGCGAAAGCCATTTGGCCTTGGCGAGCGGGTGATGATCAGAAGCAAGTGCACGAATCCGGCGCTGAAGAGTGATGCGAGCAGACCGAAGGCGAAGACAAACGGAAGGAACAGCAGGAGGAGCTGCAGACCGAGAAACGGGAGAATCCGCTGGAGGAAGGAGTTCCCTTCCAGGCCGGAAACGTCTGCCGGCTCGCCGAGCAGCTCCATCCGGTTGACCACTTCCAGGACCGCATCGGGCAGCGTCAGGGTCAGGACGAAGAGGATCAGGCCGTTCAGAAGGGCGCCCAGCGCGGCGACCAGACCGGCGAAGAGAAGCGGCCCCCACCAGCCCGCATCGACTCTCGTTCCTCCAAAGAACCCGCGGGGAGAGGTAGCCAGGAGGGCCAGGGCGGAGACCAGGGCCGACACTCTGCCTCGGTCCTCCCGTTCCTCCCACGGATTGACGACATCCGTACCGGCCCCGGAGGCGGTGTTATCGTGATCGGAGTTCACGACGAGCACACTACCGGAGCAGTCCCCCAGATTGTCGGAGGCGCGACAGCAGAAGACGGCCGCCGTCCGTGATGTCGGCGCCGGCGCCGGGGCTCTCGTCGTCGGCGTTGCTGCCGCCAGCGCCTTCAACGAGTTCGTGCCGGAAGGGCACCGGCCCGAGGACGTTCTGCCCGGTGCGAAGAGCGTGGTCGTCGCGGGCAACCAGGGGCCGACCGCGGGCGCCTGGCGGAGTCCCGACCATCGGGTGATGGAGATCACCGGCTACGACTTCCGCGAGAACGTGGCGGTCCACGTGATGTGCGACTACATCGAGCGGGAGCACGGTCACCGCGCGCTGCAGGCGCCGTCGCTGCCGACCGCCGGGCACAACCCGCCGATGAGCATGATGCTGGCAGCGGTGCTGGCGGGCCTCGGCACCCGGTCGCTGGCCGCGAACATCATCCTGCATCCGCAGTACGGCCTCCTGTACTACGCGGCCCTGGTCACCACGCTCGAACTCGAGCCGGACCATCCGCTGGAGGAGGACGTCTGCCCGTCGAAGCCGTGCATCCAGATGTACGAGAAGCTGGGCACCACGCCGTGCCTCGCCTCCTGCCCGAAGGAGGAGGGCGGCTGCCTCGACGGCGCGATCGACGAGAATGGCCGGATCAGCTACTCCTACTACGACCGCGAGCGCTGCACCTCCCGGTCGATGAACTTCGGCATCGGCTCGATCCAGAAGTCCCTGGTCCAGATCACGTCCGAGGAGGACCGGGAGCGCCGGCGGTCGATGATCTACTCCGACTTCTTCACCCAGTCGCTGTCGTCGCTCAGCTACTACAAGGAGAGCGTGGCGCAGTGCTTCGAGTGCATGCGGGTGTGTCCGGTCGGCATGCACGAAAGGCGGTTGCAGTGACCGTCTCCGCGGCGGCTGCCACTCCGACGGCGGACGAGGCCGCGGCGGCCCGCGACCGTCTGGCCGCGACGGTCGAGCGCGGCGGCGCGCTGACCTGGGGCGTCGCCGACGCGGACGCCTTCGACGAGGCGCCTGAGGGCTTTCGTCCCGCCGACCTGCTGCCGGGCGCTCGCCGGGTTGTGGTCGTCGGCGGCAGTCCGCCGCGGGCCGCGGACTGGGCGAGTCCCGTCCACGAGCACCTGGAGACGATGGGTACGAGCGACCGGATCAACTCGCTCGGCCTGAAGACGGCGAAGTTCATCGAGGCGGAGTTCGGCTACTACGCCCTGTTCGTGCCGCCGGGCGTGCGTCGCGGCAACCGGCCCTTCCTGAGCGTGGCGCTGGCGGCGGAACTCGCCGGGTGTGGGTCTCGCAGCCTGGCGGGGCCGGTGCTGCACCCGGAGTACGGCCTCCTGTTCTACTCCGCGATCGTCACGACGTACCCGTTCCCGGTCACGCCGCCGCTTGGCGAGCCCGCCTGTCCGGCGCCCGCCTGCGTCGAGATGTGGGAAGCGGAAGGGGCTACGCCGTGCACTCGCGTGTGCCCGCTCGGCGATGGCGGTTGCCTGGACGGGCGGATCGAGAATGGCCGGCTCGTCGAGCGACGCTACGACGCGGCGCGCTGCACCTCGCGCGTGTACACACACTGGATCCCGGGCTTCCAGAAGGGGCTCGAACTCGCTCTGGACCAGGAGGACCCGGAGGCCCGCAAGATGGTCCTCTACTCGAGCCACTTCACGAAGACCCTGTGGTCGATGACCTATGCCGCACAGAGCCAGGGCCAGTGCTGGGAGTGCATGCGGGTCTGTCCCGTGGGCGCCGGGTTCCGGCAGAAGGCGTAGAACCCGAGCGAGGAACCAACATGGCTTTCTTCTTCATCGACCCGGAGACCTATCGGCGCCATCGCGACGAGATCCTGGCGCTGTCGAACTCGATCCAGATCGACATCCACGAGCAGCTTCCAGGAGAGAAGCGGCGCCGTGGACTGTCGGACCGCGAGATCGCGGAGCGCCTCGACCTCGACGAGCGGACGGTGCGCGAGATCCGGGTCGTCGCGGAGCGCGACTACTACGACATCGAGGAGTGGGACAAGGCGGTCGAGTTCAAAGACAAGGCCTGCCGAGCCTTCGCCGAAGAAGGCCTCTCCTACGTCTACAAGCGCCGCTCCTAGCGGGAACGGCCCGTCCTCAGGCGACGCGGGGCAGCACCTCGTCCGTGAACAGGACGAACGAGCTGTGGCTGAGGGGCGCCAGCAGCAGGTAGTCGAGGAACATCTCTTCCTTGAGCCGCGCGATCTCATCGACCAGCTCGTCCGGCGTGCCGTAGATGATCACGCCGTTCATGTAGCGGTCGATCGCGGACTGTTCCGCCGAATCGACGAAGATCTGATCCTGTGCCAGGTCGCTGAGCTCGCGGTTGAGTCGGGTTTGGACCTTGGCCGCGCGCACGCCCTTCTTGCGGTGTGAGCCGACGGTCCATTCAGCCCCCTGGCGCGCGATCTGCTCCGCTTCGGCCCGGGTCGGCGCGCAGGCGACAAGACGGGCCATGGGGATCTCCCGCCCCTCGATCGAGTGGCCGTGCTGTTCCAGGATCTGCCGGTACAGCTCACGCTTCTCGGCGATCCGGCCGTGGTCCGCGTGCGGATCGAGCATGATGGAGAACCCGTTCCCGGCGGCCCAGTTCATTGCCTCCGGGGATGAGGCGGCGAGCCACACGGGCGGGTGCGGCTTCTGCGCCGGCTTCGGCAACACCTCGACGTCCTCGCACTGGAAGTGCTCGCCCGCAAAGGTCACGCGCTCCTCGGTCCAGGCGCCGATCACCGTCTGGACGTGCTCGCGGAACACCTCGTAGCTGTGCTGCGGGTCGACGCCGAAGGCCTTGAACTCGCCCTCCTGGTAGCCACGGCCGACGCCCCAGTTGACGCGACCTCCGGACAGCACGTCAAGCAGCGCCACTTCCTCGGCAAGCCGCAGCGGGTTGTAGAAGGGCGCCAGGGAGACGCCGGTGCCGATGCGGAGGTTCTGCGTCCTCGCGGCCACGTGGGTACCCATGACGTGGATCGACGGGCAGATGCTGAACGAGCTGAAGTGGTGCTCGGCCAGCCAGACGGCGTCGTAGCCGTTCTGCTCCATGATGTCGATGCGTTGGAAGGCCCGGTGGTACACCTGATCCAGCGGAATCCGCCGATCGGGCCACGAAAAGAACTGGAGGACGCCGACCTTCATCGGCCGGCAATCGTTTCACACGGCGGCCAGGCCGCCTTGCGGGGTTGGCCCCGGACGCCGAATGGGTGAGAGTAGGGCTGTGACCGCCCGGGATCCCTTCGCCCGCTTTTGCGATCTGTACGGGCGCGCCGTCTCCACGGGTCTCACCGAGGCGAACGCGATGGTCGTCTCGAGCGCCGACGGGCAGGGCCGGCCTTCGTCGCGGGTCGTCCTGCTCAAGCACTTCGACCGGGAGGGCTTCGTTTTCTACACGAACCTCGAGAGCCGCAAGGGCCGAGAGATCCTGGCGCGCCCGGACGTGAGCCTGAACTTCTTCTGGCGCGAACCGAAGGAGCAGGTGTGCGTCTTCGGCCGCGCCGAGCGGGTGTCCGAGTCCGAGGCCGACGCCTACTTCGCGACCCGCAGCCGGAACAGCCAGCTCGGCGCCTGGGCATCGCAACAGAGCCGGCCGCTCGAAAGCCGTGAACAGCTCGTAGCCGACTTCGAGGGGGTCAGCCGGCACTTTGACGGGCGCGACGTGCCGCGGCCGCCGCACTGGACGGGGCTGCGGGTCGTGCCCCGTCGGTTCGAGTTCTGGGTCGCCCGGGATCACCGGCTCCATGACCGGACGTTCTACGAGCGGTACGGCGACGCGTGGCGGATGGGCCTGCTGTACCCGTAGCGAGGCTTCGCCTCGGACCGACGAGCGTGCAGGCCGGAGCAGATGCCGGCCAGAAGGCCGGCGCACCCAGTGGGCGGAACTTGCCTCAACTGTAGAGGTCAGCCCTGTTCAAGGAGTCTGGCGCCGGTCCTCAGTACACCCGCGGCACGATGCGCCACGGCACGCGCCGCCGGTACTCGTCCCACAGCGCGCCGTACTTCGCGGCGCAGAGCCGGTCGTCGTCGCGCTCGCGCGGCACGAGCAGGAGGACGTAGTAGAGAGGGTAGAGCCACGGAGCGAGGAGGGTCGGGTAGCCGAGGCTGAGCGCAAGTCCGGTCGCCATCAGGATCTCGCCGAGATAGTTCACGTGGCGCGAGACGCCCCAGAAGCCGCTGCACAGGAGGCGGCGCTCGCCGTCCGAGATGACTTCCGGCCGAAATAGGCCGAGGAACGTCCGTTCGGGATCGAGCTTGAAGTGGAACTTCTGCATGTTCGCGCCGCACGCCAGCGACCAGCCGGCGAAGAAGACGAGGACGGACAGGACGAGCAGCCAGACCGGGGCGTGCGGGTTGGGGAGATCGGCGGAAGCCCACAAGCCGATTCCGTAGAAGTAGGAATAGAAGAAGATGCAGCCCCAGACGAGTTTGAAACCCACCCGCTCGGCGAACAGGTCGTACGTGTAGAGGTGTACGCGCTCGAAGACCAGGTAGTCGCCGATGAACCAGGTGAAGAGCACGACGTAGAGGACGACGCCGGGCGACGGATCGTCGGGAAACGTCGAGTAGTGATGGACCGCGAACGAGAGCAGATTCAGTTCTAGCAGGGTGGCGCCGAACACGTAGAGGAACATCTTGGCGTCCACGCGGCCGCCGAACATGCGCGGGTTCGTGCGCCTGCCGAGATAGAACTCCTTCAGGACGGAACCGCCGCGGCCGGGTGCCGTCAGCACGGCCGCCGCCGAGGCGACGATGCCCAGAGCCAGGGCCCCCGTGGCGCCACTCCAGCGGTGCGTCCATAGCCAGTCCCAGGGCATCAGGCCGCTGTAGCCCGCCAGGAGCCAGAGACCAATCGTCACGACGAACACGAGCGGTCCGTTCAGGCGGTACCGCAAGAGCTGGCCGGTCCGTTCGTCGCGGACGTAGCCCACAACGCGGCGGGCGGGCAGCACGACGCTGAGACTGAGGATGACGGCGGCGAGGAACCAGGGCGTCAGGAAACCGAGATGCGGGGTCAGGTCCACGATGTAGAGCTTAGACTCTACGCCTCGGCCAGCTTGACCCACTCGAAGTCGCCGGGCTTGTGGTTGATCCGGATCCTCGGTTCGGCGATCCAGGAGGCGTAGTGGCCGGGCCGGAACTCGGGCTTCATCAGGGACTCGATGAAGGCGCGGTCGGCATCGTCGGGGAGCCACTCGTGGCGACGGCGGTTCCAGTCGTCCTCGGACACGAGATCGCCCTCCGGGGTCGCGTGCAGGTCACGATAGACGCCGATCTGGCGGTGGAAGGCGACGTGGGGCAGCGTGATCTCGAAGTCGACGCCGCTCTCGCGGATCGTCTTGTTCCAGCGGCCGACACCGAGATTGCAGTCGTTCGTGAAGTCGTCGCGCAGCCGCGCGTTCAGGGCGTTCAGGGCCGGGTGCAGGGCGACGCTCCAGCCGTCGTTCGACGGTTCGGGGATGCCGTAGGTCGCTTCGTGCAGGCGATGGTCGTCCTCCAGCCGGTGCTCGCGGAAGCGGCCCTTGAGCCCGGCGTTGAAGAAGTTGGCGGAGTTCGTCGACAGTTCGGAGCCGAACAGGTCGAGAGTCAGGGAGTAGTGGAGGTTCACCTTCTTCTGGATCGTCGGCAGGTCGATCACGCCGAGCGCCCGCACGGCTTCGACGTCGGTGGGGTCGTCCATTCCGGCGGCCGTCATCGCTTCGCAGGTGCGCTGAACGATCCGGGTGACGCCGGTCTCGCCGACGAACATGTGGAACGCCTCCTCGGTGAGCATGAAACGGCAGGTGCGGGACAGCGGGTCGAAGCCGGACTGGGCCAGGGATTCGAGCTGCATCCTGCCGTCGCGGTCGGTGAAGAAGGTGAACAGGAAGAAGGAGAGCCAGTCCGGCGTCTCCTCGTTGAACGCGCCGAGCATGCGCGGGGCGTCCTCGGAGCCGGAGCGGCGGCGCAGCAGCTCGCCGGCCTCCTCCCGGCCGTCGCGGCCGAAGTACTTCTGGAGCAGGTAGACCATCGCCCAGAGATGGCGCCCCTCCTCGACGTTGACCTGGAAGAGGTTCCGCATGTCGTAGAGCGAGGGCGCCGTCTTGCCCAGGAAGCGCTGCTGCTCGACCGACGCGGGCTCCGTGTCGCCCTGGATGACGATCAGCCGGCGCAGCATGGCCCGGTACTCACCGGGGACTTCCTGCCAGGCAGGCTCGCCGCGGTGGCGGCCGAAGGGGATCTTCCGGTCCGGGTCTCCGGGTGCGAGCAGGATGCCCCAGCGGTAGTCGGGCATCTTCACGTAGTCGAACACCGCCCACTTGTCCGCGCCCTTCGACTCGACGCGGACCGCTGTGCGGAGATAGACGTCGGAGGTCTGGAAGCCGTCCGGCCCCATGTCCATCCACCAGTCTATGTAGCCCGGGTGCCAGCGCTCCAGGCCGCGGCGGACGCGCGCGTCAGACGCCAGCGCGACGTTGTTCGGAATCAGGACATCGTAGTCGACGGTGCTGTCGAGGGTGGCCATCGGTTCAGAGTACCCGTTGAGGCTTCGCCTCAGACCGACCAGCGTTCAGGCCGGAGCAGATGCCGGCCAGAAGGCCGGCGCACCCAGTGGGGGAACTTGCCTCAACTGTAAAGGTCAGGCCTGTTCAAGGAGTCTAGATTCGTTCCCGGTCGAAGCGGGGGCGGCGGCCGGTGCCGTAGAGGCGGAGCGCGCCTTCTTCGCCGACCGCGTTGGGACGCTGGAAGATCCAGTTCTGCCAGGCGCTGAGGCGTCCGAAGATCCTGCTCTCCATCGTCTCGGGACCGGGGAAGCGGAGGTTGGCCTCCAGCGCGGTCAGGGCGTCGGGCGAGAAGCTCGCCCGCTCTTCCAGGGCGATGCGCACCTCGTCCTCCCAGTCCAGGTCGTCGAGGATCTCGGTGACCAGCCCGCCCCGCTCGGCTTCCTCGGCCTCGAGAGGCGTGCCGGCGAGCGAGCGCAGTTCCTCGATCTCTTCTTTCCGGCCCAGGAACCGGGTCTCGACCCGGCTCAGTCCGTTGGGGGTCGGGAAGGCGCCGAAGTTCAGCTCGCTGAGCTGGATGGAGGGCGGGGGCGCTCCGCCTACCCTGCCGTCTTCGGCCTCACCCTCGAACATGTAGGACCGGTCGGCGGCCAGGGCGAGTTCGAACAGGAACCCGGCGAAGCAACTCCCGGGCTCGATCAGGGTGAAGACGCTCCGCGCGGTCAGATCGAGCCGCTTCAGCACCCGCTTCCAGAACAGCAGCACCTCGCGTACGAGCCAGTGCCCGCGTTCACGGTGAAGGAGCGCGTCGAAGGCGGCCGCGGCTTCGAAGTCGCCCCGGGACTGGATCACGAGTTGTCCGACCCGCGTCTCGTTCAGGCGCAAGTGGAGCAGGGCGTCGTCGAGTTCGCGCGCGAGAATCAGCGGCCAGAAGACGGCGTCCCGGGCCAGCGCTTCGGAAGCTCGGCCGGCCGGCGGCGCCGTGGGGCCGAATACGGTCAAGTGCGCGGCGCCGAGGGCGCGGTCGAAATCGATCCGGAGCGTGGAGTAGACGAGCGAGTCGGATTCGAGCTCCGGTGCGATCTGCGGCCAGACCACGCCGCCCGCGTCCGCCGGGCGGTCGCTGCCGGCGGCCAGTTCAAGGGCCCGCGCCGCCGCGTCCTCGTCGAAGGAGGATCGAGGGAGCAGTTCGTCGACCAGGTTCCACTCCACCGCCCGACGGCCCTTGATTCCCTCTTCCAGGGTGCAGAAGATGTCGACCCGGTCGCGGCGGACGCGGCGCTTGTCGAGCAGGCGGGTCAACCCCCCGGTACCCGGAAGGACACCCAGCAGGGGCACCTCGGGCAGGGAGACCGCGGAGGAACCGTCGTCGGCGAGCAGGATGCGATCGCAGGCGAGCGCGAGTTCGTAGCCGCCGCCGGCAGCCGTGCCGCGGACCGCGCACAGGTAGCGCTGCCCCGAGTGCTGGCAGGCGTCCTCGATCGCCAGGCGGGTCTCGTTCGTGAACTTGCAGAAGTTCACCTTCAACTGGTGGGACGATGCGCCGAGCATGCCGATGTTCGCGCCGGCGCAGAAGATCCGGTCGCGGTCGGAGCGCAGCACGACGGCGTGGACTTGCGGGTGCTCGAACCGGAGCCGCTGGGTCGCGTCGTAGAGCTCGAAGTCGACTCCCAGGTCGTACGAGTTCTGCTTGAGCTGGTAGCCGGGCCGGAGCCCCGCCTGCTCGTCGACTTCCAGGGTCAGTAAGGCGAGCGGTGGCTCGATCTTGAGCCGCCAGTGGCGGTAGCGGTCGGGGTGGGTGCGGAAGTCGATCGGGCTGCTCAAGGTGGCGTTGCCGAGTATAGTGACGGCCCCGTGAGCGTCCCTGTCCCTGACGAGCGCGGCGAGAGCGCCGTCCCCCACGTTGAGTTCGTTGGCGTAGACAAGAGCTACGACGGCCGCAACCTCGTGGTGCGGGGCCTGGACCTGGAGGTCGAAAGAGGCGAGTTCCTGACTCTGCTCGGGCCGTCCGGCTCCGGCAAGACGACCTGCCTGATGATGCTCGCCGGATTCGAGGCGACGACGGCGGGCACGATCCGGATAGGCGGCCGGCCGATTCACGATCTGCCGCCGCACAAGCGGGGCATCGGCATGGTGTTCCAGAACTACGCCCTGTTCCCGCACATGACGGTGGGCGGCAACCTGGCCTTTCCGCTCGAGGTCCGCGGAGTCGAAGCGGCTCTTCGGCGGGAGCGGGTGGAGCGTGCGCTCAGCCTGGTGCAGCTCGAGGGCCTGGAGGACCGGAAGCCGTCGCAACTGTCGGGCGGCCAGCAGCAACGCGTGGCGATCGCCCGTGCTCTCGTCTTCGAACCGGAACTCGTCCTGATGGACGAACCGCTGGGCGCTCTCGACCGCCGCCTGCGCGAGGAGATGCAGTACGAGATCCGGCGGATTCACTCGACCCTGGGCGTGACCGTCGTCTACGTGACCCACGACCAGCAGGAGGCGATGACGCTCTCCGACCGGGTGGCGGTGTTCCACAACGGGATGATCGAGCAGGCGGCGTCGCCGGAGGTCCTGTACGAAGAACCCGAGAAGGCCTTCGTCGCCCGGTTCATCGGCGAGAACAACCGCCTGGACGGCGTCGTCGTGAGTGAGGGCGACGGGGTATGTGACGTCGACGTCGATGGCTTCAGGATTCGGGCGATGAGCCTTGGATTGTGCCCCCCGGGCGCGCGGGCGACGGTCGTCATTCGGCCGGAACGCGTTGCCGTCTCGGCGCGTCCCGGCCGCTACCGCAACGAAGTCGAGACGAAGATCGACGACATGATCTTCCTCGGTGACCACCTGCGCGTGCACATGACGGTGGGCGGTCGCTCCGACTTCATCGCCAAGATCCCGAACGTCGTCGGCCACGGCGCCGTGCTGCCCGGCGATACCGTGACGGTGGGGTGGGCGGCCCTGGACTGCCGGGCGCTCGTGCCCGAGGAGCTTCGCGAGGGCGAGGAGGAGTGGTGAGAGCGGCCGCCGGCCGCATCCTCGCGTCCGGTCTCGTCGTTGCTCTGGCGGCCGCCGCGATGGCTGGCTGCGGGCCCTCGGGAGGCGCGCCGGATATTCAGGCGCCCTTTGCTGACGCGGACTCGGGCGATCGATCGATCACGGTCGTTTCCTGGGGCGGGTCCTACGCCCGCGCCTGTGTCCTCGGCTACCACGAGTCGTTCACCGCGGAGACGGGCATCGAGGTGAACATGGAGGACTACAACGGCGGCCTGGCGCAGATTCGCGCCCAGGTCGAGGCCGGTTCCGTGCACTGGGACGTGGTCGATCTGGGAGTCTCCGAGTCCGTGACCGGCTGCGACGAGGGTGTCCTCGAGCTGATTGATCCGGCCGTCCTGCCGCCCGGACCGAACGGCGAACCGGCCGCGGAGGACTTCCTGCCCGAGACGAACACCGAGTGCGGCGTGGGCACGCTGCTGTACTCGACGATCTACGCGTACAACCCGGAAACCCTGACGGGTCCGCCGCCGACGTCGATCGCCGACTTTTTCGACCTCGAGCGTTTCCCGGGGCGCCGGGGCATGAGGCGGGTACCCGACGTGAACCTGGAGTTCGCGTTGCTGGCGGACGGGGTGCCGAACGAGCGCGTGTACGACCTGCTGTCGACTCCGGAGGGCCTCGACCGGGCGTTCCGCAAGCTGGACACGATCAAGGACCAGGTCGTCTGGTGGGAAGCCGGTGCGCAACCTCCGCAGCTTCTGGCGGACGGTGAGGTCGTCATGAGCACCGCCTACAATGGCAGGATCTTCAACGCCCAGGTTCTGGAGGGGCAGCCCTTCGAGATCGTCTGGGACGGCCAGGTGTTGGACCGTGGCCAGCTTGTCGTGGTAGCAGACACGCCGAGACGCGAAGACGCGCTGCGATTCATGAGCTTTGCCGCGCGGTCCGAATCGATGGCGGGCGTGGGCGGGTACATCGCCTACAGCCCCGCGCGCCGCTCGGGGCAGGCGCTGATCGATCGACAGGTGGAGACCGGCACGGAGATGTGGCCCCACATGCCGACGAACCCCGAGAACATGAAGAACTTCCTGATGGCCGACTGGGAGTGGTGGTCGGACCACAAGGACGAGATGCAGGAGCGGTTCGCCGCCTGGCTGGCGCGATGAGTGTTCGAGGAGGATTCGCGTCGTCGTTGGGCTCGTGTACGGCGCGGCTCGGTGCCGCGGGTGTAGCGGCGGTCTTGAGCACCGGTCTGCTGGCCGGCTGCCGGCTCGCCGCGGATCCGCCTCCCGATGGGATGGCGGCGGGTGCCCCCGAGTCGGAGGAGCGATCGATTACCGCGGTCTCGTACGGCGGTTCCTACGCGCGTGCCGTTGTTCGGGGCTACCACGAGTCCTTCACGGCCGAGAGCGGCGTCAGGGTGGACCTGGCGGACTTCATGGGCGGGCTCGCTCAGGTCCGTGCCCAGGTGGAATCCGGCTCGGTGCACTGGGACGTGGTGGATCTCAACGTCGCGGAAACGGTGAACGGCTGCGATGAGGGCGTTCTGGAGCTGATCGATCCCTCGATCCTGCCGCCCGGTCCGAACGGCGAGCTGCCCGAGGACGATTTTCTTCCCGAAATGAACACGGAGTGCGGCGTGGGGAACCTGCTGTTCTCCTCGATCTTCGCGTACAACCGGGAGGTTGTGGCGGGGCCGCCGCCGACCCGGCTCGCCGACTTCTTCGATCTGGAGAGATTCCCCGGCCGGCGCGGAATGAGGCGGTCGCCGGAGGCGAACCTGGAGTTCGCGATGATGGCGGCCGGGGTTCCCAAGGATCGGATCTACGCCGAACTGAGCACGCCGGAGGGCCTCGCGCGGGCGTTCCGCAAGCTGGACACGATCAAGGACCAGGTCGTCTGGTGGGAGACGTCGGCCCAGGCGCCGCAGTTGCTGGCGGACGGCGAGGTCCTCATGACCACGGCGGCGAACGGGCGGATCTTCAATGCCCAGGTGCTCGAGGGCCAGCCCTTCGAGATCGTGTGGGACGGCCAGGTGATGGATCGGGGCCAGCTCGCGATCGTTGCCGGCACGCCGAGGCTCGAGGACGCGATCCGGTTCCTGCGGCATGCCGCGACCGCCGAGTCGATGGCGGGCGTCGGCCGCCACATTGCCTACAGTCCGGCGCGCTACTCGGCGGAGGCGTTGATCGAACGGCACGTGGAAACCGGCACCGAGATGTGGCCCCACATGCCGACGAATCCCGCAAACATGAAGAACCACCTGATGGTCGACTGGCGGTGGTGGGCCGACCACGGCGATGAGATGCTGGAGCGTTTCACCGCCTGGCTGGCCCGGTGAGAAGCGAAAGTGACGCCGTGACGCCTGAAGACACGTCCACCAGGCAG